>Ga0163155_10000412_pt1 | contig 52588 bp, 60 predicted proteins | sample OliLakLV19SP4G1_FD_148611 | JGI IMG/M metagenome (GOLD analysis project Ga0163155, IMG submission 148611) | Freshwater microbial mat bacterial communities from Lake Vanda, McMurdo Dry Valleys, Antarctica - Oligotrophic Lake LV.19.SP4.G1 | ecosystem: Environmental > Aquatic > Freshwater > Lake >... | reverse complement strand
CCAGCACGACGTTGGACACGCGCTTGCCAGCCTGCGTATCGCGGCAGCGGCGCTCGGCTGGAGATTGGTGCTCCTCGACAGCGTCAGCGATGGCACCCTGTCCAGCCTCCTTGGGCTTGATCGCGATGAGGATTTCGGGGCGGCGGAACGCGAGGAAGCTGAACTGCTCGCGTTGATTTCACCGAATTTACCAGCACCGCTTCTGACTGAATCTAAGCCTCTGACGGGGCACGGCGGTGGCGTGCTTTGGCAGGGCAAGGCTAACACGCTGAGCCCCGGACACAGCGTCGAGTGGCCCGTGATCGACGAGGTTGCGCGGGCCACGCGACGATGCGAAAGCTCGCCTATCAACGAGGACTTCTCCGGCTTTCCCTCGGAAGATGATCTGTTCGGGACACCCATCCGTCAGGGACTGCTCACTGCGGAAATGGCCATTCTTGGCCGCCGCAGCGCAGTAGCGATGGATGGCTCGACGGCGATCTCGCGCGCAGCATTCTTTCGCATGCTCGCCCGACTGATTCCCACACAAGAGCGGCGAGCTATGCCCTGGGACGCGATCCCCTGGCGGCCGCGCATCCACATTGGGCTTTTCGTTCACCGCGTCGACGGCTTGGCGCCTGGACTCTACGCGCTCGTCCGAGATCCGGACAAGGTCGGTATCCTCAAGCGCGTGATGCATGCAGAATTTTGCTGGCAACGCGTGTCCGACTGCCCGCCAGGACTCCCCTTGTATCTCCTCAAAGAGGGGGACTGTCGAGCGCTGGCGATCACCGTCTCCTGCGGCCAGGACATCGCCGGCGATGGCGCCTTCAGCCTGGCCATGATCGCCGACTACATGGACAGCCTGGCGACGTATGGCAGCGGGTTCTACCGGGACCTGTTCTGGGAGGCCGGCATGGTGGGGCAAGTGCTTTATCTTGAGGCCGAAGAGGCGGGCATCCGCGCCACCGGGATCGGCTGCTACTTCGACGATCCGGTCCATGCGGCCTTCGGGATCGTTTCACGCGAGTGGCAAAGTTTCTACCACTTCACTGTGGGCGGCCCGGTTGAAGACAGTCGGCTCACGACATTGCCTGCGTACAGTTTCGAGGAAGAACAATGAGCATCCTGACCATGATGCGAATTCCGGGCGCTCAATGAAACCCCTGAAAGCCAGCATCCATGCGGGCTAGCAACCAACACCCCAAAATCATCCGCTCGATTTCCTGAAGAGCCTGTAAAAAAGGCAATCATTCCACGCAACAAGACCCCCATGACGACCAAGGTAATTACCATCGTTGACCAGCGCGCCGCCAGCCGCGTACCGGTGATTCCGGCGCACACGCCCGCCGCCGGCGGCACGCTCGCGGACACGCGCGGCCGGCTCTTGCGCGACCTGCGCATTTCAGTAACCGATCGCTGCAACTTCCGCTGCACCTACTGCATGCCCAAGTCAGTATTCGACAAGGACTACCAATATTTACCAAAATCCGAACTGTTGAGTTTCGAGGAAATCACGCGCATGACGCGCCTGTTCGTCGCACACGGTGTCGAGAAAATTCGCCTCACCGGCGGCGAACCCCTGCTGCGTAAAAACCTCGAGGTTTTGATTGGGATGCTGACCCCCCTCAAGACGCATGATGGCAAACCACTGGATATAGCCCTCACCACCAACGGCTCGCTACTGTCCAGGAAAGCCCAGGCGCTCAAGGCTGCGGGCCTAAAGCGCGTCACTGTCTCGCTCGATTCGCTTGATGAAGCTATATTCCGCGCCATGAACGACGTGGATTTTCCGGTGGCCGATGTGTTAAATGGCATCGACGCTGCGCACGACGCGGGCTTTGCGTCCATCAAGATCAACATGGTGGTCAAGAAAGGTGTCAACGATCAGAACATCGTTGCGATGGCGCGGCACTTCAAGGGTAGCGGCCACATCGTGCGCTTCATCGAATTCATGGACGTGGGCGCCTCCAACGGCTGGCGTATGAACGATGTCGTGTCTTCGGCGGAGATCGTGCGCATGATCAACGCAGAGATGCCGATCATCGAAGCGGAATCCAACTACAGCGGTGAAGTCGCCCAGCGCTGGGCCTATGCGGATGGCAGCGGCGAAATCGGTGTCATCTCCAGCGTGACGCAAGCCTTTTGTTCCACCTGCACGCGCGCCCGACTCTCGACCGATGGCAAGTTGTACACCTGCCTGTTCGCGCAGTCCGGTCATGAATTGCGCGCGCTCATGCGTTCGGGCAAGAGCGACGAGCAAATCGCCGGTGCCATCGGTTTGATCTGGAACCAGCGTGAAGACCGGTATTCGGAAATTCGCACAGAAGAGACTGCGCGGAGGAAGAAAGTTGAGATGTCTTATATCGGCGGCTGACACTTTCATCCGAATCGACCCTGAAATGGGATCAAGGAGTTTTCCCAATGGCCGACGATTCCCTGATGTACGTCGGCGGGAAGTTCATCGGGGGCTGCACCATCGTCGGCGAGATGAACGCGTCAGGAGATCTTCAGTGGCTCATTGGCCCAAACCACGGTACTGCCACATAAAGGAGACAGTTATGTCATCCCATCCAACTAGTTTCCAGGGCTCCGTCATCAACGCGCTGCGTGAGGCCATCAAGCGGCAGATTCACAATTCACGGGCCGCAGTCAACGGCGGCGGCGGCGGACACTTCAGCATCGAAGTGACGTCGCCCGCGTTCGCCGGCAGGAGCATGCTCGATAGACTGCGGCTGGTGTATGGCGCAATCGTCCACCTGATGCAGGGTGACGCGCCCCCGGTGCACGCCGTCAACAGTCTGAAGACTCAAACGCCCGCTCGTCTTGAGCCGGGTTTGGCAGGCCATGGTTGCCCCCCGCTATTGAGATACAACAAACAGGCTTATCCGGTTAGCTCCCAAAACACCTGCGCAACGCACCGACTGTCGGGTCTCGCAACCGATATTGCACGGGCGAAGTGATCGCGCTCCCAGAACCTCTGTGGAAGCCATGGAACGGATGTTTTCGCCGTCCCGGCCTTCATCCAGGCGAGCGTCTCCTGCGGCCAGGACATCGCCGGCGACGGAGCTTTCAGCCTTGGCAGGCCCGCCGACTACATGGACAGCCTGAGGACGTACGGTGCCGCGTTCTACCGGAACCTGTTTTGGGAGGCCGGCATGATGGGGCAAGTGCTCTACCTCGAGGCCAAAGCGGCAGGTATTCGGTCGACCGGGATCGGCTGCTACTTCGACGATCTCATGCACGAGGCCTTCGGTATCTCCTCGCGAGAGTGGCAGAGCCTCTATCACTTCACGGTGGGTGGCCCCGTCGAGGACAGACGGCTCACCACGATACCAGCGTACAAGTTGGAGCAAGAACGATGAGCACCCTGAGATTGGTCGTTAACGGGCTCAATCTGAATTTTTTGCCCCTCTACCTGTTCAGCATAACCGCCCGCAAACCCGCGCCGGATGGACGTTTCCAGCCATCGCGCCTCTGGCGGCAAGACTCAGTACAAATTCCGGCTCGTCGTATTGAGCCGGCCCAGCAGCCGGCTGTGGTCGAACAGCCGCCTGGCGATGAGAAGCGCGACCCCGCCCTTGCGCTCGATCACGCCCTCCACGCCGATCAGGTTTGAACCGAGCAGTTCCCAGCGCTGGCGCGCGGTGACGTCTTTCCACACCACGACGTTGACGCAGCCGGTTTCATCTTCAAGCGTCACGAACACCCACGCCCGATGCGGTGCCGGGGCGCTGGCGGCAGGTGACGAGGCCACAGGTGCGGGTGTGGCGGCCCTGGAGCAGCTCGCCGATTTGCGCCGCAGTCGCGAAGCGCAGTTCACCGAGGCGGCGGCGCAGCAACGCCAGCGGATGGCGGCCGAGCGTGAGGCCGGTGCTCTTGTAGTCGGCGACGATGTCGGTGCCCTCGGTCGGCACGGCGAGCAGCGGCGCCGTTTCATTCACCCCCACATTAGCAAAGAGTCCGGCCTGGGCGCGAATGCCGGCGACACCCCGGTAGGCGCGGCGGCAGTGTTCCGACAGTGCCGCGAGAGCGCCCGCCGCAGCAAGCCGAGGCGCACCGCCATGCCGTGGCGTTTTAGATCCTTCACCAGTTGCGCCGGCGCATAAACCCCCATGGGCTGGCTGTTGAGCAGCGCGGCGGGAAAAGCCGCCGGCTCGTGCTGCTTGATCCAGGCCGATACCTAGACAAGCAGCGCAAAGCAAGGCCGGGCGCCTCGAGGGCATGCTGCCTTTCGACACCCGCGGCGAGCCGGTGCGCTTTAACTGAGCGTGCCGATCCGATGCCCGACGAGCTGCTCGAGCGCCTGAGGCGCTTTCACGATGATGCTTTTCCCGAATATCGCGCGCGTTTTCAAGCGCTCGTCGATGACGGCCAGCATCCGACTACGCTGTTCATAGGTTGCTCGGATTCGCGCCTGGTGCCCTACCTGCTCACCGGTTCCGGCCCAGGCGAACTGTTTCTGGTGCGCAACGTCGGCGCCTTCGTGCCGCCGCACGACGGCTCGAAGGGCTATCACGGTACCGGCGCGGCCATTGAATTTGCCGTGCTCAACCTCGAGGTCGCGCGCATCATCGTCTGCGGCCACAGTCACTGCGGCGGCATCCGCGCGTTATACGGCGAGGTTCATCCGGCGGCGAAGAACCTGGCGAGCTGGCTGGACCTGGGCCGCGAGGCGATGCTGCCCGTCGCCGAGCCAGGGCCCGAGGTGCTGCGCCGCACCGAGCAGCGCGCTGTGGTGCTGCAACTCGAGCGCCTGATGGATTACCCGATGGTGCGCGAGCGCGTCGAGGCCAGAACGCTTTCGTTGCACGGCTGGCATTACGTCATCGAGGACGGCGAAGTCCACGTGTTCGATGTCAGGCGCGGGGCCTTTATCGCCGCTGCCGATGCGGACAATGCCGGCACCGGGCCCTACCATGCCTTTGAGGAGCCGACCGCGCCCGGGCGCTGACCGGCACGCCGGAACGACCACCTGGAAACCCGTGCCTGGCAAGGGTTTCCAGGTGACGACAAGGCGCGGGTCAGTTCGCCTTCGCGCCGGCGGCGCGCACAATCCTGCCCCAACGCTCGGTCTCGACGCGAATGGTCTCGGCAAATTGCGCCGGTGTGCCGCCGAGAATTTCCATGCCCTGGCCTTGCAGTTTTTCGCGCACGCCGGGCAGCGCCATGATCGCCAGCAGCTCGCTGTTAAGCTTGGCGATGACGGATTCGGGGGTGCCGGCAGGCGCGGCCATGCCGAACCAAGCCGAGACGTTGAAGCCGGGCAAGCCTTGCGTTGCGAGTGCCGGCATTTCCGGCCACCACGGCAGCGGCTTTTCCGAGGTCACGCCCAGCGCCTTCAATTTGCCGGCCTTGACCTGCGCCAGCGCCACCGGCACGCTGGCAAACGCCATCGTCACCTGGCCCGACAAGACCGCATTCATGCTGTCTGGCGTGCTCTTGTAGGGCACGTGGGTGAGCTTGACTTTGCCAAGGGTGCTCATCAGTTCGCCCGACAAATGCTGCGAAGTACCGCTGCCCCCCGAGGCGAATGTCAGTTCACCGGGTTTTGCCGCAGCCAGCGCAACGAGGTCCTTCAGCGAATTGGCCGGTAGCGAAGGCAACACCACCAGTACGTTGGGATTGGCGGCGAGCAGCGCGATGGGTGCGAAATCCCTGACCGGATCGAAGGGCATTTTTTCGTACATCGCGGCGTTGATGGCATGGGTGCTGATGGTCGCCATCAACAGCGTGTAACCGTCGGGTGTCGATTTGGCCACCGAGTCAGCGGCGATGTTGCCGCCGGCGCCCGGCTTGTTCTCGACAATCACCGCCTGGCCGAGGCGGCGCCCCAGTTCGTCGGCGACAATGCGCGCGAGGATGTCGGCCGATGAACCCGGGCCGATGGTGACGACGATTTTCACCTGCCGGGTCGGCCAGGCTTGCGCCGAGGCCGCCAGCGGCGTCAGCGCACAGGCCAGCACCAACAGTGATTTTTTCCAGAGCGATACGGTGGACATGGCGGTACTCCTGGTAGAGGGATGGCGGATTGGAGGCGGCGATGCAAATCAGATGGCGGCGATGCCCTGGATCTCGATGACGATGCCGGGGCGGGCGAAATGCGAAACGGTGATGAGGGCGCTCGCCGGGAAACGCCCGCCGGAGAACTTGCCAGAGCGGATCTTGACGAAGCTATCGCCGTGGCGCGGATCGTTGATGAACACCGTCATCGACACCAGGTTGGCGAGCGAAGCGCCGGTGCGCGCAAGGGTCTTGTCCATCAGCGCAAAGCAGGCGTGGGCCTGGGCTTCGAAGTCCCCCGAAATATCCTTGCCCTCGAGGTCGGTGGTGGTGGTCTGCCCGGCCAGCCACACGGTGCGTCCGCCCTCGGTGATCACCGCCGGCGAAAAGGCGCGCGCCTTTTGCATTTCGCTCGGCTCGAGATAGCTGACGGTGGCTGGCGTGGTCATGGGTTTGCTCCTTGTGCTCGGTGGCCCGCGGGTGCCGGGCGGGCAGATTGGTAAAATCACGTTAGCCGCAAATTAGCTTCACGTCAAGATACTTTATATCAAGTTAAAATGCCCCAGCCATGCCGACCATCAAAAAGACCATCAGCGCGACCGCCGGAAAAGCTGCGGCAGGCGATTCGATAGACATGTTCCTCGCCGAGTGGCGGCGAGAACGGCCCGATCTTGATCCGTGGCCGCTCGCCATCATCGGGCGCGTGTCGCGCCTGTCCTCGCATCTGCAGCGCCGCGCCGAGGCCTGGCTCGCGCCGCTTGGTCTGACCTGGGAGACCTTCAGCCTGATTGCGTCGCTACGCCGCGCCGGCGCGCCCTACGAGCAAAAGCCGTCCGACCTGCTGCGCCTGTCGCTGCTGACCTCGGGGGCGATGACCAACCGCATCGACCGCGTCGAGGAGCAGGGTCTGGTGCAACGGCTTGCCGACCCCAACGACAGGCGCGGCGTCATCGTCAAGCTGACACCGGCCGGCCGTGCCCTCGCCGACAAGGCGATTGCGCGCCACTTCAAGGCCGCCGCCGCGCTGCTCGGTGGTATGACGCGTGCCGAGCGTGAACAACTGGGTGCCTTGCTGACCGGCTTGCTGCAGACCATAGAGCAGCCGGAGGATGCGGCGCAGCCTGCCGCAGTGGCGCTGCGCAAGCCGGGCAAGCGCGGCGCAAAACGCTGATTTTGCCGGTGACGGCTGCGCCTTGCGCCGGCGCTCAGGCGGCGCGCGAAGTCTCGCCGCTTGCCAGATGCACTTCGGCCACCGGATTGAGCCCGGTCAGCCAGTTGCGGTGGCGCGTGAACACGCGCATGTCGTGACCGGGCACGATGCGCTCCAGTTGATCCGGGCCGACCAGCGCCTTCAGCTTGTCGTAGGTGGCGACGAGGTTCCAGGTATTGCCCTGCACATAACCTGGCGGCCACATGCGTTCGATGTTGGCGTACCAGTAGACGCAATCGCCGGCGATGACATAGGGGCCGGAGCGCGTCTCGACCTCGACCCATTGCGAGCCGAAGGTGTGGGTGTCGGTGGCGAGACGGCAATGCACACCGGGCGCGATTTCGGTATCCCCGTCCAGCAGTATCGCGCGACCGCTGTCCACCGCAGCGCCAAAGCGCTGCAACACCTCGACGTCCATCGACGACAGCGCCCAGTGCTGTTTGCCCAGCGACAAATCAGGGATGGCGGCGATGACCTCGGTCCAGCGCTCGTACTCGCGCCGCTGCACATAAATGCGCGCATTCGGAAAGGCGTCAAAATTACCGGCATGGTCAAAATGCAGGTGCGTCAGCACCAGCGTGTCCACGTCCTCGGGTTTGAAGCCGGTTTTCGCCAGCACCGTTTCGGGCATTTCGATGTTCTGGAAGCGGCTGCCGGTCATCGAGTCGCCGCTCTTGAAGCCGCAGTCCACCAATATCAGCCGCCGCTCGGCCGCCGCCGGCGCCGAGGCGATGACCGAATAGAGCATGGGGATATCGGTCATGCCCTGGTTGCTGCACACCGGGCAGCCGCCCATCATGTCGGTGGGAATGCGGCCGCGGGCGTAGCAATAACTCCAGATGGAATGGTCGTGCGCCATACCCGCTTACTCTTCCGCGCTGAAGCCCGAGGCTTTGACGATCGGCGCCCAGGCGGCGTACTGCGTCTTGATGATGTCGGCCATTTCCGCCGGCGTGGTGGATTTGAGATCGACGCCAACCTGCGCCATGCGGTCGCGCACCTCGCTGCTCTTCAGCGCTTCGCGCAAGGCGAGGCCGAGTTTTTCGACCACATCGGCCGGCGTTTTGGACGGCACGAACAGCGCGAAGTAATCCTCGGCCACAACGTCCGGAAAGCCCGCCTCACGCGTGGTCGGGGTATCGGGCAAAAAGCGTGAACGCTGCGTGCCGGTGGTGGCGAGCACGCGCAGCTTGCCGCTGCGCGACTGCTGCACCGCGTCGCCGATGGGTACCATGCCGACCGGAATCTGTCCGCCGAGCAGGTCCTGCACCATCGGTGCCGCGCCCTTGTAAGGCACGTGGTTGAGGTTCACGCCGCCGAGGCGCGCCAGCATGGTGCCGACAAAATGCAGCGAGGTGCCGGCGCCCGGTGAACCGTAGGCGGCACCGGCGGGGTTCTGCTTTACCCAGTTCAGCCATTCCTGCACGGTCTTGATATTGGCCGGCAGACCGGGGCCTGCGGTGATGGCGGTGACAAAGGTTGCGGCGCTGCCGACGGCGGTGAAATCGCGGAAGGTGTCATAGCCGAGTTTTTTGTAAACATGCGGAAAAATCGTCAGCATCGCCGTCGGCGTGAGGACCATGGTGGTGCCGTCGGCATCGGCGCTGCGCGCCTGCTCGAGTACGGTACGCCCGCCGCCGCCCGGTTTGTTCTCGACGATGATGTTTGCGGCGTAGCCGCCGCGCAGGCGCTCGGCGATCAGGCGCGACACCACGTCGGCCGAACCACCCGGCGGAAAGCCGTTCATCAGGCGCACCAGGCGGCCTTGCACCGGTGCGGGTGCTTGCGCTGCGGCCGGCAGGCCTGCGGCGGCAAGCGCGATACCGCCGGCCGCGGCGATGAACTGACGGCGTGATGTGGTGTTTGGCATGCCAAGTCTCCTGAGGTTTGGTGAGGTCGGTTCGCATGCGGCGCAATGGGTGCCAACGGGTACCATTGGCTACGATGATGCGACGTACGATGACGCCGGAATCTTAGTTGAATATCCGTGTCCCGACCATCACGCTGACGCTATGATTGTGCGCATGGCACACATTTCACCGATGTCACCGATGTCACCCAAGGCACCCAAGGCACCCAAGGCACCCATGGCACCCATGGCACCCGCGTCCCCCATGGCATCCAAAGGCCCGCTCACCGGCTTGCGCGTCATCGAGTTCGAAGCCATAGGGCCGGGCCCTTTTTGCGGCATGATGCTCGCCGACATGGGCGCCGACGTGTTGCTCATCGACCGTCCCGCCGCCAGCGGGCTCGGCGTGGTGCATGAACGCCGTTATGACGTGATGCGCCGCGGCCGGCGCTCGGTCACGCTCGATCTCAAATCAAAGGGCGGTGTCGCCGCTGCGCTGCTTCTGGCCGAAAAGGCCGACGCGCTGATAGAGGGCTTTCGCCCCGGCGTGATGGAGCGCCTCGGCCTCGGCCCCGGGGTGCTGCTGGCGCGCAACCCGCGCCTCGTCTATGGCCGCATGACCGGCTGGGGCCAGCAGGGGCCGCTCGCGCATCGCGCCGGACACGACATCAACTACATCGCGCTGTCGGGCGCGCTCAACGCCATCGGCCGCGCCGGTGGGGCACCGGTGCCACCGCTCAATCTGGTCGGCGATTTTGGCGGTGGCGGCATGCTGCTCGCGTTCGGCATTGCCTGCGGCATCATTGAAGCGCGCAACTCGGGCCGCGGCCAGGTGGTCGATGCCGCCATGGTCGATGGTGCGTCCTTGCTCACAACCATGTACGCCGGCCTGCTGGCCGCAGGGCAATGGCAGGCGCAGCGCGGCGCCAATGTGCTCGACTCGGGCGCACCCTGGTATGACAGCTACGCGACCAAAGACGGCAAACATGTGGCCATCGGTGCCATCGAACCCAAGTTCTATGCCGAGTTGATCCAGCGCCTCGGTCTTGCCGCAGCATCGCTGCCGGCGCAGGACGACCGCCCGTGCTGGCCGCAGTTACGAGCGCACTTTGCCGCGGCTTTTTTGCAAAAGACCCGCGACGAATGGTGTGCGGTGTTTGAAGGTTCGGACGCGTGCTTCGCGCCGGTATTGAATTTCGCCGAGGCGCGCGCGCACGCGCATGCCGCGGCGCGCGACGCCTACGTCAATCTGGGCGGCGTGGACCAACCTGCTCCGGCGCCGCGTTTCGGGCGCACGCCGGGCGCGGCGAACTCGCCGCCACCCGAACGTGGCGCGGGCGGGCATGCGGTGCTGCGCGATTGGGGATTTTCAGCGGCCGATATCGACCGCCTCGCCGCCTTGGGCCTCGGTTTCGCGCGCTAGTCGCTAGTCCGGTGGCAGCAGCTGTTGCGGCCGGGCCGTGGTGTCGTTGACCGCCACCAGTTTTTCGCGCGACTGCAGGCCCTTGACGACGCTGACCCTGGATTTGGCGATACCGAGCGCCAGCGCAATGAAGGCTTCGAGCGCGGCGTTGGCGCGGCCGTCTATCGGCGGCGCGGCGATGCGGATTTTCAGTGCCTCACCGTGCAGGCCGGCGACCTCGCTGCGCCTGGCGCCGGGTTGGATATGGATAGTCAGCAACCAGCCCTCGGCGCTGTCGCGATACCAGCCGGCCACGGGGTGCTAGAGCAGCGCGTACAGTGGTTGCGTCAGGCCGGCAATGACGATGATGGCGATCTGCGCCAATATCACAAACACCAGCGGCGACAAGTCGATGTTGCCGATGAGCGGCACGATGCGCTGCAGCGGCGCGAGAAAAGGCCGTGTCAGGCTGTTAAACAGCGGGGCCAGCGGCGCGTGCGGATTGACCCAGCTGATCACCACCTGGACGATGATCAGGCCGATCATCAGTTGTATGGCCGAGCGCACGAGGTCCACCAGGCTGATTGCCAGTATCACCAGCAGGTCGGTGCCGGCGTCCACTGCAAATCCGCGCATGTACAACAACACCGTGACCAGAATGGCCTGCAACAGCCAGGCACACGCGACGCTTGCCATGTCCATGCCGAACAGCCCGGGAATCACGCGTCGCGCCGGCATCACCATCCAGTTGGACAGCGTCGTGACGAACTGGCCGATGGGGTTGCGAAAGGACACGCGCGCGAACTGCATGTAAAAGCGCGACAGCAGCAAAAACACCATGAAGCCGAACAGGGTTTCGAGCAGGAACTGAAAAATCTGGATCAGCATGGTCAGTCTTTTCCGAGTTCATCGCCCATTTGCGTCGCGCGCGCGCTGGCTGCGGCAACCGCCTTGACGATATGGGCCTTGACGTTTTCGAGTTGCAGCACATGCAGCGCCGCTGCGGTGGTGCCACCCCTGGAGGTGACGCGCTCGCGCAGCACGGCGATGTCTTCAGTGCTTTGCGCCGCCAGTTTGGCCGCGCCAAGAAAGGTCTCGATGGCGAGGCGGTTGCCGGCGGCCGCATCCAGCCCCAGTTCGGCCGCAGCGTCGCGCAGCGCCTCGATAAAATAAAACACATAGGCCGGGCCGCTTGCCGACACCGCGGTCACCGGGTCGAGCAAGGCCTCGTTCCCGACCCAGATCACCGAACCGACCGCACCCAGTACCCCTTCGATCAGCGCGCGTTGCTCCGTCGTTGCTTCGGGGCGGGCGTACAGCCCGCTGATGCCGGCGCCGATCAGCGCCGGCGTGTTGGGCATGCAGCGTGACAGCAGCTTGTGACCGCCCAGCCAGCGCTCGAGGTCGGTGAGGCGGGTGCCGGCGGCAACCGACAACACCATCTGCTCTGGCCTGAGGTGCGGCGCCAGCGCGAGCGCCGCTTCGCGCATGTTCTGCGGCTTGACCGCAATGACCACCAGCTCGTCAACGGCAAAGGGCGCCGCCGCAGACGCCGATTCAAAACAGGCCACGCCGAACTCGGTTTCGAGGCGGGTGCGCGCCGCGGCGTGTGGCTCGGCTACGCGGATGGTCGCTGCGCCCCCGAGCTTTGCCTTGAGTCCGCCGATGATGGCGCTGGCCATGTTGCCGCCGCCGATGAAGGTGATATTCATGTCGTGTCCAGTATCCCGGGGTTTATTGTCGTTCGCCGAAAATCGCCGTGCCGACGCGCACCATGGTCGCGCCTTCAAGAATGGCCGCTTCGAGGTCGGCGGTCATGCCCATGGACAGCGTATCGACCACAAGGCCGTCGCGCTTGAGCTCATCGAGGAGGCCGCGCAGGCTGGCGAAGCGGCGGCGCGACAGCGCTTCGTCGGCGGTCGGCTCGGGCACGCTCATCAGGCCGCGCAGCCGCAGTCGCGGCATGCGCGCCACCTGGCGCGCCAGCGGCGCAAGGGCCTCGGGCGCGACGCCGTTTTTTGACGCCTCGCCGCTGATATTGACCTGTATGCACACATTCAGTGCGGCCAGGCTCTCAGGGCGTTGCGCGCTCAGGCGTTCGGCGATTTTTTCACGGTCCACGCTGTGCACCCAGTCAAAATGCTCGGCCACCGGCCGCGTCTTGTTGCTTTGCAGGGGTCCGATGAAATGCCAGCGCAGGTGCAGCGCGGACAATGCGGCGATTTTATCAAGGGCTTCCTGCAGGTAGTTTTCGCCAAATTCGACCTGGCCCGCTGCGGCGGCTTCCTGCACCGCAGCCGCCGTCCAGGTCTTGCTCACGGCCACCAGTTGCACGCTTGCCCGGTCGCGTCCGGCGGCGGCGCAGGCCGCCGCGATGCGCGCGTTCACGGCTTGCAGGTTGCTTTGGATTGTTGCCATAATTCCCGCACGAAAAGGCGCTATCATAAGGCGATTCCATGCAATGAAATCAGCCTGAAACCGGATTCCCGCAGCAGTAACGCAACATCAAGGCGGGCGACATCTAGCAGGGAACGGATGCCGTCCAATCCGTACCGAAGGCATCGTACCAAACGTCAGGATAAATATATATATGGATATCTCCGAGCTGCTCGCCTTCGTCGTCAAGAACAAGGCCTCCGACCTGCACCTGTCCTCGGGCCTGCCGCCGATGATCCGCGTGCACGGGGACATCAAGCGCATCAACCTGCCGCCGATGGACCACACCGACGTGCACGGCATGATTTACGACATAATGAACGACGGCCAGCGCAAGGCCTACGAGGAAAACCTCGAGTGCGACTTCTCGTTCGCGATACCCGGCCTCGCGCGCTTTCGCGTCAACGCCTTTGTGCAGAATCGCGGCGCCGCGGCGGTGATGCGGACCATCCCGTCAAAAATCCTTTCGCTCGAGGACCTCAAGGCGCCGAAGATTTTCGCCAACCTCGCCGACCAGCCGCGCGGCGTGGTGCTCGTCACCGGCCCGACCGGTTCGGGCAAGTCGACCACCCTCGCCGCGATGGTCAACCACAAGAACGAAAACGAAGAGGGCCACATCCTCACCATCGAGGACCCGATCGAGTTCGTGCACGAATCAAAGAAGTGCCTGATCAACCAGCGCGAGGTCGGCCCTCACACGCTGTCGTTCTCCAACGCGCTGCGCTCGGCGCTGCGCGAGGACCCCGACGTCATCCTGGTCGGCGAGATGCGCGACCTTGAAACCATCCGCCTCGCACTCTCCGGCGCCGAAACCGGCCACCTGGTCTTCGGCACGCTGCACACCTCCTCGGCGGCAAAGACCATCGATCGTATCGTTGACGTGTTCCCGGCGGCGGAAAAGGAAATGATCCGCGCGATGATTTCCGAGTCCATTCGCGCCATCATTTCGCAGACGCTGTGCAAGACCAAGGACGGCAGCGGCCGCGCCGCCGCGCACGAAATCATGGTCGGCACGCCGGCCATCCGCAACCTGATCCGCGAGAACAAGATCGCCCAGATGTACTCGGCCATCCAGACCGGCGCGCAGTTCGGCATGCAGACGCTGGACCAGAATCTGCAGGATCTGATCAAGCGCAACATCATTTCGGTCGCCGAGGCGCGTGGCAAGGCGGCCAACAAGGACAACTTCGCCGGCTAAGTCAGCGGCAACGGGCGGCACGCGTTACAACAGTATCGGGAGCGAGCACCATGGAAAAAGAACAGGCAACCAAATTCATGTACGACCTGCTGCGGCTGTTGCTGCAGAAAAAGGGTTCCGACCTGTTCATCACGGTGGGCTTTCCGCCGGCTTTCAAGATTGACGGCAAGATGACGCCGGTGTCCAACCAGGCGCTGACCGGCCAGCACACCGCGGAGTTGTGCCGCGCCATCATGAACGACAAGCAGGCGGCCGAATTCGAGGGCACCAAGGAGTGCAACTTCGCCATCGCGCCGGCCGGCATCGGGCGCTTCCGCGTCAACGCCTTCGTGCAGCAAAGTCACATGGGCATGGTGTTGCGTGTCATCACCACCAGCATCCCGAAGTTCGAGGACCTGAAGATTCCACCGGTGTTGAAGGACGTCATCATGTCCAAGCGTGGCCTGGTCATCATGGTCGGCGGCACCGGCTCGGGCAAATCGACCACGCTTGCGGCGATGATCGGCTACCGCAACGAAAATCATTACGGCCACATCATCACCATCGAAGACCCGATCGAATACACCCACCCGCACATCAATTCGCTGATCACCCAGCGCGAGGTCGGCGTGGACACGCTCTCCTGGGAATCGGCGCTGCACAACACCCTGCGCCAGGCGCCGGACGTCATCCTGATCGGTGAGATCCGTGCGCGCGAGACCATGGAACACGCCGTGGCCTTCGCCGAAACCGGTCACCTTGCCATCGGCACGCTGCACGCCAACAGCGCCAACCAGGCGCTGGACCGCATCATCAACTTCTTCCCCGAAGAGCGCCGCGCCCAGTTGCTGATGGACTTGTCGCTGAACCTCAAGGCCCTCGTGGCGCAACGCCTGATTCCGCTCAAGGAGTCCAAGGGCCGCGCCGCCGCGGTCGAGGTGTTGCTCAATTCGCCGCTGATTTCCGACCTGATCTTCAAGGGCGAGGTGCACGAGATCAAGGAGATCATGAAAAAGTCGCGCGAGCTGGGGATGCAGACTTTCGACCAGGCGCTGTTCGACCTGTACGAGGAGGGCCGCATCAGCTACGAGGACGCGCTGCGCAACGCCGACAGCGTCAACGACCTGCGCCTGATGATCAAGCTGCATTCCAAGGAATCGAAGAACCGCGACATCACGGCGGGTATCGAACACCTCAACATCGTCTGAACCTGACGCCGCTGAACTTTGTTCAGCGGACGCGGGTTCAGACTGCGCGGGCTGGAACGGACGCTTGCGCGCCGTACATCCCGCGCTTGCATCTGACCCCCTCGCCCCGCTTGCGGGGCGAGGGCCGGGGAGAGGGGTTCTTGGCATGCCGCCAATTTCCCCAAAGCCTCTGAGATCAAAGGAGTGGCCATGAGCAACCTCTACGACTTTACCGCCAACACCCTCGCCGGTCAGCCGCTCGCCCTTGACGCCTGCCGCGGCAAGGTCGCGCTGATCGTCAACACCGCCAGCGCCTGCGGTTTCACGCCGCAGTACACCGGGCTCGAGGCGCTGCACCAGGCGTACGCGGCAAAAGACCTCGCGGTGCTCGGTTTTCCGTGCAACCAGTTCGGCGCGCAGGAACCGGGCGATGCCACCGCGATAGGCGCGTTTTGCCAGAAGAACTATGGCGTGTCCTTCCAGATGTTCGACAAGGTCGAGGTCAACGGCGCAGGCGCCCATCCGCTCTACCAGTGGCTGACCAGCAGCGCCCCCGGGATCCTCGGCACCGAGGCCATCAAGTGGAATTTCACCAAGTTCCTCGTCGGCCGCGACGGCAAGGTGTTCAAGCGCTACGCGCCGCAGACTGCGCCCGAGGCCATCAAGTCCGACATCGAGGCGCTGCTCGCAGCGTCCTGAACACCATGGCTTTTCCCGTGCTGCTGCCCTTCACCAGCATCGACGACATCACCCACGCCATCCAATTGGCGATTGCGCCGGTGTTTCTGCTCACCGCCGTGGGCACGCTGCTGATGGTCTTCACCAACCGCCTTTCGCGCGCAGTGGACCGGCGGCGCGTGCTCAACAAGCTGTTGCCGGAACTGACGGAGGCCGGTCTGGCCGAGGGCAATCTTGAACTCGCGCACATCGCGCGCCGCATCCAGCTCATTTACACCGCCATCGTGCTGGCGGTGTTTTGCGCGCTGTTCATCTGCCTGCTCATCGCTGTGGCCTTCCTCGATGCCTTCCTCTCTGCCAATCTCGCCCGCGTGTTGGGCGTGCTGTTCGTGCTGGCCATGCTGGCGCTGATCGGCGCACTGATTATTTTCCTGCGTGAAATCTTCATCGCTGTCACTCCGCCGGGCGGCGTGATCCGCTAAGGGGCGCGTGTTCCGACGCCTTTCCTCACTTGCAGTGCGCGCAGCCCGTTGCACGAGGCAGGCGCAAGGCATGCGCGAGATGTCGCCCGAAACCCCTCCCTCTTCCGGCGGGAGAGGGTGCATCTCCCTTCTCCCTCCGGGACAAGGGCCGGGGATGAGGGAGCCCCACGCCGTACCGCGCTATTGCCATGCGATTGATTGACCTTCATGAATGTTAGCTACGAATCCCTCGCCCTCGCGGCGCTCGTCGTCGCCTTCGCCTATTTCATTTTCGGCGTGTCCGGATTCGGCGCGGCGGTGGTGGCGGTGCCGGCGCTGTCGCACCTGTGGCCGATGATTTTTGTGCTGCCGCTGTGCGTGCTGCTCGACTTTGCCGCAGCGCTGGCCCTTGGCATGAGTTTCGGCCGTGAGGCGCGGCGCGACGAGCTGGTGCGCATGGTGCCGTTGTCGCTGGTTGGCGCCATCTGCGGCTTGACGCTGCTGGTGACGCTGCCAAAAGACCTTGCCATGGGGAGTCTGGGCATCGTCGCCATTGCCTATGGCATCTGGACGCTGCGCCAGGGCGGCGCGATGCGCCTGGTGTCGCAGCGCTGGGCGATGCCGGCCGGTTTTGCCGGCGGGCTTTCGGGCACGCTGTTCGGCGTCGGTGGCCCACCCTACATGATCTACCTGTCGCGGCGCCTCGAAGACAAGGGCGCGCTGCGCTCGACCATGGTCACCATGGTGACCTTCAGCGTCGCCATACGCACCACACTGTTCGTCATCGCCGGCCTGGTGTTGTTCGATGTGCTGAAAGTGTTCGGCGTGCTGCTGCCCTTCGCCGCGCTCGGGCTATGGCTGGGCCACCGCCTGCACGGCCGTATATCGCGCGAGCAACTGGGGCGATTCATCGCCGTGCTGGTGATGCTGAGCGGCGCCTCGCTGCTGTGGCGTGTCTTCGTGCAAGATTGAAATCGCAACCGGTAACAGGCTGGAAACCCTTGCAGGGCGCACTTCAGCCGATAGGCCGAAGTCGCTCGGCAGGCGCTGAGAATTCTCAGCGAATTCCCCGCTTCGCCCCGCCTGGCGCGGCTTTCCAGCCGGTCGTTCTCAGCCCGCAGGCTTCGGCTTGCGATTAAAACCCGCCACCACCTTGTATTCGAACAGGCGGCACTCGAGCGCGCCGTTGAACAAGGGGGTGCGTTTGGACGCCGACAGGCCGATTTTTTTCTGCAACGCCATGTCGGCCGAAAACAGGTAACAGGTCCAGCCGGCAAAGCGCGCTTTCAGCGCGTCGCCGAGCTTGGGGTAAAAACCTTCCAGTGTTTCCTTGTCGCCGACGCGCACGCCATAGGGCGGGTTGGTGACGATGCAGGCTCCGGTCGCATTGGCGAGCGGCGGCGGCGATATTTCCAGCACGTTGGCCTGCTTGATTTGCACCACGTCGTCAACGCCGGCGGCGACGAGATTTTCGTGGGCGTTCTTCACTTCGTCGCCGTAGAGGTCGCTGCCATGGATCAACCCCGGCTGTGGCGGCAGTCGGCGTGACTTGGCGTCTTCCCAGACACGGCGCCAGAGGCTTTCGTCGTGCTGTTTGAGCTTTTCAAAGCCGAAGCGGCGGCGGCTGCCCGGCGCGATGTTGCGCGCCATCAGGGCGGCTTCCACCAGCAGCGTGCCGCTGCCGCACATCGGGTCGAGCAGCGGTGTGCCTGGCTGCCAGCCCGAGAGCCTGAGGATGCCGGCGGCGAGGTTTTCCTTCAGCGGTGCGTCACCGACGGCGGTGCGCCAGCCGCGTTTGTACAGCGGCTCACCCGAGGTGTCGATGTACAGCGTGAAGTGCGTGGCGTCGAGAAAGCCGGCGATGCGCACATCGGGCTCGCGCGTATCGACATTGGGCCGCTCGTCCGAGGTTTCGCGAAAACGGTCGCAGACCGCATCCTTGATGCGCAGCGTGATGAAGTCGATGCTCTTGAGCGGACACTTGATGGCATTGACATCGACGCGGATGCTGCACGCCACGTCGAACCACGCCGGCCAGTCGATGGCAAACGCGGCGTCATAGATGTCCTGCTCGGCGCGGTAGGGAATGTGCGCGACGGCGAGCAGGATGCGTGTGGCGAGACGGCTCTCGAGGTTGGCGCGGTAACACACCGCGGTACTGCCGAGAAACGACGCGCCGCCGGGAACGGTCCTGACCTCAGTGCCGCCGACCGCCTCGATCTCCGCCGCGAGCAGTATTTCCAGGCCGCGCGGGCAGGTGGCGAACAGCGCGTGGCTGGCGGCTTGCAGGCTCATCGTTAATCCATCATCATCAATCAAGCGCGGCAGACTAACACAATACCGGCGGGTTCCCGGCGTAACCAGCCACTAAAAAGCCTTGCACCACAGAGGGCACACAGAACACGGAGGACATCCTGGAAAACAGCCTGAAAAGCTTTTCTGCGTGCCCGATGTGCGGGATGTGCCCGATGTGTCCGATGTGTCCTAGGCGCCCTAAGTGTCCTGCGTGGTGTGCGCTTCTGGCTTGTCGGGTCAAACCATGAGCGACAACATCGCCGGGCTGTTGCAGGCGCACCTGGCGACGCCGGAGCGCGTGCTGTACCGGCAGCACATCGACGGCGCATGGCGCGACTTTGGCGCGGGCGACATCGCCGCGCTTGCCGCGCGCTGGCAGCAGGCGTTCCGGCGCGAGGGCTTTGCCGCCGGTGATCGCATTGCCATTTGCCTGCGTAACGGCATCAACTGGGTGGCGATAGACCAGGCGGCGCTGGGCATGCGCCTCGTCATCGTCCCGCTCTACGTTGATGACAACGCCGCGAACATGGCCTGGTGTACGCAACATTCGGGCGCCCGCCTGCTGCTGCTCGAGAACGAACGCATGCTGCAGGCGCTGCGCGAGGACGGCACGCCGCTGCCGCCGACGGTGGTGGTCGGTGCCGCCGACGGCGGCTTTTTGCCAGCGGCCACGGACGGCTTCGCCGTTGAGGCGTGCGATGCGGGCACGCTCGCCACCATTTGCTACACCTCGGGCACCTCGGGCCGGCCCAAGGGCGTGATGCTGTCGCACGACAACATTCTTGCCAACGTGCAGGCCATCATCGCGCTCTATATCGCCCGCGCGGAAGACAGCTTCCTGTCGTTTTTGCCCTTGTCGCACATGTTCGAGCGCACGCCCGGCTACTACCTGCCTCTCGCCGTCGGCGCGAAGGTGCCGTACGCGCGCTCGGTGTTGCAGTTGGCCGAGGACCTGGCGTCGCAACAGCCCAGCATTATTTTTGCCGTGCCGCGGGTGTTCGAAAAATTCCACATCCGCATCCACGAAGCGCTGGCCGCATCGGCGCTCAAGCGCGCGCTGTTCGAACGCGTGGTCACCGCCGGTTGGCGCGCGCATCGCGGCGTTGCCGGGCCGTTCGACCGGCTGCTGCTCGCCTTGTTGCTCAAGCGCGTTGCCGGCCCTATTCTTGCCCGCCTTGGCGGCCGGCTGCGTCTTGCGGTCATCGGCGGTGCGCCGCTCGAGGCGCACATCGCGCGCACCTTCATCGGCCTCGGCCTGTGCGTTCTGCACGGCTATGGCATGACCGAAGCCGCGCCGGTCATCGCCGTCAACCGGCCCGACAACAACGATCCGGCCTCGGTCGGCCCGCCCCTGCCCGGCACCGAGCTGCGCCTGGGCGGGGGCGGTGAACTGCTGGCGCGCAGCGCCAGCGTGATGACCGGCTACTGGAACAACGCCGAGGCGAGCGCGCGCAGCGTCGATGCCGACGGCTGGCTGCACACCGGCGACCTCGCCGAACTCAAGGACGGTCGTGTGTACATACGCGGCCGTCTGAAGGATGTGCTGGTGCTCTCCAACGGCGAGAAGCTGCCGCCGCAGGATGTAGAACTGGCGATTTTGTCCGACGAGGTGTTCGAGCAGGGCATGCTGGTGGGCGAGGGCCGGCCCTTTCTCGCCTTCATCACCGTCAGCAAGCAAGGCGACGAGAAGCTGCTGGTGCGTCGGGCCAACGACAGGCTCAAATCGTTTCCGCGGTACATCCGCGTGCGCCGTGTCATCATTGCCACCGAAACCTGGAGCGTGGACAACGGCCTGATGACACCGACCATGAAGGTCAAGCGCAGCGAAGTGCTGGCGCGCTTTGCGCGCGAGATCGAGGCCGTCTATGCTGCTGCGAAGGAGCCCGCATGATCGCCGACCAGGCCTATCGCGACGGCATGCGCTTTTTTGACCTCGGCAATCTCGCCGCCGCGACGGCCGGGTTCGAACTGGCGCTGCGCCTTGATGCCGCGCACATCGAGGCGCGTTACGAGCTGGGCAATGTGCTGCAGCAGCAACAATCGTGGGCCATCGCCGCGCAGCACTACCAGAAAGTACTGCTGCGCGACCCCGCCCATGCGCGCGCGCACAACAATCTTGGCGCCTCGCTGCAAATGCTCGGGCGCGAGGCTGATGCGGCGTCCTGCTACATGCAGGCCATCACGCTGGCGCCGAGGCTGGCGCAACCCTACATCAACCTCGGCCGCCTGCACCAGCAGGCGGGGCGTCCCGCCGATGCGGCAACCTGTTACCGCCAGGCGCTCGAACACTGCGCCGAGCGCGATACGTTCTCGCATCTGCTCGCCGCGATTGAGGGCGGGGCAGGCGCTGCCGTTGCCGCGCCGGCCGCCTATGTGCGTGAGACTTTCGACGGCTTTGCCCCGGGCTTTGACGACCGTCTGATCGGCCAGCTCGACTACCGCGTGCCCGCGGCGGTTGCCGCCGCGCTGGACGAGGTGCGTGTCTTTGCGCCCGGCAGCGCCGACGTGCTTGATCTGGGTTGCGGCACCGGCCTTGCCGGCGCACCCCTGCGCGCGCGCGCGCGGCACTTGACGGGTGTGGACCTCGCGCCAAAAATGCTCGCCGCGGCACGCGCCCGCGGCTGTTACGACGTGCTGGCCGAAGCCGACATCCTCGCCTGGATGGACGCCGCCGACAGCGCGGCCTTTGACCTCGTCGTCGCCGCCGACGTGTTTATCTACCTCGGCGATCTTGCCGACATCTTTACCGAGGTCGCACGCTTGTTACGGCCGGGCGGCCTGTTCGCCTTTTCGGTCGAACTCAGCAGCCGTGAAAAATGGCTGTTGCAGCCAAGCGGACGCTATGCCCAGTCGCACGCCTATATCGCATCGCTGGCCGCCGCAAGCGGGCTCAGCGTGGCGCTGCGGCGGCAGCAGCCGATCCGCAAGCCCCTGGTCGGCGCGTTATATATTCTTTCCCGCCCTTGAGTGATGCGCCCGCCTCGCGTACCCTAGGGCCTGCGTCCGGGAGTGCGCATCATGAATAAACAACAGCTTGTGGTACTGGCGGCGGCGGCGGTAAATATCGCGCTGTTGCTGCTTTTTCCGCCCTATGACTATGTGTCGGCCGCACGCAACAACGTGCCGACCTTCGAGGGTTTCCAGTTCGTGTTCGCCGACCACGGCAACAGCGTGCAGAACTGGAACTTCCTGCAAATCGAGTTGTTCGTCGTGCTGATCAACGCTGCCATAGGCTGGCTGCTGCTCGGCGACCGCAGCAAGCCCGGCGATGCGACCAGGCGCCCGGGCATAGACTGGCAGCGCGTCGTGCTCTTTGGCACCGGCGTCAACCTCGTGCTGGTGCTGCTGTTTCCGCCGTTCCAGAATTACTACGCCGTCACCAATGCCGCGCTGCCGAGCTTTGACGGCTTTTACTTTTTGTTCAGCGACCATTCCAAGAAGAACCTGGTGGTATCCATCCTCTATCTCGAGGTCATATTCGTGCTGGTCAACGGCGGCCTGCTGTGGCTGGTGCTCAGGCGCACCAAGGGCGACGAGCTCGACGAGATGGCGAAAAAGATGATGAAAATCTGACGCGCTGTTGCAACATACCTTTCCAAGGTGGACATGGTGTGACCGGTATGCCGTGCTCTCCCGCAACAGCCTCCGATTCGCGGGATCTAAAGGGGGCGTCGCCCCCTTTGCCGAACACCTGTCGCGCCGCGCGCCCGCTAGCCGCTAGCCTGGCGGACGCGGCGCCCCGTGGTCGCTGACCGGGTCCCCGGCCAGCATGCGCGACACGCCGGCCTGCCAGGCCGCCGCCTCACACATCGGGCATGCGCGCGAGGTGCCATACAGGACGCAGCCTGACAAATCGCGCGTACCGAGGCGCAGGCGGGCATCGCGTATCGCCTCCATTTCGGCGTGGGCGGTCGGGTCCCTGTTGACGACTACCGCGCTGACGCCCTCGCCCACCACCCGTCCATCCTTCACCAGCACCGCACCATAGGCCTGGTCGCCGCGCGCAACGGCACGGCGGCGCATTTCGCTGGCGCGTTGCATGAAGCCGGCATGGTTTGCCTCCGCCGGCTGCTGCAAGGTTCGCGCACCCGCGCCGCGCGCAAGGGCACAGTCAAGGCCAAGAGTCAACGCCGGCAGGCGAAGCAGCAGGGCACGGCGGCGGGCGTCGGGCATCGCGGCGCTCAGAACGGCTTGAACACCACCAGGATTACCGCGGCCACCAGCAGCAACACCGGTGCTTCATTGAACCAGCGATAAAAGGTGTGCGACCGGGTATTGGTGCCGGCCTCGAATTTTTTCAGGATGCGGTTGCAGCCGTGGTGATAGCCCATCAGCACCAGCACGATCGCCAGCTTGGCGTGCAGCCAGCCGCCACGGAAGCCGTAACCGAGCCACAGCCACAGGCCGAGCACGATGGCCGGCACCGCAAGAATGGTCATGAAGCGGTAGAGTTTGCGCGCCATCAGCAGCAGGCGCGCCCGCGCCGGGGGCGAGTCTTCCAGGGCGAGATTGACAAAAATGCGCGGCAGGTAAAACAGCCCGGCAAACCAGGATGCGACAAAAATGATGTGAAAGGCTTTGATCCATAGCATGGCGCAATCCCTTGCTGAAACGTAAACGGCTGCGGCGGCGGACTACTTTAACAGGCGGCGGCGGAACAAGGCCAACGCAATGAACAGCGCCACCACGGCATAGCCCGCCAGCACCGCCACGTGCAATGGTATCGATTGTGGCACGTGGCCGAGCATCAGCGGGCGGGCGAGGGCGATGGCATGGGTCAGCGGCAGCATGTCGGCGAACCACTGAAAACCCTGCGGCAACTGCTCCACCGGGAAAAACACGCCGCACAACAACACCATGGGTGTGATGGCGAGTGTGAAGTAATACATGAAAAAATCATAGCTCGGCGCGAGCGCGGTGATGATGAGGCCGAGCGCGCCGAACACCAGGCCCACCAGCGGAATCAGCGCCAGCACCCACAGCGCCAGCGGCGAGGCGACATAGCCCATCAGCCACACCACCAGCAGGATGGCCGCGCCGGACAAAAAGCTCTTGCTCGCCGCCCACACCCATTCGGCAATGACAACATCTTCCAGCGTGACCGGCGCGTTGAGCATCGCATCCCAGGTTCTTTGCACATGCATGCGCGAAAAGGCCGAGTACAGCGACTCGAAGGTGGCGCTGTTCATGGTGCTGTAGCAGACGGTGCCGGCGGCGAGAAAGGCGATATAGGGCACGCCGTCGATTTCCTTCACCATCGCGCCTATGCCGTAACCGAGGCCCAGCATGTAAATCATCGGGTCGGCGAGATTACCCAGAATGGACGGCAGCGCAAGCTTGCGCCAGACGAGGAAATTACGCCGCCAGATGGGCACAAAGCGCAGGCTCAGGGTGTTCATCATGCGCTCATTGCGATGCGGCCGGCATCGCGCACGCGACGGGATTGATTCGCCGCGCCTGCAATGCCCTGCCGCTGTGCGCCGGCGCTTCAATCGCGCCTTTAATCACGCAATTCCCTGCCGGTGAGCTTGAGGAACACATCTTCGAGGTTGGCGGGGCGGTGCAGGTAACGCAGCGCCGGGTACGTGGCAAGGTCATCGAGCAGCGGCTGCGCGTCGCGCGCATAGCAGAACACCGTCTCGCCCGAAATTTCGACGCGCGATGCGAGCCTGCGGGCCACGCCGGCCCAGTCCTCGATGCCGTCGCCGTGTACCTCGACCACCTGCGATTCGATGTGTGCGGCGATCAGCTCGGCCGGACTGCCCTCGGTGACGATGCGGCCGTGGTCCATGATGGCGAGGCGCGTGCACAGGCGCTCGGCCTCTTCCATGAAGTGCGTCGATAGCAGCAGCGTCTTGCCCTGCGCCAGCAGCCGGCGCAGCCGCTCCCAGATGAGGTGGCGCGCCTGCGGGTCGAGGCCGGTGGTCGGCTCGTCCATGAACACCAGGTCGGGGTCGTTGACGAGGGCGCGGGCAAGGGTCAGGCGGCGCTTCATGCCGCCAGAGAGCGTGTTGATGTGGGCATCGCCGCGCGCACCGAGGCCGGCAAATTCGAGCAGGTCCGGAATGCGTGCGCGGATCGCCGCGTCGCTCATGCCGAAGTAACGGCCATAGACGAGCAGGTTCTCGGCCACGGTGAAATCCGGGTCGAGGTTATCCAGTTGCGGCACCACGCCGACCCGCAGCCGTGCGGCGCGTGCCTGTTGCGGCACCGGTCTGCCGACCAGGCTGATGCTGCCCGAGTCCGGTGCGCTCAGCCCGAGGCACAGGCGCATGGTGGTGGTCTTGCCCGCACCGTTGGGGCCGAGCAGGCCGTAACACTCGCCCGGGCGCAGCGCAAATGACAGCCCGGCGACGACTTCCTGCGCGCCGTAGGATTTGCGCAGATTGTCAACCTTCAGAATGGGGGCGAGCGCGCTTGCGGCGGTGATCACGCCGGCCACGCCGCTCTCAGCGCTCGCGCCGGGTGTGCGCGCGTTCAACGCCACTGGCCCTTGATGATGTTGCGGATGATGTGCAGGCGGCGGTGAAAAAAATGATCGGCGCCGGCAATCACCACCACCGGCAGGTCCTGCGGCTGCGCCCACGCCAGCACATTGGCGAGCGGCACCGTCCCGTCGTTTTCGCCGTGGATGATGATGGTGTCGGCCGGCACCGTGTCGAGCGCGTAGCTACGGCCGGCGGCGACAAGGCCCGCGGCGAGGCCGATCAGCACCATGCGCTCCGGCGTGACGCGCCTGGCGACATGGGTCTGCACAAAAGCGCCAAATGAAAACCCGGCCAGTGCGAGGGGCAGGTCACCGCAGCGGTCACGCACCTGTGTCACCACCGCCGCCATGTCGTCGGCCTCGCCGTTGCCGTGGTCATGTCCGCCGGCCGAGGCGCCGACGCCGCGAAAATTCGGCCGCACTGCGATATAGCCCAACTCGGTGAAGGTGCGCGACAGCGTCTGCGCCACCTTGTTGTCGAGATTGCCGCCAAACAGCGGATGCGGATGGGCGACAAGGGCGATGCCGCGCGGTCCGTGCGGTATTGGCGCGACGGCTTCATCAGGATGGTCGATGACCGTTTCTATGGGCCCGGCCGCTCCGTCGAGCAGCAGGCGTTCCTGCGCGGGCATTAAGCTGTCAACCGTTCAAGGAATAAAAGCTGTTCACCACAGAGGGCACAGAGAAAAGCGGAGTTTTCATCTTGGCGTCTTTCTAGGTTTTCTTGGTGTTCTTGGTGTTCTCTGTGGTGCGGGCTATTCGATTTTCTGCGGGTCACCCGGGCTACACCTTCAGGCGTTCGACCACGCGGCCGTTCTTGAGGTGCTCTTCGACGATTTCGTCGATATCGGCCGTGTCGACGTAGGTGTACCAGGTCTCGCCCGGGTAGACCACCATCACCGGCCCGAGTTCACAGCGATCAAGGCAACCGGCCTGGTTGATGCGCACCTTGCCCTCGCCCGAGAGCTTGAGCGCCTTGACCTTGTCTTTGGCGTAGGCGCGCATCTCGCTCGCCTTGTGGTCTTCGCAGCAGGCTTCGCCGTTGTTGCGCTGGTTACAGCAAAAAAACACGTGATGGGCGTAAAAACTCATGGAGATTGACCGTGACGACATGGTTTGGAATATCGCTATTTTAACTGCTGGCGCCGCTTTCAGGCCGGTTGGCCGCCGCCAGCAGCAGGTAGGCAAGGGCGGCAAACGGCCACAGGCTCGATACCAGGTGGGTGAGGCCGTTGAAATTGAGGAAATTGCCCTGCGGCCAGACCTGCAGTGATTGCGCCAGATACGGATTGGCCGGCGCCAGGTTGACGAGGGCGGTGGCCGCCATCAGCGCCATGCCGGCGAGCGCCAGCTTGAACGCGCGCGGCAGCGCAACTGCGATCATCGCGACGACCAGGCCGAGGGCGATACCGATCAGCGCGCCCGGCGTCAGCCAGGCGAGGGCCGAGGCTGGATTGAACAGCACACCAAAGGCAATGGCGCGCACCAGCAGCGCCAGCGCGAGCAGCGTCGCCAGCAGCGCACGCACCGGCCGGCCCGGCATCGCCAGCGCGGCGGCGAACAGCGCCGCCGCCACCAGGTTGCAGGCAGCCACCGCCGCCTCGATGCGAATGAACATGTCGGCCGGGTAGAGCAGCGAGGGTGATTCCTGAAACAGGTTGCGCAGGTCGCCGACGCCAAACAGCAGTGTCTCCGGGTCGAGCTGGGTAAACAGCCATAGCCCGAGCAGCGTCAGGCCGAGGTCGGTGCGGCGGCCGCCGACGAACCAGCGCTGGCGCAGCGCGAGCAAGGGGCTCTCGTGCAACAGGCGCGGTGCCATTAGTGCGCCGGCCAGCGCGCCGGCCAGCGCCCCGGCGCCGTTGGACAACACATCGAGGTTGGACGGAATGCGCGCCGGCAGATAGGTCTGCAGGGTTTCCATTGCCACCGATAGCAGGATGCCGGCGAGGGCCGCCAGCACCACCGCCAGTGCGCCGCGTGCGAGCGGGTAGAGCGCGAGCGCGGCGAGCAGGCCGAGTGGCGCATAGGCGAGCACATTGGCGGCGAGGTCGAAGGCGGTGACGTAACGCGGCCAGTGTGCCGACAGAAAGGCGAACGGCGCGGCGCCGCGATCCGCCCAGCCGGAGAACGGATGCAGGCTGCCGTAAATCACCAGCAGCGAATACGCGGCGCAAAGATAACGCGTCAGCGGGGAAGCTTGAGCGGCCATGCGCTGATTGTCGCATGGGAAGCGCCCGACAGGGTCGTGCCTGTGGCGCGGATGATGGCTGGAAACCCGCGCCGGTTGGCCCTTTGCGGGCGATTGCACGTCGTGGCAAGGGCTTCGGACGGTGCGCTGCATGTGCGCTTGCGCACAGAACCGCCCGGTGTTCAGGCATACGCTTGGGGTACGCTGTTCAACCGTCAGGGGAGTCCGAGCCATGAAACGCATTGCCGCACACAGCACGCCAACACGCGAACTTCCATGCGCCTGGCGCGAGGCCGAGTATGCCGCACTTAAGGCCGATGCGGCCGACAGTGGTGACGACCGCATCAGTCAGAACATGTTCGACATCGACGACGAGCACGCCGAAGTGGACAGCATTGTGCACGGCGGCGCTTACGACGCCGACTGAGTTGCCCTGCTGTTCGCTCAGGCCTTGGGCTTGAGCATGGATTTCAAGTCGGCAAAGGCCTTGTAGGTCGATACCGACGCGGCTGCGGCAGGTACGGCCTCAGAGCGCCCCGCGTGATCAAGCAGGCGTGAATGCTCGGCGTCGTGGCAGTACAGGCACAACAACTCCCAGTTGCTGCCATCGGGCGCGTTGTTGTCGTGGTTGCCGTCCTTGTGGTGCACGGTGAGCATGCGCAGGTTCGGCCCCTCGAAAGCGCGCGCACAGCGGCCGCAGACATGCGGATACAGCTTCATTGCCTGCGCCCGGTATCCCTGCTCACGCAGTTCACGCGCGCGCCGCGCCTCGGCGACAAGACGGTCGGAGTTTGGTGTCGTAGTCGCCATTGTCGCGATCAGGGTCTCAGCCTGTCAGACTCTCAGCGGCGGGGGCGGCGGGCATCAGGGCTCAAAGCGCAGATTGCGCTCGCGTACCAGCTTGGTCCACTTTGCCACTTCGCTTGCCACAGCCTCGCCCAGTTGCTCGGGCGGGCCGCCACCGGGCTCCGAACCCACGGCGGCAAGGCGCTCGCGCAGGTCTGGCGTCTGCAGTGCGCGGTTGATGTCCTCGTTCAGGCGCATCACCACATTGCGCGGCGTGCCGGCCGGCGCGAATATGCCGAAAAAAGTCGATGCGTCAAAACCGGGCACCCCGGCCTCGGCCAGCGTCGGTGCATCGGGCGCGAGTGCCGAGCGGCGCGGTGCGCCCACACCCAGCAGGCGCAGCTTGCCGGTGCGAATCTGCGGCCCCGAGGTGGTGAACACGTCGAACATCATCTGCACCTGGCCGGCCAGCAGGTCGGTCATCGCCGGTGCGCCGCCCTTGTAGGGCACATGCACGATGTCGGCTCCCGAGATGGCGCGAAAGAGTTCGGTGGCGAGGTGGTTGGAACTGCCCGAGCCATACGAACCGTAGTTGAGCTTGCCCGGTTGCGCCCTGGCCAGCGCCAGCAACTCGGCCACGTTGTTGGCCTTCACCGACGGATGCACCACCAGGATGTAGGGCGTGCTGGCGACCAGGGCCACCGGTGCGTAGTCGCGCAGCGCGTCGTAAGGCAGCGACTTTTGCACCGCCGGATTGGTGCCGTGCGTGCTGGCCGTGCCCATCAGCAGCGTATAGCCGTCGGGTGCGGCCTTGGCCACGGCCTCGGAGCCTATGGCACCGGCAGCGCCGGCGCGGTTTTCCACCACCACGGGCTGACGCAATGATTCGGTGAGCTTTTGCGCAACGCTGCGCGCCACCGTGTCCACGGTGCCCCCTGCCGGGAACGGCACGACCAGCCGCAGCGGCTTGTCGGGCCAGGTTTGCGCCTGCGCCGGCAACACCGTGACGGCGATAATGGCGCATGCCGCAGACAGCCATGCGAGGCGGCATGTCCAGAAATGCAAGTGGTGTTGGTGATTCATTGAATACGCTCCCGCAGAATTTTGAAGGCGAACTCGCAGTGTACCGGGGTGTACCGGCAACGGCTTGCTGCGCCGCATGTCGTGGTGCCGGGTGATTCAGGGTGAGTAGGGCTGGTGAACAGTGGGTTGCGAAATCCCCCCGATGTTGCCGTGGGCATCACGCACGCCACCCTTGCGGTCGCCGCAAGGCATGTCGTCCACCGCCATTTCCTGCGTCGCGCCGTGCGCGCGGGCGCGCTGGTGCTGTTGCTGCGTCAACCCGGTGTCGCCAGTTTGAGCCCGACGATGCCGGCCAGGATCAGCGCCAGGCTGAGCAGGCGCGCCGCGCTTGCCGATTCACCGAACAGCGTGATCCCCAGTACGGCGGTGCCGATGGCACCGACGCCGACCCAGACGGCGTAGGCGGTGCCCACGGGCAGTGATTTCATCGCCACGCCGAGCAGGCCGACGCTGATCAGCATCGACAGCACCGTGCCGATCGTAGGCCACAGTCGCGTAAAGCCCTCGGTGTACTTGAGCCCGATTGCCCAGCCGATCTCGAACAGGGCAGCGGTCACAAGAATGATCCAGTTCACTGTCATGGTTGGCTTTCCAGGTTGCAGGCGCGCCCCCGATGGTCGCGCCCGACACTACGCCATACTAGCGGTACTTGGCGGCCGAGATGAACTGGCCGAAGGACTCGCACCAGACAATGGCCGTGGTGTAGCGCCCAGGGTCGATGCCGGCAGGTACCTGCAGCAGAAAATTCTTGAAGGTCTTGATGTCGCCGACGCGCACCATGCCGGCCTTGAGGCGTTTGAAATCGGCTTCGGTCTCGACGAACTCGGCGGACAGGTAGAGCTTGTAATCTGGCCCCGGCGCGAGTTCGCCCGCAAGCGAGATGCTGTGCGCGCTGACGGCGAGGGTGCCCTCGCCCCAGTGCAGCGCGTCACTGTCCTTGAGGTCGCGCCGGAACTGGCCGGTGAAGCTGGCGGTGCCGGCCAGGGCGCTGATCTGCTCGGCAGAGGGCGCATCCGGGGCGATCAGAATGGGCAGGGCATAGACGCCCAGCGCGAATCCGGCGACGACGGCCGCAGTGTGCGAGGCGATGAGAAGGAGTTTGCGCATGGTCCTGATCCTAGTCCTGTCCTATCCTATAGAGTCGCGCCGGCGCCGGAAAACTTACGCTGTGCGCAGGTGATGCAATCTGAACCCGGGATTGGTGTGCGTCCCGAAATACCCTTGAAACGGCATTCATGCGTGTATGGTAGCTGGCGCCTTGAGCCCTGAACCATGTCAGTAAAGGGTGTCCAGTCTGTGGGTTTCCAGCCTATGGGTTTCCAGCCCATGGGTTTCCAGCCCAAGGGTGTCCAGCCTATGGTCATGCGCCGTTCGGTCAGGCGCCGCTCAGTGCGGCTTGTTGTGGTGCGTGCCGGCCGGGACGTGGTCGGTCAGGGCCGCGGCGTGGTGGCCGTGGGCCGGATGCCCGGGCGTGTGGTGGCCGATGCGCTGCGGCAGCAGCGAGCCGAAGAGCATGCCGGCGATGGCCGCCAGCAGGCCCACCAGTTGCGCCGGCCAGATCGCGCTTTGCACCAGCGCCTCGCACAAAATCCAGGTCGAGAGTCCGGCGACGATGGCGAAGTAGGCGCCCTGCGTCGTGGTGCGCTTCCAGTAAAGACCGAAGGCAAGCGGCACAAAAGCGGCGACGAGCGTGATCTTGTAGGCGCTCTCGACCATCTGGAAAATTGTCGATTTGCTATTGAGCGCAAACGCCAGCACGATGCCGGCAAAGACGACGATGGTGATGCGCATCACGCGCAGCAGCGTGTGGTCTTTCATGCCGGGCACAAAGCCGCGCACGATGTTCTCCGAGAACGACACCGATGGCGCCAGCAGCGTTGCCGACGAACAACTCATGATGGCCGCCAGCAGCGCGCCGAAAAAGACCACCTGAGCAAACACCGGCGTGTGCTGCAGGATCAGCGTCGGCAGCACCAGTTGCGAATCGGATTCAACCAGGTCGCCGAACACCTTCGGATCGACCATGGTCGCAGCGTAGGCGAGGAACATCGGCACAAAGGCGAAAAAGAAATAAATTGAGCCGCCCAGCACCGAGCCGCGCACCGCGGTGTTCTCGTCCTTGGCCGAGGTTATGCGCTGGAATACGTCCTGTTGCGGAATGGAGCCGAGCATCATGGTGATCCAGGCGCCGAAAAAGGGAATCCATAACTCATAGCCGCCCTGCGGAAAAAAATTGAGCTTGCCCGCGGCGGCCGCGTGCTCGACCACGGCGCCGACACCGCCGGTGAGGCCGCTGACGATCCAGGCAATGAACAGCATCCCGGCCATGATCACGATCATCTGGATGAAGTCGAGCACCGCCACCGACAGCATGCCGCCCAGCACCGTGTACGTGAGCACGATGCCCGCGCCCAGGATCATGCCCGCAGGCTGGCTGATGACGCCGGCGGTGATGACGTTGAACACCAGGCCGAGCGCCTTGATTTGTGCCGACACCCAGCCCAGATAGGAGGCGACGATGCACAGCGTGGTGATGACCTCGACCGGGCGGTCGTAGCGCTTGCGGTAGTAGTCGCCGATGGTCAGCAGGTTCATGCGGTAGAGCTTGCGGGCAAAAAACAGGCCGGCAAGAATCAGGCACATCGACGAACCAAAGGGGTCGGCGACCACGCCGCCGAGGCCGTCCTTGACGAAGGTGGCCGAAATGCCCAGCACCGTCTCGGCGCCGAACCAGGTGGCGAACACCGTGGCGGTGACCACCGGCAGCGGCAGATGGCGGCCGGCGACGGCAAAGTCCCTGGTGTTTTTTACGCGCGAGCCGGCGTAGAGGCCGATGCCGATGGAGGCCAGCAGGTACAGCACGACAAAGGTGATCAGCATGCCCGCAGGCCTTCAGACGGTATCGAAAAGGGGGTGGCGTTGGGCGGATTATAGCGGCGGAATTTCCGAGCGCAACACCCGCTGCGCGGCGGGCGCGCCGGCTAGTTCAGCAGCAGGTACAGCGTGATCCCCAGTTGCAGCGCCAGCAGCACGGCAATCCACATCAGCGCGCCTGACTGGCGGCTTTGCTCGGCCAGCAGCCGGGCGTTGAATTCTCGGGCCGGGCCGCTGCGGTCTTCGGCCAGCAGGCGGTGCACCAGTCGCGGTACCTGCGGCAGCATGGTCGCCCAGGCCGGCGCTTCCTGCTTGAGCGTGCGCGCGAGGCCGCGCCAGCCGAGTTGTTCGTCCATCCAGCGCTCGAGGTAGGGCTTGGCGGTTTTCCACAGGTCGAGTTCGGGGTCGAGGTCGCGGCCGAGGCCCTCGATGTTGAGCAGGGTTTTTTGCAGCATCACCAGTTGCGGCTGGATTTCCACGCCAAAGCGGCGCGAGGTCTGAAACAGGCGCAGCAGCACCATGCCGAATTTGATCTGCGACAGCGGCCGGTCGAATATCGGTTCACACACCGCGCGTATCGCCGATTCGAGTTCATCGACGCGCGTGTCCGGCGGCACCCAGCCCGATTCGATGTGCACCTCGGCCACGCGCTTGTAGTCGCGGTTGAAAAACGCCAGGAAGTTGCGCGCGAGGTAGTGCTTGTCGGTGTCGGTCAGCGTGCCCATGATGCCGAAGTCGAGCGCGATGTACTGGCCGCGCTTTTCGCCCTCGGTGGCGACCTGGATGTTGCCCGGGTGCATGTCGGCGTGAAAAAAGCCGTCGCGGAACACCTGGGTAAAAAAGATCTCCACGCCGGCGCGGGCGAGCGCCGGGATGTCCACGCCCTTGGCGCGCAACGTGTCCACCTGGCTGATCGGCGTGCCGTGCATGCGCTGCATCGTCATGACATCGGCGCGGCACCAGTCCCAATAGACCTCGGGCACCGCCATCAGTGGCGAGCCGGCGAAATTGCGCCGCAACTGCGAGGCATTGGCCGCCTCGCGCATCAGGTCGAGCTCGTCCTTGAGGTGCTTGCCGAATTCGCCCACCACTTCACGCGGCTTCAGACGCTTGCCATCGGCCCACAGCGATTCAATCAGGCCGGCGGCGATGTCGAGCAGCGCGACATCCTTTTCTATCAAGGGCGCAATGCCCGGGCGCAGGATTTTCAGCGCCACCTCGGCGCCGGCGTTGGGGCCCTCGCGCAGCACGGCAAAATGCACCTGTGCCACCGAGGCGCTGGCTACCGGCTCGGCCTGGAAGTCGGTGAAAATGTCCTCAATGGAACAGCCGAAGGCGCGCTCGATGACGGCGCGCGCCTCGACCGCCGGAAAGGGCGGCACCTGGTCTTGCAACTTGGCCAGTTCTTCGGCGATATCCTCGGGCAACAGGTCGCGACGCGTGGACAGCACCTGGCCGAACTTTACGAAAATCGGCCCCAGCGCCTCGAGGGCCTGGCGCAGCCGCACCGCGCGCGGCTCGGCAAAGCGCCGCCGCGGCAATACCGCCTTGATGAACACCGCGAGGCGCCCGGCCGGCGCGGCGGCGAGCAAAAACTCCTCGAGACCGAAACGCAGGGCGACGGAAATGATGCGTAACAGGCGCAACAGACGGATCAAGGGGAAGGTTGCAGGAAGAGACGAAGCCCGAAATTTACCAGAACCGGCACACCGGCTCGCCGGCGCTTGCGGCGCCTGCGAGCCGGTGTGCCGCCGCCCGCGTGCTGCTGCGCCGCGTGCGGTGCGGGGTAATCGGCTGGAGACGCCCTACTGGCGCGGCTTCCCAGCCATCGGCTAGGAAGATTTGACGGCGGTGAGATCAATCTCGACCCTGCAGCCGGGCACCAGCAACTTGCTCACCTGCAGCGTGGTGCGCGGCGGCGGCGACGGGAAGAACTCCTTCCACACCTGGTCGAAGTAATAAAAATCCTTGAGGTCGGTCAAAAAGACCTGCGACTTGACCGTGTCCTTGAGTTCGCAGCCGGCCGCGGCATACAGCGCCTTGAAGTTGTTGAGGACGTAGCGCGTCTGCTTCTGGATGTCCGAGCCGTAAAACGGAAAGGCCGGGTCCTGCATGGCCTCGGGCGCGACGCCGGTTGTCTGGTCCGAGGCGAGCTGGCCCGCAGCGTACAAGGTGTCGCCGACCAGCATGCCCTGGCAGTAGTGTGCGCCCGGCGGCGGTGATGCCGGGTCGGCGACGACGTGCTTCCTGGTGCCGGGCGTGACACCCCACAAGTCGATCTCGATCTTGCAGCCGGGCACCAGCAGGCGGCTGACCTCGACCGTGGTGCGCGGCGGCGGCGAGGGGAAGAACTCCTTCCAAACCTCGTTGAAGTTGTAAAAGTCGTTGAGGTCGGTCAGAAAGACCTGTGACTTGACCACGTCCTTGAAGTCGCAGCCGGCGTTGTCGAACACGCTTTTCAGGTTGTTGAGGATGTAGCGCGTCTGCCTGGCAATGGTCGAACCGTAGTACGGGAATGCCGGATCCTGGCGCGCCTCGGGCGGCACGCCGGTCTTGTAGTCCGAGGCGATCTGCCCCGCCGCGTACAACACGCCGTCGATCAGCACGCCCTGGGTGTAGTGCGCCATCGGCTTTGGCGTGCTGGCGCCGGTTGCCGTCTGGCGCGGCACCGCCGGCTTGACGCCCCACAAGTCGATCTCGACCCTGCAGCCGGGGACCAGCAGGGCGCTGACCTGCACCGTGGTGCGCGGCGGCGGCGACGGGAAAAACTCTTTCCACACCTGGTCGAAATAATGAAAATCATCGAGGTCGGTCAGAAAGACCTGCGACTTGACCACATCCTTGAAGTCGGCGCCGGCGGCCTTGAACACGCTGCGGATGTTGTTGAGCACGTAGCGCGCCTGCTTCTGGATGTCCGAGCCGTAAAACGGAAACGCCGGGTCCTGGCGTGCATCGGGCGGCACGCCGGTCTTGTAGTCGGACGCAATCTGCCCGGCGGCGTAAATGGTGTCGCCGGCGACGACGCCCTGGCAGTAGTGTGCCATCGGCTTGGGCGTGTCTGCGCCGGTCAGTGTTTCGAGTTTCATGTTTTTCCCTTGGCAAATTTGTTCTGTTTGCTGAAACCGGTGCCGCCGGCTAGCCGCCGAGGTAGGCGCGATGTACCTCGGGGTCGGCCATCAATGCCTTGGCCGGGCCGGAGAGCATCACACGCCCGGTCTCGAGCACATAGGCGCGGTCGGCGAGGCGCAGCGCCAGCGAGGCATTTTGCTCGACCAGCAGCACCGTGGTGCCCTGTTTGCGTATTGCCGCGATCATGTTGCCTATGGTCTCGACCATCATCGGTGCGAGGCCCATCGACGGCTCGTCGAACATGCACAGTGCCGGCCGCGACATCAGCGCACGGCCGATGGCGACCATTTGTTGCTGCCCGCCCGACAGCGTGCCGGCAAGCTGGGTGCGGCGCTCTTTCAGGATGGGGAAGGTCTCGTACACGCGCTCGATGTCCTGGTGGATGTCCTTGCCTTTTTTGCGTACAAAGGCGCCCAGTTCGAGGTGCTCATAGACCGACATCTCCGGCCAGATCTTGCGCTCCTCGGGGCAGTGGGCGATGCCCATGCGCACAATGGCGTCCGAATCGCCGCCGTGAATGGGTTTGCCGCGAAAGGTGATGCTGCCGGCGCTCGGGGTGAGCAGGCCGGAAATGGTGCGCAACACCGTGGTCTTGCCGGCGCCGTTGGCGCCGATCAGCGCCACCAGTTCGCCCTCGGCGACTTCGAGCGACACGCCGTCGAGCACGCGCGTGTTGCCGCGGTGCAGGGTGACGTTATGGAGCGCCAGCATTGGCCGTGTCTTTGTCTGTGTCTTGGGGGGCGTCGGCATGCGGCACGCCGAGATAGGCTTCGATGACGTTGCGGTCGGCACGCACCGCCTCGGGGCTGCCCTCGGCGATTTTCTCGCCGTAGTTGAGTACGATGACGCGGTCGGAAATGCTCATCACCACGTGCATGTTGTGCTCCACCAGCACGATGGCAAAGCCGCGCGTGCGCAGCGCGCCGATGAGACGCACGATTTGTGCGCTTTCCTGGTGATTCATGCCCGAGGCCGGTTCGTCGAGCAGCAGCACCGTCGGATTGGCGGCGAGCGCCTGGGCGATTTCCAGCAGGCGCTGGTCGCCATACGACAGCTGGTCGGCGCGAAAATGCATTTTCGCGGCGAGTCCCACCGCCTCGAGTGCTTCGCGCGCGCGCGCCTCCGGGTCGGCGTCGCCGCGTGCGAGCGCGCCGGCGAGCACGCCCTCGACCAGGGGCAGCACGCCGAACACCTCGGTTTTCTGGAACGTGCGCACCACGCCCATTTGCGCGATACGAAAGGCCGGCATCTGATGGATGGCCTCGCCGCGAAAACGCACCTCGCCGGTGGTCGGCCGCACGCGGCCGGTGATGACGTTAAAGAGCGTCGTCTTGCCGGCGCCGTTCGGGCCGATGACGCTCAGCACCTCGCCGGCCGACACGGCGAGACTGATGTCCTTCAGGGCCATCAGGCCGCCAAAGCGCACCGAAACGTCTTTTACCTCGAGCAAGGCCGTCACGGCTTGTTCCTCCAGCGCTTCGGAACCAGATGCTCGACCAGCGGGAAAATGATGCCGCGCGGCATGAACATGGTGGCGAGAATCAGGATGGTGGCGAATATCACCATGCGGTAATGCGAAGCCTCGCGCAGCAGTTCGGGCAGGAAGGTGAAAATCACTGCGCCCAGCACCGGCCCGAGCAGCGTGCCCTTGCCGCCGAGGATGACCATGATCAGCATGATGGTGATGTACGAAAAGTTGAACAGGTCGGGGCTGACGAATCCGACGTAGTGGCCGTATAGCGAACCGGCCGCCCCGGCCATCGCGGCGCCGGCGACAAAGGCGATCATGCAGTAGCGAAAGGCCGAAATGCCCAGCGATTCGGCCAGCACCTCGTTCTCGCGTACCAGCACGAAGGCGCGTCCGATCGATGAGCCGACCAGTTTTGCGCACAGCCAGAAGGTGATGATCGCGGCGGTCAGCGCGACGTAGTAAAACCGTTCCTTGGAGCTGAGGTCGATGGCACCGATGCCCGGAATATAAAGCGCCGGTATGGTCAGCCCCGGCAGGCCCATGAAGCCGCGCGTGACATCGATCCAGTTGGTCGCCACCAGCTTCATGATTTCGGCAAACGCGACGGTGATGATGACAAAGCGGTGGCCGCGCACGCGCAGGATCACCCAACCGAGCGCAAACGCAATAAGGCCGGTGATGACCGCGGCTGCCGGCAGGCCTATCCACATCGACCATTTGAATTTGATGAACAGCAGTCCCGAGACATAGGCGCCGAGTGCGAAAAACGCGGCGTGGGCGAGCGACAACTGGCCGACGTAGCCGACGATGAGGTTGAGGCCGAGCGCGATGATGACGAAAATCGCCGACACGATGCAAAGGTGCAGCAGGTACTCGTTGTGCACCACCTGAGGCAGTGCGAACAAGGCCAGCAGCACTGCGGCCGTTGCGGCAGTTGCGAGCGGGGAGCGGCGGCTGTGGGTATCAGCCACGCTTGAACAACCCGTCCGGCCGGAACAGCAGCAGCAGGATCACCGCGACAAAGCCGATGGCGTCCTTCCAGCCCGATGACATATAACCGGCGCCCAGGCCCTCGGCGAGGCCCAGCAGCAGGCCGCCGACGATGGCGCCGACGAAACTGCCCATGCCGCCGAGGATGACGACGACAAAGGCCTTCAGCGTCGCCACGCCGCCCATGGTTGGTTCGACCGGGATGAAGCCGCCCAGAACGGCGCCGGCCGCCGCCGCCAGCGCCGCGCCAAAACCGAAGGCGTAAAGGTAAATACTGTCGATGCGTATGCCCACCAGCGCGGCGGCTTCCTTGTTCTGGAAGGTGGCGCGCATTGCCTTGCCCATGCGCGTGCGCTGGATCAGTACGTGACCGATGACGATCAAGGCCGCTGTCACGAGCATCGCGAACAGGTACAGCGGCGTGGTGTAGATGCCGGCGAAGCTGAGCGGTGCCGTCGGGAACGGATTGGGAATGGTCTGCGGCTGCGGGCCCCACAGCAGATGCGCCAGGTGCTCGAGCAACAGCGACAGGCCGATGGTGACGAGCGTCGTCGTCATCACCGGCGCATCGCGCAGGCGCTTGAAAATAACCTGTTGTATGACGATGGCGAGCACCAGCACGATCACCACCGCCAGCGGCAGCGCAAGAAAGTAATTCACCTTGAGCAGGCTGACGAGGTAAAACGTGGCGAAGGCGCCGATCATGTAGAACTCGCCGTGGGCAAAATTCGCGATGTTCATCACGCCGAAGATCATCGTCAGTCCGATGGCGATCAGCGCGTACGCGCACCCGATCAACAAGCCGTTGAGCAGGTGCTGTCCGAAAATTGCCAGTTCAGGCATAGCGGGGCGGGCGGTTCAAAAAAAACCGGTGAGCGATAAGAGGTTGCGGGAGGCCGGACACGACTGCATCCGGGCGACCCCCGGTCTGTGGAAGTCGTCTGTGGCATGCACAGGGGGGCTTCGCCCCCCTTTGTCGTTGCGCTGTTACGGCTTGGCAATCTTTGCGGTACGCACCACCTCAGGCACGCCGCCCTTGATTATTGCCAGGTACACGTCCTGTCCGTAAGCCTGGTTCTTTTCGTCAAAGCGGATGTTGCCGACCACGCCGTTGTAGTTGGTCTGCGTCAGGGCTGCGCGTATTTTTTCCGGGTCGGCCGCGCCGGCGCGGCGAATGGCGTCAACCATGATGTTGAAGGCGGTGTGTGACGCACCGGAAAACTTCGAGGGGTTCTCCTTGAGCTTGTCGCGCGACATCCTGACGAAGGCTTCGTTGATCGGGTTCTTGACGGTGTAGACGTACTCGACAAGGCCGTACACGCCCTCTGCGGCCGGGCCGGCGAGCTTGAAATAACTGTCGCTGGTCCATGAGCCCTCGCCGATCAGCGGCACGGTGATGCCCAGCTCGCGAATCTGCTTGGACAAGGCCGCCGCGTGCTGCGAGTTGGCTGCGAGGATGATCGCATCCGGATTCGAGGATTTGATCTTGGTGATCAACGAGAGGAACTGCAGTTCGCTCGACTGGAAGAACTCGGTGGCGACGATGGTGCCACCGGCCTTTTGAAGTGTGGCCGGATAGGAGGCGACCATGCTGCGACCCCAGTCATCGTTGATGACAAGGAAGGCGAAGCGCTTACCCTTGACCGCCGAGGGCAACTCGCCGCCGAATGAGTTGCCGAGCATCGGCGTGGTGGCCACCGCACGGAAGAAATACGGGTTGTTCTGTTCAGTCAGCTGCGCTGCGGTGGAAACCGCGGTGATGTGCGGCACCTTGTGCTTGCGCGCCACTTCCATCATGGCTGCGGTTGAGGTGCTGCAGAACGCGCCGATGAGCGCCACGACCTTGTCGCGTGTGACCAGCTTTTCTGCGGCGTTGACCGATTGCGCCGGATTGCAGGCGCCATCTTCGACCATGAGTTCGATTTTCTTGCCCAGCACGCCACCCTTGGCGTTCATGTCCTCGACCAGCATTTTTACCGTGTTGGCATAGCCGTTGCCGTCATAGGCGACGGGGCCGGTCAGCGGCTGAACCAGGCCGATCCTGACGGTGTCCTGTGCGGCGGCGGTGCCGGCTGACGCGAGTGCTACAGCAGCGACAAAAAGTTTCAGTTTCATGATCGGATCCCTTCGGTAAAGTTGGCAATTTGAGTCTAGCATGGTCGACTTGATGCAAAATTTGGAAAACTTATTCATGGTCCAGTTACAACAAGCAAGCCCTGTGCCATTGTGCCATTGTGCGCTAGGCGCCGGCATGTCTTGCCTGCGCACAATATTGCCTTCGCCGCCGGCCCCGTGCTAGCGTAAGGCATTGAAGCGGCAATCCCACCACTCGAGCGGAGGCTGAACCATGGCAGCGACAAAATCCAAGCAGAAACTTCTGGTTTCGCATGTTGAGGACACCCATTTCGCAGGGGGTGGTCTGCGTCCCCAGTTCGAATATCGCGAATTGGGCGTCAGTGAGGCCACCGGCGGGGACTACAACGCACACGTGATCCGGGGCGTGCCCGGCGTGCCACCACCGGTCCCGGAGCACAAGCACACCGAGATCGACTTCCTCTTTGTCTATGTCATCAAGGGCTGGGTCAAGTTCGATTACGTCGGCCATGGCGAACACACGATGAAGGCCGGCTCCTGCCACGTCATTCCGCCCGGTTTGGCGCACAGCGTCACCGGCTGGTCCGATGACCTCGAAATGGTCGAGGTGGTATCGCCGGCCGAATACAAATCCATCGACACCGTCAACGGCAAAGAGCTGGACGTGGCCACCGCCTAGCACCGGGCTTTTTCGCCCCGACAAAACGCCAGCGTCTGCTGGTGTTTTGTTTTTGCCGGTGCGGTTCATGCTTTCAAACCCATCCGCGTGATCATGATCCGCTGCGCCTCGAACATGTCGAACGATGATTTGGTGTACTCGATGGAGGACATGTAAGTCGAAGGCATATCGCTCCTGTCGAGGACGGCGAGCACCGTCGGCTCCGACAAGGCCTGCCGGAAGGCGTCTTCGAGACGCGCGACAATCGCCGTGTCCATGCCCTTGGGACCGCCGAACCCGAAAGGTGTGTCGGGCACGGCGTAGCCGAGTTCGAGCAGCGTCGGCGCGTTGGGCCAGCGCTTGGTGCGTTTGCTGCCGTAGGTGGCAAGCAGGCGCATGGTTCCCGCGTCAACCTGCGGTCCCCAACTGGTGGACCCGCTGATGCCCATTACCGAGCCACCGAGCAGGGCCTGCAGGCTTTCGGAGTCGGCCTTGTACGGTATATGCTGGAATTCGACTTTGCCGCGAAAGGCGAGCTCTTCCACCGACAGGTGTGGCGATGAGCCGACGCCGGAGGATGCATAGGTAAATTTCCCCGGATTGGCGCGCGCGTAGTCCATCAGGTCCCTGATGGACTTGATGGGCGAATCGGCGCGCACCACCAGGCCGTTGGTATAGGCGCTGACGCGAGCAATGTAAGTGATGTCCTTGAGCGGGTCGAACTGCACCTTCTGCATGTGCGGCACGCTCAGCACGCTCAGCGCCAACTGCGACAGGGTGTAGCCGTCCGGCCGTGCGTTGACCAGTTCAACAGCCCCGAGTGTTCCACCGGCGCCGGCCCTGTTCTCGACAATGATGGTGCCGCCGAGGAATTTCGCCGCACTCGCGGCGAAGGCGCGAGTCACGATATCGCTCGTGCCGCCTGCCGTCCACGGGCTGATCAGCTTGATCGGTCGGTTCGGATAGGCTTGCTGTCCCCGCACCGACGCGGGCAGCAAGCCAGCGCCTGCCGCAGCGAACAAACCCTTGAGGACGGAACGACGCACGGAATTCACAGTTTTCATTGGTCAAGCGCTCCCGAAAATTTCACACGATCCGGACGCTCCTTCTACAGCTACCGGGCAGAGGGACGGCTTCATCAGGCCGCTTTCGTGCCGGCGCGCTGAAAATTGGTGTCAAGACGCATCGAGTAATAATCGCCGTAACGGATCGGCGCGTACCTGGGCGCCTCGCCCGCTCCGACAAATTGCGGCAGGCAGCTTATATTTGCGTCCACGTTTGGATCGAAGAACATTGCCATCGAATAGCGGTCCACCGAAACCGGCGGGCTGATCACGCGGTGCGGTGTCGAATTGAAACCGTCGTTGGTCCAGCGCGCCAGCATATCGCCGACATTGACGACGAAGGTGTCGGGAATCCGCGGCGCATCTATCCACGAACCATCCGGCCGTTGCACCTGAAGCCCGCCAACGCTGTCCTGGGTCAGGATGGTAAGGAAGCCGTAATCAGTATGCGGATGAATGCCGAACATGTCTTCGGGCCGTACCGGCGGAGATGGCGGGTAGTGCATCATCCGCAGGTTGGTTGACGGCGGCGAAAAAAAACTGTCGAAGAAGTCCCTCCGCTCGCCTACTGCCACCGAAACCGGGTGCAGCAGCTTGAGCCCGATGTCGCGAACGGCCGCCTCGTAACGCTGGAAATCACGTTTGAACGCGGGGTCGTGCGGCCACTGGTTTGGACCCTGCAGTGCCTTTACCTTGAAATCCGGATGCGCCGGATCGACTTCGTGGCGGGCATTGAACGATTCGATCTGATTGGGCAGGCGTGCCGCCTGGAAGCGCTGCGAAGAAGTGGAGATATTGCCGCCGACCGGCACATAGCCGCGGTGCCAGGTATTTCGCTTGAGCGGTATTTTATCTTCCAGGGGAAGTGCATGAAAGCGCCGGTTTGCGTCCAGCGCACCCGCCACCACCGCAGGAGAAACGCCGGTGTTGGCGAGATAGAAAAAGCCGCTTCCCAGGCAGGCGCTGCGAATCTGGGCGGCAGCTTTCATCACCGCAGGGTCACTTCCGGTGGCGACGAGATCACCGATGTCGATGACCGGAATTTCGACCCCGGCCGGCTGCTTAGCAGCGTCCATGGGTTTTCCTCCCTGCGGGTACAAGCATCAGGCGATTTCCGCCCTTCCTGCGCTTGTCAACAGCCGCTGCAAGCAGTTGTAGCAGTTGTAACACTTGTGACCAGAAGGGCGACAGGCTCATGCGGCTTTTCTTTCGGTCGCTCGTTTGAGCGCCTTGGCCATCGATACCGCGTCATCGCGCAAGGTGTCGAGGTGGCCGCGCATGAGGCTTGCCGCGGCGGCCTCGTCCATGTCGAGAATCGCCTGCAGGATTTTGTCGTGCTCCTTGATGGTCAGCGCCATCAGGCCGGCATGGAAGGTCGAGGCGCGGCGGTAGGCTTCGAGGCGGTTGCGCAGGCGCAGCGCGTCGGCGCACAGGTAATCGTTGTGGCTCGCGGCGTAGATGCGCTCGTGAAAATGGGCATTGGCGTCATAGAAAGCGGCAGGATCCTTTTTCTTTGCCGCCCTGACGCAGGCCTCGTGGGCACCGGCCAGCAGCTGCCGGTCTTCGGCGGTATGGCGCAGCGCGGCCAGCTCGGCGCAGGCTGACTCAAGAACGGCCATGGTCTCGAACATCTGCCCCAGTTCGCTCACGCCAAGCTGCGCGACAAAGGCGCCCATGTGCGGTCGCAGCTCGATGTGGCCCTGCGAGGCAAGCTGCTGGAAGGCCTCGCGCACCGGCGTGCGCGACGCACCGTACTTGGCGGCAAGCGCCACTTCGTCGAGTTTCATGCCCGGGGTGAGCTTGCCCGACACGATGTCGTGCTCGATCGAGGCGCGGATGTTCAGCACCCGTGTTTTTGCGCCACGCGCCTTCGCCGCCGGCGTTTTGAGGGCCGCCGTCTTCGGGCCGGCGATTTTCTTTTGCGTTGACATCGAAATATTGTATGCGATACATTCAGGATCGTATACATGGTTTGGAGAAAAAATTGGACTTGCGACTCAAGGGGCAGTCGGTGCTCATTACCGGCGCATCGAAGGGCATCGGCCTCGCCACGGCGCACGCCTTTGCCGCCGAGGGATGCGCGTTGCACCTCGCCGCGCGCAATGGCGACGCGCTGGCGGCGGCGCGCGACGCGCTCACCCGGCAATACGGCGTCGCCGTTGACATCTATCCGATGGACCTCGGCAAATCGGCGAGCCTGGCCGAGCTCGGCGAGCGCTGCGCCAATGTCGATATCCTCGTCAACAACGCCGGCGAAATTCCGTCCGGGCCGATCGAGTCGCTGGCCGAGGAAGACTGGCGCCGCGGCTACGACCTCAAACTCTTTGGCTACATCCTGCTGACCAAGGCCTTGTACAAGAGCATGAAGGCGCGCCGCTCCGGCGTCATCATCAACGACATCGGCAACTCGGGCGAGAACTGGGACGCCAACTATATTGCCGGCAGCACCGCCAATGCGGCGCTGATGGCCTTTACCAAGGCCCTCGGCGGGCAGAGTCTTGATTTCGGCGTGCGCGTGGTCGGCGTCAACCCCGGGCCGGTGGAAACCGACCGCATGGTCAAGATCAACAAGCGCCGCGCCATTGACTGGTACGGCGACGAGAGCCGCTGGACCGAGTTGCGCGACATGTATCCGGGCGGCCGTCCGGCCAGCGCCGAAGAGGTCGCCGACCTGATGGTCTTTCTCGCCTCGCCGCGCGCCGGCTATATCACCGGCACCATCGTCACTATTGACGGCGGCATCGCCGCCCGCGGGTCGGTGATCAAGGAACGGAGCGAGCAAAAATGAAATCCTTCGAACTCCGCAACCAGCACTTTGACCGGCTGTTCAATACGCCCGGCCTGAAATGGTTCGGCCAGAACACCAATCACTTCAAGACGCATCCGGCGGTGCGCCAGGCGATGATCGACTCGATCGACGCCGAGGAATTCCACGCCTACGCGCCGCCCATCGGCATCGAGGCGTTGCGCACGCTGATCCTGCAAGACCTCGGCCTCCCTGCAACCGATGCCGCGGTGCTGGTGACCGACGGTGCCGTCGAAGCCTTGTACAACGTCTGTCGCACGCTGTCCGAGCCGGGCTCGGAATTCGTCACCACCGATCCGGGCTGGAAATGGCCGATGCTGTACGCCAAGGCCTCCGGTGCCACCATCGTCGAGATCCCGATTTACAAGCCAGAGAACGGTTACCGGCTGACAGTGGCGCAACTCAAGGCTGCGGTCACCGACAAGACGCGCATCATCTACCTTGTTGATCCCAACAATCCGCTGGGCGTTTGCTACACCGCCGATGAAATCAAGGCCTTTACCGATATCGCGCGCAGCGTCGGTGCGTACTTCCTGCATGACGCCACGTACAAGCATTTTGCCGACCAGCACACCCTCGCCGCGCGCTACTACCCCGAGCGCACGGTCACCATTTACAGTTTTTCGAAATGGCTGGGCCTTGCCGGCCTGCGCGTCGGCGCCCTGGTCGCGCACCCGGACCTGGTGGAGCGCCTCGCCGCCTCGCCGCCGAACAATCTTGGCTCGAACGTGATTTCGCAGCGCGCCGCCATCGCCGGCCTCAAGGTCATGGGCGAATGGATGCCCGACATCAACCGCCGCCAGCGCCGCAACCAGACAAAGATTTACGAGGCGGTCAATCGCATTCCCGGCATGAAGGTCGCGGTTTATCCGTCGCAGGCGAATTTTCTGGTGGTCGAGTGCATCGATGCCGGCATCACGCCCGAGGCGCTGTGCGAGGCCTTCCGTCCCGAGGGCATCATGATCCGCCAGGGCGCGTACCACACGCCGACCTTCGGCCACCGCTTTGTCAAGATTGCCACCACCGTGCCCGAGGACTGGAACGATGCGCTGTGCGCGCTGCTGCCGGCGATGGTGGAGCGCGCGCGTGGCATCAAGAATCCGGGGCCGTTGTTTTAGCGGTTTTCAAACGGCCCGGAACGGTTTATAGAATAGGATGGCTGTCATCCCGAGCGTAGCGAGGAATCCGCTTTCAAAACCTGGTAAAGCAGATTCTTCGGGCTGTGCCCTCGGAATGACAGGTCGTACGGAAGCCGGCGTTCCGCAACAGACAGACGTCAACGAAGAGATCAACCATGGCATACGCAACAACCGACGACGGCGTGAAGCTGTACTACGAAGAGGCCGGTAGCGGCACGCCGGTGGTGTTTGTGCACGAGTTCGGCGGCGACCATCGCAGCTGGGAAGCGCAGGTGCGCTTTTTCTCGCGCGAGCACCGCTGCATCACCTTCGCGGCACGCGGCTATCCGCCCTCGGACGTGCCGGCTTCGGCCGATGCGTACTCGCAACTGCGCGCCGTCGAGGACATCATCGCGGTGATGGATGCGGCGGGCGTCAGGAAAGCGCACATCGTCGGCCTGTCCATGGGCGGTTTTGCCACGCTGCACTTCGGCCTCGAGCATCCGGACCGTGCCTTGTCGCTGGTGGTGGCGGGCGCCGGCTACGGTGCCGAGAAACAGCATGAAGCCTATTTTCGCGAAGTCTCGTTCGACGTGGCGCGCCAGTTCGAGGCGCAGGGCAGCGAGACCTTTGCCAGGACCTACTCACTCGGTGCTTCGCGTGTGCAGTTCCAGAACAAGGACCCGCGCGGCTGGCAGGAATTTGCCACCCAGCTTGGCGAGCATTCGTCGCTCGGCGCGGCCAACACCATGCGCGGTGTGCAGGCGCGCCGGCCGTCCATCTACGATCTCGAGGCGCGCATGAAAACCATGACGGTGCCGACGCTGGTGATGGTGGGTGACGAGGACGACCATTGCCTGCAGCCGGGGATTTTCATGAAAAAAACCCTGCCCGCCTGCGGCCTGCTGGTGCTGCCCAAGACCGGCCACACGCTCAACCTCGAAGAGCCCGGCTATTTCAACGGCTTTGTCGCCGACTTCATCGGCCTTGCAGAGGCCGGCCGCTGGCTGCCGCGTGATCCGCGCGCCATGCCGCAGCAGATCATGAAGACTTCGTGAGCCCATCCAACAGCGGCGTCGCAGACCATGTCGTCCGCGACAGGCTGTGGCAGCGGCACATGCAACTGGCGCGTCACGGCGCGACGGCGGCCAATGGCGTCAACCGCCAGGCGCTGTCGGCGGCGGAGATTGCCGCACGGCGTGAACTGATTGCGTGGGGTGCCGAGCTTGGCCTGACGCCGCACACCGATGCCGCGGGCAACTTTTTTTTGCGCCTCGAAGGCCGCGACCCGGCCGCCGCGCCGGTGCTGAGCGGCTCACATCTTGACAGCCAGCCCACCGGCGGCAAGTTCGACGGCGTCTATGGCGTGCTGGCGGCGCTCGAGGCGGTGCAGGCGATACGCGAGAGCGGTGTCACACCCGGGCGCGCGATCGAGGTCGTCGCCTGGATGAACGAAGAGGGCTCGCGCTTTGCCCCCGGCATGATGGGCTCGGCGGCCTACGCCGGCGACGCGATGCTCACCGACCTGCTGACGGTGCGCGATGCCGAGGGCATCAGCGTGGAACAAGGCCTCGCCGACATGGCGCGGGCGTTTCCGCAGGTGCCCGAGCGCGCGCTGGGGCGTCCTGTCGCCGCCTACGTCGAGGCGCATATCGAACAAGGGCCGGTGCTCGAAAAAGAGGGCTTTGGCATAGGCGTGGTTACCGGCATACAGGGCAAACGCACTTTTCGCGTCGCGGTATCGGGCGAGGACGCACACGCCGGCACGGCGGCGCTACACGATCGCAAGGACGCATTGCTCGCCGCGACGGCAATCATCCAGGCTCTGTCGAAGGCATTGCACGACGATGCCGATATCGTCAAGTTCACCGTCGGCCGGCTTGAAGTCAAACCCAATGCGCCGTCAGTGGTGGCGGGCCATGCGCAGTTCTCCATCGACCTGCGCCACCCGGTCGAATCACGTCTGCGCGAACTGGGCGACCGCGTGGCCGGTATTTGCGCCGCCAACGCCGGACCGTGCGCGGTCGTCGTCGATGAGTTGGTGACGGCAATGCCGCTCGAATTTCCGCTAACGATGCAGGCCGAGGTGCGCGATGCGGCAAAACGCCTCGGGCTGCGCAGCATGGACCTGCCCTCGGCCGCCGGCCACGACTCGCGCTACCTGCACGGCATTTGTCCCACGGCGATGATTTTCGTGCCCTGCAAAGACGGCATCAGCCACAACGAAGCCGAGTCGGCGACCGCCGACGATTTGTACGACGGCGCGCGCGTGCTGGCCGAAACCCTGCTGTCGCTGGCCGAACGCTAAGCCACCTCACGCACGTTACCCAACGCACCCATGTCACGCATTCTGCTGCGTCACGCCGACGCCATTCATACCTGCGATGACGCGAGAAGCGTCATTCGCGACGGCTATGTGCTGATCGAGAACGGGCGCATTGCCGCGGTCGGCCCCGAACCGGCACCGGCGATGGAGGTCGATGAAGAGATTTCGATGGCCGGACACCTGGTGACGCCGGGCCTCGTCAACATTCATCACCACTTGTTCCAGACGCTGACGCGTGCGGTGCCGCTCGCCAACCGCGCGTCCATCCTCGACTGGCTGTATGCGCTCTACCCGGTGTGGGCCGAGATTGATCCGGATGCGTATTACTGGGCGGCGCTTGCCAACAGTTGCGAGCTGCTGACCTCGGGCTGCACCACCAACGCCGACTTCGCCTACCTCATGCCCGAGACCGACGGCGAAATGGCGGCCGAGGAGATTCGCGGCGTGCGCGAAGCCGGCATGCGCTTCACGCTGACGCGCGGCGGCATGCCGACAGTGGAGGCCGACCTCGAATCGCGGCTGCGTCCGCTGATGGGGGCGCAGCTTGACCGCATTCTCGATCGCGAGGAAACGCTGTTTCCGGCACTCGAAAAAACCATCGCGCGTTACCACGACACCTCTGCAGGTTCGATGCTGCAGGTGGCGATAGGCCCGACCAGCGTGACCTATATGCGCCCGCAGTTCATGCGCCGCTTTGCCGACCTCGCGCGCGCCAATGCCTGCGGTCTGCATGTGCACTTTGATCCGCGTCCCGATGAGCACGAGATCATGCGCGCGCAGGGAGGCAAGCCGATCGATTTTTTGCGCGATTCGGGCTGGCTGTGGGAGCGCACCTGGTTCGCGCATTCGACCCTGCTCAACAGCGAAGAAATGACGGCGATCGCCGGCGCCGGTGCCAGCATCGCGCACTGCCCGCATTGCATCATCCGCCTCGGCAAAAAAGCCGCACGCCTCGGACACTGGCGCGCCCACGGCATCAATGTCGGCATCGGCGTTGACGGCCCGGCGAGCAGCGACACCAGCAACATGCTCAATGAAATGCGTCTCGCCATGATGCTGCACCGTGTCGGCGGCTATGAAGACGGTGAGGGTGCCGAGCAATGGCTGACGCCGGCCGATGTGTTGTGGATGGCGACGCGCGGTGGCGCACGTGCAATCGGCCGCACCGACATCGGCGAACTTGCGCCAGGCAAGTGCGCCGACGTGGCGGCTTTTCCGCTGCGCCGGCTGTCACTGGCCGGCGCCGTGCTCGACCCGCTCGCCGCGCTGCTGATGGCCGGCAGCGACCCTTATGCGTCGCTCGCCATCGTCAACGGCAAAGTGCGGGTGCGCGACGGGCGCATGGTGGACGTCGATGAAATGCGCGCCTTCGATGGTGCCAACGCCGCGGCGCGGCGCCTGCTGGAGGCGGCGCAAAAGCGCACGGGGTTCGACTTTTCCAGCCACGTCTAGCTGCACCACCGGCTGGAAATGCCCGCCAGTCGGGCGTTTCCAGCCGGTTGGCGCTAGGGATTGAGCCGCGCCAGCCGCGCTTCCAGCCGCGCCAGGTCATCGCGCAGCGTCTCCACCTCGCGGCTGAACTGCGCCACTTCCTCGGGCCGCGCCAGCAGCGGTTTTTCTTCGGTCCAATATTCGGCGAGGTTCTGCCCGGTGCGCAGCAGCGCCTCTTTTTGCCAGGCAAAAAAATCACGACCGGCGCCGGCGATGCGGCGCGCGGCGATGTCACCGACCACACGCGACAAATCGTCCTCGACATCCCACTTCAGGTTGCGGAACAAAAACTGCACCGTGCCGGCGAGGTCGGCGTTGCCGCTGATCTCGACATGCTGCAGCAACGCATCGCTGCCGCTCACCAGGTGCGGCAGCGCCCCGGGCTTGATGACAATGGTGAGGTCAATCGCGTCGTCCTCGCGCGCCGCGACCACCATGCCGTCCACTGTCACCGCCAGGCGCAGCGCCGGCAGCGACGCCGGACGAAACAGTACGCGCTTGCCGGCAAACGGCTTGAGTCGCGCCCGCGCCCACTCCTCGCGCCCGAGCAGGTGGTTGATGGCACGGAGCACCGGCTGCGACAGCAGCGGCGGGGCGGTATTGTTTGATGTCGCTTCCATGGGTGCAATTATGGTCCAGCTTGGTGTGCCGTGCAGGGCGCCTGCGCAACCTGCACGCGGCCGCCGTCCGCCGCGCTGGTTCGCGCTCTGGCCTCGCCCGAGGCGGCGGCAGTAAACGTCAAGGCCGGGCTGGCGATGTCCTGAAGCTTGCGGGCTCCGCTCCTTTGGATGGGGCCCGAAGCCGCGCTGAGCATGCTCGGCGGGGTTTTCTAGCTGTCCTGTCGGGTGTTTTGCTGGTCGGTGCTCTCGAACAAACGCCTGATTTCCGGGTCGGGATGCTTTAGCAAGGATCTGTCGGATTGGTAGGCGAGCAGGAGAAAGGCGCGGTTTTCCTCAATTTTTTGCAGCAGGCGCGGGTTTTTCTCGGGGGTCAATGCGGTTCTCGCCATATTATTCCTCCGCCTCCTGTTGCTTGATCCGGTGCAGCTCTTCAATGTCCAGCGCGTCCTTGCTGCGCCCGGTTCCGGTTTTCATGGTGATCAGATCATCGATACAAGCCACGGCAACGGCTAGCGGTCCGATGCGCCGCGTCACCGCCCTGCGCTTGAGTTCATCGAACGAAACCACCGGGCGTACCAGGATGTCAATGACCGTCGCCGTCGCGTCCGGTCCGCGCAAGGAGAACGCCACCATGCCGTTGTCACGGTGCCATTGGTCGATCAGCGCAGCGTCGCGCAGGGCGTCAATGGGCACCGGCAGCAGGGGGCTTGGCCCCGCATTGCGGGGGCAATCGACGAACTGCGCAAGATTCGAATCAGACAAGGACAACACAACGTCAACGTCCATGGTGACGCGCTGATAACCGTGCAAGGCGATGGCAAGTCCGCCGACCAGGACGTAGTCAACTTTACCTTCACAAAAGCGTGGCCAGCAGGGCGTACATGCTCATGCCAGAAGTGTACCGAGTACGACGCGGTGCCGCTATTCGTGGGGGACTGGATAGGCAAATCAATCCCGCTCCTTTCGCGCACAGGCGCCGGCCGCAGCGCTCCTGAGCCCAACGGTGAACTGGCCGTGTCGAGTTCGGGGGTAGGTTGTCCGCAGTACCGCGCACTTGGCAAGGGTGATGACCCCCAAACCCCACAAAACTCCGTTCCCGGTCTCGATGTGCTCACGTCTTCCTTACGCGATGTCGGGAACGGGTTGGTAGGTCAGGGGCATGACGCTATTCACGGGCCATGCGTCAGGGGGCAGCGGCGCGGAGCGCTCCATCGACTCTGGCTGCCACAGCCCCAGGTGCTCGAGGATGCGCCGCACCACCAACGGGTCGTCGATCAGCGCGATGATACGCATCGGGCCGTGACATGTTCGCGCATTCGAGCGGATCAGCCTCGTAGACCTTGCGGATGAGCCGCGCCCAGGCTGACTTGGCGTGCGCGGCGAACGCGCTTGCAGGTTGGCCCGCACATATGGGGCCAGCCTGCAGTTTGAACAGCTCCGCGATCAGGTGATTGGTGACGCCGATGCCGGAACTTGCGATATTGAACTTGCCAAGGTTCGCTTTCACATGGGCGATCAGTTCGGCCATGTTCCTGGCTGGGAAAGCCGTGTTGAGGTGCAGGATAAAGGGCGTGAACGACATCAGCGACACGAGCTCGAAGCTCCTTTGCGGGTCGTATTGAACCTGGCCGGTAAGCGTGGGATTGATCACGAGCGACGTGCCGCCGGCGTAGATGGTGTAGCCGTCGGCAGGCGCCTTGGCGACGTAGTTGGAGGCAACGGTCGTTGCCGCGCCCGCGCGGTTGTCGATCAACATCGGTTTGCCGAATTCGGCCGCGATCTTGTTGGCATAAACGCGGGCCGCGGCGTCGTTCACCCCGCCCGGCCGATACGGCACCACCATCGTGACCGGCTTCTGCGGCCAATCGGTTTGCGCAAATGTGGTAAACGGCAATGCGAGCGCGGCGAGTCCCGTGACAAGAACCGCAGTGATGAATGTCGAATGTTTCATTTTTTGCCCCGGATCGAGAACGCGGTTTAGCCTTCGAAAGCGCGAGCAAGCGTGAACTAACCGATAAGTGATGCCGGCCAGGTACGCTATGATCAGCGTTTCGGAACCTGGCATTCGCAATTGCTCTTTACGACCGATGCTCTTCCCGACCGATCTTGCCGCGTTCTTTGAATTGTTGCGCCAGCACGGGGATGCGGCCTACGGCCTGATCTTCGCGTCCGCTGCCTCGCACAGCCTGCTGTTCGCGCTTTTCGCCGGTTATGCCTCCAATTCAGGCGTTCTCGACCTTGGCGTGCTGATTCCGATCGTCTGGGCGGGCAGCTTTGCGGGCGATGTCGTCCGCTTCTGGATCGGGCGGCGTTTCGGCAATCGCTGGCTCGCGCCTTTTCCACGGCTTCACCGCACCAGCCAGATCGTGGTCCGACTGGTGGATCGCTACTATGTCTGGCTGATCCTGTTCCATCGCTTTCCTCATGGCATTCGCGGCGTCGCCGGTTTTGCCTACGGCATGTCGCGATTGCCCTGGCCCATATTCCTCGCGTTCAATTTCGTCGCGGCCGGCCTTTGGTCGGGTGTCGTTCTTTCGGCTGGTCATGCTTTTGGACACGTATCGGAGAAGCTGATGAACGATGCTTTCTCCAACCTTGGCATGGTCATGTTGATAGTGTTCCTCGTGCTGTCGTGGGGCCTGAGCAGGAAACTCGAGCGCATCGTCGAGCGGAGCTGAAGCGTAGATTCCCCGCCGGCGCTCGTTCGAACAGGCGCGCGCCAAGTT
>Ga0163155_10000411_pt1 | contig 52614 bp, 49 predicted proteins | sample OliLakLV19SP4G1_FD_148611 | JGI IMG/M metagenome (GOLD analysis project Ga0163155, IMG submission 148611) | Freshwater microbial mat bacterial communities from Lake Vanda, McMurdo Dry Valleys, Antarctica - Oligotrophic Lake LV.19.SP4.G1 | ecosystem: Environmental > Aquatic > Freshwater > Lake >... | reverse complement strand
ACAAAAAAATCCAAAATAGCCACCAAGCCAACGCGCCAAGACAGCAGTAAACAATGGACAGAAAAGCAACGACATACAGAAGGGTAGCACATAACAGTACCTACGAAAAATTGGCGGTTCAGTGCTCCGTAGACACATTTGTGGTTAGTCAAACGTTGGTTCTCCACATCAATATTTGTGGTAAAAATCGCCAACTTCTTGTAGCTGCAAAACGTCAAACTGTCTAAGAACCCACAATAAATTGTTTATTACTTTCAGTAGAATTGCAGTATAAAAAAAATTGTATTGTTTATATTTGTTCATGCAATTTATACAGGGTAAAAACAGGACACAAAGTGTATTGTTCCCCGAAAATTTGGACCAGATAATAGATGAACAGAACGAAGTTCGCATCATTGATTTATTTGTAGAGGGCATAAAGCTCGATGAATACAGGTTTGTAATTAAAACCACTTTCGAGGGCCGGCCGGCATATCACCCCAAAGATTTACTGAAACTATTTGTGTATGGGTATTTAAATCAACTGCGTTCATCGCGGGTTTTAGAGAAAGAGTGCAAGCGCAATGTTGAAGTAATGTGGCTCATGAAAGAACTCGCCCCCGACCACAACACGATCTCCAACTTTAGGAGAGACAATGAAAAAGCAATCCGCAAAGTTTTTCGTTACACGGTGAGCATAGCTAAAGAGTTCAACTTAATAGGAGGCAAGTTAATAGCCGGTGACAGCACCAAACTAAGGGCCCAAAACAGCAAGAAAAACAATTTCAACCCAAAGAAAATAGAACGCCATTTGGCTTATATTGATAACAAACTTGATGAATATAACCGGGCGTTAGAAACAGCCGATCAGGAAAACCAGGGCATTATAAACCAGGAGATAAATAAGCAAAACGAACGTAAGATTTTTTACAATGATCTGAGCAAACAGTTGGAAGAAACTGGCGAAACGCAAATATCATTGTCGGATCCTGAAAGCCGCCAAATGATTACCCGCAACAACATTACCGAAGTGGCCTACAATGTGCAAACCACAGTTGATGCAAACCACAATCTGGTGATAGATTATAAAGTGACCAACCAGAACGACAGCAAAGCGATGGGCGGCATGTTGCGCAGGGCCAAAACGATACTGAACACCACCGGTTTCACCGCGCTTTACGATAAAGGATTTCATACGGGGAGCGAAATAAAAACCGGGATGGAAATGGGCATTGATATAATGGTGGCCATACCGGAAGTGGCCAGCAATGCTCCCGACACTGCCTACAACGTGGCCAATTTTATTTACCATCAGGCACCAGATAATTACACTTGTCCACAAGGGCAAATATTGAACACCAATGGCCGGTGGTACAACAAAGACAGGGGGAAATCGGTTGTCCGCATCAAGCAATACAAAACCAAGGCTTGCCTTACCTGTCCGGCTTTTGCGCTGTGCACCAAAAACAAAGAAGGGCGTCAGATCGAGCGCAGCGAACATCAAGCATACATTGACCAAAACCGGCTCAACATAGCAGCAAACCCCAAAATTTATAAACGCAGACAGGCCATAGTAGAGCATCCTTATGGCATTATAAAACGTCAATGGGGTTTTTATTACATTACCACCAAACGGAGCATGGAACGCGCCAGTGGCGATGTGGGATTGATGTTTGTTGCGTTCAACTTGAGGCGGTTGATAAACATAATTGACAAAAACGAATTCAAAAAGTTCTTACAAGGACTTGCCTTTTTTTATCGCGATATTTTGATCATGGCAGAAGCCATAGAAGCCCAAATACGCGCCCCATTTTTAGCAAACACAAATTCCACTTCATCAAATCAAGCAGCTTAAATCGAACGTATGGAAGTCGTTTTTGTAGTATACTTGAATAAAAAAGGGGGTTCTTAGACGAACTGCCGTTAGCGGCAACCCCAAGAAACCCCCTGCAAACATACAATTGACAACAATATAGAATGGCACAAAATGAACCGAAAATAATAAAAGTAAGAGACTTGCTTACAAATGACAGCTTGAAAATACCAAGTTATCAACGGCCTTATAAATGGACAACAAAAAATGCAAATCAACTTATTGACGATGTTCTAATACATAAGAACAAATCGGAATATCGTTTGGGAACGCTTGTTCTTCATAATCATTTTCAAGACAAAGAAAATAAAGAAATATCAGAAGAAGAATATCATAAAGACAAAATAAATAACAAAAGTTTTTCGGATATTGTTGACGGACAACAGCGAACTATTACATTGACGTTAATTGCATATGCAATAACTCAAAAACAGAACAAAACGACAGAGGAAGAAAAGGCATTAAAAAGTTTTGACCCGAAACTTTTGAATTTATCTTTTGCCAATGACATCTCAAAAGCAAATATCCAAAACAATTACAAACAAATTGAAAGACGAATTGCAGATTTTGACGAAAAATCAATTTGGTTTTTTTTAGAGAAATGTACTTTGGTAGAAGTAGTTTTGGATGATATATCAGAAGCATTTCAGTTTTTTGATTCTCAAAATTCGAGAGGTAAAGACCTTGAACCACACGACTTACTAAAAGCATTTCACTTGAGAGAAATGAATAATTTTTCAACAGAAGAAGAAAGAAAAAAGACAGTTGAAAAGTGGGAAAGCTTGGACACCGCAAATCTTTCAAAATTATTTTCACAGTATTTATTCAGAATTAGAAATTGGAGTAATGGACATTCTGCACGATATTTTTCAAAGAACGAAGTTGATGTTTTCAAAGGCGTAAGCCCTGACATAGAAGAAAATTATCCTTTTGCAGCAATGCTTCGCATAGCTCACTTTTATGTTGAAGAATATAACCGTTCATATCATAGAAATATTGACAAAAGAGAAATGGTTTTTCCTTTTCAAATAGATGAAACTATCATAAACGGAAAACGATTTTTTGAAATGATTGAACATTATCAAGTTATGATTGACAAAGTGAAATCAAAAGAAATGAGCGAAAAGTATCCTCTATTAAAAACAATTAAAACTTATGATGGTAGTTTTCGCATAGGCGACAAATATATTCGCAACTTGTTTTATTGCGGCTTGATTTATTACATAGACAAATTCGGAGATAAAGACTTAACAAAAGCGATTGATAAAATTTTTGTTTGGGCGTATTCATTGCGTTTGAAATTACAAGCAGTTGGACTTGAGTCAGTTGATAATTTTGCTCTCAATCAGGGACATTCTCAAATTCAGTTATTCAAAAGAATTAAGGAAACAATTAAACCAAGTGGTATTCTAAACTTGCGACTTGAAACTTTAAAAGAAAATAAATCAAGTAAAACAGAAACAATTGTTGAACACTTCAAGACCTTAAAATATTATGAATGATAAACAACCGAAATATTATAGCATTAAAGCGTTATTTTGTTCAGATGACTATGTAATTCCAATTTATCAAAGGAATTACGAATGGGGCGAACCTCAAATAACTCAACTCATTCAAGACATTGTAGATTACATTCTTAAAAGCAAAGAATCAGAGAATAAGCCAAAATACTACATTGGTTCGTTGATTGCTTACGAAAGAAAATTAGAAAGTGGTGAAATCTATGAAACCATTGATGGACAGCAACGCTTAACAACATTAACCATATTGTTGAATGTAATCAAAAAAGAGTTTTCAACGATTGATTTATCTTGGTATAAAAAACTCAGTTTATCTTTTGATAGCCGAAAAGTTGCCTCAAATACACTTTCGTATCTTTTTAACGGAGAAAGTTTAGACAATAAAGAATGTAATGTTGCTATTCAGCAAGGTTATAACGATGCAAAAAAATCATTATCAAAAATTTTAGTAGACAATAAATTGTCTATTGATGAATTTTGCAGTTATTTTTTTGAAAAGGTTACAATCTTACGTGTTTTAGTTCCAGAAGATACAGACTTGAATCACTATTTTGAAATAATGAATAGTCGTGGAGAGCAATTAGAAAAACACGAAATCTTAAAAGCAAAAATGCTTGAAATTTTGGAGGATGACAATTTGAAATATGCTTTCAACTTGATTTGGGAAGCAACTTCAAATATGGAAAAGTATGTTCAATACGGTTTTTCAGTAGCACAAAGAGATGAACTATTTGGTAAAAACGATTGGAACAATATAGTTGGCGAAGAGGTTGTTTATCAGAAATTGCAAATTCCAGCAGCCAATCAAACTACGGAAGAAACTTTGACAATAAGCCAACTTCTTGTAAAAACAGCAAAACCAATTAGTGACAATTCAAACGCTACAGAAGAAAGCCCCGATAGATTTAATACGATTATAAATTTTGCAAACTTCCTACTTCACATTTTAAGAATACAAACAAAATCTGATATTCCATTAGATGACAAGCGACTATTGGAATTATTTGATTCATTTTTGAAAAATGAGGATAAAAAAGAATTTGTTAAAAAATTTGGTTATAGTTTATTGAAAAGCAAATTTTACTTTGACAAGTATGTTATAAAAAGAGAGTTTGCAAAAGGCACAGACAATTGGAGTTTAAAACGACTGAAATGGTATGATGGAAACAAAGCAAGTTATGTAAATACCTTTGACGCAGACAATGCAGAAACCAATGATGGTGTAAACAGAGAAATTTTAATGTTGCTTTCATTGTTTCACGTTTCAAATCCAACTTTGGTTTACAAACATTGGTTAAACGCTTCCTTGAAATTTGTAGTAGAATATTCGGGAACTAATTTGGCAAACGATTACAAAACATATCTTGAAAATCTTGCAAAAGCATTCTTAAACGACAGATATTTAGCTAATAACCAAAAAGATTTTTTTGAAATAATCTATTCCAACGAAGGGAAACAGAAAAATTCCGAAATCGATATTGACACAAATAAACTCAACCAAGGGACAGCCGTTGAAAATTTCATCTTCAACTATCTTGATTATTTGTTGTGGCAAGATTACAGAACAGACAAAAACTATTTCAAAATTAAAAACGGACAAGCATTTGCAGACAATCGTGTAAAAGACTTTGAATATACATTCAGAAGTTCGGTTGAGCATTATTATCCACAACACCCGATTGACGAAAACTTAATTTTGCAAGGTCAAGATACTGTTTGGTTAAACAATTACGGAAATTTATGCCTAATTAGTGGTAGTAAAAATTCACGCTTGAGTAATTTTATGCCAGCAGCAAAGAAAGATTATTACACCGGTAGCACGACAATTGACAGCATAAAACAACGCATTATGATGGAATATGAACATTGGGACACAAACGGTACCAACAACTATAATGAGATAAAAGAACACAGCGAAAAAATGACTGAATTACTCAAAAGATAACAGGGGCAGCCGCTAATCGAGTAGACGGCCTCATCGGGTTTTTCACCGATGAGGTGCGCCTCTCACATTTATCTGCCGAAATGTAATGAAGGCATGACCACGTAGCCCTTCGATTCCTCAGGGCAGGCCAAGCGGGTCTCGCCTGCCTGCCGGCAGAGGCAGGTACTACGCGGTTCGCTGAGCATAATGCAACCGCTCTTTACACCAATTGCATCTTTGTTCTACTTTAACGTAAGGCTAGTAAACTGTGACGTTTAAACCTCCTTACAGCATTTGGAACAACTCAACGTGCGGTCCTTCATTGGATCGTGAAACCTCCGTAGTGCTTACGGCTCGTTGCTTCCAACTTACGATCCAGCTTTTTAGCAGGACTAACAGGCTTCGCCAACTTGCCTCTAAGGGATTTACACCCTCTGGAATAATTCGGTATCTTTCGATACCTTCGCCCATGCTGGGCGCACACACAGGCTTGCTTCAAGGCGCAGAGAACATTTGGTTACTAAAAGCGAGGACATGATACAAAGGATTTATATCGACACATCAGTTATCGGTGGACTTTTTGACATCGAGTTTTCTGCCGACACAAAACCGTTCTTCGACAGAGTAGAGAAAGGTGAGATAAAAATTGTTTACTCAGAAATTACGACTGACGAGTTGGCGGACGCTCCGGAAAAAGTTAAAAACTATTTTAGAGGACTGAGTTCAAAACAAAAAGAATTTGTTGAGATTTCACAAGAAGCAGTTAATCTTGCAGACACTTATATTCGGTAGAAAGTTGTTGGTAAAACAAGTAGAGCCGATTGCATTCACATTACCCTAGCAACAATTCATAAGGTAGACATTCTAGTAAGCTGGAACTGTAAGCACATTGTAAACATTAATAGAATTAGAGGCTATAATTCTGTAAATTTGAGACTCGGACATCAAACTTTAGAAATTCGGACTCCAAAAGAAATTTAGTATGGCGACAAAGACTATAAAAGTTGAGAAAGATTTTGACGCTGTTGCATTTATGAGAAAGCAACGTGACAAAATAAGCAAGGACATTGCAAACATGGACTTCGAGGAAATCAAGGAATACTTCTCAAAGAAGAAGAAGAAGGTGGCGCCCAGCCGCTAATCGAGTAGACGGCCTCACCAGATTTTCACCGATGAGGCTCGCCTCTCACATTTATCTGCCGAAGCTTCGCGTAGGCACGACCACGTAGCCTTTCGATTCCTCAGGGCAGGCCAGGCGAGTCTCGTATACAGCGGTTACGTTGCTACCAACTTACAATCCAGCTTTTTAGCGAGGCTAACAGGCTTAGCCAACTTGCCTGTAAGGGATCTACACCCTCTGGAATAATTCGGTATCTTTTGATACCTTCGCCCATGCTGGGCGCACAAAATGTTTATGCAATTGCGGGGGACGTGCTTACTTAAAGTTTAATTTTTTATATTTCGTTTCGGCACGTGGGACAGGACGCGGCTTCGAAGGCCAGCACGCAATAAACACTAACGTTGCCAGCAATGGCGGGACTTCGTAGACAGTGACGACTGAACTTTTAAAAGTTGGTCGACAAAATAGAGTTGAAAGGCCAACACGACATTTTTTTTCACGTGGGGCATATTTTCCTCCGCAGACGGTGGGGACGTAAAATTTAAAATTAAAAATGGTTTACGTTAACAGTTTGTTCACGTGGGACAGCCTGTATTACGCTGACAGCTTGACTAATGAAATAATAGCAAAATTAGATTAGATCAAAGTTTCCAAAATAATAAAACGGTTAACCCACTTGCTCCTTGTCAGTTTACCAATTTTGTGCCAGTCAAATGACAACCAAACTTTAAAACAAAATAATTATGAAAAATATAGCTTACTTGTTCATTCTTTTTTTATGTGTTGCGAGTTGTAGTAAAAATAATAATGAAGATCAACCTGCACCTTCAGAAACTATGTATTTTCCCTCAAACACCAGTAATGTTTGGGAAACAAAATCCACTTCTGATTTAGGATGGAATCAAAATGCTGTTCAACCACTAAAAGATTATCTTACTCAAAAAAACACAAAATCTTTTATGATCCTCGTGAATGGAAGAATTGTAATGGAAGAGTATTTTAACGGCCATAATTCTTCTGCAGAATGGGAGTGGAATAGTGCTGGTAAAACTTTAGTGGCTGCCACAACAGGAATAGCACAAAAAGAAGGATTAGTAAATATAAGTAATAAAGCATCCGATTATTTAGGAACAGCATGGACAAATATGACTTTGCCAAAAGAAAACTTAGTTACAGTAAGAAATTTATTGACGATGACTTCAGGAATTGATGACATCAAACAATTGGTTATAAAGCCAAATTTGACATATGTGGCCGATGCAGGAACAAGATGGGCATATGGAAATGTTTTTCAAAAATTAATAGACGTAGTTTCCCAATCGAGCAACCAAAATTTCGAATCATATTTTAATACCAAACTGAAAAACAAAATCGGAATGGATGGTTTTTGGAATTTTGGTACAATTTTTTCCATATACCACAGTACTACAAGAAGTATGGCAAGGTTTGGTTTATTAGCATTAAACAAAGGAAAATGGAATTCAGATCAAATAATAAATGAATCTTTTTTTAATGAGAGTGTAACGTCTTCGCAAAGTATCAATCCATCATATGGATATTTATGGTGGTTAAATGGAAAAGCAAACTATATGATTCCCACAGAGCAAACGGTTTATCAAGGCCTATTAGTACCAAATGCACCTGCGGATATGTATGCCGCAATGGGAGCGGGCGATCAGCGTATATATATAATTCCAAGCAAAAAAATGATTGTGATAAGAATGGGTGAAGCGTCTGACCCTGCAAATACTAATTTCGCAGTATCTGGGTTCGATAACGCTCTCTGGGAGAAAATAAATGCAGTGATAAATTAAAAATATTTTAAACCAATTCTACTGTTGATAAAAAAACGAACCGCTAGCAGGCGCTCGGCAAAAAAGCGGATTTAGTGCTTAAATGAAGTTTTGTGTTTCGTATCAAGTTCAGTGGTGGAAGAAAGTTTAGCGCTTCGATTCCGATAGCTGTCGGAACCCCAACTTCTTAAAGCTGCAAAACGTTATCTGTCACTCTAAGAAACACCACCAAACATAAATGAACTATCAGACATTTAAACCACATTCAGACTTAGATACAATAGTAAAGTGCTATTGGACTTTAGAAGTTCCAGCACAGCGGAATACCAAACGACAACTTATTTTACCAGACGGTTGTGTTGATATGTGCTTTACTCTTGGAGACAACATAAAAAGGTACACTTCGGAAACTAATTATATAATTCAGCCCAGAGAAATGTTACTTGGTCAAATAACTGAGCAGTTCTACATTGAGCCGACAGGTTTTGTTGACACGTTTGCTATTCGCTTTTATCCTTATGGTTTCGCTAACTTCATCGACTTGCCTCTCAATGAACTCTGTAACAAGGAAACACCATTAAGCATATTATTCGGAGACGAAAAAGCAGAGAAGTTAAGTCAAAAAATAATTCAAGCTAAAACCACAGAAGAAAGAATTGAAATAGTTGAAAAATTTCTATTTGAAAGGCTAAATGACGAAGCGACCATTGACAACATTGTTAAATCAACAATAGACACAATGTTTTTATCAAAGGGTAGCAAACACTTAAATGCAATTCTGAAAGACGACAAACCAAAGCGAAGACAGCTTGAAAGAAATTTCAATAAACAAATTGGTTTAACTCCAAAGCAATTAAGTAAAGTAATCCGTTTGCAAGCGACTTTACAAATGTTGTTAAACCAAACAACAAGAACATTAACCGATATAGCCTACGAAAGTGACTATTACGACCAAGCCCATTTTATTAAGGACTTCAAAGAGTTTACTGGACTTACACCGAAAGAGTTTTTGACAGACGAGAAGATGGCTCTTTCTTCTCTTCTTTACAAAAAATCTGATAGTGTCGCATTTTTACAATTTTGACTTAAAATCCCGGACTACATTTGCATAAATTTTAATCGCATTGACAATGGCAGTAAAAAATATGGTTTTCGCAATCCTGCTCGTGGAACTTTGTTTTGCTTCTTGTACAAATTCTAACAAGACGAATTCAGAAACTACAACCAAAGACACATTAACAAATTCAAAACCAATCAATATGAAAAGTTATATTTCAATCTTTGAAATTCCAGCAACTGAAATTTCCCGAGCAATTGATTTTTATCAAGCAATTTTAGACATCAAAATTGAAAAAATGGAAATGCCCGAAATGCAAATGGGAATATTGCCATATGAAGAACAGATGGTGACAGGAGTTATAATCCAAGCCGAAGGATATAAACCTTCAGCAGATGGTGTAACCATATATTTAAATGGTGGAGATAATCTTCAAGTAATTCTTGATAAGGTGGAAAAAAATGGTGGAAAAATTCTAACTCCAAAAACACTACACGCAGACGAAAGTGGATACTTTACAATATTCCTTGACTCGGAAGGGAATAAAATCGGACTTCATTCACCAAACTAAAAGAAATAAGAGCGAACGCACAGCCGACACCCAATGACACGACCACTCAACAACGACCACGGTATACAAGCTCGGTGGACGAGAACGCCCGCACATAACAGCACCTACAAAAAATTGGCGGTTCAGTGCTTCGTATGACAGCTTTTTGATTCAACAAACATTGGTAACCGTGAATAAAATATTACTAACTGAATTGAAGAAAGGTGGTTCAAATCTTTCAAGACAGGAAAGAGATCAAGCTGTACATTACATTGAAGATTTTATTGATTGTGGCAACTTAATCGGAAAACCCACTATTGATGCATATATTTTAGGACAGAAATATTCAGAAAAGGTTGAACAAATAGTAAAAGTTGGTGATCGCGGAAAAGTAAGCACTTGCATTTTTGACCAGCTTATCGACACAGCGGAAAAAAGACTTTTTGGGCTTAGGAATAAATTAATCGAAAGGTATGATGACATCCCCGGAATGGATCTTTTCAGACAGCAATCAACACAACTCAGAGTGGATTTTTCGAGTGATCCCGGTAAAGCAAAAGCCATTTAAAATTAGGATTTTTAAGGTATCTACCGATGAGTAACATAAGACTATTTGAAAGCAAAAAAATACGTTCCGCTTGGAATGAAGATGAGGAGAACTGGGGGACAATTTGTCCCCTAGTTGAAATGACAGCAGCAGACGGTAGAAGCCTTAACTCCGGAAGAGAAAGCAAAGCAAACCATTTGCTTTGACGAACTGAAAAGAGATTGACTAAAGATAAATCAAAGAACGATGAGTAACGTTAAATTATTTGAATCAAAAAAAGTCCGAACGCAATGGGATGAGGAAAAAGAACTGTGGTTTTTTTCTGTTATCGATGTTATTGAAGCTTTAACTGGTACAGACAGACCGAGAAAATATTGGAGTGCCCTGAAAACCAAGCTAAAAAAGGAAGGAAGCGAGTTGTCCGAAAAAATCGGACAACTGAAAATGCAGTCTACCGATGGTAAATTCTATCAAACAGACGTAGCAGACACAGCCTAAATATTAAGATTAATTCAATCAATCCCATCGCCTAAAGCTGAACCTTTCAAACAATGGTTAGCCCAAGTAGGTTACGAACGTATTGAAGAAACTGAAGACACGGAATTAAGCTTCGACCGCGCCATGGAAACGTCTTTGGCTAAGGGTTACTCCCTTTGGTTCGTGTCCTCACAAAACAAAATAATTAAAACAGCAAACGATGGATAATTAATTCTCAAGCTGTTCAGCGGGTTGGTTCGTTAAGACACGAACCACGGCTAGGTATTACACTAAAAAGGAAAAAGGGATACCGTTTCTAAGAGTTCAAAACCTTCTATTTCTCCGTAGAACCTCCCATTTCCGAGACTCTGTTGGTAAGAAAAAACAACGCAGAGCTTAAGGCGAAACTCTGAGCGGAATAAAAAATTATTTGCAATCAACTATTTTTCCTGAGATAGCCGAATCTGTCTGTGATGACGCGTGCTTTGTATGATTATAAGCAACCCGCCCAATCAATAAGATACCAGATACTAAAAGTACGGCTGTAGAAATTTTATGATAAGAGAAATTAAACTTACGCATGGAACGATTAATTATCCACGTCAGGCCAATCATAACCGGCCAAGTGCCCAGTCCAAACAAAAGCATAAAAAAAAACCCTGCGTTTGCTGAGGGCAAAACAAGGCAGTAGGTCAAAGCCAGATAAGTAAGCCCGCAGGGAAGCAGTCCATTCAATGACCCTAAAATGAAAGTAGTCCAACTTCCTTTCAAGCTCAAAAATTTTCCAAAATAAATCTTAAGTAGTGATATGAATTGGTTCACCCAGCGGGTGAAAAATGGTATGTGAACAGATTTTATGAGACCTACTCCTATCAGAATTAAAATGATACCCAACGAAATCGATAAAATGGTTTGCTGTTGATCTATGTCTAGCAAACTTCCCATTGCTCCCGCAAACGCCCCTAACAATCCATACACCAATACCCGGCCTGAGTTATACATAACCTTACTCAGCAAGAATGGATTCCTTGCAGTAGCAGCCATTGCTAATGGACTGCACATCCCAGCACAGTGAAAGCTTCCGGCTAATCCCATTAGTATTGCTGTCCACCACATTTACAGAACCATTAATTTTTCGTAATAATATTCCTTGCCGTGCATCGACCACTTTAGACTGACCCGATACAGTCCTTTTTCGGAGCGAGCCAAGATAAAACTTTGTTCCGCCTGACGTTTCATTTCAAATCGCTGATCCAATCTCGAATCGGACGGGCGAGCCAATCGGATTTCACCCTTTTCCAAGTTGGCAAATGACGAAAAAGAAATACTGACTTTCTCATTCTCCAAAAGGATGACGGGTTCTTCTTTCAGTTCCAGCATATTCTGCTGCTGCGCCATTTTGGTTTGATGAACCAACTCGTCTTGGTAATAATTTGTAGAAACCAAACCCAAGTCTTGCCGCAGACAGATAGTTGCGAGTGTGCCGATGAACAACGCAAAAAAGATAAAAGCACCAATGACCCATTTCATATCTTTAAATTTAAAGTTCAATGTCTAACGTTCTTAGTTTAGCGTTCTTGGTTTTTTGATCGGACCGATAAATTTTGCCTTTGCAGTTGTGATAAGTTCACCATTTCGGTAAATGCCCAATTCAATAACCGTTTTCGTTCCGGTAATGGAGTCTTCCGGCAACTTTACCATGACCACACCTCTCAAAATCCCTTCTTTCGGCACAACAATATTCGGATCGCCCACTTTCATTAGCGTAGCGGCTTGAGGGGATTCCATTTTCAATGTCAATGGAATATCCTCGAACGTCTTATTCAAAAACTCGATCATGTACAAATTGGTGATTTTGCCATCATCTGTCTTGGTGTAAAGCGTACCGGGTGCTTTTAAAATGGTGGTTTCAATATCCGCCCGCGTTAAAATAAAGAATGAGAGCAAGCCCAACAGTACTGCCAGCACTACCGAGTATCCAATAGTACGGGGAGTAAGCAACTTTTGTTTTCCTTCTTTGATCGCATTGAAAGACGAATACCGGATCAGTCCTTTGGGCTTTTCGATCTTCACCATCACGTCATCACAGGCATCAATGCAAGCCGTGCAGTTCACACATTCTAGTTGCGTGCCATTTCGGATGTCGATGCCCGTTGGGCAAACATGCACGCACAATTTGCAATCAATACAGTCGCCCTGCTTTTCGCTAATCGTAGCCTGATCATTTTTTCGTTTGCCCCGTGGCTCGCCCCGCAACCAATCATACGCCACCACAATGGAATCCTTGACGAGGAGAACACTTTGCAACCTCCCATAAGGACAAACCACCACGCAAGCCTGTTCACGAAACCAAGCAAACACGCCATAAAAAATAGCGGTGAATAATAACAATCCGATAAATCCGCTCCAGTGCTCAGCGGGCGATTGCAAAATAATTTCTTTTACCCGATCGATGCCAATCAGATAGGACATGGCCACGTGGGCAATCAAAATCGAAACGAGAATAAAAACAGCATGCTTAGTGACCTTCCTACCGATTTTTCTTACGCCCCACGTTTGCTTGTTCAGCCTCCGCTGATTGTTGGCATTTCCTTCGATCCAATATTCAATTTTACGAAACACCATTTCCATAAATAGTGTTTGCGGGCAAGCCCATCCGCACCAGATCCGACCAAAAGCTACGGTAAACAAAATGATGAAAACAAAAAACGTAATCGCGGTAATCGCCAAAAGAAAAAAATCCTGTGGCCAAAATACGTGACCAAACAAAATAAATTTGCGCTCAAAAATATTGAACAATAAAAATGGCCGATTGTTCCATTTCAAAAAAGGCCCCGCAAAAAAAAGAACCAGTAAAAAAATAGAAATAACGATGCGCTTATTGTGAAATGGGCCTTTTGGCTTTTTGGCATACACCCACACTCGCTTACCTTGCGCGTCTACTGTGACAATGTTATTTCTAAACTCCTCATCATACGCGTAATAATTCTCAGCTGTAGTGCTCATGATACCAGTAAGGTCTTTCCTTCAAAATTCATAACTTGTAATTTTATAAAGCTGCTTGTGTTTTTACGCTATCCATCTTCATTTTCTTCTTTTCTATATTGAATAAACTACCTTGTGGCTTTTTAGGATTTTGTGGGTTCGAACCTATCATCGTAAGCACGTAGCTTGAAACGCTGCGAATTTTTTCCGGACTCATCACCCCGTCCCACGCAATCATGTTAGTACCCGCCACACCATGGCGAACTACTTTATACACATCCTTAATAGTGCCTCCATGCAGCCAATACTCGTCTGTTAAATTGGGGCCAATATCTCCTCCCCCGTCTTTGCGGTGGCAGGAAGCGCAGGTATTCAAAAACGTCTGCTTGCCATCGGCCAACGCCAGCACCTCCGTTGAAGCTTCCACCGTATTTTCGTCAACGGCTGCCACAGGGTTGGCAGCTTTCAACTTCAGTGTCTGTGCGTGCGCATAGGCAACTTCATTTTCATATTCTTGCAATTGACTGGGCAAGGCATCAAACACATTGAAAACAAAAAGGTACACTACTGCAAAGCCGATGGTGAAATAAAACAACCATTTCCACCAAGGCGGCAGGTGGTTGTCTAACTCGCGGATGCCATCGTAATTGTGATCCAACAAAATATCCGCCTCCTTCTCCAAGGGTTTCAAGGCATTCCATTTGTCCCACAATTTTTGCCATGGCGATGTAGTCGGTTTTATTTCGATGCCTAAACGCACTGCTTTTTCTTGCTCGCCCCGCTTCACTATGATATTGAGTACTTGAAGCATGTAAACAGCTACTAGCAGTATCAGCAGGGCAATCAAAAAAATGAAACCCACTATCACGTAAAAGCTAAGCAACGGATCGTTCAGGAAAGAAGAAGCATTTGTTGAGCCACTAGTTTGCGCAACTACCAATGGCGTTGTTCCTATCAACAGAGACAAAAGGAATATCAATTTCTTCATAACAAATGTGAATTAGCGTCAGTCAAATTAGGAGTTGTGTCATCGCTCAAGGGCAGTTGGCTCATTTCATCTACATACTTCCTATCCGCTGTGATCACCCACCACAACAGCATCACAAAAAACAGAAAGAAGATTACAAATGATATCACGGGCCACACCGCCACGTTTTCAATGTTTTGCAAAATATTCTTGTACATAACTTTTTTATTTTTGTTCGGCTACTTCGGTTTTCACTTTGATGTCTATGCCGAGACGTTGTAGGTAAGCGATCAACGCTACAATCTCTGCTTCGTTTTGCACTTCGTACCCTTCCAGCTTTAGGCCATCGGTAATTTTCTTCGCCTGTGCATCCAAGTCATCGATGGCCGTTTGCTCATACCCTTCTTCATAGGGAACGCCCACGGTACGCAGCGCGCTGATTTTTCCCGCGGTAGCGGACTTGTCAATGATCTGCTCGTACAACCAAGGATAAGCTGGCATGATTGAACCTGTACTTACTTCCGTAGGTGCCAACATGTGGCGGTAGTGCCAACTGTCTGCATACTTGCCTCCGGTGCGATGCAAGTCAGGGCCAGTGCGTTTTGATCCCCACAAGAATGGATGATCGTAAACATACTCACCCGCTTTCGAGTACTCGCCTCCTTTCGGATCGTAGCGTTGCACTTCACTTCGGAAGGGCCGCACCATTTGTGAGTGACAACCCACACAACCTTCTCTGATGTAGATATCACGGCCATGCAGTTCAAGTGGTGTGTAAGGTTTCACCGAGGCAATGGTAGGGATATTCGACTTAATCAAGAACGTAGGTACTAACTCAATCACCCCGCCAATTAAAATAGCTAACAAGGCCAACGTTGTAAATAAAACAGGTTTGCTTTCAAGAGCATGGTGCCATCCGCCACCAGCCGAGCTAGTCTTTACCATCGGTGCTACTTCCACTTGCTCGTTGGCAATGAATTTTCCCATAGCCGCTGTCTTCACCAAGTTGTAGGTCATAATAAACACACCTGTCAAATACAACAGCCCACCAAATGAGCGAAGCATGTAGAGCGGCAAAATCTTGGTGGTGGTTTCCAAAAAGTTTTGGTAGGTTAGAAATCCATCGGGGTTAAATTCTTTCCACATCAGACTTTGTACCACACCAGCGGTGTACATTGGTAAGGCGTAGAAAATGATACCAAGAGTGCCTAACCAAAAGTGCAGGTTCGCCAATTTGCTAGAGTATAGTTTGGTGTCCCACATACGCGGCACCATCCAATAAAAAATTCCAAAAATTAAAAAACCATTCCAGCCCAAGCCACCAACGTGCACGTGTGCTACAATCCAATCCGTAAAATGAGTAATGCCGTTGATGTTTTTTAGCGACAGCAATGGGCCTTCTAAGGTTGCCATGCCATAGGCGGTTACGGCTACCACCATAAATTTCAATACCGCATCTTCGCGCACCCTGTCCCAGGCACCGCGCAATGTTAACAAACCGTTCAACATACCACCCCAACTAGGGGCTATCAACATAATTGAAAACACAACGCCCAATGATTGAGCCCATCCCGGCAAGGCTGTATACAACAAGTGATGTGGGCCTGCCCAGATATAAATAAATATCAGCGACCAAAAGTGGACAATCGACAAACGATAGGAATATACTGGGCGGTTAGCTGCCTTTGGCAAAAAGTAATACATCAATCCTAAAAAGGGCGTAGTAAGAAAAAACGCTACTGCATTGTGGCCATACCACCACTGCACCAACGCATCTTGCACTCCTGCGTAAAAGGAGTAACTCTTAAATAATGTTACGGGCATCTCAAATGAATTCACGATGTGCAGCACCGCCACCGTGACAAACGTGGCGATGTAAAACCAGATGGCCACGTACATGTGCTTCTCCCTTCGCTTGATGATGGTGCCAATCATATTCCACCCAAAGACCACCCATATTACCGCGATGGCGATATCTATTGGCCACTCCAGCTCCGCATATTCCTTTGAAGTAGTCATGCCCAGAGGCAGTGTGATGGCCGCGGCCAAAATAATCAGTTGCCAACCCCAGAAGTGTACCCAACTGAGCGTGTCGTTAAACATGCGTGCCTTGAGCAACCGCTGGAGTGAGTAGTAGATTCCGGCAAACATGGCGTTGCCCACAAAGGCAAAAATTACCGCGTTGGTGTGCAACGGCCGAAGGCGACCGAACGAAGTATATGGAAGGTCAAAATTAAAAACGGGATAAAAAAGCTGAATGGATATTAGCAGCCCTACCGTCATGCCCACAATACCAAAGATTACTGTGGCAATCATAAAGGCCTTGACGATTTTGTTGTCGTACTGTATTTTTTCCAATTGCATAATTAGGTGGGGTCTGATTATGGGCATAAAAGTAGACTTGCCCATTGCCCACAGATATGAGGGCGATTAGACCGAAACATGATCTTTGTCAGGTGATTGGGAATCGTTTAGGCGCGGGCAAGCGGGCGATCATAAGCTTGCCTTGCGGCCTCCCAACCAAATGATCAGAGACCTAACTTATAGCTCCAAACCCCTGCAATACTGGTAGCTCGCTTTTTAGCTTCTAGCGCGGAGTCGCCAATAAAATTTTCATCGATGGTAGCATGAAAAAGCAAAAGCCACTGCTGAAAGTGTCCAACTTTAATGGATAACCCCACATGTTTTTGAAAAGGGTTTCCTTGATAGGATCGATCTCCCAATAACATGGAAGACCAAAAGTTGTACATCACTGGGAGGTGAACAGGCCAATCTACGTGAGCAAAAACGGGCGCCAGCAATTCATCTGCCTTTACTTTTTCATAAAAGGAGTTTACTAATAACTCAATATCTAACCGGGTCACCAGGTCCATGAAAAACTTTTTACTTAATGATCAAAAATATACTCTTCTCACTTTTCCCAACCACCTCATGTTCCACGTCAACAGGAATGGAAAAAGTATCCAATCGTTTTAGCTCTGTTGCCACTCCATTCATATAAAATACGACAGACCCTTCCTGAACAATCAACAGTGCAGGAATTGACGTTTTATGCCTCGGCAACACCTGACCTTGCAATAAGCCTACTGCAAATACATGCTGTGATTCATTTTTCAAAATAGACACGATAGCAGGCTTATCGGTCTTAAAAATCATTTCAATATCTATATTCATAACTTAAAAATAATTAAAACGAAAACTTAAGCCGGTTACCACGAATGCGACCGCAACAATGGTAACCAAGATAATATGTAACGCCAACATAGGCATGCGTTCGTTTGTTAAACGGGGGAAAATAAAGAATCGGACATGTACCGCCAATCCAATCGTTCCGAGCAACAACGAAAATTTTATCCATAATAAACGATGATGAACCGTAGCCAAGGACAACCAGTCCTGCATTGGTACATTTAATAATGCCATCCAAATTCCTGAAACAATTTGAATGAGGAGTGCAGGAATTCCTACGCGCTCAAAGTGCTGTTCAAAATTCTTGATGATCGTTAAATCCTTTCTCTTTAATGCCAGCGGCAAAAGACCAATACTCAGCACCAAATGGCCACCTACCCAAACAGCCGCACCTAACACATGCACAAGGATCAACCACTTCAACATCTTAAAAATGATCTAATAGCCAAAAATGAATAATACAACCTGTCTCAGTATGATCACAATCATAGAATGGTACGATTCAAATATCTTTTGTAAGAAATTTACGTCTAGCAAAAAACAGGGGAACGATTGTCCAGACTAGTAACATGCCAAAGGAATAGAATAAACCAAGATAGGTACCAAAGAACGCCTTATAAAATGCCCCCGTATAGCCCATCAGCGCAGAAATATCCAATTTCAACAAGATGCTAATCCGGGCAAGGTCAATTGGGTTTAGTGAAGCCAACAATAAAGTAACTTTCTCTAATGGGTAGTCGCTGAACGAATAGATTATATAGAGTAAAAATCCATCGTAAATCAACGAAAAGTAAAACCAAAATAAGAGGGCAATACCGATACCTTTGGCCTTATCGCGGGTACTAACCGAGGCAAAAAACGCAAGGGAAACAAAAACCCAAGTAAGCAGTAACCCTGCTAGTAACATGAAAAAAGAACTTGCATCCGGAAAAATAAAAAACAATGGAATACCAACACCCACTAAATAGGCTACTGATAAGGCGAGTGCTACTGCTGTAAACTCACTAAAAAAGATAACGCTCCGATTAATCGGCTGCGCCAAAAGCAACTCGATAAACTCATAGGAATTAAAAAAGTGGATCGTAGTGAAGATGATGCTCACCAATGGCACTACCAGTAAAATAATGTTCAGCAAACTCAATGACGCCTTTCCCGCATCGCTGTCTAAGCTAAATAAACTGAAAGTGATAGTCAGTAAAAACAGTGTGTAGAAAATCACGAACCGATTGCGCAAAATATCATATAGCACGTGCTTGGCAATGCGCATCATACCTTAACTAAGTTATTTTTCATCACGGCTGCAATGGCACGGCCTAACTTCACTTCACCTGTTTCATCTTTCAACTGCTGAATCGAGTTATTATATAAAACATGCCCTTCTTCCAAGTATAAAACATCAGACGATAGTTCATCTAAATCACTAAGAATATGAGAGGTAATCAAGAACAATTTCCCTTTCGCCTTCTCAGCCTGAATTTTGGATTTCAAAACTTCCACAGCTATGGGATCCAGTCCTGCTGTTGGTTCATCCAGTATCAATATGGAGGGATTGAATAAAAACGCCAACGCACCACTTACTTTTTGTCTCGTTCCACCAGACAGGCTATGCATGCGCTTGTGCATGATTTGATGAAGCTTAAATTCCTGAATTAGTTCCCCATCAATAGCGGAGCTATCGGAACGCAGGTCGCTCATCATTTCAAATAACTTTCCAATTTTCATTTGATCAGGATAATGCCCGATCTGCGGCATATACCCTATGTTCCTACGATAATTCCAATGCTTAAAAATAGTTTCACCATTGACATCTATCTCTCCTGAATCTGGAAGTACCATGCCCAGTAAACATTTGATTAATGTAGTTTTGCCAGAGCCATTGGGCCCAATAATGGCATACGATTTAGTTGATTGAAATTCGACCGAAACGCGATCAAGTACACAGAGTTTACCAAATTTTTTATTAAGACTGCGAATGGAAATCATACATCAAAGTCTTTTGGTGATGAACTTCATTGCTGGCAATTCATCCTTTAAGTTTTCGGGGGATACTACCGGTATTACTTTCTCTGCCCGATCCAACAAGGTGACCAAAAAACTTCGCCATAGCATAACTGCCGTGGGCATTTTTTCAACTACCATGCCATATAAACTTACCGGTCGATAAGGAATATCCCCTACGCCATCTTTATTCAAATCATACCCCTCATATTTATCCCAATAATTTTTTGAAATGGTATTCAATGAAATAGAGCCATTTGTTGCAACATCGAAGGTATTGGAAGTAAAATTATTTTCTATGAAGGTGTTGGCATCACAATTGGCCTGTATTTTTAACGCCCAGCCGTTTTGACTAAACTCATTATTGTTAAAATCACTTCGGCTACATCCCTCCATTAAAACCCCGATTGTATTCTTATAAAATACATTTCTTTCAATCTTGCTTTCACTAATATCTTTCAGTAGAAGCCCGTAGGAAGAAGATCCCCAATTCTCTTCAAAACGATTGCCTAGCATGCTGACGCCTTTGGTATACATGACAGCTACGCCTGATCCATTGTTACGAAATGTATTGTTGATGTATTCATCGTCATGTGAAAACATAAAGTGTAAACCATAGCGAAGGTTTTCATAGCTTACGTTTTGTTCTACTTTTGAGTGAGTAACAAATTCAAAATAAATTCCATCGCGGTGACCGGTTATCGTATTTTTTCGAATTTGAACACGCTCACATTTCCAAAGATGAATCCCGTTACCTGTCTGACGTTCAACGTCAGTATTAGCATAAGAAGCAAGAGTGTTACCCTCAATAAGGCAACCAATTGAATTGGAAAGATGAATTCCAAAATAGGTATTATCAAACTTGTTGTTGATTATTTTCAAATCATCCGCTTCGAGTCCATTAATAGCTGATGTGTCATTAATGCTGGAAACACCCGTATTGACAAGATGCAAACCAGAAAGGGTAACATGATCGGCCACGATGGTAAAAATTTCATACTTGTTTTCACCATCGATCAATGGATAATCTACACCCAGCAGGGTGATCGAATTTTTTATAATGATGTTACCTTCTTTGTATATACCTTTTTGTATTAGAATAGTATCGCCCGATTGAGCCATATCGATGGCCATTTTGATGGAGCGAATTTTTCCGTGCCCAACAGTAATAGTTTTTGCGTGAAGGGTAGTGGCGAGAATAATAAAAAAAATAATACGGATCATTTAAACTGTGTAGTAATTTCACCCCATACCAGGTATACTCCGCTGATTTGCTTGTTGACGCTATCCATATTTTGTTTCGATTCAAAAGCGGCCACTTCACTTGCCATTGGCGTACGCAACTCGGAAGACTTCAAATAAAAAGCATCGCTCGCGTTGATCAATTTACCGGGATGAGAATAGTCAATTACCAATTGGTGGACAAAATTATCAGTCTCTTCATGCCCAGAATGATAAAATCGAAAAAAACAATTGAGATCGTCAAACTTGTAAACCTTTCCCTTTCTCGTCACTAACTCTGCTCCAAACTTATTGTCCACTAACGTCATTTTGCAAGAGTAGCAAACATCTTTGCCGAAATCTAGTGGCTCTGGTGCGGTGGAGCACCCTACGAGGCAAAACAACATAGCAATCAAGCCACTACGCAGGTTATTAACTAATTTCATTTTCGGTTTACTTTCCACTCATAAATCAATAGCCCAAAAACCAACAGGCCAACACCAATAAAAATCCATCCACCAATATCAGGGCCGGAGAATGCCGTAAAATTGAGTAACACTTTAGTTCCTATTAAGGGCGGCTGATAGGACATGCCTTCAATTTTAATTGCCGCATTTGGATTCAAGTTATGGCCATAATCATATCCCCACCGATAAAAATCTACCAACGCGCCAACTCCTGCCATCATGAGCACTGCAAAAAATGAAATGAGCATGAATCGCTTACCAATAAGAGCCGCTACCAATCCGATCAATATGATTGCTCCAACAATATAAATCATAAAACCAAACTCCGGAAACATGTCTACCTCAATTGTTTTCATGCCAATATAGTGGTTGAGTGCGCTGATGATTTTAACATCACCCGTAAGCGTGTTGATCCAGATTTTCATCTCTAATCCCTCCGGGTATTGCGGTGCCCACATGAGAATTTGCCACAAGGGAACAAAATAAGCGGATACTAATGACAAGGAAGCTATCGCTAATAAAATCCTTGACGTATTGGTTAATTTTTTCATGTTATGAGAAGATCAAGTAAGATAAAAGATGCTCTCAGTCAGTTTAACTGAGAGACATCTTTGTCAACCTGTAAACTATGAATTGAAAACAGATTATTTTGTGTCCTTTACTTCTGATTTAACGACTCCTGTTGAAAATTTTAATGGGGTAGAACTTCCTGCTGGTGAAACCCTAATGTAGCCAGACATTTCCTGATGAAGTGCTGAACAAAAATCAGTACAGTAGAAGGGCGTGACCCCAGCAGTCAAAGGTTTCCACTTCAATGTTTGCGTTTCACCTGGCATTACCAATATTTCCGCATTAGTTGCCCCTCGAATAGCAAAACCGTGTGGCACATCCCAATCTTGTTCCAAATTCGTGAGATGAAAGTAAACATCGTCTCCAACTCTAACACCTTCAATATTGTCGGGAGTCAAGTGAGAACGGATCGCTGTCATGTAAATATGTACCTGATTTCCATTACGCTCCACCCTTGCTTGTTTTTCCCCAATGGCAGCATAAGGGTGCTTGTTGTCTTCTAACTTATAAATTTTAAGGGAGTTTGGTTGTATTAAGCTCGCGGGTATTGCCTCCGCGTAATGTGGTTCGCCAGTCGTAGGAAAGTCTAACAACAGTTGCATTTTATCTCCTGAAATATCATACAGTTGTGCTGATTGTGTTAACTCTGGGCCTGTCGGTAGGTAACGATCTTTAGTAATTTTATTGTAAGCTATCACATACTTGCCCCATGGTTTTTTAGTTGGACCACCAGGAACTGACAAGTGACCAATTGAATAATAAGTTGGGACACGATCCAAGATTTCCAATGTTTTGACGCTCCACTTTACAATTTCCGAAGATACGAACATAGATGTATAAGCATTCCCTTTGTCATCAAACTCTGTATGCAATGGCCCCAAGCCTGGTCTTTTTACTTCTCCATGCAATGCCGCTTCATATTTGATTACAGGAATGCCATTAAAATCACCTTCATAATTTTTATCGGCAATTGCTTTTTGAATCTTCGAAAAAGAAAACACAGGCATCATGGCTGCCAATTTTCCACTACCAACAATATATTCTCCAGAAGGATCTACATCACAACCATGAGGTGATTTGGGACAAGGGATGAAATAAACAATATCTTTAAGTTCACTTACATCCAGTACTACTACTTCTTCTTCCATTTTAGAAGTGGCTGAGTGTACCTTTTCATCATATACGTTGTGTGCATATTTTGATTTCTCTATTCTTCCTTTACCTTGAGCCAAGTACTCTTCAGCCTTTTTCCAATTTACCGCCATAATAAAATCCTTATCCTTCTGTGACGCATTCACCTCTAACAAGGTGTAGGCTTGTTCTGTGTTGTAGCAGGAGAAGAAGAACCATCCATGAGACGGACCTTTGCCCGCGCGGCTAAGATCAAAATTAAGTCCGGGTGTGCGCAGCTGAAAAGCGATACTCATGCGACCAGACTGCGGATCTACTTTGATAAAACTTATGGACCCTTTAAAATTTTCTTTGTAAGAACTAATCGGTACATCTTTATTGTTTCCCATGGGCACGCTGAAGCGTGTACCTGCAACAAGGTATTCGGTATTTTCCGTTATAAATGGAGAGGAGTGATTTCCCGCACTATTTGGGAGCTCTAGAATTTCCTCTGTTCGAAAGGTTTTAAAATTAACACGGGCAACGCGAGGCGTGTTGTTTCCATTTGCAAAAATCCAACGGCCGTCATGTTCACCTTTTGTGGTAGATAAAGCAATGTGGTGTAAATCGTCCCAAGGGACAAATCCATAAGAAGTATTCAACATAGGCTTAGTTTCTTCGCTAAAGCCATATCCGTTTTCAGGAAATTGAGCAAATACCGGAACAATGCGAAGCAAACGGCCGGAGGGAATACCATAGACTGCCATTTGTCCATTAAAGCCACCCGAAACGATGTTGTAAAACTCGTCATATTTACCAGGAGCAACATATACTTTAGCTGCGGCATTACCTACCACCGCTTCTTTAGGGCCCGTTGGTTTGCAGCTGCTCAACATCAGTCCGAACACGGCAATCAAACACGATATTTTTATTAACTTTTTCATATTTATTAAATTTTGCTTTTTATTATTTCTTAGCCGGAGGCAACAGTACGCCATCAATGATGTAAACGATACCATTTGATGCTTTGGCAGAACCCAACACATTGTTTCCATTGACAGTAATCTTACCCTCCTTTTTACTCAGTGTGACGTTGTCCAGATTCACTTGATTCAAAGTCATACCATCCTGAATGTAATCTTCATTGATCACGCCCACATAAACATGGTACTCCAATATATTCCGAAGAGCTTCTTTATTCTCGGGCTTCAGTAGATTCTCTACCGTTCCCGCAGGTAATTTTGCAAAAGCTGCATTAGTAGGGGCAAACACTGTAAAAGGCCCGGAGTTGGAAAGTGCATCTACATACTCTGCCGTCTTAAGCGCTGTAACTAATGTGGTATGATCGGGAGAACCAACAGCAATACGTACTACATCTGGTGCCGAAGTGGCATCTTGCACTGATGATTGCCCTCCACCTATTGGAGCTGCCTCTGTTGCTGATTCAACTGTTGCGGCCTTTTGTTGACCGCACGAAATGAGAGCGAGAAATACAAGAGATTTAATTATACTTTTCATGGTGGTAACAGTTTATTTAACTCCATCATTTTTGCGCATGAACTCTAATACATCGCGTGCATCACCAATTGAAACATTTTGATTGGGCATGCGCATTAAACACAACTCCAATAACTTTTGCGCCTCGGGGTCTTTCTCTAGCATTACATCCACGTTAGTGATCATGTTCATGATCCACTCGGGTTCTCTGCGCGTTGTTATTTGTTTCCAACCCGGGCCAACCACCCGCTGGTCATCTAGCTTATGGCACGCAGCGCATTTCATATCATAAATGGCCAACCCTCTATCTACCCGATCAACTTCGAGTGGTGTTTTGAGTGTAACATTTTTTACCGCGCCAAGTCCCTTAGTAGGGTTGCTTATCACGGCCTCTACTGCCGATTGAGTAGGTTCTTGGTCTGGAATTTCTTCTGCATTTTTTGGTTTGTCAGGCGCACAGGATATCAATCCGTAAGCTGCCAACAGTAGTAGTGCAAATTTTTTCATGGCTTTTTTGGTTTATCTTCTGACGATTTGGTTGAATTCAAGGCAAATTACTTCAGCTAACTGTCTGGGGATTATGTATAAAATCATAAAGAAAGATGATTTTTATCATTTGAAGGAGATGTTGGGTAAACCATCATCTTACGACCTACCAGCTTAAGTTTTCGATTGTCCTCCATAAGTCTAATGCAGGTAATTACGGTTTCATTTCAAACGGTTGGCTACAAGCGACCATCTTGAAGGGTGTTTAATTAAGTGCCCGTTATGCGTCTTTTTTTTGGCCGATATTGAAACAAGGCTCACTCCTTCTTCTTTTTATCATCGAACAGCATCCGCACGGAGGGGCCATAAGTGTCATCATATTGGCCGCTCTTCATGTTCCAAATGAATGCGCCCAAAAATAAAACAGCTATTGAAAGAGAAATTGAAATAAGAAGAACAATAATTTCCATGTGACAAATTTCTAATTTTTCAAATCGCAGGCAATCCAGTTAACGCCAATGGCAGTAAATCCCACCACGCTTACGCTACTAATGGGCATCAGGATGGCTGCAACCAACGGTGACAAATTTCCGGTTACAGCAAAACTCAATGCAATGATGTTGTAGAAAAATGAAATGCCAAATGCAAGTTTCAGCACTACTGTAGCCCGTTGGCTCAAGCTAATAAAAGTGTTTAATTTTTTTAATTGATCGCCTTGCAAAATAGCATCGCACGCAGGGGTAAAAATGCCTGTATCATCAGTAACAGCTATGCCCACATCGCTTTGCTTCAACGCACCCGAATCATTCAGGCCATCTCCTAGCATCAGTACCTGCTTACCTGTTTTCTGTAAATCAGAAATAAAATCTGTTTTATCGTGCGGGCTTTGATTAAACTTCAATAGCGTGTGCACGGCAAATATTTCACGCATTTTACTTTTTTCACGTGCCTGATCTCCAGATAAAAGAGCCACACATTTTTTTCCAAGCGATGCAATCAGTTCTTTCACCTGCGCGCGCGTGGCGGTGGTCACCCTGAAATATCCCCTCACTTCGTTGTCAACTGACACAGATATTCGAGTGGCCGACTCGAGGCGGGTATCGGCAAAGCCCGTGAAAGCAGATGACCCGACCTTCAGGTGACGACCGGCAATCGTTCCCTCCACTCCTTTTCCGGGAAGCTCTCTAAATCGATCTACATGTAAATGAGAATGCGTCTTTATAGAACGCGTGATTAATTTACTAAGTGGATGCGAAGAGGCCGAGGTAAGTAAGCGAACCCATCCCAATTCCTGATCGTCCAGCACGCCAATGAAATCAACATCCGATGCACCATGTGTGACAGTACCCGTTTTGTCAAATACGACTGCATCAATTTTGGCAAGCCGCTCGATCACATCCGCATTTTTCAGGTAAAAACCATGCCTGCCAAATACGCGCATCATATTTCCATAGGTGAAAGGCGCAGCCAGTGCCAGTGCACAAGGGCATGCCACCATCAATACAGCAGTAAGAACTAACCACATTTGCGAAGCATCTGCCCAATACCAATATAAAGAAGTCACCAACGCCAAGCCAACCACTACCCACGTAAAATTTCGGGCAGACCGGTCGATAATTTTTTTATACTGACTCTCTTTGTCTTTTCGAAAAACCTCCCTGTTCCACAAACCCGTCAAATGGCTCTGAGAAGTTTTCTTTTGAACAACCATTTCAACGGGCTGACCCAACAACCTTCCGCCCGCGAAAATGAGTTCACCTTGCTTGGCATGAACCGGTCTAGATTCACCCGTCACAAAACTGTAATCGATAAAGGCTTCCTCAGAAAGCAAGGTGCTATCGGCAGGGATCACTTCCATGTTTCTGATCTTGATCTGGTCTCCCAGATTCAACTCATACACAATGGTAGATATCCAATCTTGCCCTTCCCACTTCTGCACTGCAAGTGGAAAGTATGATTTGTAATCGCGGTCAAACGCCAAACTTTCGTAGGTTTTGCTTTGGAACCATCTGCCGATCAGTAAAAAGAAAACTAAACCCGATAATGAATCTAGATAGCCAGGGCTTGTCTGCGAAAAAATATCATAAGAACTTCTCAGAAAAAGTGCTGCCAAGCCCACAGCAATAGGTACATCAATATTTATTTGCCGTTGTTTAAAACTATTCCATGCATTGATAAAATAATCTTGTCCACAGTATAAAACTACCGGAACCGCCAACGCAAAATTTAAGTAGGAGAAAAGAGTCTTCAAGAGCGCGTCTGATCCGTCCAGCCCCAGGTATTCAGGAAAACTTAACAGCATAATATTACCAAAACAGAATCCGGCAATTCCCAACTTCACTATCAACGAGCGATCCATTGTTGGCTTCGTTTGGCCTTCCAAACTAATGGACGGTGCATAGCCAATGGAAGCCAACAACCGAGCCACCTGAGCAAGTGAAGTAACCGAAGGATTGAAATTGATAACCACCTGCTTACGACTAAAATTTACCTCTGACTTTATAATACCGCTGCTTAGTTGTTGTAGGTTTTCCAGCAGCCAAATGCACGAGATGCAATGAATAGCTGGAATATAAAATTGGACGCTGCTGAAATCGGGCGAGTCGAAAGCCACCACTTTTCGCTTTACGGCCGCCTCTTCTAAGTAAGAATAACTTTCCTCCGAAACAACGCGCGATGAAGTACCAGGATTTTTTTTAAACGAATAGTACTCGCGCAAATTGTTTTCATCCAAGATTTCAAAAACCATTTTGCATCCGTGGCAGCAAAAGTGCTTATCGCCAAGAGTGATGGCATTGCTTTCGCAATCGAGTCCGCAGTGGTAGCAGGATACTTTTGTGTCGATAAGGGCACTCATTGGATCATGCGTACTTTAGGGGGCGACAGGTTAAGCTTGCCATTTGTTTTTTTGGAGTACAATAAAAAATCTAGTCGTTCGAACGGAATGTCCAAATAGGACATTTTAAATGATTGACTACATCTTCTGCGATACTGCCAGAGAGAAAATGACTCAATCCTGTTCTTCCATGGGTAGACATGACAACCATGTCTGCATTAATGCTCTGCACAAAGTTTCGAACCCCGCTCTCTTGATTCAAGTCATTGAAGATGTTAAGTGTGTAGTCTTTTAGCATAAATCGCTTTGCAAAATCCCGCATCGACTTGGTAGTGATGGAATCTCTCCGAAATGCGGCAGGCGTATTTACATATAGCACATGCAATTGCGCTTTGAAGAAATTTTGCAACTCCTTCACTTTCAATGTCAGGTCTTCCGCGTCCAAGTCAATATCATTGGCAAAAACAATATTCTTTATGCTAGCCAACTTAGTTGCGTTCTTGATGGTCAGGACTGGAACCGGAGAGTGGCGTACAATTTTTTCCGTGTTGGATCCGATCAACCATTCCTTTGCGCCCGATACTCCATTTGTGCCCATCACCACTAGGTCAATTTTCTTATCGGTAATAAACTGGCGGATCGTGGCAGATGTTGGGCCATATTCCACATAGGTAGAAACTTGAGGGCCGCCTTCTGTCCATTTATCAACCATCTTCGTAAATTTCTTTTCTGCATTTACTTTCATTTCGTTCATAAATGATTGCTCAAAATACAGCGTGGGCATGATCACCGTTTCATGCATCACGGGTATCTCCACTACGTTAAGCAAAATAACTTCGCCTTTGCTCTTTCTGCAAATTTCTACCGCCAGCTTAAACGCGTGAACGGCTGGATCGGAAAAATCACATGGAACTAATATTCTTTTCATAATTGCTGGTTTATCTGCCAAATATAGTTGCGGACTGTACTGCACCCACTGATGGGAGTCACAGAAGAAAATGACTTTTGTCAGTGAACAAAGTAGCTTGTAATAAGGACTGACGAATTTCAAGAGGTAATATGAGAATTGTCATATCACTTAAAACTCTTTTGTCGGAATTTTGGTATAAAACTCATTGCTGGCAGTTGGGACGGACAGATCATACTATTCCGGGCAATTGTCCAGTCACTAGATATTAGATTGTATTTAAGTTTATGATTGTGAATACCAACGAAGGAAAAACGGTAGGAGAAGTTAGAAAGAGGTTCAATGAGTTGTATCCTTTCCTGAGAATAGAATTTTACCAGAACAGTGATTTCGGCAGAGTTATTCGCAAGGAAAAACTGGATGATGGATTTTGTTTGGCGGGTGGGGGTATGATTGATATAAGCGGTCAACGTTCGGTGACAGACGTAAAGAACGACTTTCTAGTAGCTACTAAACTGATTGCCTTCGTATATCGAAAATCTGGCAACGTTTGGATCGAAACATCACACACCGATAGTTGGCTCTTAGAGCAACAAAATTTTGAAGGGGAGGAGATGGACTAAAAAACATGAAACAGTAAATTGGGCGATGATGTTCACAATCAATTAAGCCAACAAATTTCTCCACTCAGCTTCTTGCAAAATTTGAATTTTCCCATCTTGAATGTCGATTAGATTCTCGCCTCTAAAATCACTCAAGGTCTTGATACGCGACTCCGTAACTGTACTCGCTACTTGGGCTAAATTTAACCTTGAAATTTCAAGACGAGAATTGGGTTCTGTCGTAGTCTTATACTTTTTTTGGACATCTAATAAACCCGTTGCTACCCCTTTACGCGCTGAATTATAGGCCAAGTTGATCAGTCGTTCTTCATTATCCACTACATTTCGGGCAAGCGGTTTAATAAATTAATCCGTCAATTTATTGCCGTGGGTAATGAGCTTCGGAAATTTTTGCGGGAGATTAAAATTATTCCAGCATCTTCCAGTATCTCTGCAATATTTTTTTTATGGGAAGTCTCTGCCAAAAATTAGAGTATAGCCAATAAAATCTCTGGCTGCATGAATTTTGTTGATTAATTCCTTTCCGTTCTGGTTGGTTCTGAACCTCTTAACTTTACCCTTAACTAAGAAATACAAAAAAAATGGACGATGATTTTCCTGATATAAAGCAAATTTCTTTTTGTTCGATTGAACTTCTCTGGCTTACTTTTTCAGGAGAGGTTTGAAGAGTTCCTGTGTTCGTCAAAACCTGACAACGCTAGAAGAGAGCCAACAGTCTGAAAAAAACTAAAACTTGTAGCTGTACCCCAACCTCATCACCTGCGTCTCATAATAATCTGAGCTGACGTAATTGAAGCCTTGACCTTGGATGGCTTTTTTGATTACAAGTGTGTTCAACAAATCAGTAGCATTAAAAAATAGTTCTCCCTTACCTTTTTGAATTGTCTTCTTAACACCAAAATCAATAGAGTAGCGGGCGGCAATCGTACCCTGTGGAATAATGTCGGGTGCCAAATAAATAACGGTCAACTGTGCCTCCACTTTATTTCTTAGATGAAATTGATTGTTCAATTTGATATTTCCTGAATACACTTCCTGCTGGGCAGCCGTAAATGTATTGAGTGTAGGGTATCTATTTAATACCGTGAAGGCATCAATCTGATTGCGATAGCCAGTCACATTTAGATTAAAACCGTACCACTGGTTCACATCTTGATTCAACACCAATTCAAACCCTGTATTGTAACTCTTGTTTACGTTTTGAAAAATCGCATAAATAAGAGTGCTCGGGGCAATAGAGCTTGAAATGCGCGTGATCGTACCATCTGCAAAGCGGTGGAAGGCAGCTGAATACAAATAGCCTTTCGCCCAGCTGGTTTTGTAACCTAACTCTACTGAATTAGTAAACTGCGGACGAAGACTTGGATTACCCACTTTAATAATTTCCGCATCATCATACTTCGGAAAAATCCGAATGTCCACTTCGTTGGGTCGATCTACCCTTCGATTAAAAAATACAGAAAGTTTGTTCGCATCATTTAGCTTGTATGCAAATCTCACATTCGGAAACGGTTGAGTGTAGTCATACCCATCGCTCTTGTAGGTATTATGATTCGGATTTACATCATACTGAATTTTTACATATTCCAATCGCAAACCCAATTCTGCTTCTATTTTTGGTGTTTCAAAAACATAGTTTCCATACACGGCAGGAATCAATTCCCTGTAGGTGGCAGCACCTCCGGCTCCAACATCTAGCGGGGAGTTCAGGCCGGGAATAAAATCCATATTCGTAGGAATATCGCGCTTGCGGAATTTTAATCCTGTTTCTAGCCGCCCAAATTTTGAGGGGCGGATGTAATCTACATTCAAATCATATACAAACTCATCCGACAATAATTTAAAGGCATCTAAGCCTGTAAAGGCGGGAAGAATATTCGTGAAGTTGTATCGTTCGTCCTCGCGATGGAAGGTATAATTAAAACCGATGTTCAACAATCGACCTTGCTCTTTGAATTTATGTTGATAGGCGGCCGTTGCCATTACCGTAGTTTTCAACTCATCTTCCAAAAATTGCCAGAGCCGATTGCGAATGGACAAGTCCCTGTTGAAGAACGGTTGATCTCCATTGTCGATAATTTTTTCGCTTCCATACAAGGCAGAGAAAGTAAACGTATTGACCGAATTGATTTCCCAATCGAAGCCCGTTTTAACAGTAGTAAAAGCGGTATTTCTGTTTCGCTTAGTTTGTTGATTGATGATGGTGCCGTCATCATAGGTGCGCGTTACAAATTCATTTTTATTCAACGTTTCGGTATATAAGTAATCTGCCTGCAAAAAAAGATTGATTTTTTTCTTTCGATAATTCAGTGAGATAGAAGGATTGTACTTAGGAGTAAAGTTATATTGTGGTCGTATAGAAGGTAAATTCTCTCTGCGCACCCACAGTGCACCTAGTCCACCCATAAAACCGACTTTGCCGTTAAAGCCTTCTTGTCTATTTTTTTTATAGATGATATTGATGATCCCTGCATTTCCATTGGCATCGTATTTAGCCGAGGGGTTGTTGATGATCTCAATCTTTTCAATGGCAGAGGCAGGCAGGTTATCTAACCCCGATTGGCTACCAAATCCCGTTAAAGCCGTTTGTTTCCCATCCATCAGCACCACTACCTTATCGTTGCCTCGCAACAGAACCTTGCCATCTTGCACCGTTACGCCCGGCAAGTTCTGCATGGCCTGCAATACCGAGCCTCCACCCTGACTTACATTATCGGCTACCGTAAATATCTTCTTGTCCATTTTTTCACTCACCGCATCTTGCTGAGCAGTCACTACCACTTCATCTAATTTTCTTGAGTCCTCTGCCAATTCAATTTCACCTAAGTCCAAAAAATTACTAGATGATCCTATATAAATCGATTGACGCCTAGTGGCGTACCCAACAAAAGAAAACTCTAAATAGTAATTGCCTGGCTTGATCCCAGAAATAGAAAAGCGGCCTTCATCGTTGCTGATCGTTCCACTTACGAAAGTGCTGTCCTTATCGGCCTTGGCAACAATGTTTACAAAAGGGATATTTAACCGATTGGCCTGATCTTTTATCAATCCAGAAATATTCACGGAACTAACCTGACCAACAGTCTGGAAGAATGAAAAAAGAATCGAATAAAGAAAGATGTATTTCCTCAATTCCTAATGGATCTGATTTTTACGTTCATCCATTACAGCAAGCGCCAACGGCTTGGCAACTTTATCTTTCAACAACGCAATCTTCAACACGTCATCTACCGTATCCACGTAATGGAAACTCAATCCTTTGATATAGTGCTTTTCGATTTCAGAAATGTCACGCTTGTTTTTTGCGCTTAGAATAATTTCCTTGATGCCGCTTCTCTTCGCAGCCAAGATTTTTTCTTTGATGCCGCCAACAGGTAAAACTTTTCCTCGCAAGGTAATTTCACCCGTCATCGCCAAGTTCGATTTTACTTTGCGTTGTGTGAAAATAGAAGCCAGCGAAGTGAGCATGGTAATCCCTGCAGAGGGTCCATCTTTCGGAACCGCCCCTGCCGGCACGTGTATGTGCAAATCATATTGTTGAAACACGCGGTGATCAATGCCTAGAGATTCCGCGTTGGATTTTAAATAAGACAATGCCGCCATCGCAGATTCTTTCATCACATCGCCCAATTGCCCAGAAATAGTGAGTGCACCTTTTCCTCTACTCAAGCTCGATTCGATAAACAAAATATCTCCACCCACTTGTGTCCAAGCAAGTCCTGTGACTACGCCAGCAATATCGTTGCCTTGGTACAATTCTTCATCAAAGATTTCTGCGCCCAAGGTCTTCAAGACAAACTCAACAGAAACTTGTTTGGCAAACTCCTCATCCATCGCTTTTGCTTTGGCGATGGCGCGAATCACAGAACCGATTTTTCTTTCCAAACTCCGCACGCCCGATTCGCGTGTGTAGCTTTCAATCACTTTTAACAACGCTTCTTTAGCAAATTTGACTTCTGATACCCCGAGACCATGTTCTTTCAATTGCTTCGGCACTAAATGCTTAATGGCAATTTGCAATTTCTCCTCCACCGTATATCCCGTCAACTCGATAATCTCCATCCGATCGCGCAAAGCAGGCTGAATGGTATCCAACGAATTTGCGGTAGCAATGAAAAGCACTTTCGATAAATCGTATTCTACTTCTAAATAATTGTCGCCAAAGGCATTGTTCTGCTCAGGATCGAGAACTTCCAACAACGCGGATGATGGATCGCCTCGAAATTCGGAGCGCACTTTATCAATCTCATCTAACACAAAAACTGGGTTGGAGGATTTTGCCTTTTTGATATTTGCCAAAATTTTTCCCGGCATCGCCCCGATATAAGTTTTACGATGACCGCGTATTTCGGCTTCATCATGCACCCCACCCAATGACATCCGAATGTAATTTCTTCCCAAGGCTTTCGCGATCGATTTCCCCAACGAGGTTTTTCCAACCCCGGGTGGGCCATACAAACAAAGGATCGGACCCTTCATATCTTGTTTCAACTTCAACACCGCTAAGTATTCGATGATGCGGTTCTTCACTTTCTCCAATCCAAAATGATCTTTGTCCAAAACCTTCTTGGCATTCTTTAGATCAAAATTATCGGTGGTGTACTCGTCCCACGGCATGTCGAGCATAAACTCGGCATAGGTCATAGCAATCGGGAAATCGGGAGCTTGAGGATTTGTGCGCTGAAGCTTGTCCATTTCCTTCGCAAAATGATCGGCTGCCTGCTTTGACCATTTTTTTTCCGCTCCTCGCTTTTTTAATTTTTCAATTTCTTTATCGGGCCCGTCAAAGCCCAACTCATCCTGAAGCACTTTTATTTGCTGGCGTAAAAAGTAATCGCGTTGCTGTTGATCAATATCGGTGTGTACCCTCTTTTGAATCTCGTGCTTGATCTCCAACATCTGAATTTCCTTCAGCATGTGATGAAGCAGCAGCGTACCCCTGTCAACCAAGTTGTTGGTTTCCAAAATCTTTTGCTTATCGGCTACCTCCACATTCAAATTAGAGGCTAAGAAATGGACTAAGAATGCCATCTTTTGAATATTGTCGAGCGCCATCTGCGCTTCTTGGGGTATCTCAGGATTAAGTTTTAAAATTTTGAAAGCCGCATCTTTTAACGACTGCACTAATGCCTTCACTTCCTTTGTCTCTAAGTCTAGCGGTAGTTCTGGGTGCAATTCGATTTTCGCTGTAAGGAAAGGCTCCTCCAGCAAATACTTTTTAATAGCGAACCGATTTTTTCCTTGAATGATAATCGTTGTATTGCCATCGGGAAGCACCAACATTTTTATAATACGAGCTACCGTTCCAAATCTGTATAAATCGTCAATTACTGGCTCATCGGCCTTATTCTTCTGCGCTACCACTCCAATAATCCGATTGCCTTGATATGCTTTTTTGACAAGGCGAATCGATTTTTGACGCGTTACCGTAATGGGTATTACCACACCCGGAAAAAGAACAGTGTTCTTGATGGGAAGTATGCAAAGATCGTCCGGAAGTTCTTCCGGTTTGATGTCCATGTCTTGCTCAGGGTTGATCAACTGGATCAATTCTTCAGAGTCTTCTTGCAGAATGGGTGTAGCGAGTGATTTGAACATAGATAAATGCCAATTTGACAAAAAAAAAGCGTGTCTCCAATTAAAACGTTAAAGGCGGTATAATAGTCAATACCTATGCCATCGTTTTGGTTATATCTTAAATTTATGTCAATTTTCGATGTGGCTGTAGCAAATGAATAATGAATAGAACTAAAATAGTGCGGTTTTTTGTCATTCTTACCTTGCTTTCAAGCATTTCCTATCTTCATGCCTTTGGCCAGAAAAAAAAGAGAGTAAAAAAGGCGGACGTGGTCGAAATGAACGAACCCGTTTCGGGCAATAACAGCCAGTCTGACATATTTGAGTTCTCTAACCTTTATTCGCAGCGATTCTACTTCAGCGCTAGCAAACTAAACGAAATTAAGTCGTTGGATAAGCCTGAATCCCAGCAGGCCATGTATGACGCGCTGAAAAAATATGTGAAGAATTTTGGAATCGAGAACTTCGCCAAAAGCATTCCACTAGTATGGAAACTCGCCCAACTATCGGAAAAATACGGCTCCAAAGGGGAAGCTATTTCACTTTATAAGCTCGTGTTAAAACATCATCAACAAGGAATAGACATCAAACAACTCTATCAAAAATACAATGAGGTAGAAACAAATAAAAAGGAAAACTATGTTCCGCTGGACTACTACTACCAGCTGGTTGACTATCGAAAAGAGATTGACACGCTTAGGCCTCCGCATTCGGTATTGGTTAACATGGGCGAAGGAATCAATTCCAACAAAGAAGATTATGGGCCTACCATGGGCAATGTAGACTATGTGTTGCTCTTCACCTCAAAACGAAACCCACATCAACAACGAGATTATAACGAAGATCTTTTTTATGCCTTGAAAGTTGATGGTGTATGGTCACATACCGAAGAATTCAAGACCATCAATACCAATTATAATGAAGGATCGGCCTGCTTAAGTTTGGATGGGAAGGATTTGTATTTCTCCCGATGCAACGCACCCGGCTCGCTTGGAAATTGTGATATCTATTCTGCCACGCTTGGAAAAGATAGTACGTGGACAGATATAAAAAACCTGGGCAAGGTCATTAATAGCAGCGGCTGGGATTCCCACCCTTCCCTTTCACACCAGGGAGATACATTATTTTTCGCCTCAACCCGCGCTGGGGGCTTTGGCGAAATTGACATCTACTTTTCAACTAAAGATAGAGGGGGGAAATGGACCGCAGCAAAAAATGCCGGCCCCACAATAAATTCGTTGCGAAGTGAAGTGAGCCCTTTCTTTCACCACCGATACAATGTCCTTTACTATAGTTCGAATGGCCAACCACTCAACTTTGGAGGATTTGACATTTATAAATCTACGATTAGCAAAGGTCGCTGGGGCGAACCAAAAAACATCGGCCCACTAGTGAACGGTGCAGGCGATGAATACTACTTTACCATCGATTCAAAATCGCACGACTTGTATTATGCGCGATCCGAAGAATCAGACAAGAAAAATCTTGATTTGTTTTCATTTCCTGTACCGATGGAAGCACAGCCGTTGGCCACCACTCAACTAAGAGGCTCATTGATCGACCAGAATGGAAAACCCATGGGAGGAATTGTATCCGTAATCGATTTAGATTCCGCTGTGGAGGTGTCTCCCCAATACATTCAAAAAGATGGAACATTCGGGTTTAATCTGATCAACAAACGAAAATATTTACTGGTCATTCAAGGCGATGACTATTTTAGAATAGAAGAAGTTTTTTTCTTGGATGGCGATAAGCAAATCAAACGCGTGGCCGAACCGTTGGCGGCTAAGATCGCCTTTCGGTCACTAGAATTTGAAAATGGAAAATCGGAAATCTTGCCCACCATGCATGAAGACTTATTTAAGATCGGAAATTTCTTAGCGGACCATCCAGGAACAAAATTGATTATCTCTGGCCATACCGATTCATCCGGTGATGAGAAACTCAACCTCAAACTATCCCAAGACAGAGCCGATGCCATCAAAAACTACATTGTAAAAGAGTTCAAACTTTCGACCGAACGAATTATCGGTACCGGGTACGGAAGTTCGTTGCCGATTGTGCTAAAAGAAGAAACCGAAGATCACAAACAGTTGAATAGACGGGTAGAGTTTGAGATTGTGAAAGAGTAAAGTCCTCATACCAAGTCAAGAACCTAAGTCTGCCCATCTGCTCTAAGATGTGAAACGGTTTGACTACCTTTGCACCTCATTTTTGAACTCACATGATTGCAGCAAACAACATCTCGCTTCGTTTCGGAAAGCGCATTTTATTTGATTCTGTTAATATTAAATTCTTAGCGGGCAACTGCTATGGAGTCATTGGTGCCAATGGCGCTGGCAAATCCACGTTCCTGAAAATACTAGCTGGCGACATGGAAGCTAATTCAGGAAACGTTTCAATCGATCCCGGAAAACGGATGGCAGTACTTCGCCAGAATCACTATGAGTTTGATGAAGTGCACGTATTGGACACCGTAATGATGGGCCATAGTAAATTATGGTCCACCATGAAAGAAAAAGATGCCATTTACGAAAAGCCGGATTTCTCCGAAGCGGATGGAATCAAAGCTTCCGAATTGGAATCTGAGTTTGCAGAAATGAATGGGTGGAACGCCCAGTCAGACGCGGCCGCATTGTTAAGTGGTTTGGGGATAGCCGAAGCAGATCATGACAAGCAAGTAAAAGAGCTAAGTGGAAACCAGAAAGTGCGTGTGCTATTGGCACAGGCGATTTACGGAAATCCTGACATATTAATTTTAGATGAGCCCACCAACGATTTGGATTTGCTAACCGTGGCTTGGTTGGAAGATTTTTTGCTGGAGTTTAAAAATACGGTGATCGTTGTTTCTCACGACCGTCACTTTTTAGACACCGTGTGCACACACATTGTTGACGTTGACTTCAGCGCGATCAAATTATACACCGGAAATTATTCCTTTTGGTACCAATCCAGTCAACTGGCTTCTTCTCAGCGCTCTTCGTCCAACAAGAAGGCTGAAGAGAAGAAAAAAGAATTGCAAGAGTTTATCATGCGCTTCAGCGCAAATGCTTCCAAATCGCGTCAAGCAACCAGCCGAAGAAGACTGTTGGAGAAGATTAATGTGGACGATATTCAACCCTCGAACCGGAAATATCCTGCCATCATCTTTACCCAAAAAAGAACTGCTGGCGATCAAATCCTTCACGTAGAAAATCTCTCCTACTCAGTCGGGGGAACTACGATCTTCAAAAACCTGGAGTTCTTTGTGAGCAAGGGCGACAAAATTGCCTTTTTAAGCAAGGATAGTTTAGCGCTCACTTCGCTCTTTCAAATTCTAATGGGCGAATTAAAACCTACACAAGGTAAATTTACATTCGGCCAAACGATTACCACCTCCTATTTGCCCGGTAACAACGAGAGCTTCTTTCAGTCAGCCGATAACTTGGTGGATTGGTTACGGCAATTTGCAGAGGACGAAAACAAAGACGAAGTATACATCCGCGGTTTTTTAGGCAAGATGCTCTTCTCAGGCGAAGAAGTTTTTAAGAAATGCTCAGTGCTTTCGGGAGGTGAAAAAGTGCGCTGTATGGTTTCACGCATGATGATACCGGGTGCAAACCTACTGGTGCTGGATGAACCTACTAATCACTTGGATTTGGAATCTATCACCGCTTTTAACAATGCGCTGAAAGATTTTCCCGGCACAGTGCTTTTCACTTCGCACGATCACGAGTTCACTCACACAGTTTCGAACCGCATTATCGAAATAACCCCGAATGGTTTCATTGACAAATTGATAAGCTACGATGAGTATATCGATAGTGAAAAAGTAAAGGAACAAAAGCAACTTCTTTACAATTGACAAGTAGAAATCTGTAACCAAATGCTACGCTGTACGTAAAGAAAGCAGCTAACCACCTACTCCTGCATTGCAGCAATCCATAGAAAGAAGAATCTGTTCTGGAATCAATCAGAAAGCAAAAGGTAATTTGGCGAAAGAGTTCATTCGAAGAACAAATCGAATGTAATAAAAATGAGTTTATGAGTTGGACGACAATATATATTAAAGGAACAAAGGGCTTTGAACCAGAAGTGCTAAGGCATGTGGAGAAATCTGGTTTTTCGTTTTTGCCCGGATCAAACATGGATAATGGATTTTCGCTGTATTGGATCAACGATCGAAGTCAGTTGAGAGAATTCAAAAAAGCCATCACCGCGAAAACTATTTTTAAATATCGCCTGCGATTTTCTACCGACATGGTTGCCACACAAGAAGAAGATAGGACAATTTCTGCTTTGACTGCCAACGAAAAAGCAATGGTAGAAAAGATGAGCGGATGGCAAGAAGCCTACAACAGAGAGTTGCGGCACAGTGCATAACGGGGTTAACCAACGCGCTTGGCTTTATAACCTTCTTTGGTCAATAGCTCAACAATTTTAATACGCACGTCTCCTTGAATCAAGATAGTTTCGCCTTTTGCTGAGCCGCCTACGCCACATTTTGTTTTTAGTAGTTTTGTAAGTGCTTCCAAATCTTCAGTCGAGCCAACAAATCCAGCTACGAGAGTCACCTGCTTCCCTGCCCTTCCGCTTTTGTCCAGCTGCACCTTTAAGTTTTGCTGTTGCGGTGGCAACGTCAGCTTTTGCTGGCTTGCTTCGTATTGAAAATCAAAATTTGAGTTAGTCGAATAGACTACTCCTTCCCTTTCCTTCCAATCATTTTTTTTTGCCATAACTAACTACTTATGTAAACCGCAATGAGATTAAAAAAAACGAACAGCAAATTTACCAAACCCAAATTAAAGTGGAACTCAATTCCGTTCTTGTAAAATACCCCCAGTAACGAAGTAATCAACCAAATGCCGGGAAAAAATAAAAAATTTCCATAGATCGAAACAGGTATTCGATAACGCGTACCTTTTTCATTTTCTACCCGCTTGGAAATACCCAACAGGGGCGAGGTGCAAATCAGTACGTAAGAGTTGCCCACCAGTTCGTCCATCGTGACTTTCCCCAGTTTGTAAATTTTCCCGTCAGAGGCGCGCATCCTCACGTCATTTTCACCGTAGCCACCGTAGACCTTAGATAATTCAACTATTGTTTCCTTTCTTTTATTGACGGGCAGCGTGAAATCGCACAGCAGCACTACGCAGCACAAAAGCGTAAATCGTGAGATGTTCAAAGCCAACGGCACGTAGCTTTGCATTAATTCCTGTAATTCTTTTTTTTTCGAACTTTTTCGAAATCCATAACCCGCAGGGTTGGGTCGGTAACGCGGATCGCGATTAGGAGCACGTGCAGGTTCAACCTTTGGCGCCCTGCCTGTTATCAATAGTTGATCGTAAACAAGCTTTTTCTGCGGGTCACTTAGCACTTCGTAGGCTTCATTTAGTTCTTTGATGATCGATTCCGCCTCGGGCGATGCGTTCTTATCAGGATGATATTGAAACGCCAATTGCCGGTAGGCTCTTTTAATATCCGCATCACGGGCGTAAATGCTAATTTTCAATATGAAGTAATAATTTTTCAACGGTGCTATGCGTCAAAAGTACAGATAAAAATAAGAGAGGCGGTTTCAAAAGTAGAAGCGGCCTCTTTTTGTTTTAGTTTTGGGTTGATCCGTTTTTCCTTTTGATCAAAAACCGGGGATGCAGCAAATTTTTTGCCTTCCTATTCCTTGAGGTCATCTTTAAAAAATGCGCTGACCGTTTTCTCCCGATAGCTATCGGGATGGAAAAGGGGAAGGGGCTGAGCTAAGAAGGCAGGGGTTGTTAAAGATGGGCCTAATACAAAAAGAGGCCGCCCTTTTGAGACAGCCTCTTTTTGAAAACAGTTATTTAAAACTACTTGCTTCCCAACATGAGCAAATCATTCACGTTGATCTCCGTCACGTATTTTTTCTCGCCTTTATCTGTTTCATAATTGCGGTGCACCAGTTTGCCTTCTACGCACACTTCCATGCCTTTCTTTAAATACTTTTCGGCTACACCTGCCAACTGCCCCCAGATAACAATGTTGTGCCATTGCGTGTCCTCCACCTTTTCTCCTTTTTGATCCTTGTACGAATCCGTAGTCGCCATCGAGAAGGAAGCCTTCTTTGATTTTTCAAATTCCTTCACTTCGGGATCTTTGCCTAAACGACCGATCAACTGCACGCTGTTTCTTAAACTTTTCATAATTGTAAATTTTAAATGGTTAATAATTGATTTTTGTTTTTGCTATCCACTGAGTTGTTCAGCGATTGACGATGCAAAGGTGTGGGCAGAAAAAAGCTGTAGTCGTAGGTTAGTCAATTACTATCGGCTATATTCGCTTGTAAACGTTTACAATCGTATAATATGGCGAAATCATCTGAAAAAACGTGTTTGGATTGTAACGTTAAAATAATTGGGCGATCCGATAAAAAGTTTTGCTCAGACATTTGCCGGGTTTCTTACAACAACAAACTCAACAGCAACGAAACAAATTACATGCGCAACGTTAACAACACATTGCGCAAAAACCGTAGAATACTAATGGAAGCAAACCCTACCGGCAAAACCAAAATGAGTAAGGAAAAGCTGAATCAAAAAGGTTTTGACTTCAACCATTTCACCAACATCTATAAAACAAAAGAAGGAGCAATTTATTACTATTGCTATGAGCAGGGCTATCTGCCCATTGAAAACAATTGGTTCTTATTAGTTGAACGCAGAGAAAATCTTTAACGATCAATAACTATGCAAATCTTAAAAAAAATAAAATTATTAAAGAACGAAAAAACTTCTATCCTGCCAGGCAAGAAGACGCCCATGGGATTTCACTATGCAGTGACAACACGCGGGAGGGTAATTAGTTTTTTAACCGATCCAAAGGTGGGCCGAATCCTTCATCCCGTAAGCTTATCAAATTACCCAGGGGTGACCATCTACACGAACGGAAAATCCAGGAGCCACAACATCCACCGCTTGGTTGCGCAAATGTTTGTGAAGCAGCCCAGCAAGCGGCATAAGTTTGTGGTCCATTTGAATTACGACAAAAATGACAATCACTATAAAAATTTAAAGTGGGAGACCCTTGAAGGAAAATTTGTCCATATCAAAAAAGACCCCAATTATGTAATCAGAAGGGGCCGTGGTAGCAAACTTTCGGAAGCGAAGGTGAAAGCGATCAAACTACTATTACAGAAAGGGAAACTGACGCTCAACCAAATCGGCAAAAGATACAAAGTGAGCGATATGCAAATACACCGCATTAAAACGGGCGAAAACTGGAGTCATGTAAAAATCTAAGCATGTGGAACCTACAGGGTAAGAAAGCACTCATAACGGGCGGCACAAAAGGAATTGGCCTAGCCATCGCCAAAGAATTTCTGGAATTGGGTGCCGAAGTGTTGGTAGTTGCCCGCGATACCAAAAGCATCCAAGGAAAAGTAAAAAACTCGGCCAACCTTTTTACCATGGAGGGTGATGTGACCGATGCCACGTTTCGCCAACAACTGATCGATCGCGTCAATCAAAATTGGAATAAGCTGGACATACTCGTCAACAATGTTGGCACCAACGTGCGAAGAAAAATGGTCGATTACTACGAAGAAGAATATCGGAAAATTTTTGAGATCAATTTATTTAGTCTGATAGAGATCACGCGCTTAGCCCATCCCCTGTTGAAAAAAGCCTTGAACCCCAGCGTGATCAACATCGCTTCGGTAGCCGGCTCTTTTGATTTGCAAACAGGCCCACCTTACGGAATGACAAAAGCAGCCATCATTCAACTGACAAAACATTTAGCTGCCGAATGGGCAAATGACAACATCCGTGTAAACTGTGTTTCGCCTTGGTACATAGAAACACCGTTGACCGAATCCGTTCTCGCGCAACCCGAAAAACTTAAAAACATTTTGGCGCGCACTCCGCTAAACCGAATTGGCAAACCCGAAGAAGTTGCCAGCCTCGTTACCTACCTCGCAATGGACAAAGCCAGCTACATCACAGGGCAAAACATAATGGTGGATGGCGGCATGAGCGTGAAAGGGCTTTGAGTAGGATTGGTTTTCAGTAAACGGTGTTGGCGAATCGCTAAGGCGTACTCGGCAAAGAATGATCGATAGAAGACGAGCAACAAATCAACAATTGGCGGCCTGCTGCCTCCCGAGGCGGGATGGCAGCACCGGGCTATACACTCCAAGCCGGCCTGTCCGGTAGGAAGGTTTGGGCACGCAAAAATCCCCCTCACTTCGGGCTTTTCGTTTCTATCCCATGGCCGGTGCCAGCTCGTAGTCTGTGCCAATTACCGAATCGAACCCTTGAAAAAAAGTAGTAAACCCATGATATAGACGCCAAAGAGAAAAATATTTTACCCCCTAACAGAGCTCTGGCACCGAAATCGGCAACAGCATCTAAATGCGAAATAGACGCAGCTCGATGCGTCTATTTCCTATATTTGGGTGTATAGGCGCAACGGAGGTGCGGTTATACAGATGTTGCCAGTAATTTAAAAATGACAGAAGAACTAAAACAATACGAGAAGTCCATTGAGAAAAAACATAGTTTCAATTGGACACCTAAATACGAAGAAGAATCCAGAACTGATTTAAACAAAACAGTTTTTATTCCTATCGTAGTTAAGACTTTTGAAAAACTTGGTTGGGACTTGGTTTTCCAAGATGAAACTAATGCCGAAGCTAAAAGAAAAGGAGATTGGAATAGGTGGACTGAAAAAATTGCTGTTTCATTTGATTACGGTAAAGTAAAAGTCAAAAGTGTTTCTCTAGGCAATGAAATGTGGGATAATGGTAGAAATTCAAAAAGAGTAAAACTATTTATTCACGTATTTCAACAAATTGAAAAAGAATTTGACCGTGAATCTTTAGCAGAATTAGAAAAGGAAGTCGAAAAAACCAACAACTGGGACGATTACGTAATCCCAGAAAGTTTGCCACAGCCAAAAGAACGAAAAGAGCCACAATTTTGGATTCCAATAATTGGCGGAATAATTATAGCTCTTTTATTAGGGCTTATAGTTGCTTTTCTGTCTGTAAAAGGAATTTACATAATCGGACTTTTTGAGGTTGGAGTTGCAATTGCAATTGGGTTTAGTCTAAAATATTTAGTCAAGTTTAGTAATTACACCAATTATGAAAAATTAAATTATGTCTTAATTGGAATGGTTATTATTACTTACGTTTCAAATCAGTATTTTCAGTATCAAATAATTCTCAATGAAAACAATTACGAACCGATAGGTTTTATTGAGTTTATAAAATTACGATTAAAAGGTGGTTTAACTATTAAATCTCTAAATACAGGTTGGATTGGGTTAGTGATAAGTTGGATTTTTCAGTTAGGTTTTACTTATGCAATTGGTATGTTACGACTTGCTTCGAGCCTTACAGCTTATCAACTTGAAAGAATACCAATGGAAGTTGTTAATTTTGCATTTTTCCATTTTGTAAAAGAAAAAACAGAAGACCAAGTGAGGACTGAATTATCAAAAATGGGTTGGACTGAAAGTCATGACCAAGATGAAGTTTTTGAATCAATTGGAGCGGTGCAAGGTGCGACTGAATTACAACGAATGGAATAAAAACTACTGGCAACAAAATGTATGTGAACATTGCGGGGTGCAGTGTAAATTTGTAGTTTAGTTTTCAAACAACGTTTTGTTGTGTGGGACAATTTAGTATTTCAAAGACCCGCAACGTCACATACACAAACGTTGTGCGTCATGTTGACCCGTCCTAAAAAAAGGCTGATGCCAAAGAGAAAAGGAGTTTTAAAGAAGATTATCTTAGGCACTATTGGCCTATTAGTTCTTTTCATCATAGCGCTGTTTGTTAACTACAAGATTTTTGAAAAGAATTGGTCTAGTGTTTCACTAGGACAACCAATAGTGAATTATGGTGAACGCAGAGCCGCACTTTTAGTGGTGGATATTCAAGAAGGGACAACTGGCGATGTTTCCAGAAACTCTTTTTATAAAAAGAATGCTGATGGATTGATAGAGAAAATTAATCATATATCTGATGTTTTTAAGAACAGAAATTATCTGATTCTCTACATTAGAAGTGAAATATCAAATCCGTTGATAAATCTATTAGATAATTCCTATGCAAAGGGAAGCTTAGGGGCTGAGTTTGACAAACGACTGAAATTGGACTCTGGTTTGGAAGTTGTTAAAATTGGAAATGATTCGTTCATAAATTCTACTCTTGATAGTATTTTGACCAGAAACAAAATAAATGATCTATATATTGTTGGTTTAGATGCAGCTTATTGTATCAATATAACATCTAAAGCTGCAAAGAACAGAAACTATCATATTAGTCTGATTGAAGAAGCTATTTTATCAGAATCTGAAGTGGTGAAAGATAGTATGATGATTGATTTTAGGAATAGGGGAATTCAAATTCTAAGTATTAATAGTATAAATATTGTAGAATAAAACACGAACGCACAACATTATGTCTGTGTCATGTGCTTCACTGCGTATCTGAAAGTGTGTGCTTCTTACCGCACCTTTTGTGTTTCTCGAGATAGCTTAGTTTAGTATTACTTGCCAGAGGTTCTTTTATCACACTGGCCTCACTCAAGCTCGGCATGCTTAGTGTGCATGGACTTTCTCGCAAAGTTTTTCCGGACTTGAACGGCAACACAAAAAGCGCTAGATTGGTGGTGACTTGTGTAGGGTGGCACACGACAACATACACGGGCGTTGTGGGGCATTATTAATTAAAAAGAGACTAGACACTTTAATAAATGAGAAAAATAAGTATTTCGACAATTCTATTCTGGATAACTCTAACGGTTTACGGACAACAACATCCTGCGGTATCTGAACCGGGGTATAATCCGACAGTTCCAAGACTTATTAGCATGCGACATAAAGCGGTGAGTTTTACAGATAAGCCAATGAAAATGACAATTCAGGACTTTGAACAAAAAGGGAACAAAGAAGACATAAATGTTTACGTGGTTTATGAAAAAGATTCTACTGTTGGAAAGAGTAGCGGAACCGAAGAATTATTTAATCCACCTCAAAAATTAATGGACTTATACCTGATCTATGAATATACTTTTAAAATATACTGTTATACTAAAGAGGAGATGAATGGAAAAATTCCAAAAATTAATCTTGAGTCAGGTGGTTTCGTAGACGAACTTAAAGTTGTTACTTATTATATAGACGAGAAGGGCAAACTGAAGGACAAAAAGATAAAAAAATCAAGTGTTATTTCCGAAGTGGCTAATGGATTCTTATCAATCCAACTAGATCAAAGTCAGTTAATTCAGAATTCCTTTGTTGAGGTTAATGTCCAAATAAAAACTAGAAACTTTGCAAAACTAGTTCCTTCAATAAGTCCCGGTGACAGTTTCAATAAATCATTAACTGTTAGTTACCCAATAATCTTAAACTACAAAATAACGGACAACTCCACTCTTGAATTAAAATCAAGTTCGACTTCCGAGTTTGAGTTACTTCATTTTGTCAGAGATTCTGGCGCTGGAAACGGAAACATTAAGACGCTAAAAGTTGATTCAAAGATATTCTCATGGAAAATCAATACTAATGAGAATAAATCCAAAATAGAATTCGAATTAGAAGGTCTAAATATTCCGTTAGATTCTGACATTGGAGTAAGACCAACGGACATTATTAGGATGAATTAATAACGCCCCACAACAAAAGCTAAAAGCAATTGTGGGACCGGTGGTTGCAATGAAGTTTTAATGTCTAATTTTAATTCTGCAAGTTGGACAGTGAAGCAGTTTCTAAACCCACAACTGCTTTTAGCTAAACGTTGTATGTAAGCCGCTAAAATAAATTGGGACAAGAATTGTTCGACTAAAAAAGAAGATATGAAATTAAGGAAATTTATTTTACTGACATTTTTAGTAAATCTTACAATGATAGGAATCTCGCAGACCAAGACTGATTTTATTAAAGGTACATTGACAGACAAAGTAACAAAAAGGGAGATTGAATACGCAAGTGTCGGGATTGTAAACACAACACTTGGGACAGCTGCGGACGAAAATGGTGAATTTATTTTTAGGATAGAAAATCAATACAAAACAGGAAAACTGAAAATTTCCTGCATTGGATATTTGACCAAAACACTTTCAATTGACAGTCTTTTATCACTGAACCTAAATAATCTGATGATTTATTTAACACCCGACATTGCTTTGTTAGATGAGTTGGTCATTAAAGCCGCACCAATAAATCCAGCAGATATTATAAAGCTGGCAGTAAGCTCCATTGACGATAACTATTTACAACGACCGTTTAATCTTGAGTTACTTTCAATTATTTATGCAGACGACCCTGTAACAGGGAAGAAATACAAAGTTGAATCTATCCTAAATGGATATTATCAAGGATATAGCCCAAAGGGGAAAAAGAAATTTGAAATAGTCCAAAAAAGAACGACAGGTGAAGACCCGTTGAAGAAAATTAATTACAGTTATTGGCCATCGTTTGAAATACGTTCTGCCGACTTATTAACAGACCAATCTAAAAGCGGTATTTTCAATTTAGACCTAATTGATGATTTTAAATTTAAGTATGCAGGTGTATCTATTTACGAAAACGATACAGTTTATAATATAGAGTATTATGCCCCAAAACCGACAACAAAAATCACCGGGTATGGAATCGTTCCTAAAACTTATAAAGGAAATATTTATATCACAACAAGTACTAACGCAGTTGTTCGACATGAAATAATAACGACTTCTTTAACATACCATGTTATTTATAAGAAGTTAAATGAAAGATACTTTCCTTACTATTTCAGTGGACTAAGAATTAATGAATTCAAATTAACTGGAGGAAAAAGAGAGTTCAGGACATACAACACGGTGACCGTGACCAAAATTATACTTCAAGACATAAAAGTGATTGATGACAAAGCAAATGATTTTGACATAAACAAAGTGAAGTATGACGACAAGTTTTGGAATGAGTATTATCCAATTGAGAGAAGGTAAAGCGGCCAGCATACAACAAAATGGTTGGCACAATGCAATGGGATGGCAGGATCTTGGGGCAATCTTTGGCGGAGCGCATCTCCTCATTTCGAAAGAATGAATTATCAACGAAGATTCTATTCAAGTTTTGGTACATATAACCCGTTTACAATTTACGGACAATGATTAGAGTTTACCTACTGATTTTAGTTTCACTTTTTCAATCTTGTGCACTGCTTACATCACATGACGGATTTACTATTAAAAGGAATTTGGATAATGCGTTTGAGAGGCGAATGGTCTTTGCCAATACGGGTAGTTATACCTTACTTTTTTTCAAAGACGGAAGCTGCCTTTTAGTGAAAGCTTTTGGAGAAAGAGATGTTGAAAAATATTTGGATAAAATAGAATATGACATTTACAAAAAATGGTCTAGTGACCCTTGGTTTCATTGGGGTGTCTATGAAATCGTGGGCGATACTATAAACATGGAGTTTCTTGAAAAGACTGACCAATGGGGCTTCATGGGTATCTGTGGGTGGAATGCTGTAAGGGTTAATGAGAGTTCAGAAATAAGAATCTTATCAGGCCCAAATAATAGAAAGCTAAAAGAGTTGAATTTCTACCCTTTACCTAAAAAAGAAGTTATTTTAAAAGAAACTGACCAGTTGGAGAATCTAAAAATTGACTCTAAGAAATCTTGGGTAAATAGATAGCTAATCGCACACACATTGCCTTGCCACACATACAACGCACATCCAAAGCCATTCAATAAGTGTGCTTAGTACAACAGTGTAAGCTGACAAAGTAGTGAATGAAAAAATGCCCCACCGCACCTGGATTAATGAAGTTTGATGTAAAATTGACAGGTGACAAGAATGCAGGCTTTGAATGCAGTGAGGAGAAGGCCACACAGCCACCAATCGAGTAGACGGCCTCACCGGATTTTTCACCGATGAGGTGCGCCTCTCACATTTATCTGCCGAAATGTAATGAAGGCATGACCACGTAGCGTACGGGTCTCGCCTGCCTGCCGGCAGAGGCAGGTACTACGCGGTTCGCTGAGCATAATGCAACCGCTCTTTACACCAATTGCATCTTTGTTCTACTTTAACATAAGGCTAGTAAACTGTAACGTTTAAACCTCCTTACAGCATTTGGAACAACTCAACGTTCAGTCCTTCATTGGATCGTGAGACTTCCGTAGTGCTTACGGCTCGTTGCTTCCAACTACTATGACCTCTGCTGACTTCTCTTATGTCAACACGTGGCACAGAGATCTCCCCAGTGCTTACAGTCCCGCCCTTCAGCGGGATAAGGGCCTATTCCCTGGCTGCCGATAGGCACGCCTTCATCCGATCCCTGCGGTATCTACTCCATGAAGTTTATTGGCCAAGGACGTTGTGAAGATGTGCTCACTTATCCAATTCAATCAGCCTCTGTATACCGTTTCTGTTCGTCAGTACCGAACTTTGTAGTCTCGCTTCCCTGCCCGACTTCGTCATTCAGGCGGGCTTCAGTGCTTGCTTCACAGCAAACCACTCCCGCTGAAAAGCCGGACAGGCACTGCGACTTATCAACGATCCAGCTTTTTAGCGGGACTAACAGGCTTCGCCAACTTGCCTGTAAGGGATTTACACCCTCTGGAATAATTCGGTATCTTTCGATACCTTCGCCCATGCTGGGCGCACACAAAATGTTTATACCAGCTGCGGGTGAAGTGTTTATTTGTAGTTTAGTTTTTATATTACGCTTTGGCACGTGGGACAGGACGCAGCTTCGAAAACCGCAGCCGTCATAAACACAGGTCGTTACCGCCAATGCCCCTCGTCCGCTGACAGTGACGGTGTAAATTTCAAAGATTCATTTCCGCAGACAAACAAAATAAAACGACTGACAGATTAGAACTCCAGATTTTGACAAAATTGACAGCGATTACAAGTTTGAATTAATAGTTAATAATTATCATTTTGTGGAGATAAAGTTTACAATCATTATGAAACGATTTCTTTTCGTTATTCTTTTTCTTGTCACTATTGATACTTCGTTTGGACAAATTATTATTCAGGGAAGAGTTCTAAACAAAGAAACTCAAGAACCCATTTCTTACGTAAACATTGGAATTGTAGGTTCAAATGTTGGAACGCTATCGAATTTAGATGGAATTTTCTCAATTCCTATTCCCAATAAGTTTGGCAAGGACACATTAATATTTTCAGCACTAGGCTTTGCGAAAAGAGAAATACCTATACTGTTCATTAGGCAACAGAAAAAATTGACTGTTTTCCTTTTTGAAAAAACCACTAAATTAAATTCAGTTGTTATAAGCGAGAAAAGACAACCTAATAGAATTTTCGAGTTAGGAAACTCCTCATTCAAAGGTGGTGTAATTGTGACTGATACTACCTATGCAGGCAGATCAATATCTTTGCTCATTGAGAATAGACAACCGTACTTTCAAAAGGATCTCAAATTTCCAGTTTACATAGATAAAGCACGCCTTCGGATATTTAAAAACAATCTTGCATCTATAAAATTCAGAGTAAGAATAAATAATGTCGATAGCCTTACTGGCAAACCCGGTATTGACCTTCTTTCTCAAAGCATAATCGTGGAATCTACTATTAGAAAAGGCTGGTTAGAGTTTGACCTTTCGCATTTAGACTTTAAAGTTTCAAAGCCATTTTTTATAACATTTGAACAAATACTTGATATAAAAGACAGAACATTAATCGCGGATGGATATAGACATTTCATCAATGAACATCCTGAAAAAGTAAAATTTGACACTGTAGAAATTGATGGTAAAAAAGAAGTTCGCCAAATTATAAAGGGAAGTGGTCTCGATTTACCCGGAACATTTATTGCAATAGCTGTTTCAAAAGAAGCTTCTGATTATTATTCAAGTTTTGTAAGAGAGACAAGTTTGGGTGAATGGAAAAAAGTAAGAGGAATCGTAACAGCGGCAGTATCGTTAAGCAATCAAATCAACTCTAATAGTACGGAAGAAAAGATAAGAATACCTTGTGAAGATAATTCAGCAATTTGTCAGGCAAATCAACTTTGCAAAGACTTCATTGACGAGAATGGGCTTAATGGAATTCAGATAAGTGTTGGTAAGGGAAATAAACTGATTTGGTCGGAAGCATTTGGGTATTCTGATTCAGAAAATAAAGTTCCTGTTAGTAATTCAACTCGATTTAGAATTAATAGCGTTTCGAAATCAATGACATCAGTTGCGTTAATAAAATTGTATTCAGAACGTAAACTTGACTTAGATGCACCAATACAAAAGTATGTGCCTTCGTTTCCGATAAAGAAGTACCCGATTACCATTCGACAACTAGCCGGACATCTTGCGGGCATTCGCGACTACCAAGAAGCCGATTTACAGGACTTCATACGAACTGAGCATTTTGAAAATGCGACAAAAGCAATCACAATTTTTAAAGATGATTCCCTCTTGTTCAAACCTGACACAAAGTTCTATTATTCAACATTTGGTTGGAATCTTATTGGAGCCGTAATCGAAGGAATAAGTAAAGAAAGTTATTTAGATTATATGGAAGAAAACATTTGGAGGCCAATCGGACTATCTAACACATGCGGTGACGATAACAGCTCACCGATTCCCAATAGAAGCAAATTTTACGATTTGACTGGACAAGCAAACGACTTAGGTGACTGGAGTTATAAATATTCCGGAGGTGGACTTTTATCAACAACCGAGGACTTGGTGAAATTTGGGAATGAGATATTGAACGGTAAATATTTTGACTTAAAAGCAAAGATGATTTTGTTTGAATCACAAACCACATTAGATAATAAAAAAATTGGTTACGGACTGGGTTGGTACATAGGACTAGATAAAAATGGACACAGAATCTGGTATCATTCGGGCGACTCGTTTAGTAGTAGTTCGCATTTAATTATTTATCCTGACGACAATTTAGTCGTAGCATTTCTCTCAAACTCCCAAGACGGAGCAGCATTTGACGTTCAAAGAATTGGCGAATTGTTTCACAAAACTACGGTGGACAAATAACATTGAGAAGGGCCACTGGCGGTAATCGAGTAGACGGCCTCACCGGATTTTTCACAGATGAGGTGCGCCTCTCACATTTATCTGCCGAAATGTAATGAAGGCATGACGACGTAGCGTACGGGTCTCGCCTGCCTGCCGGCAGAGGCAGGTACTACGCGGTTCGCTGAGCATAATGCAACCGCTCTTTACACCAATTGCATCTTTGTTCTACTTTAACGTAAGGCTAGTAAACTATAACGTTTAAACCTCCTTACAGCATTTGGAACAACTCAACGTTCAGTCCTTCATTGGATCGTGAGACCTCCGTAGTGCTTACGGCTCGTTGCTTCCAACTACTATGACCTCTGCTGACTTCTCTTATGCC
>Ga0163155_10000409_pt1 | contig 52682 bp, 44 predicted proteins | sample OliLakLV19SP4G1_FD_148611 | JGI IMG/M metagenome (GOLD analysis project Ga0163155, IMG submission 148611) | Freshwater microbial mat bacterial communities from Lake Vanda, McMurdo Dry Valleys, Antarctica - Oligotrophic Lake LV.19.SP4.G1 | ecosystem: Environmental > Aquatic > Freshwater > Lake >... | reverse complement strand
ATCATAGTTTATTCGTGTGTAAGGCGAGGAAGAAGTAGTTTAGGATCACATGAACTTGCTGAAAAATTCGGCAAACCAATATGCTAGAGTATGCGTGGTAGAGTGGTAAGTTCCTTTCCGAGCCTCGGATATTATAACCGATTACATTTTCTTACAATTGATTTTCGTGTCCGACAATTATCTAGGCGAAATTTCAATCTTTAAACTTAAAATAGAAGTCGCCAATGATATTGGAATTGTCCCAGGTGTTTTGCTTCCCTTCTGAACCTTTTTGCACGTTGACTCTTACTTCTTTGAAAACCTGCTCAATCGCCAATTCTGGTTTTCTCATCGCTTTCAACAGTTCTTGAGTGTACAGTCCATTTCTGCCATTTCCATCAGAAGCAGTCGATCCGGGAGCAGTTGCAAAAGCAACATAGGATCCTTTGGCTGCGCGCGGCTGCGCCAAACCCGGAGAACTTGAACGTGCAGCTACCGGAAAAGGATTGCTTCTACAGGCATCCATAATTACGATGTTTAATCTTGTAGCGGCAAACTCCATTTTTGCCATCAGTTTATCGGCAGGATAGCAAGTATATCTTACGTCTTCTGGCACTGTAACTTGGGCATCGATAGGAATTATATAATTCTGTCCTTCGTATTGAAGGCCATGTCCTGAATAATAAAACAACCCTACCGTATTATCTTTTGGGCCTTCATTTAATTTCTTATAAAAATTGTTTGCGGCAACTTCAATTTGCCGGAAAGTGACATTTTTTAACAATACGACTTCAAAGTCTGATTTTTCTAACTCATTCTTTAGGTCTTCGGCATCGTTGCTCGGGTTAATCAACTTACCAATTTCTGGTGGATAGTTTGAGTTGCCAATTACCAGCGCATACCTCTTTTCCTTAAGGTATAAATCTTTTAGAGAAGGCTCTATTTTTTTTGGTGCTACTTCCTCCGGTAAAGACTTAGTAACGATTGATGCGCGTGTGTTAGTAGCAATTTCAGGCTGTTTTGAATCGGCAAGTGCTGATCTTTTCTGTCTGATTTTTGAATCTCCCGGCTTAATAGATAAATATTGATCATAGTCTTTAACGGCCATGTCACTAAACCCTTGTTTTTCGAAGAGCTCGGCTCTTTGTAAAATCAAAATAGACCAAGGCACTAGGCTTTTTTCTGTGGTAAATATTTTAAGCGCTTCAGAAATCTGATTGATTGCTTCATCAGAATTATTTAACTTTTGCTGAACATAACTTAGATAGAAACTCGCCAGCCCCTTCTGGTTAATTGAACTCGAAGATTGCGCGACTAGATTAAGATCATCAGCTGCGGACTTAAAGTCCTTTGCTGCCACTCTGGTAAAACCTCGAACCATTAGCGCAGTGTTCGAAGAACCTCCTTTAGCAATTTCTTCCGAAGCGATTGCGCGCGCCAAAATAAAATTTCCTTCTTGGTAGGCTTTTTCGGCATCAGCCAATCGTTTGGTAATTTCATCTCTACGCAACTCAAAAAAATCATAGCTCAATATTTTGTAGATCGGATCAGTAGCGTACATACTATCTATTTTAGATTTTAGCAGTTCGTCTTGCGGGTTTAATGACAATGCTTTTCTGTAGTCATTCAAACAAGCAGTAAAATTTTGTGTTTTTGCTCGCAACCGTGCTCGATTCACTAACAAATCTTTTCGATTGGTTTGTAGTGAAAGCAGTTCGGCATCTGAATATTTCTTAAGCATATCGGAAAACGCGATTATTGCTTTTTCAGGTTGATTGACTTTTTCTAATGACTTGATTCTATACAAATCTGCCTGCCCTTTATATTGACCAGCCGACAGCTTTATATAATTGTTAAAATCTACCAGAGCTTGTGAAAACTGATTTGCCCTAAAGAAGGCAATACCTCTGTTTAGGTAATGTTGTAAGTTTTCAGGATCAGTAGTGAGTGCTTGGGTGAGTTTATAGATTTCTTGTTCAGAAGATGATAAAGTTTTTTGAGCAACCACGGGCTTTTCGGGAGATATGAAAGCGTCTTGTTTTTTCGGATTATCCGTTTTGTTAGTAACTTTTTGAATAGGCTCTTCAACTTTTTTGGTGGACTTGACAAGTATTTGTTCTGGCGCTACTTCAACGGTTTTTTTAATGGGCTCACTGGGCTTCACACCTAATTGCGCCATTCTTTTGGTAACAACGCTTGCTGGCATCAAGCTTTTTTCAGACGTAAATATTTTCCCCGAGCGCTTAATCTGGTCTTTCGCTCCATCCAGATCACCAAGTTTTTCTTTAACAAATGAAAAATAAAAATGGACCACACCATTTGTGTTGAAATCCAGCGATTGCGTTAAGACTAAAGTAAAATTATTTTGGGCTTCTTGAAAAGAATTTTTAGAGGCATGATAATATCCATTTAAAAACAAAGCCAGTATTCGCCTTTTTGGCACATCACTTTCTAACTCTCCCCCAATCTGTTCAAAGGCTTGGGTTAATTCTCCTTTTGTGAAGTAGCTATAGGAGGTTGCAATCCTTCTTGAGTCAGATGAGTTGATGAGAGCTTCAACGATTTTTAATTGGTAGGAAGCAACCAAACTATTTTTATCAACCAAACTATCTAAGAATGATTTTGATTTTGGGGTAGTGGGAGAAATTTTTGCCAAATTTTGTGAAACCGCAACCCAATTTCCCAGCTGTTTGTAAATTTCAATTCGATGCCAAATCAAGTCATTTCGCGTTATCTGGCCGTTTATTTTTTCTTCAGCACTGAGCTCATCTAGTAATGCATTATACCCGTCCAATGCAGCTGCGATGTTGCCTAATCTTTTAAAGCAAAGCGATCGATAATAGACGGCCTCTGCCCAATTGCGATTATCATTTTTACCAGCAATTGCCTCACTAAAATCCGCAATAGCTTTTGCGCAGTTTCCCATACGATAGTAGGTAAGCCCCCTTTGTTGGTACCATATCGGAATGAGCAGATTTTCCGGCTCGCGATTGATTTGGTTTGTGTATTTATCTATGGATGCCTGATAGGAGTTTGGAGTTATTTGTGCACACACCATCAAAGAGAAAGATATGCAAGCCATTATGGTCAACATTGTTTTCATACTTGTTGCTTTTATTCCATCCAAATTACAAAATAAGGATGTAAAAAAAGAAGTCCTACTGTGTTTCACCGAAGCAGGCTCTTGTAAGAGCGCAAATCAAGCTACTCAATTGCGAAATTTGAACGTTTTATGCTATCTTTGACCAAGTGTCAAGGCAAGCATTATTTATTATTCTTTTAGTATCGTATCTCAATTCATTTACCGAATTGCATGAATTTTTTCGGCTGCCAATACTTCTGGAGCATTTTACCGAGCATAAGCAATTAGTTAGTGACTTGACTTTTTCGGACTTTTTGGTAATGCATTATAAAACCGATGTCAACCACGATAGCACCGATGATCAACTTCCCTTTAAAGTACCGGGCCATTCATTTACTGCATTATCAATAGCGTTGCCCGCCCAAAAAATCAATCTTTCTGAAACCCCTCTCACGGTTGCAATCAAGCACTTATTCGACTACAAAGAATCATACTTTGGTTCTTCGCTTGATTCTATCTTTCAGCCTCCTCGAAGCTAATCTACAATTTTTACTTTCTCGATTTGTCAATTGCACCCGCTGTGTTGAATTGGCGCTATTCTCAGTATAAAAATTTGTTTTCATGCTCAACAGCATTATTTCTTTTTCGATAAAGAACAAGATTATTATCGGCATGCTCACAGGGGCGTTAGTGATTTGGGGAAGCTATTCGCTCACCCAACTGCCTATCGATGCCGTGCCCGACATCACCAATAACCAAGTGCAAGTGCTGACAGTTTCGCCTTCGCTGGCTGCACCAGAAATAGAACGGCTCGTCACATTCCCAATAGAACAAACAATGGCCACTATTGCCGGCATTACCGAGATGAGATCTTTCTCTCGCTTTGGTCTGTCTGTGGTAACAATTGTTTTTGCCGATCACAAGGATATATATTGGGCAAGGCAGCAAGTAAACGAGCGACTTTCTGCTGCAAAGGCTGCTATTCCACCCGGTGCGGGTAACCCCGAACTAGCACCTCTCTCTTCAGGATTAAGCGAAATTTATCAATACGTCCTTAGACCAAAAAAAGGATACGAAGAGAAATATGACGCCATGGAATTACGTACCATTCAAGACTGGATCGTGCGCAGGCAGTTGTTAGGAACGGAAGGGGTCGCTGATGTGAGTAGCTTTGGTGGGTTTGTAAAGCAATATGAAATTGCACTCGACCCCGATAAGCTGCGGAGCATGAATGTCAGCATAAGCGAAATATTTCTTGCCCTCGAAAAAAATAATCAAAACACAGGTGGAGCCTACATCGACAAAAAGCCATACGCTTATTTCATCCGAAGTGAAGGGCTTGTTGAAAACCTAGAAGACATTGAAAAAATAGTGATTCGTAACGCGCCCTCCGGATTGCCATTGCTAATTCGAAATGTGGCTTCCGTTCGCTTCGGCAACGCTGCGCGTTATGGAGCCATGACCTACAACGATGAAGGCGAAGTGGTCGGTGCACTGGTGCTCATGCTGAAAGGCTCCAACTCTTCTTTGGTGATTGAAAAGGTGAAAGAAAAGATAGACCAAATAAAAAGAACGCTGCCTGAAGGTGTAGATATTGAGCCCTTTTTAGACCGCACCAAATTGGTCAACAATGCAATCAACACTGTTACCAAAAATCTGGCAGAAGGTGCATTGATTGTAATTTTTGTTTTAGTGCTGCTCCTGGGTAATCTGCGTGCCGGATTAATTGTCGCCTCGGTTATACCATTGGCCATGCTTTTCGCAATCAGCTTGATGAATTTATTTGGCGTCTCCGGTAATCTAATGAGCCTAGGCGCCATTGATTTTGGTTTGATTGTAGATGGCGCAGTAATTATTGTAGAAGCAACTTTGCATCACTTAGGAACCAGCAATGCCATTCGCACCCTCACACAAAAAGAAATGGATGAAGAAGTGTTAGAATCGGCTTCGCGCATTCGCAATAGTGCAGCTTTTGGTGAGATCATTATTCTCATAGTCTACATTCCTATTCTCGCACTAGTTGGTATTGAGGGAAAAATGTTCCGGCCCATGGCGCAGACTGTTTCTTTTGCATTGCTTGGGGCATTGGTTTTATCGGTCACCTACATACCTATGATGTCGGCTTTGTTCCTCAGCAAGAATCCGATTCACAAAAAAAATATTTCCCATCGCATCAATCTATACTTCCATAAACTTTATCGCCCGTTGATTCTCTTCTCGCTAAGAAGACGAATGGCCGTACTAGTCAGCACACTGGTTTTTCTCGCTGCTAGTTTGATTTTATTTTTCCAACTGGGCGGAGAGTTTATTCCCACGCTAGATGAAGGCGACTTTGCCGTAGAGACGCGATTGCTAACCGGCAGTTCGCTTACACAAATGGTAGAGACTACTCAAAAAAGCTCGCGCGTTCTGCTAGATAATTTCCCAGAAGTAAAATCTGTTATTGGTAAAATTGGAACGTCAGAAATTCCAACTGACCCAATGCCGATTGAAGCCAGTGACTTGATTATTGTATTAAAAGATAGAAGTGAATGGACAAGTGCCTCTTCGCGCACCGAACTAGCCGACAAAATGTCGAAAAAATTAGAAGAGGAAATGCCGGGCGTACTTTACGGCTTTCAGCAACCCATCCAAATGCGGTTTAATGAATTGATGACGGGCGCTAGGCAAGATGTGGTTATAAAAATTTATGGAGAAGACCTTGCTCTATTGGCTGATTACGCCAGCGAGATTGGAAGAATTGCAACCCAAGTCGAAGGTGCAGAAGACGTTTATATCGAGCCAATCGGTGGGCTACCTCAGTATGTGGTGAAATTTGATAGAGACAAACTAGCACAATTTGGTTTGAGTGTAGAGGAAGTGAACCAAGTATTGCGCAGCGGCTTTGCGGGAGATGCAGCCGGTTGGGTATATGAAAAAGAAAAGCGCTTTGAACTTGTCATACGCTTAGATGAAAAAAAGAGACAAGGTATAGAAGACATCAAAGGTCTTTACGTAACCACCGCAGCGGGAAAACAAATTCCATTAGAACAATTAGCGAGTATTGAATTGAATTCAGGAATTAATCAAATCCAGCGAGACGATGCCAAGCGGAGAATTGCAGTGGGATTCAACATCCGCGGGCGCGATGTGCAAAGCATTGTGGAAGAAATGAATGCCAAGATCAGCACACAATTAAAATTTGAGCCCGGCTATTTTTTAAAGTATGGTGGTTCTTTTAAAAATTTGGAAGAAGCAAAACAGCGCTTGATGATCGCGGTTCCGCTCGCTCTGGCCTTAATCTTTTTACTCCTTTATTTTACTTTTCATTCGTTAAAGCAAGGGTTATTAATCTTTACGGCTATTCCACTCTCCGCCATCGGAGGAATTTTCGCTTTGTGGATTCGCGGAATGCCCTTTAGTATTTCTGCAGGCGTTGGGTTTATCGCCTTATTTGGAGTGGCTGTGTTAAACGGAATTGTGCTAATAGCAGAATTCAATCGACTAAAAAAAGCGGGAGGAAAAACAATTCGTGAAATTGTATTGATCGGAACGGAGGTACGCCTTCGCCCAGTGCTCATTACGGCCTTAGTTGCTTCACTAGGCTTTCTGCCAATGGCACTTTCCAATGGACCGGGTGCGGAGGTACAACGGCCTTTAGCTACGGTTGTGATTGGTGGATTGATAACGGCTACCATTTTAACGTTGATCGTGCTACCAATACTTTATACCTATTTTGAAAAAGAGGAAGTCTAATTTTAAATTGTGGGCATCTCTAAAAACCTCTCTTTCACCACCTCAACCCCTTTCCTCTTCTCCAAAAGAGAAGGTTTAGTAGAGTTTTTAGAGATGCCCTTATACATGTTAAATTTTAATTGACGCAAAAATGAAAATTCAACTTTTTCTTGGCAACCAACTGAAGGCGTTCGTAGTATTTGTAATTTATAATTTCACATTTACAATTCTATCTGCGAGCGGTCAAACGCTAAGCCAAGAGCAGGCAGTTCAAGCAGCACTGAAGAATAATGAATTGATCAAATCGGCCGAGTATGGTGTCGATTATTATCGTCAATTAAAGAAGACGGGCACCGACATAGGAAAGCTATCAGCCGTATGGATGCATGGGCAATACAATTCTATTCAACAAGATAATAACTTCACCCTTTCTCAGGCAATTCCTTTCCCCGTCACGTTGGTCAACCAAGTGCGATTAGGAAAAGAGCAAGTCATAGGTGGCCAAAAGAATCTGATTCAAATTCAAAATGAGATTGGCTATCAGGTAAAGTTCGCCTATGAGCAACTCCTTTATCAGGATGCGCTACGAAATGTATTAATAACTCAGGATAGTCTCTATCAAGATTTCGCCAGAGCCTCTTCTATCCGGTATAAAACGGGTGAGAGTAACCTATTGGAAAAAACAACGGCCGAGACGCAATACCTAGAAGTGAAAAATCAATTGATGCTAAACGAAGCCGATATTGAAATTTCTGCAACCCGCTTGCAGGCCTTATTGAAAAGTGATAAACCAATTTACAATTTAGAAAAACTTGTAAAAAGGATGGCGCCCGTAAACCTAGATAATTCGTCACTCATAAATAATCCTCAGCTTGGCTATTTGCAACAGCAAGTGGTGATCCACGACCACGTGAAGCGAGTTGAGAAAAGCAGGATGCTACCTGATATCACCGTTGGGTATTTTGCGCAAAGTCTTATTGGAATCCAAAATATTGACGGGCAAGATGTATTTTTCCCAAGCAGTAGGGCATTTCAAGGCTTTGAGTTGGGCTTAAACATTCCACTGTGGATTGGACCTCATTTGGCACGAGCACGGGCTGCCGCGTTTCAAGAGGAGGCAACCCGCAAAAATGCCGAGTACTTTGCTACCAATCTTCAAGGAAATTATGTTCAGGCATTACGTGAATTGGATAAGAACCTGGCGAGCCTTACCTATTACGAAAATAGTGCATTGAAAAATGCCGACTTGATTATTTCACAGGCCCGTAAAGCCTACAAAGGTGGTGAGATCGGGTACGTAGAATATTTACAATCTTTGAAGATGGCTTTGCTCATTAAAACAAATTACCTACAATCACTTACCCAATACAATCAGTCGATTTTAAAAACTGAATTTCTATTAGGAAAAAATTAATACGTACATGAAAATGAAAAATATATTGCTGGTCTGTTCTCTATTCACGCTACTACTTCTTTCGTGTTCTAAAAGCAAAGAAACGAAACCTGTCGAAGCGGTGCAAGACTCAATATCCACAATTGAGATGGTAACTATTTCCGAGGAACAATTCAAATCCCTTGGGGTTGCAGTAGGTTTCTCGGAGATAAAGAGTGTGAATGAAACAATAAAAGCCAACGGAATGTTGGACGTGCCGCCTCAAAATATGGTTACTATTTCTGCACCGCTCGGTGGTTTTGTGAAATCCACTACGCTGTTACAAGGCATGAAGGTGAAGAAAGGACAAACTGTGGTGGTGCTTGAGCACCCCGATTATATTCAACTGCAAGAGGATTATCTTTCAGGGAAAAATCAGTTGGAGTTTTTAGAATTGGAATACAAGCGCCAAGAAGAATTAGCAAGAGAAAACGTGAACGCTGCCAAAGCATTGCAACAAGCAAAATCCAATTTTTACACAACGAAGGCAAAGGTGCTGGGACTCAAAGCAAAACTTAGGTTGATCAACATAAATCCCCAGGCGCTAGAAGCGGGCGATATCCAAAACACCATCACAATACCATCTCCGATTTCGGGATTTGTCACCGAAGTCAACGTTAACATTGGTAAGCACGTTGGCCCGATGGAAGTAATGTTCAAAATTATTGACATGGAACACTTGCATGCAGAGGCACAAGTTTTTGAGAAAGACATTCCCCAATTAAAAATTGGCCAGCGGGTGCACATTTATCTTTCCAATGAAGATAAAGAACGGCTGGCAAAAGTTTTTTTGATCGGCAAAGAGATTACGCCCGAGCGTACCGTAAGAGTTCATTGTCATTTGGAAGGGGAAGACCCCAACTTAATGCCCGGTTTATATTTTAAGGCAGAGATTGAGACAGAATCGAAAAAGGTAGCCACTTTACCTATTGAAGCGATTGTTTCGTATGACAACAAACAATTTGTTTTTGTGGAAGAGCAAGGAGGTAAACGACACTATGCAATGGTAGAAATTACAAAGGGAAAGTCAAGTGAAGGCTTTGCTGAAGTCTTACTGCCTGAGTCTATTCGCAATAGAAAAATTGTTTTAAAGGGCACATACGCGCTACTGTCCATTTTGAAAAACACGGAGGATTAATTTCTTGGCTGAACGATAAATGGAGCAATACCTTATTTACGCGCTCGGTTTTTTCGCCCAAGGACTTTTCGGTGCGCGGTCGGTTGTACAATGGTATCTGTCTGAACGCGAAAAGAAAGTAGTATCTCCTACGCTGTTTTGGATATTCAGCCTGTGTGGCTCTTCGTTGTTTTTAATCTATGGATTGATTCGACAAGATGCAGTCATTTTACTTGGCCAAACGATTTCTTTTTATATCTACGTGCGCAACCTGCAATTGAAAAAGGTTTGGAAGATTATACCCTTCTTTTTGCGCTCACTTATTTTGTTTATTCCACCGCTCATTATTTTTTTGGCTTTCCGGCAACGAATTCATTTTGACCTGGGATCGGATTCCGCCCTGATTGTAGGCGTTGGCATTGCAGGCCAACTGCTGTTGAACTGCCGGTATTTGTATCAGTGGTATTTCTCTGAAAAGGCGAATGAGTCGTTGCTTCCTCTAGGCTTCTGGATCATTAGTGCCGTGGCTTCAGTAATGGTGGTGGTGTATTCTATCTATCGACACGACCCTGTTTTACTAGTCGCCCAATCGTTGGGAATACTGGTATATATCAGGAACATCATCATTTATCGTAAGGACTATCCGGCATCCACCGCCCCAAAATCTTAAATTTTGCCTTTTACCGTACGCCCAGTTTGCCACCTTGCCCAGAAGGTTTAATTTTGACACTTTATACTTACTGCGTACTACTGAGCCGACCTAACCTAATTATGAAAACCAAGAGCGTAGTAGTATGCTAATCCTGAACTCGATCCTCGCCTGGGTCATGAAAAAGCGCATCCACCAGATGGAGCTCTTTATGAAATACCCACTTGAGGTGCAAGATGAGGTGCTAAAAAAATTAATTGCCGCGGGGCGATATACCCAGTTTGGTCAAAAATATTCATTTGAGGACATTGTCAATTACGAAGATTTTAAGAAGCGCGTGCCGGTTCATACCTACGAGCAGCTATACCCATATATTGAGCGATTATTACATGGCGAGCAAAATATCTTGTGGCCATCTGACGTAAAATGGTTTGCAAAATCCAGTGGCACGACTAACGCCCGTAGCAAATTCATCCCAGTGACCACCGAAGCACTTGAAGACTGTCACTTCAAAGGCGGAAAAGATCTGTACTCCATATTCATAAATAATTATCCGGATACGAAGATATTTTCTGGCAAAGGATTGGGCATTGGCGGAAGCTGTAGAGTAAACGAATATGACCCTACCTCAACCTCTCGATATGGAGATGTGTCAGCCGTGCTGATGCAAAATTTACCGCCCTGGGCGGAGTTTATCCGTACGCCAAGTTTGGAAGTAGCATTGATGGATAACTGGGAAGAGAAAATCGAAAAACTTGCGCGCGAAACATCCAACGTGGATGTAACTCAAATTGCCGGTGTGCCCACGTGGACAGTTCTGCTTCTACAATACATTGTTGAACTAGAAAAGAAAAATTCAATTTTAGATGTATGGCCTAACCTAGAAGTTTTCTTTCATGGAGCGGTTGCATTTAAGCCCTATAAGAAGCTTTTCAAGTCACTTGTCCCAAGCGACAATATGAAATATTGGGAGACCTACAATGCCAGTGAGGGATTCTTCGGAATACAAGATCAAAAAAATTCAGAAGATTTATTATTGATGCTAGATTACGGAATCTTCTATGAATTCATTCCAATGGAGGAATTGGATAAAGAATATCCGGATGCCATCAATCTGCAAGACGTTGAGTTGGGCAAAAATTACGCGATGGTCATCACTACCAATGCAGGACTTTGGAGGTATAACATCGGAGACACTGTTAAATTTACAAGCAAATCGCCTTATCGAATTCGGATTTCAGGAAGGACAAAACATTTTATCAATGCTTTCGGAGAAGAAGTTATCATCGAGAACGCAGAGACTGCAATTACAAGTGCATGCGAACTAACCAATGCGGTCATTGACAATTTTACCGCAGCCCCTATCTATTTAGAAAAATCAAAACGAGGTGGTCATGAGTGGATTATTGAATTTAAAACTCAGCCCAGTGACATGAATAAGTTCGTGCACGTTTTGGACAGTACGCTACGTCAAGTCAACTCTGATTATGATGCCAAGCGCGCCCATGATATTGCGCTGGTAGCGCCAACAGTTCATAGCGTATCGGAGGGAACTTTTTACAATTGGATGAAAAAACGCGGTAAGTTGGGTGGACAAAACAAAGTTCCCCGATTGAGTAACTCGCGGGAATACGTAGACGATATTTTGGCGATGTTGGCCGAGAAGTAGCTACCTCCAAGAGGCTAGACTGTAAAGTCGATTGGCACTTTTTCTACAGAACTCAGTTTTTGATACCTTCGACTTTCTTTTCAACGCGACAAGAAGAATAAGATCATGACACCGAACTGCGACTTTGAGTTAGTTGCCCCACCTTGGAATTTGGTCGGTAGCGGGTACATCCAACTTTACCGATTTGATCGTGATTTTGTTCAAAAAAATGGTTTCCTAAAGGATTTTCAAATCAAAAATTTTAAGAGCGGTTGGGGTGCTGTTATGTTGGTAAACTATGAGACCTCTCCAGTTGGCCCCTACGTTGAACTACTTTTTATTCCAGGTGTTATTTCCATTGCTCAGGGAAATGCCTACTCCATCAGTAAGATTTATGTGTCCACCAAAGCAAGTGTAGAAAACGGTATCTATAATTGGGGAATCCCAAAAGAGTTGGCAGATTTTGTGTGGCTCAAAGGGAAACAGAGCGATGAAGTCAAAGTAAGCGTAAATGGGATCGCTTTTTTTGAGGCAAAGTTTAAAAAGAATTGGTTTCGCGTTCCGATTTCTACAGCCTTTTTTCCACTCACTATTATCCAGCAACTCGGAGAGAAATTACTTCTTACCAAGCCTTCTAGCAAAGGAATGGCTCATTTCGCCAAGATGACGAATGCTAAAATCAACTCGGCTTATTTTCCGGACGTATCACAGCATAACCCATTGGTTACCGTTAAAGTAGAAAATTTTACAATGAAGTTCACCGCTGCCCGGGTAATCTCAAAAGAATAGACCTCTGAGAAATCTTCTTAATGATTCTTCACGTACCCCTCCCACTTGTCCAACACTTCCTTAAAATCGTTCGGCAGCTCTGAGTCAAACTGAATTAACTTTTGGGTAGCAGGATGGATAAACCCGAGCGTCTTGGCATGCAGTGCTTGGCGCGGAATGATTTTAAAGCAGTTGTCTACAAACTGTTTGTATTTGGAAAAAACCGTGCCTTTCAGTACCTCATTCCCTCCATAGGTCAAATCATTGAAAAGTGTGTGGCCGATGAATTTCATGTGCGCGCGGATCTGATGCGTGCGTCCAGTCTCCAATTTGCATTCGATCAATGAAACATAACGAAGGTCTTTCAGTAATTTGTAATGGGTGATGGCTGTTCTGCCCCAATCTCCTTCCGGAAAAGCGACTGTTATCCTTCTATCCTTTAAACTACGTCCCACATTTACATTGATTGTTCCTTCTGTGGGTTCGGGCACACCCCAGACAATGGCATTGTAGGTGCGTTCAATGCTGTGATCAAAAAACTGCTTTGCAAGTGAAGTCATTGCCAGTTCGGTCTTGGCTATTACCAAGAGACCTGAAGTGTCTTTGTCAATGCGATGTACCAACCCTGGCCGACCTTCATTGCCTTTCATTTCCGGTAGGTTTTGAAAATGATAAGTGAGTGCGTTCACTAATGTGCCACTCCAGTTTTGATAAGCAGGATGCACTACCATACCCGGTTCTTTATTCACCACCAGCAAGTGTTCATCTTCAAACACGATGTTGAGTGGAATATTTTCTGGCTTTACATCAGTATCGCGGGGAGGCTCTGGCAATACCACCGTGATCACATCCAATGGATGCACTTTGTAATTGGGTTTGATGGGTTTGTCGTTGACTTTTACAAAGCCATCGCGAATGCCATTTTGGATTTTGTTGCGTGTGGCATTGGCCAACCGATCCATCAAGAATTTATCAATTCGTAACAGACTTTGACCAGCATCGGCTACAATGCGGTGGTGCTCAAAGAGGTCGTCTTCGTTTTCTTCGTTTAAATCGTCTTCTTCAATCATCGTTTTGTTATCGATCACAAAACTACTTCATTAATTCACTTTTTAGGGTCTTTTATAATATCGTTGATGATACTGTTGAAGATCGACATGATCAAACTAAATCCTAGCGCCCACCAAAAGCCATCCACTGAAAAGCCATCCACAAAATGATCCACCAGCAAAATAATGACGGCATTGATCACCAAAAGAAAAAGCCCCAACGTGAAAACCGTGATCGGGATGGTGAACAGAATCAACAAAGGCTTAATGATCACATTGGCAATTGATAAGACGAGCGCAGTAATCAATGCCGTTTGATAATCAAGTACATCCACACCAGGCAAGAGGTAGGCGGTAGTCAAGACGGCCAACCCATTTAGTAAAAACCGCAGGATAATGTTCATATCGGATGATTATAAATTTGACTTTGATAAAAGTAATCATTTCAAAACCATATTGAACGGATCGTAGTTATCTTTGGCACATGTATGCCATTGTTGATATTGAGACGACCGGGGGATATGCTGATAATCATCGGATCACCGAGATAGCAATTTATCATTACGATGGTATTCAGATAACAGACAAATACCACACGCTTCTTAATCCAGGGCGAAACATTCCCTACTTTATAACCGGGCTCACGGGCATCACCACTCAAATGGTTCAAAACGCACCGGAGTTTCAACACGTGTCTGACGAAATTTACTTTTGGTTAAAAGACCGGATTTTTGTTGCACACAATGCCCATTTCGATTTTAGTTTTTTAAAAAAGGAGTTTGAAGGGGTGAGCATTCAATGGCAGCCAAAGAAACTTTGCACTGTACGCTTGGCGCGAAAAATTATTCCGGGGCTAGAGTCGTATAGCCTAGGACGATTGGCCGAAAGTTTAGCGATCAAAATTCCAGATCGCCACCGGGCAAGTGGAGATGCCCAAGCAACGGCTACTATTTTTGATATTCTAGTAAAGCGTGACACCACCGGAGTGATCGCGAAGGCGCTGAAAAGAAATTCAGGTGAAACAATCCTTCCACCTAATTTGCCAAAAGAAGATTTTGACAAGCTGCCGGCCAAAGCAGGTGTTTATTATTTTTTGGACACGCACGGAAAGGTAATTTACGTGGGGAAAGCGCTCAACATTAAAAAAAGGATTGCTGGCCATTTTACTGGTGAAGCACGTGAATGGAATCGTTCTAACATTCGAAATGAAATCCATCATATCACCTATGAGCTGACAGGCAGTGAATTGATAGCGTTGATTTTAGAGTCACAGGAAATTAGAAGGCTGTGGCCTAAATACAATCTCGCGCAAAAATACAAGGTAGAGGAGTGGGGGGTTTACGATTACGAAGACCGCAATGGCTACTTGCGCTTTGGTGTGAATGTGGTAAGCAAAGGAACAAAGCCGTTGATTACATTTAGTTCTAAGGGTGACGCATGGAATTTTATGTGGGAGAAGGTGAAGGGGTTTGATCTTTGTCCAAAACTTACCGGCCTTCAGTTGGCAAAAGGATTATGTTTTAGTTTTCAGTCGGGTTCGTGCAAAGGTTCGTGCCAAGGAGTGGAGCCTTCGGAAAAATACAACAAACGTGCACAAAAAGCCATCGACTCTTTTTTTGAAGCAGGCGAATCGGTAGCTATCATTGGGCAAGGGAGAAAGCTGGAGGAAAAATCATTGGTGCTGATTGAAAATGGAAATTATGTTGGCTTCGGGTTTATTCCAAGAGACGAAACCATTGGCTCATTGGATTCTGCCAAAAACTTTATCAAGCTCAGTAAAGACAATCGAGTGGTGCAGAATTTGGTGAATTCTTATTTGCTGAATCCGCGAGGAGCGGAGGTGGTGGCCTTCGGCAGTTGATGGTTAATCGTTGTCAGTTATTGGAAAAAATTAACCGCTATCCAATTAACCATTAACGGTTGATTTATAACTCCTTAAGAATATCCCAAACCAATTCTGATTCATAGCCTTTACCGATTACAAATCTTGCAATTAGATTTTTTCTTCTGAACAGATTTTGCTCCGTTGTTTGCGCGGCCTTTTTCTTGAGCAATAATTTCAAGGTTTTGTTATAATCTGCTCGATCGATTTCTTTTAAGCCCGTAGCAATATTACGTTTGCTCACCCCTAAAAATTTCAGTTCATTTTCGATTTTTAGTTTGCCCCATTTTTTGATCCTAAATTTTCCGCCTGCAAAAGCTTTGGCGAATCGCTCTTCATTTAAAAAACCATCTGTAATAGCTTGTGAAATCAATTCGTCTACCTCGCTGGCATATAGCCCATACTCAAACAACTTGTTTTTAACTTCTTTGTGAGAGCGTTCTTGGTAAGCGCAATAATGTTGGATTTTGGCGAGTGCCTCTTTGGGTGATAGATGGATTTTCTTTTTTTGATTTTCTTCTGCGAACATGATTCGCAAAGTTAGCGCCACGGGAACAATAATTTTATGCCTCGTTTATTTTTTCCTGATAAATCGATGAATCCCCGTGTGCCTTGCAAATTTCCCTGCACATCCCAATAATAAAATGTTCCAAACCTGCCGTTGTTGTAGGATTGCGAAGTGACATTATTGATCCAGAAAGACTGGGAATGATTGAATGTGGTGCCCGGTAAATTAGTCAGTGAAGGCGATTGATATTTAAACACATTTTGTTCATCGGGCAAAAGGCCAAACGCGTTGGACGTGACGGGTTTTGTGTCTGCAATGTTGGGAAGCTCATACTTTATGACGGCACGTTGTACCCTAAATTGGGCGGTCGCTTGGGTCAAAAGAAACACTAGAGTAAAAAGGGACAGCAGCCTCATATGAAATTGTTATTGAAAGTACGCAAATTAAATCAAACTTGTAATTTTAGTTTTATGAAATAGACATGCACTATGTTGCTCACATACCAATGAACAAATTCGTTGGACACTCCGATTAACGGCAATTACGCAAGCTCCGGGTGTTGTCAGTTTGAGCTTGTCGAAAACTTGTAGTTCGAGTTCCAAATTGACTTCGACTAGCTCAGCCTGGCATTAGATTACTAGATTTGCGTTACCATCAATTATTAATTTATAGAGAGATGACAGAAACATTTCGTTGCCCTTGGTGCTTAGGTTTTGATCAGTATATCAAGTACCACGATGAAGAATGGGGTGTGCCCGTTCATGACGATCGTGTGCATTTTGAGTTTTTGATTTTAGAAGGAGCACAAGCAGGACTTAGCTGGTCAACCATTTTAAAAAAGCGCGAAGGCTATCGAAAACTATTTGCTGATTTCGATCCCGCCAAGGTGGCAAAGTTTACGGGCAGGAAGTTAGAAAAAATTCTGCTCGACCCAAGTATTGTGCGCAACCGGCTAAAGGTTTACGCTGCCGTAAATAATGCCATGCAGTTTTTAAAAGTGCAAAAAGAGTTTGGCTCGTTTGACAAATACGTTTGGCGATTTGTGGGAGGCAAGCCAATCATAAATAAACGCAAGTCGATGAAGGAAGTGCCTTCCACCACCAAAGAATCAGACGCGCTAAGTAAAGATTTGATTCAACGCGGATTTAAATTTGTAGGTAGCACCGTCATCTACGCACACATGCAGGCGTGTGGGTTAGTGAATGATCATTTAGTGGAGTGCCACCGATACGACCGTCAAATTTAAGGGACATTTTAGATCTTTGTTGTTAGTAATGTTAATGGCGCTTACTTTTTCAACATACTCAACACCTCATTCAACTTCAACAACGCTTCTACCGGGCTAATGGTATTAATATCAATCTGTGAAAGCATTTCGTGGATAGCTTTTGATTTGGGATCGATTTCGAAAAGGCTCATTTGTTGTGCGGCCTTTGGTAGTTCGTCAAATCTTTTTGTCTTCGAATCGTGCTGCTTGTCTTTTTCCAAGAAATGTAAAATCTCATTGGCGCGCAGCACTACTTTGTTTGGCATGCCAGCAATTTGCGCTACGTGAATGCCGAAGCTGTGTTCGCTGCCACCTTCTTTCAGCTTGCGCATGAAAATGATTTTGTTGCCCACTTCTTTTACACTCACGTTAAAATTTTTAACACGAACAAAATCTTCTGCCAGTTGATTGAGTTCGTGATAGTGTGTGGCAAACAATGTTTTGGGCTTGTAGTCTTTGTGTTCGTGGAGGTATTCTACAATGGCCCACGCGATGGAAACTCCGTCATACGTAGAAGTACCACGGCCAATTTCGTCCATCAAAATTAAACTGCGGTTGCTCAGGTTATTGAGGATGCTAGCCGTCTCGATCATCTCCACCATAAAAGTCGATTCGCCTCGCGAGAGATTGTCGCTGGCACCTACGCGCGTGAAAATTTTATCCACAATGCCGATGGTGGCCGCTTCTGCGGGAACGAAACTACCGATCTGCGCCATCAACACAATCAAAGCCGTTTGCCTGAGCAGTGCGGATTTACCCGCCATGTTTGGGCCGGTGATGATTAGGATTTGTTGTGTTTCGGTATCTAAGTAAATATCGTTCGGCACATAGCTTTCGCCAACGGGCAATTGCTTTTCAATCACGGGATGGCGGCCCGCTTTGATAGCCAAGCGCGTGGAGTCGCTGATCTCTGGCTTGGAATATTTGTTTGCCTTCGCGGTAAGCGCGAAAGAAAGCAAACAATCCAACACGGCAATCACTTTTGCATTTTGCTGTATATGCGAAACGTAATCAGCAGTGTGTTGCACGAGTTCGTTAAAGAGCCGCACCTCAATGCTCCCTAGTTTTTCTTCCGCTGTCAGGATTTTTTCTTCGTAGATTTTTAACTCTTCCGTGATATAGCGCTCGGCATTTACCAACGTTTGCTTGCGAATCCAATCTGCTGGCACTTTTTCTTTGTTGGCGTTGCTTACTTCGAGGTAGTAGCCAAATACTTTGTTGTACGAAACTTTGAGCGAGTTGATACCCGTGCGCTCTACTTCGCGCTTCTGCACTTGCAGCAGATAATCTTTTCCCGCGAAAGCGATGCTGCGCAGCTCATCTAACTCTGCATTCACCCCTCCTTTGATGATGCCGCCCAAATGCACGAGCATGGGCGCATCTTCTTTCAGTTCCTTTTCAATTTTCTCCAATAAAAATTCACAGCGGTGCAGTTGATCGCCTATTTTAATCAATTCTGCCTTGCTAGATTTTAACAACGATTCTTTGATGGGAAGGATGGCTAGCAGCGAACGTTTCAATTGCATCAGCTCGCGCGGATTGATGCGCCCGACAGCCACTTTAGAAATCAATCGTTCTAAATCCGCAATGTGATTGAGATGCTCCGCTATTTTTTCGGATAGCTCGTTACCCAAGTAAAAATGTTCAACTATTTGAAGTCGTTCTTCAATGGCCAATTTTTCTTTTAACGGCAAGATCATCCACTGACGCAGTTGACGCGAGCCCATGGGCGTGGTGGTGTTATCCAAGATCTGCAGCAAGGGCACTCCCCCTTCATTTGGCGAGTGCACAATTTCTAAGTTGCGAATAGTGAATCGATCGAGCCACACATATTTTTCTTCATCAATGCGCGAGATGCTGGCGATGTGGTTGGTTTCTTTGTGTTCGGTGGCTTCGAGGTAATGCAAAATGGCACCGGCCGCAACGATGGCCTCGTCCATGCCATCAATACCAAACCCTTTGAGTGAGTTTGTCTTGAATTGCTGAATCAGTTTTTCGTTGCCAAAATCAAAGGCATATACCCAGTCATCTAGTGCAAACGTAGCGTGACTTTCGGCAAATTGATTTTCGAACCTCTCCCGTTGTACTTTCGAAAAGATGATTTCTGCCGGGCCAAAACTTTGAATGAGTTTGTTGATATAAATCTCCGTGCCTTGAGCCGCATAAAATTCTCCGGTGCTGATATCCAAAAACGAAACGCCTAAACCATTTTTACTTACGTGTATAGATGCGAGGAAATTATTCTGCCTTTTCTCAAGCACATTATCATTGAAAGAAACACCGGGAGTCACCAACTCGGTAACGCCCCGCTTCACAATGCCTTTTGCAAATCTCGGATCTTCCAACTGATCGCAAATAGCTACGCGGTGGCCTGCCCGCACGAGCTTTGGCAAGTAATTATCTAATGCATGGTGGGGAAAGCCCGCCAACTCAATTTCAGAAGCGGAGCCGTTGCCGCGCTTGGTAAGCGTGATATCTAACACCTTGCTGGCTTTGATAGCGTCTTCACCAAACGTTTCATAAAAATCTCCCACCCGAAAAAGTAACAGCGCACCCGGGTATTTCACCTTGATGGCGTTGTACTGCTTCATTAACGGGGTGTCCATTGCGCCTGGTCCTGCCATAGGTGGCAAAGATAGAATTAGCAGGGCAGTTGCAAGCCAGAGAAATAAATAATTTTTACATGTTTGACTTTTGTTATCTCGCGTCCGTAATCTACGTTATCGCGATTCGCTGCGAAGGCTGGTGATAGGAACGAAGCTACCCTCCAAAGTGGAGGATTGTATTACTTGAACGAGCGCACCCATCGCTGATGGCCGCAAGGGGGCAACCTCGATTCGCCAAACTTCTTTTAGTTGATTGGGTAATAATCTGAAAAACTTTACCTTCATGTAAGTAGGCATAATTTTTTTAATACTTATCCGTTGATCTGTCAACCCCACCTAATAATCCTATGAAAAACGCATTGTCACTACTTTCAATTTTATTCTTAGCCCTCGGAGTGATGGCTCAAGAAGCGAAGTCGGTCTTGGTTGATTTCTCAGTACATCCAATAAAGACGATAAAATCCTCTGAACCTGATAATACTGATTTACTTTTCTTAAAGGAGCTACTAAAGGACAAACGAATTGTGCTATTGGGCGAGCAGTCGCATCGTGAGGGTGCGACTTTTGAGGCAAAAGTGAGACTCATCAAGTTTCTACATCAGCAATGTGGTTTTGATATCGTAAGTTTTGAAAGCCCACTGTACGACAATTACAAGACGTTTGAAAAACTGCGTGGCCGCGATTATAGAGAGAGTCCGCTGAAGGAAAGCATTTATAGTATGTGGTCAGACACAAAAGAATTTGAACCACTACTGCAATACATTCATGAAGTAAATACCTCAAGCAAGCCACTTTTGGTAACGGGCTTTGATTGCCAAGAAGATGATATTTTTAAAGAACAGTATTTGCAAGAAGTAAAAGAAACATTGGGCACTGCCACCACACTGAGCGAGAAGGATTTCACCATCATTGAAGAAGTGATTGAAGGGTCGCCCGATTTTTTAGTTGAAAATACGGAGGACTCCACTCACTTCTTCCAAGCAACAAAAAAATTGGTAGACGATCTTGAAAAGCTAAAAACAAAAGACAACATGGTAAAAAATTCCATCCTCCATCAAACACTTGTTGGCTGGCTTGAAATGATAAAATGGCAGATAGATGATTTGAATGAGGTTGAAACAAAAGTGCAAAATCCACGCGATTTACAAATGGCGCGCAATCTTATCTATCTATCGAAACTATATCCCAATAAAAAAATCATTGGCTGGGGCGCATCGTATCATTTTGCTGATCAGATAGAGCGGATGAAAAACTCTGCCCTAACAAAATTGTATGCACAACGGCTGGACAGCATTGAACAGAGTCACGAGCCATTTGATTTTGACGAATCCTTGAATGGTGCAGTGCCAATGGGCAAGATTTTGAAACAACATTTTGGATCATCACTTTATAGTCTGGCTTTCTCATCATTTGAAGGAAACTTTGGCATGTACGGTTTTGCATCTCATCCATTAAAGCCAATAGAGCCTCCTATGGGTAGCATTGAAGCCGAACTCGTTCAACAAAAAGTTGTCAACGCCTTTGTGGATTTTAAAAACAATTCTAGAGAAAATGATTTTTACTCTTCTGCATTGGGCAATTTGCCTGTGCTAGCGCCATGGAATAAAATTTTTGATGGATTGTTTTTTATTAAAATTTCCTACGCCCCCAAGTCGCCCATTGGTGAGATAATTGGTTCTAATAAGCAGGCAACTTCCAATGTTGGTAAACCTCACCAACCCTCCCGTAAGGTGATTGTAAAACGATTGGTCGATAAGAATACCAAAGAAGGAATTGCTTATGCAAACATTTCACTATTTAATACATCAAAAGGAGTTTCGACCAATGCTCAGGGAGACTTTGTTTTTAATGTGCCTGGTGCAAAGCGCACTGATAAAGTAGTGTTATCATCTATCGGGTATGTGACTGATACGTTATTGATAAGTGACTTGACAAAATTGAGCCAAATCGCCCTCATGCCCAAAGTGTACGAGTTAGCCGATGTAATCTTTCGCTCAAAACCACTTACCGCCAAAGAGATTGTAAAGCGAGCCGAGAAAAAAATAAAAGACAATTACTACCAACAAGCCCACCAGCAAGAATTTTTTTACCGTACTAAAACGTATAACAATGATTCCGCTTTTTTTAATGAAGAAGCTGCCGTTCTAGTCGCCAACTCAAATGGGTATGAATCGAGTAATAGCTATGGAAAAAGTTTAAACGGAGAAATTTTGCAATACCGCAACACTACTAAAAATCCTCAAAAGGATATTTGGTACGGGATAGGTTCGCTTTGGTTAATGTTTTCGCACGATGTAATTTTGGATAAACGCAACGTGCTCCATCATCCCGCCTATTACCAGCTTACTCAAAAAGGTATTACGTCATTTGAAAACAAACGGGTGTATGAAATCGGGTTTGATTGTAACCGTCCAGGCTCTTATACTACCGGGTTTGGCTATCCTTCTCCACTCTCTACCACTGGAAAAATATTTATTGATGTTGATACCTATGCTGTACTAAGATTTGAGGCATTGATCAGGCGGAAACCGTATTCGAAAAAGAAATGGAAGGGGGCAGTCCGTGATCCTTTTGGCACGCACTTAGTTCAAACGTATAGGCAATTGAATGGCAAATATTTTCTAAATTATTCCAAGCAACTTCATTTTGGAGCATGGAGTTATCCTGATCCAAAAAGAAATTATAAGTATTTGGAAATTCGTGAACTACTTTCTACTGAAATAGTGACAGAGGCCGTGCGGGAATTGACTACATCGGTGATGAAGATCAAAACGAAGACTGTTGCTGAAGACGCCAACTTTTGGTTAAAGCATAATTTTCAGGTGGAGGACAATGTGCAAGAGGCTTACAAACTGTTGCAACAACCGAAATAACGTAAAGGCATCTCTAACTAAATCGTGTGCAAGACTGAGCGGGCCGAAGTCTATTTTTAACTGCTTGAATGATGCTTTGCGTTTCGACAAGCTCAACGTGATAGGATTTCTAGAAAGAGTCTTACCAACTAAGTTCGGTGCTACCCTATTGGAATGATTTAACACTTAGTTAAGAATCGTTTGGGAAATCATTAACAACCGCCCAGCCAAGTGCAGCCTACTTTTGAGAAAATTAATCTTAACGGTATGAGAAAATTCAAACTCGCTTTGGCCTTGGTGCTTTTCGTTTCAAGTGCCTTCGCGCAACATGATCCTAAACTCTTGGGCAAAGTCGCACTTGATCGCTTCCAGCAATTACCTTACGCCACTTGGTACGCGCCCGACTATTCCGCTTACGTCCCGAATGCCATCGTGCTGGATCAACTTAAAAAATCAAATCTTTCAAAGTATACCATCACTATTTTCTTTGGAAGTTGGTGTGGCGATAGCAAACGGGAGATGCCCAAGCTGACCAAAGTGCTGGATCTTCTTTCCTTTCCAAAAAATAAGTTGACATTGATTGGTGTGGAGGATTCTACTGAGTTGTTAAAGCAATCACCTCAGCGCGAAGAAATGGGTCTGAATATTTACCGAGTGCCAACGTTCATTATCTATGATGGCAGCAAGGAAATTGGGCGCATCACTGAATCACCTGCGGAAAGTATGGAGCGCGACTTATTAAAAATAGTCGATAAAAAAGAATATGCGTCCAACTACCGGGCATTTCCCATCATCAATCAATGGTTAAAAAAAGGATTGTTGAAAGATGAAAATATAAACCCTCGCGGCTTGGCTTATCAACTGAAGCCTGTTGTGTTAAGTGAATCGGAATTAAATGCCTGCGGTTATGTTTTGATGGCGCAAGCGAATCTCTACGAAGCGATCGTAATTTTCAGAATCAACGCAAACCTCTTTCCAACCGCTAATTGTTATGATAGTTTGGGAGAGGCGTATGCCAAAGCGGGACAAAAGGAGAAAGCTATTCAAGCCTATGAAGTAGCTGCGCAATTGGATCCAAATAACATGGACATCCAAGAAAGGCTGAAAAAATTGAAGGCGGGATAATTTATTGGTCTCAATCGATAGGTAAAATTTTATTGTGCCGTCAGGTCTTCCAGGCAAACGGTTCACAAATGCCAGCTAACTCGAGAAAGAAATAAAGTGGCCACGGGAGCACGAATAAATTCTCATTCGCGCACCTGCCTTCGATAGGGAGGTCCGTGGCAAAATTTTTGGCTATGAAGGGGCAGACTTTCCGTCTGCAATGAAATCTTTGGATTGGAAGTCCATAGTGGTTTTGTTCATTCGTTGCTCCTATGTGTGCTCAAGGTATCAAGTCAACGCTTACTTCTAACACCTCAAACTTTCTCCGCTTTAAACCCAGCTTTTACAACCGCTGCCTTTATTTTCGCTTCATCGATTTCTGAGGTAATGGTAAGAACTTTAGATGGATTGTTTGTATCCACTTGCCAATTTCCTTCTCCTACCGTTTCATTCAAGTAAGGAGTTACCGTGGCCACACAGCCACCACATTTGATGTTTGTATTGAATTTTAATGTTTCCATTTTCTTTTGGATTGATTAGATGTTGTGTTAATTTTTTTCTGCCCGTTAGATTTTCATAAATTTTAATCGCAAGCTATTGCTCACTACGCTTACCGAACTCAAGGCCATGGCTGCTCCGGCAATCATAGGGTCTAACAAAAATCCATTGATCGGATAAAGAACGCCTGCTGCGAGCGGAATGCCAACGATATTGTATATAAACGCCCAAAATAAATTCTGACGAATGCCTCTTACCGTTTTGGTAGATAAATTTAACGCACGCGGGATTGAATTTAGATCGGATGTAATCAACGTCATCTTGGCAACATCCATCGCAATATCAGATCCTTTGCCCATGGCAATGCTTACATCAGCTTGAGCCAACGCTTGCGAATCATTGATACCATCGCCCACCATGGCTACTACTTTTCCTTCGGCTTGCAGTTGTTTTATGAATGCTGCTTTGTCAGAAGGCATCACCTCTGCTTTGTAATGTGCTAAGCCTACTTGCTGTGCCACTGCTTTGGCGGTTTGTTGATTATCGCCTGTGAGCATGTACACCTCAATACCTTTTGCCTGTAGTTTTTCAATGGCCGCGCGCGAAGTTTCTTTTATCTTGTCTGCGATGGCGATCAATGCCAACACCTCTTTTTGAGTAAAGAAATAGACAACTGTTTTTGCCTCATCTTTCCATGCGTTAGAAATTTGCAAACTATCTTTTTCTAATTCCAAACGTTGTTCGGTCATCAATTTTTCGTTGCCGATATAATACGTTTGTCCTCCCATGTTGGCTTTCACTCCTCTTCCGGTGATACTCTCAAACTCTTGTAACACGCTGACTTTACTATTTTCTTTCAACCGATCAACTACGGCTTGCGCAAGCGGATGCTCAGAATGGACTTCCATCGAATACAAAATATCGCGCCACAGCGAAGCACTTTCATTTTCAATTACCCATTTTAAATCCGTGACCACAGGTTTGCCTTCGGTGATGGTGCCTGTTTTGTCAAGAATAATTGCATTTACTCGATGAGCCAACTCGAGGCTTTCGGCATCTTTGATCAGGATATTATTTTCCGCTCCTTTACCCATACCCACCATAATGGCAGTGGGTGTTGCCAACCCCAGCGCACAGGGGCAAGCAATCACCAATACCGTAATGGAAGTCAGCAGCGCGTGTGTGAAAGCATCTTCTCCTCCCACCGCCATCCACGTGGTAAAAGTTAGAATGGAAATAACGATAACTACGGGCACAAATATTCCGGCAATTTTATCAACCAATTTTTGAACCGGTGCTTTGCTACCCTGGGCCTGTTGCACCATTTTCACAATTTGTGCTAAGATGGTATCGCCTCCAACTTTTTGGGCTTCAAACCGAAAGCTTCCTTTTTGATTGATGGTACCCGCAAAAACTTTTTCACCCGCTTTCTTTTCTACCGCTATCGGTTCACCGGAAATCATGCTTTCATCTACAAAAGAAGAACCGTTGATCACCACACCGTCAACAGGAATTTTCTCTCCCGGTCGCACAATGATCGTGTTGCCCACTTGTACGGCACCAATGGGTAATTCCTTTTCCTCTCCGTCAATCAACACAAGGACCGTTTTTGGTTGAAGACCCATTAATTTTTTTATAGCTGAGGAGGTGTTTGACTTGGCTCTTTCCTCCAGTAATTTTCCCAACGAAATAAATGCAATTACTACGGCTGCGGTCTCATAATAAACATGTGCGTGAATTCCTCGGGCGTGCCAAAACGCAGGAAAAAATGTATTGAACAAACTGAACAAAAATGCGATGCCAGTCGAAAGTGCGACAAGTGTATCCATGTTTGCTTTACCAAAGCGCGCTTGCTTCCAGGCATGGATAAAAAAGTTTCTGCCGAAGTAAAATACTACCGGTGCTGCCAAGGCCATTGAGATATAATTTCCATACGGCATATCCATGTAAAACATACCAATGATGACAAGTGGTACGGAAAGAATTGAAGACCAAATTGTACGATTCTTGATTTCCTGATATTGTTTGACGTCTGATTCTTCTTTTATGGCTTGTGAATTCTCCGTATCGATCACCAGATCATATCCGATGGAGCGAACCGCATTTTGTAAGTCTAGCGTTTTTGTTTGAGTCGGATCAAATTCGATCAAAGCAGTTTGGTTGGCGAAATTAACGGCTGCGTCTTTCACTCCCGGAGTTGATTTCAACATCGACTCTACACTTACGGCACATGCCGCGCACGACATTTCCAGAACGGGAAAGCTCTGCTTGGTAAGTGAAGTCTTATCTGTCTTTTTTGATTTTAAAATTTCTGTTGTCATTGTTTTTTCGTTGGCTTAGCATGCAAACACGTATCATGCGCTTTCCGTTTTACAGAACCCATTGAATAGTTTATATCCATTCAGCCTTAATAGGTCAATTGGGCGCAACAATAAACCAAGGAAGCGCAAGCTACATCAGGTCAACACAGTAGCCGTTATAATTATGCATGAATTGCTTATAGAATTTAATGAAAGCGAATCAGCTTACTCCATCCAACGGTTGTCTCGCATCTAAGTCGCGAGATCTTTTTAGTTCAGAAGGTGTGAAGCCTGTTATTTTTTTGAATTGTGCCGATAAGTGTGCCACGCTGCTGTAGTCAAGGCTTCGGGCAATTTCACTCAAATTCAATTCTCCATAGAAGAGCAGTTCTTTTGCCTTCTCTATTTTCTGTCGGATAATGTATTGCTCTAGCGTAATCCCTTCTACCGATGAAAACAAACTGCTGAGGTAGTTGTATTCGTAATGCATCTCCTCGGCCAGCATTTTCGACCAATTAAATTTTCGGTTGAGTTGGTCGCTGTGATGGATTATCTGAATCACTTTGTTTTTGATTCCTTCAATCAATCTTGCTTTGCGATCATCTATCCGCTCGAAGCCGAGTAGTTGCAAGTCGCGATCAAGCTTTGCTAATTTCTCTTCCGGAATGGTTTCATCGCTCAGGCGAACTTCACCCAAGCCAACATGAGCTGGTTGAAATCCGGATGTCTCAAACACTTGTTGCACGGCCGTGATGCAGCGATTACAAACCATGTTTTTGATGTAGAGCGTCATGTGATAATTTATTCTAACCAGCTATAAAAGTAGAAACATTTGACGAATAGTAGTTTGAGTTTATTGGATGAGAATGGATTTCATCGTTGCTGTGGAATACTATACGAAAGGTAAGATCAGAAACGGTGAAGAAACGGAGTTATTAATTAAAAGATTATTGGATCACAATTCCTTCGTCATAAATACACTGTTGACATCTTCCTTGTAGCTGGCGAACGGTGAACAATAATTAAAGCCAAATTTGGTGTATAATTTTCTAGCTGGGTCAAAGAAAGCCATTGATCCTGTTTCTAAACTGAGGCGTTGATAGCCCCTTAGTTTCGATTCGTTGATGATGTGATTTAACAGCATCGCTGCAATTCCTTTTCCGCGAAGTGAAGTTGACGTGCGCATCGATTTAATTTCAGCGTGTTGTTTGTTCAATTCTTTTATCGCCCCACAGCCACCAATTTTTTCTCCATCCATTACCGTCCAAAATGTGATCTCCGGTTTCCGTAAGCCCTCTAAATTAAGGGCATGTTTGCTTTCTGGTGGCGAAACGGCTTTCATGTCATTTATATGTTCTTCCAGAAACTCCGCAATCTCTTTACCCGACAAATCGTCAATAATTATTTTCATTCGACCTATTCATTTTGACATCAAAGATAAACGAGTCTTCATTTTGCAACTAATATTATCGACACTTCACCCCAAAACCTAGCCTTTCGCCACTCAACGTAAAAATTTGTTGTAACCCGCGGACTTGTTTTTAGGTTTGTGGGGGTATGGAGCAAACGTTAAAATCAGTACACAGCACTTCCATCGAAGAAACCACCGAAAGCCGCATTTCGGCCTGGCTCAATCAGCCCTTTCCCTTTTACCTCAATGACGACCGCAAGAATTTTGTGCTCGTCTTCTTCATCAGCGCATTCGTAACGGTTTTTCTCTATCTCTTCAAAACCGAAAACGAATTTGGTTTTGCAGACGGCCTCCAATGGCTGCACGGCTTGATCACGTTTGGCGTGCTGACTTTTAATATACTCGTGCTGCCCAAAATTTTCCCCGTAGGGATGGATCCCATCTCGTGGAACATAAAAAAATATGCGGTGCTTAATGTGCTACACCTGATGTTGATCTGGGCCGTGGCCACGATTTTAGAAAAATTGATTTTCTGTCCGTTGGGTATGGGCTGGACGGTGGTGGCCGCACACACCGTGGGGCAAGTGGCCATCAAGGGCGTGATCCCCATTGCGCTGACGACTATGTTTTTGCGGGCGCGCATGCTGCAAGAAAATTTGCGCGAAGCCATCAAAACCAATCAAGAACTTCAAAAGATACAGACACTTAAAAAAGATGTTCCTAAATCGGCCAACCAAATAACACTGTACTCCGATACCAGCGAAAGCCTCACCTTCAACTTGCCCGATTTGCTGTTTATAGAGACAGACGATAATTACTCTACCGTGATGTGGAAAGAGGCAGGGCAGATACAGAAAAAACTCTTGCGCGTAAATCTAAAAAACATCGAATCGCAGCTCGATAATTCGTTCACCCTCCGTTGCCACCGCTCGTACATAGTAAACGTAAACGCCATCAGCGCCATCAGCGGAAACACCAACGGCTACAAACTCAAGATCAACGGCTCCGATTTTTCCATTCCCGTCTCTCGCCCCAAAGGCAAAGAAGTGATGGAAAAGATTTCTCAGCTGCGGAATATGATGGAGTTGAGTTAATAAATTATTTTTTGGGCGTGCCCCCTTACTGAAACATCAGGGGTCGGGCTTTTCGCTACAATCTTTTTGCCCCTACACACTTTCCTTAACGACAAAAAGGATTTACGCTACAATCCCTCACGCACGCCAGTACAACAACTCACGGTTATCGCATTTGATTGGCGCAAAAGCTGGGCAAACCTGCTGCAACGCCAAGCCATAGTGTACTAACCCCCTAAAAGACTGGACAGAAATCTGAAAACAGATTTATAACAGTTAAATTAGGGAAACTATGTCAAGAGGAAAAAGGTCATTCACGCCAGAAGAGCGATTAAGTCTTCTACAGGAAGCAGAAAGAGAAGGTTACATGGAAACATGCAGGAAGTATAACCTGTCACCTGCCTTGCTATCAAAATGGAAACAGCGCTATCTTGCCAAGGGAGCAGAGGGACTCAAGCCTGCATACAAACGGGTGAAATAGAGCCAGCACTATCAGCATTGTGCTTCGTTTAAAGTTTAGTGCTGTCAGACCCGCCTTCGCATCGCTGCGGACGGGAAGGCAGTTTAGTGCTCCTATTAGGATAGTTGTCAGAAACGTTTTTTCGCGTAACCCCAAAAGGCCAGCAACTGCAATGAGATTTTAAACTAGTTGTGCAACACTAAAAATTGGAAGTAAAAATATGCATACCGCATCCAGCTCTACAGGCTCATGTCTTGAACATATCAACCGTGAACGCCATGTTGCCGGAAGGAATTAATGAAGTCGTAACACCCTATCCCCCAACTCCTTTTCAATCGTTGATTTTTTATTGCAATAACCCGGTATCGATGAACAGGGTCGGGGAAATAGAATTTAATAAGCAACCTCTGGCTGTGTTGATAGGTCCGCAGTTTTCACGGGTAAATGTTAAAGTCTTCAAACAAATAACTGCCATACAGGTAGACTTCCTTCCAGGAGGCATGTTTAGGATGTTGGGCATTCCTATGCATGAATTATTTGATGGCGGGTTTGATGCCGCTGATTTCTACGGTTCTGAGATGAGGATTGTTAACGAACAATTGCAGCATGTTACAAATTTGGTGGAAGGCAAAAACATCGTGGAGAAATTCCTCTTAAAACAAGTACGGAGCCTCAAGGAAATATTGCCTGTAGATTCTGCTATACGAATTCTGTTAAGCAATAATGGCATTATGAGTATAGAAAAGGCAGCTTCACTTTCTTGTCTGAGTCTGAAACAATTTGAAAGAAAGTGCCATGAGAGAATTGGAATGAATCCTAAATTATATGCCCGCATTTTAAGATTTTCAAATGCTTATAGGTTACATGAAGCCTCCCCACAGCACAGTTGGATAGAAATAGCCTACGAAGCGGGATACTACGATCAAATGCACATGATTAGAGATTTCAAAGTCTTTGCCGGAGTAAATCCTTCGGTTATTGAACAGCAACTCCTTGCCACCCCGCTGAGAATGCAAAAACACCTACGCTTTTAAGTTGTCGATTTTATACTATTCAAACCGTGCATGTTTGACATACTTTGTTTAAAAATTCACAACAGGAATTAAAAACAAGCGCCATGAAAACTACCATTCATATCATTTTAGTATTGAATTTCTTTTGCGGTTTTTCGTTTGCACAGGAGGTTACAAAGCAAGCAGCCGAACCAGTTGGGCTCGATAAACTAAGCGGGTTCTCTCAAACCTATTTTTATAGCCCTGGCTATGAAGATAGAGCAAGGGCCATTGCTGCTTTTATGGAGAATGCGGGTAGCTATTTTCAAAAGGAAATTGGATTTACTCCCAAAACAACACTCTATATACTTGGCCCCCAACAGTGGAAACTTGTTGCCGCCAAACCCTTGCTCGAAGTATATGGATTTCCACACAACATTGATAGTTTTCGGCTAGCCATCGCGGCAGAGGACAACGATTTCTGGCGCAGCTTTTTACCTCCTGTTAATCAACTTCCACCGCCTATGGCAGCACAGGTTAGAAATGCCTACGGGAAACTAGACGGTTCGTACAGTATGATGCCTTTCTTTGATTTGTTAGCCCTTCATGAAATGGGACATTCTTATACTTCTCAAGCCGGCCTTAAAATGCAACGCAATTGGATGGGTGAGTTATTTGTGAACATTATGCTGCATACCTACATAGCAGAAAAACAACCGGAACTTTTACCCGCCCTTGAGGCATTTCCAAATTTAGTAGTGGGTGGCGGTACGGCTGAATATAAGTTTACCAGTTTAGAAGATTTTGAAAAATTGTATGCTACGTTGGGTATGGGTCCGAAAAACTATGGGTGGTATCAATGCAAGCTTCATTCGGCTGCAAAAGATATTTACAACGCGGGCGGCAAAAACGTGTTGACGAAACTTTGGGGTGCATTGAAAGCGCACCAAGAAAAAATGACAGATACCGAATTTATCACCATGTTAAAAAAGGAGGTACATCTTTCTGTAGCAAATGTGTATCTAAATTGGAACACGAATGACTAAATCTGCAAATAGTTAATAATCCATTCGCCCCACATTCTTTCAGTTTGCCCCAGCAGCTCTTCATTCGCACCAAAAAGCGGCTGGCCTGCCCCAAACTCACAAAATGATAAGCTAATACATAACCTGTTTTCGTTGATGGAGGAAATAAACCAACCATATTATGAAAACACTTATTACACTTTCTTTCCTTTTTGTTACAGCTTTAACTTTCGGTCAAACAGCTGAGCGTCCTCGTACCGAATTCACCATTGATCTTTCGGAAAGCGCCATCACCATTAAGCCGGGCGAAACCAAACAAGTAACGGTTTCCATCGCACGCTCTAAGCATTATGCCAAAGAAAAGGCGACTCTTGGGTTTTTGAGCTCATTGCCACAAGGCATCACGGTAACCTACGAACCCAAAGAAGGAAACTTTGACAGCAGCGTGGCAACTATAGTTGCAGCACCCGATGCAGCGGCTGGCGCATATCAATTAGTGCTAAGTGGCATGCTCAGCACCAAGAAAAAGGGAACGATTTTAAAATTGAACGTAAGCAACGATCAGCTTGCTGGGAAATAGACTATAAAAATTTATTGCCATAGATGCACAAATAAACTGAAAAAAATATTCGTGCATTTTTTTTAGATCAATCGCCTCGCCTTTTGTTTGTGGCCGCAAAACGTTCTCAGTGCTTTTCCCAAGTATCGTCTCCGTTAGGGACGATGCATTTGAAAAAAGGAACGACATTAAAATTTAATTGTGAGCAACAAAAACTTATTGGAAAAATTGAGTCACTAAGTATGCGATCGGTGGTCAATCACACCTCCAACAAAATTCCTACCTTGTCCAGACAATAAAATCAAGCCCTATGCGTACTCCTTTACTATTTCTTTTTATTTTCCCGTCCTTGTTTGTAACCGCCCAACCCAAGCAACCCGATTGGGTAAAGCGGCAAGACGCTAAAGCGAATTGAAAAAGGTTTTAGAAAAGCGCTAACCACATAGGCACAAATGGGCACATAGCTATGTTATCTATGTGGTTGAATAAGGACATGTATGAAAAAACTCAAACTCGAAGAACTCGGTCGCATATCCGTTGACCAATTTAAAGAAGCAACAAAAATTTCTGTTTGCATTTTGTTGGACAATGTGCGCAGCCTCCACAATGTTGGCTCTGCCTTCCGCACTGCCGATTCGTTTAGAATTGAGAAAATTTATCTTACAGGTATCACGGGTACACCACCCCATCGCGAAATTCAAAAGACTGCGTTGGGTGCTACCGAATCTGTTTCATGGGAATATGCTGAAAAAACTCAGGATGTGATTCAAAAGCTGAAATCAGACGGCTACGTTATTGTGCTGATAGAGCAGACAACAGAAAGCACGCTGCTCAATGATTTCTTAGTCGAAAAAAGCAAAAAATATTGTTTGGTTTTTGGAAACGAAGTGAATGGGGTGAGCGATGAAGCGATAGCACTAGGCGATGTCGCGTTGGAGATTCCGCAAGGCGGCACCAAACACTCGCTCAACATTTCAGTTTGTGTGGGAATTGTAGCGTGGGAGTTTTTTCAGAAACTCAACTAGACCAATCAGCAGGATATTTTATCCCGGCCTTCAATCGAATTTCGTCTAGCATTTCCATCAACAGCAAGGTGTCATTTAATTTCCGAACGGGACTTTCACTCAGTCCCTTTTGCAAACATTCGGTTACATGCTCCGCTTCGTATTCATATCCGCTGCCTTTTGCTTTTTCAAAATCTATTATTTGACGAGTGTCCACTGTTCCCGGATAGTATTCTAATTGAGTGGTAGGTCCATGAAAGCGGTGTGTCATTCGTATTCTGCCTAGCTCGCCAGCGATGTCTGCTCCTGTTGCGAGATTGGCCGCAAATGATGAAAATAGATGTGCGATAGCTCCGTTTTTATATTCAAATCGAATCGAACATTGATCGTCAACACCAGAAGGCGCGGCTGCCATGATGGCCGCAACGTGATCAGGCCTTCCAAGAATATCTAACGCCAAAAAAACAGGATAGACACCTACATCTAATAATGAACCACCACCCAACGCGGGATCGTAAATGCGTTGAGAAACGGGAGGTGTAGGTTTGAAACCAAATTCTGCACTGATGTATTTTACTGATCCAACTTTTCCTTCGGCAATCAATTCTTTTGTTTTTTGATAGTGCGGAAGAAACCTTGTCCAAAAGGCTTCCATTAAAAATACCTTTTTCCTTCGAGCTAAATCAACAACTTCTTTGGCCTCGCGAAGATTGACCGTAAAAGCCTTTTCGCACAGTACAGCTTTTTTGTTTTCCAAACACAACTTTACGTGTTCGTAATGTAACGCATGTGGTGTGGCAACATAGATTACATCTACTTCAGGATTTTGCGCCAACGCTAAATAGCTGCCATGAACATTTTTTACGGGAAAATCTTTTGCAAAGAGGTCAGCCGTCACTTGTTCGCGAGCAGCTACTGCATTCAATTGGGCATTGTTTACATACTGTAAATCAGACGCAAACTTTCGCGCAATTTTTCCACAACCTAATATGCCCCACCGAATAACCTGACTCATTTTTTTGGCTTCTCTTTTTTAAATTGCTCAGCCATTTTAAAGGTATACTCCAATGACTGAGTTTTATGTCAGGCGTTAATCCCCAAAAAAACAAAATTGGGTCTTTACCTTTTTTTTGATACGTTTTTTACCGTGTTAAAATATTACAGTCGTAACTAATGTCGTTCTGTACATGTTCATTTCTGTTATTCGGGTGTTCAAATATGAAGAAAGATTAAGATCAATACTTGATTTTTGCCTGATTTTCGCATTGGCAAACAGTTTGCTAATGATCAGTCATTATGAAAACCCTATTCGCCCTCTTGCTCTGGTTTATTCTGTTTGCACTTTGCTGGCCAATTGCCATCGTCTTCCTATTTCTGTTACCCTTGATTTGGTTGATTTTACTTCCGTTTAAAATCATAGGCTTCTCCCTAGAAATTGTTTTCAAACTGATCGGATCTATTTTAATGCTGCCGTTTAAATTATTGGGGGTTCGGTAGGTTTTTTTTCGACCCTTCGGGTTCCGCCATACAATTCATATTCTAACAGGCGACAGTCTAATTGAGCAGTATAAAACTCAATTCTGCGACTCGCTTTCAATCCTACTTTTTTGGCCAACTCTAAGTTGCCAGTAAAAATATAACCCAAGTACCCTTGACATTTTTTCTTCATGAAATCACCGATGCGCGCGTAAGTGATCTCGAGCTCTTTTTCATCGCCAAGCCGCTCACCATACTCGGGGTTAAAATAAACAATGCCGGGCGGTTCAGGTAAGGCGGTGGATTCGAAATCGCAGACAGCAAATTCCATTAATTGATCAACTCCCGCCAGTTCAGCATTTACTCTAGAGATTTCGATCGCATCTGCGCTAATGTCAGTGGCAATTATTTTTAGTCCCGGCACTTCGGTGATTTGATTTTTTAATTTTTGCAATTCTTCTTCATACACGGTGGCATCGTACCCCAGCACATGCTGGAATGAATAATTATGTCGGTATAAACCAGGTCTTCGGTTGGTAGCCAGCAACAGTGCTTCAATGGCAATGGTAGAGGAGCCGCACATCGGATTCACAAACGGAGATTTTCTGTCCCACTTGGTGGCCATGATGGTAGACGCGGCCAGGGCTTCCAGCATAGGTGCTTGACCCGGAATTTTTCGATAGCCGTGTTTCGCCAATGTTTCACCTGATGTATCTAAGAAAACTTCTGCCTGCTGATCGTTCCAATACAAATTGATGACGGCACCATCTAAGATCGAACCCGAATCTGGGCGCTTTAGAACTTCCCTTCGCATCCGATCGACAATCGCGTCTTTCACTTTCACATTCACAAACATCTCGCTGTTCACCAGAAAGTGACTGGAATTATTGGTAACAGAAAAATATCCTTCTGGGGAAAGAATGGTTTCCCATGGATAGTGAAGCAACTTAGTATAAACTTCTTCGGGGCTATTGGCTGAAAATTCTTTTAGCGAATACAATACTTGAGATGCACAGCGCAAATTGAGATTTAGTCGGATGCAATCATTGACTGTGCCTTTCAGTTCTATGCCGGTTACAAACTTTCGTTCAATTTCAAATCCCAGATCTCTTACCTCTTGCTCTAGGTAGGGTGTGATGCGCTTCTTGCAAGTGATGATGATACGACTAGCGGTGGTGAAAATACTCATCCTTTTAAAATTCAGAGCTGAAAGGTATGGGTTAAAACTGATTTCTTTGATGAAATAGCAAGTACCGGTAATCTATTTTCACCCGAGGTGTAGCGAAAATTCTCGCCTCTAATTGTGGCAGTTCAACTTGGCATGCGACCCATCTCTTGCCAATTGGCGGGTTCGTGGAAAGACTTGGACGATGATATCTTCAGTGATCTGACCGAAAATGTTGTTAAAAATAGAGCAAAAGACCGTCAAATGGATTAAGGGCAGCTCTAAAAGCCTTTCTTTTACTACCTCAATCCCTTTCCCCTTCTCCAAAATAGAAGGGTAGGTTGTGTTTTTAGAGATGCATTTCAGCGTGACCGAATCAATTATTGATACTGACATTTTATCTTTCTATTTCAAGGGTGACAGTAAAGCGATTGATCAATTTAGCAACGATCTAAAAGTGATTGATCAGATCAACATATCCATCATCACTTATCACGAAATCTTAGCTGGTTCAAAATTTAAAAAGGCACAAAAAAAAATTCAAGAGTTTGAAGAATTTGTTGCCAACAACAATATCATTTATTTGTCGGAAGAGTCCGCTAAAAGATCAGGAGACATTTACGTAGACCTTAGGCAAAAAGGAATTACCATTGGTACTTCCGATCTTCCAATAGCGGGTATTGCACTCGTTGACTTTAATTATAAATAATGAGAAACATTTTGAGCTTATTAAAGGGCTGAAGATTGAAAACTGGAAGAAATAGATTCTCATTTCTTCAAGAATTAATCTTCTTATACGAAGCCCCAATCCCCCTGATCAACGAAGAACTAAAACCCTGATGTTCCATTTCATTCAAGCCTACAATAGTACATCCTTTTGGCGTAGTTACTTTGTCGATTTCTTCTTCGGGATGGCGATTGAGTTTCAACAACAATTCGGCAGAGCCCTTTACTGTTTGGGCGGCAATCAAGCTCGCGGTTTTAGCGTCAAAGCCAATTTCAATTCCTCCTTGTGTGGCAGCGCGAATAAACCGCAGCGCAAACGCAATGCCGCAGGCACCTAACACGGTAGCGGCATCCATCAGCTTTTCTTCTATCGGAATGGTAATACCGAGCTGATCAAATAATTCTTTTACATAGTTAATTTGGTTGTCCGTGGCACCTTGCTGGCAAAGGCACGTCACAGATTCTTGTATGGCAATAGCGGTGTTGGGCATTGCACGAAAAATCGGAATGGGCGAATCAAAGATTTCTGCGAGATCTTTTAGAAAAATTCCGGTGACTACACTTATAATTATATGCTTGTTCGGATCGAAAGAATCTTTCAAACCAGCCAGTACCTCTTTTACATTGAACGGTTTCAACGCCACAATAATCACCTCGCTGGTGCGGATGGCTTCAACATTATTGGCTGTAACCGTCACCCCTTTTTGTTTTAAGTCTTCTAGGCGCGAGAGTGTTCTACGCGTGATGGTTATCTGATCAGCACTTGCAAAGCCACTTTTTAAAAGTCCTTCGGCAATGGCCATTCCTAAATTTCCACCACCTATAATGGTAATCTTTTTGGTATTCATGTTTATCTAATTTTGGAACAATGTGTCATTCAGACGTCCCGTGCAAGATAGTTAGCTTTTGCGGCACATCGCACCAACATTCGCAATTTGGCGCATCCATTTTTGTCAAGGAGCCATAACGACAATACAATAGCCAATGGGTTACGTTAGATCGCATGCAGACGTTATACCGAGGCCAAGGTTGGATTTAGTGGACGCAATTTTAAAAGTGGCAAAACAAGTAAGCCGGTTATAGCGGGATTTTTTGAAGACACAACTGCTTGAGCTGCGATGATGAACTCGAAAGGTTTGTTTACTTACAACACATCAACAAATAGAAAGGAAATGATCATTTATAAAAAAGGTCTATTACCGATTAGAATCCGTCATCTTCCTTTTTCTCTTCTTTTTTCTTGTCTTTCTTTTTTGCAGAAGAAGTGCCACTCGATAAATCGTAAGGAGCTTCGATGCCATAATACTGTTGTCTAAATTTGTTCACGAAAGCGAGGATTTCGTCATCTGTGCCCGGAATGAATACCAACTCGCCCGCCTTTGCTTTGCTGGCGTTTGTCTTTTTCGAAATCAGATCATTAAATGCTGGATTAGAAGAATGAACCATTAACCGATTATCCTCAAGCCCAAAGTAATACCACGATTCAGGAGATGCCTTAAAAAATACGTGAAATACTGGAGCACCATCTTCGTTTTTTCTGACTTCCATGAATCCTTCAAAAGCACCATTGATATCGTTTCGGTTACTATTGCTGATCCCCAAAGCACCTTCGCTAAAGAAAGCCTTCCGCTCCTGAGACCATTTTAAATTCACGTTTGAAAAAACAAGTGGTTGGATGAGGCCCGCAATGGTGCCCAAGGATACATACCCTTGTTGTACTTTTTGCTCATAGCTTTTTGTGGGCGCCTCCCCTATTAGGTTGGCCATTTTGTAAAGTAACTCTGTTTGGTCTCCCAGTCCTTCGTTCGCTCCCTCGCTCTTGATCACCTCTTGCAGATTAGTGGCCATTAATTGATACGCGGCATCTGGTATTTTCATGTTGACCATAATGAGTGAGTTCATCTTGATGTCGTTAGTCACCAAGCTGCCCGACCCAATGGCCGAGGCTTCCACTTTAAAATCGTTGCTGTTCTTAAAAAAACTTACCGCCCCTTCAAAGTTTACTTCTTCCTTGTCTTCATTGTAGGCAAAAACTTTTCCTGCGAGTTTTTCTCCTGCTGCTTTTTTACGATCTTCTATTTTAAACTGGCCACTTTCTTTGTCAAAAAATAACGACCCGCTAGGAAGAAAAAAGTCTTCATCATTTTCATCTTTCTTATCAAAAACAAAGGTGATGTAGAGGCTATTGTCTTGCGCAAAATGTAATCCTGCCTGCGCTTTTTTTCCTTCATCTGTAACCGTTTTGTCGAAGTCCAAATAAATTTCCTTTTCATCACCGCTTTGATTGTACGCCAACCAAGTGTTATAGTTCTTCAACTTTTTAAGATCCAACTTGATAAAGCCCTTTAGCTGCAAGGCAGGTCTTGTTGCATACATGACCATATCGCCTTTGTAGTAGATACGTGGCGCAACCAATATTTTTTGAGTGTCAACCACCGCACCATTTCCAACCGTCTGCTGCGTAGCGTTGCCCTTGCTTTTCTTTCTCCCTTTGGCTTCCGCCTCGATAGGCTCCAAATGGAAGTCTGTCATTTTGATATTGAATGTATCATTCACCGAATTCACATACTGATAAGTTGCATATCCAGAAAACTCTTTCCTCGAAATAATATCCACCACTCCATCTTTCAGCCGATGGTAGCCATTGATTGTATCTAACACGATCTTGGTGTTTTTCAATTGGCCGATTTTAGCATTCTCCAAAATCAACACTTCATTATTCTCGGGCGTAATTTTGGCATCGGCCACCACGATAAATGGGATACCGCTTACTTTTAGCTGTTGGAGGCGAATGTCGTACTCTGCTTTTTCTGCATTAAAACGAAGCGAGTCCAGTTCCTTGCGCGTGGTGTAGAAGTACGAATTCTCGAGCGGTACATCGGGTGCCTTGCTCATCACAATTTTTTGTTTGGTCAAATCCCACTTGGCCTCGGGAATAGAAGTTTTGAATTGCGCGTATGGAAATTCAATGGCAGCAACGCCCTCCACCTCAGGGCTGATCGTAGCTACATTTTTGGCCAAGTCGAACTTAAGCCGCACATCGTTGCCGGCCAATGCGGGCTTATCTGGGTTGCCCGTTTTTACTTCAAAGCGGGCATGGCGCGCACTAAAATCTTTTGAAGAAAAACTCAATTCTTTGGAGGAGACATCTGAACCGCGCGTGCTTAGTTTACCACTTGCTGTTAGACCGGCTTTTGAAAGAGTCATGATCCCATTCAGCGTGGCTGTATTCTTATACAATGCAAATGGCTCGCGCATATTTTTTAGCTTGAATTTTTCTTGCTTCGGAAACCATTTCATTTGATAGTCGGTAAATGTTACTTGGGGAAATGTGACGTTGCCAACTTGTTTTTCAACCATCTCGCCCACTTTTCCGCGCGAGAGAACGGAATCGGGATAAAATACAAAATCAGTCGACTGGATTTTTGCCGACAGATAATTGATGCTTCCGTTGGCACGAATTCCTTCGTGATCTAATTTTAGCTCTCCAAAAAATTTTCCTTCACCTTGAAACAGGTTATATCCATTTTTAGGAACGGTATGTTTATAACCCAGCGATTTGTCGGGCATGGTTCTCAATTTTTCTTTGAAAGCCGGAAACATTCCACTGGAGATAAATGAACCTTCAAAACTGATAGAGCTCGGATCGGCATCATTTAAACTGTCTAGCTTAAAGGGCGGTACAACAAAAAAGACAGACTTGTTGTAGGCTCCATCCAAAATTTCTTCTCGATCAAAGTAGATGACTCCTCCGGCAGTAGCATCAAGGCGTGGATAGTTGGAAACTTTTTCTCTTCCTGATTTATTATCGGGGCGATTGATAAAGAGTGTCCCAGATGTTTTGTTGGAAGCAGACATCATGCCACCCTCGGCAGCAGCGGTGGAGTCTGCGCCTACCATTGAATTGTTCACTCTCCTTCTGGTTCCATTTTTCTCCACCACATAAAAGCGCATTGAATCAATGTGGTTGAGGTTTATAAAGAAGCTGTCATACTTAAAGCGAAAATCCTTTCCGGTGATTTCAAAATTTCCGGCATTCACCGTGCCATTAAATTTGATGTCACGATTTTGCAAAAAAGTAATTATGCTGCTATCCGGTTTAATCACCACATTTAGCGAATCGCTGACATTGAACTCTTCTACCCCGTGCACCACCATGCTCCCCTTTTTCAAATCAATAATCGCATTGGCCACCGTATCGGCCAACGATTGAATTTTCATGTTGTCAAAATCTACTTTTCCTTTTTTGGCCTTGATCCAGTGCATGGCCTTGTCTTTCACGCGGATTTTTCCGGTGCGCGGGTTGTATAAAATCATTCCTTTTTGTGATAGGAAATCGGCTACCATAGTCGCCCGCTCAAGAGAGCCCAATTGACCAATTAAATCAACCAGAAAAAAATCCTGCGAACTGTTGGTGGCCTGCTTTACGATAAAATCCAACGGGTGAAATCCAAATCCCACGCCTCGCAACAGTTCGTAATCATTTGGATCATAGAAATCCAACGACTCAAAAACCATTGGGGCAATGCCCGCACCGCCCGCCAACTTGAATTGGATACTATCGGTTTTCATATCCCATTCCGCTACATCGGCATCAAACTCAATGTTAAAGTAAGTTGAGGAAAATGGAGCTTTTCGCTGATTGGTTTTTTCTTTTGAAAGAAGCAGTTTTTGTTTTTTTAAACTGTACTGCATTTTCATGGAAGGGTGAGAGATCGAGTCATTGCCTTGGTAGATTACCACCTGTGCATTGGAAGCCGTGACCACCGAATCGCGAAAGCTGAAAGAAGTGGATTGCGCCTTAAAGCGCTTGTCCGATTCTCCATTTATCTCAAAAGTAGAAGGGCCATTTGACACGGAGGCGCTTGAAATAATTTTGCCAATGAGACTGAACCCGCCTTGGTAGCGAATGAATTTTGAACCCCAACCAAGCAACGTAATGTTGTTTTCATAAGATTTGAAGCGGGGATAGATTGCTGCGCCTTTTGTCTTGTGAAAAATGCTGTTGAACTCAAATTGCCCTGGCACCCGACCGGGCAATTTCCCTAAGTACGCGAGGCTACCTTGTTGAGCGCGTAAAAATGGTTGGGTGGTTTTGAAATAGTATTTTCTAAATTCATAGTTAACAGAATCGCTGCCAATCCCCACTGAGTTCCAATTGAACTTACCATTTTCGCCAACAAAAAGTTTATTTCTCAGCGAGTACGTGCCTTTTGTGCCCGTCAAAAAAGCGGAGTCATAAGGCGTGATGAAATTTAATGAGAGCTGACTAAACTGGATTGCTGCGCCAATGATTGTTGGCTGTGCAATGGGCAATTTCCAAGCAGGAATTTGCACCGTGTCGGGTTCGGTGGGCGCGGCTGGCAGCGTGTCTATCGGTGGTGCATCTAGGTAAGCAAAATTGTAATCGTCATCACGCACCATCAACCGAAATGATTTTTGAAAATGAAGGGCATGGTGCTCAAAAAAATCGCGGCTTGTTTGAAAGAATAAGTTAGCCTGGTCCTTGTTCTCTTTTAAAATGACTTTTTCCGATACTGATAAAAAGGTAGAGAACTTAGTAGATTCAATTTTTTCCAAGGAGACAGCAGCTACAATGGCGCCATAATAATTAATAAAATGAGGGTTTAGTTTATACCCTTTTTTCCTCATGGTCTTCGCCTGCTTTTTGATGGCCATTTGTTGATCAGGCCCCAAGTTGATCCAACTGGACGCAAAGCCATCCCCGATGGACATCACTTCTATCACCTTCGTGTTGTTGAGCAACACTCGAATACTGTCTTGAAAATTCAATTGTTGAGCAGGCTCAACTGGCTTGCTTTTCTGTGCAAAGGCCAAAGGAGAGAGGGCAAGCAGTACAATTAAGGAAGATATTGATTTATTCACAGGCGAAATGGCGTGAAAATTCGGAAATAAATGCCGAAAGTTCTAATCTAAGTTCATAAACACATAGGCACATAGTTCACATATTTTTACCAGAAATAAGCCCAGCTTTGTTTTCTATGTACCTATGCGGTTAAACGTTCCTTTTGGGTTGTTATTTTCTCAGCAGTAAAGAAGCCCATGTTTCCCTTTCACCTCGACTGACTTCCACAAGACCATATTTGGTGGCTTCTGCCTTTAGGTCGCCAATATCGTGCGTGTAAAACCCGCTTAGCAATAGATGCCCACCCTGTTTTAAGAATGACGAATAGGTTTTCATTTCGCTGAGCAAAACGTTTTTGTTGATGTTTGCCAAGATGATATCAAACTCGCCAGTTAAGGTTAGCTCACTGATTTTACCTTGATGGATTTGAATATTCTGGCAACGATTATTTTCACTATTTTCTTTTCCGTTGATCACGCTCCATTCATCAATGTCAAACGCAATGACCTCTTTTGCATTTCGTTTCGATGCCATGATGGAAAGAATAGCGGTACCGCAGCCTGCGTCCATAACACGCGCAGCCGTATGATCCAAGTCCAATTGGGCTTTGATCATTAAGTAGGTTGTTTGATGATGCCCCGTGCCGAAGGACATTTTTGGTGTGATGATAATTTCGTAAGCATACTTCTTTTCGATCTCATGAAAGTCCGCGCGGATCAAGCAACGTTCGTCAACAATAATCGGCTCAAGGCTCTTCTCCCATTGCTCGTTCCAGTTTTGTTTTTCGATTTGATCCCAAAAGAAAAGTAGGGGATTTACAGCCTTGTATTTTTCTTTGATCGCGTCTAATTGGTCGGCATCAAATTTTTTCTCCTCCACGTATGCTTCAAAACCTTTTTCATTTTCCATGAACGTATCAAACCCTGTCTCGGCAATTTCGGCCATTAATATTTCTGAAAAATCAGGATCGCAAACAACTTGGAGACGGGTGTGGTACATAATTTCCTAATTTGAAAATGATACAATTTGAAGAGGGTCAATTTGAAGATGTGCTAATTTAAAGATTTGCTAATTTGAAGATGTGAAAAAGCTATCAACCGAATATTTTTGGAGTAAACATAATTCATTTTCGAGTCAGCGAATTTTCAAATTTACTTCCTTTTCAATGGTGCGCAATTTAGTCTCGCAAAACAAAATCAGTTCATTTGCTTGCTTTACTTTGTCGGCCAGCTCGTCTAGCGGAAGGGTATCACTTTCGATTCGCTCAACAAGCTTTTCTAATTTTGCGTAGGCAGTACTATATGTCTCTTGCTTCATTTATTTCCTTTTTTGTTACCGTGCTATAAATCGATTCATTTTTAAGAAGTGTTTTCAGTTGTGCGTTGGGCTTTATACTTTTCGGATCAGTAATAATTTTATCATCAATTGTAACAATAGCAAAGCCTCTATTTAAAATGGCAGAAGGGCTTAAACTTTTGATCAAGCGTTTCATTTCTTTCAGATTACTGCTGGCATCTTCCAAAAGGTTTTTCACACGAGAAGAAATCCTTTCCTTGAGGTCAAAAATTTGAGATTCGAATTCAAAATTACGCTCAATTATAAAGGTGGCAACCTTGGTAGGCGTTTTATGTTGAAAACACATCAGGTCAACGATGCTGGTATTCCGATCGTGGCCTATTCCCGTAAGGATGGGGAGTGGAAAGTTGGCGGCATAGTTGGCGAGTTCATATTCATCAAAAGGTTTGAAATCAGTTTGCGAACCACCGCCCCGTACGATTACGACCAAATCGAACTTTTCTTTCTGTTGTTCAATCAGCCGCAATTGCTGGAGGATCAGTTCGTGGGCATGGTCGCCCTGTATTTGTGTAAGGAATTCGATAACGGAAAAAGCGTATTCGTGCTTATTGTTCTCTATCTCTTTTTTGAAATCACGCTGCCCATCAGAGTTGGGAGCGGTGATTAAACCAATATGTTGAATTAAGGTGGGCAAGCGAAGCGTGTTGTTAAACGTTTTGAATTGCCCGTCAATTAATTTGATACTTTCGTTTTCCTGCACAAGCCGCTCAAGCGTTCTTTGTCTCTCCATCTCAATTCTCCCCAGCGCATAGGCAGAATCTATTTCCAGCACTTCCAATTGCAGGCCGTAGCGATTATTAAAAGCTACCCGAACTTTACAGGTCAACTCCAACCCATTGACAAAAGACTGCTGGGTGATTTTTTCAAATTCATCAATCTGTCCTAACGCGCTTGACCAAAATACGCCATTGATTTGCGCCTTGGTGGTGTTGCCTTCTTTTTCAATGAAGGTAATGAAGCGATATGATCTGTTGTAGTCTTGCGGTTTTACATTGGTTATCTCAGCGGTGATCCAAAATACTTCTCCGGCAAATCGCTGTTGAAGCGTGCCTTTGATTTGGTCAACAAGTTCTGAAAGTTTTATTTTGGGAGACATGAATTAATTTGAAAATGAAATAATTTGAAGATTTGAAAATTTAGAACGGTCGCAATTTCATCTTCAAATTTTCAAATCAAACGAATTATCAAATGGCCTCACAAAGTTGAACATTTTAAATTTATCTGTTTTATGGTGGCTTTCAATAGTGTAAAGAAAATTTTAACCTACCGAGTATTTTTAAGCGAAAAACAAGAAGGAGGATTTACTGTCACTGTACCTGCCTTGCCTAGCTGCGTAACGTATGGCTAGAATTTAGATCATTCGTTGAGTATCTTTAATTTGAAAATAATATAATTTGAAGATTTGAAAATTGAAGTGAATTTCTAGGCTCATCTTCAAATTTTCAAATTGCCTAATTTTCAAATTGCTTTTATAATCTCCACAAACTCCCTCGACTTCAACGAAGCCCCTCCCACCAAACCCCCATCCACATCCGCGCAAGCGAAAAGTTCTTTGGCATTATCGGCTTTTACACTGCCTCCATACAGAATTGAAATAGTGTCGGCAGTGGCTTGTCCGTATTTAGAGGCAATGTGCTTACGAATTACCGCGTGCATATCTTGTGCTTGTTGGGAAGTAGCGGTTTTGCCCGTACCAATTGCCCACACTGGTTCGTAGGCAATCACCACTTGTTGAATGACCTCGTTGCTCAAATGAAATAAACTTTCTTCTACTTGCTGTTTCACCAACGCTTCATGTGTTCCTTTCTCACGAATCTCAAGTGGCTCGCCACAACAGAAAATTGGAGTAACTTCATTTGCCAACGCCTTGTCGACTTTAGTTGCCAGCAATTTTCCGCCCTCACCAAAGTATTGTCTGCGTTCGCTGTGCCCGATGATTACATAGGGGATGCTCATGGATTTTAGCATCGCGGCAGAGGTCTCTCCGGTATAAGCACCCGAATCATGCTCACTGCAATTTTGTGCGCCCACTTTTATGGTTGATGTGCCCAATTGATTTTTGACAGGAACCAAATACGGAAAAGGCGTACACAAAATAGTGATCACATTTCCTTTCACCTCATCGGCCACCATACCCATGAGTTCTGCCGTTAGGGCATGAGCTTCCTCGATTGTCTTGTTCATTTTCCAGTTGCCGGCCACTATTTTTTTACGCATATAACTAAGTTTAGTTTCATTTTAGTTTTCTATTAATGTCAGCCTGAGCTTGTCGAAGGTTTGGTTTCGACAGGCTCAACCTGACAATTTTTTGTTTACAGTAGGTCATTTATTTTTATCGAATACAAATATTTCTGAAGGCTGATTGTAGGTGAGCCGTGCACTCTTTACAGGGCTTTTGAAAGTCACATGCACCAAGTTTGACTGATCTTCGTGAGTGGCCATGATGGAATCGTGAAATACCTCCAACGTTTTGATCTTTTTGACGTTGGCAATTTCGATGTAGCAGATGAGCGATAGGTCTTCTTTCTCGACTCCTAAAAAAGCAAGCTTACAGGGCTTACCATCTAATTTAACTTTGAAGTGTTCGGTCAAATAGTTAATGACAAGTTGCTGCGTTGTCAATCCATTCTTTGGCTCCATAATGTCCAATTCCGGCTCTTTGCGCTGGGCGCGGATGGAGAGTTCCAAATCGTCTATAAACAATCGCGAGGTGATTTGTAGTGCTTTGTCTTTTTCGCTGTAGTTGATTTCGGTAACGGATAGGTGAATGGGGTGGAGGAAGTAGTTAAAAGTTGAAGGTTGGAAGTTGTTGGTAAAAGACATGCTAACAACTATTAACCAGCAACTAACAACTATCGGTAGATAGCGGTGAAGTAGTACGGTCAAAATTATTTTCATAGAACGGCAAAAATACCTCTAATTGTCCTAATTCAAAATTAGAGCTATACTTGCAGGTCAGCTACTCTTATGGAAAGGCAAAAGCTTCAATATTTTCCAGTTCTTGAATTCGTTGTCTTTGCTTTTAGTCTAATTCCGATTTGGCTTATTGAAATCACAGGATTTTGGCTGCCTATTTTCTTGACAATAGCATCCTATTCAATTTTTATTTCAACAACTAATATCATAATTATAACGGTTGAAGAGCTAACTATAACTTTTCTTAACCCCTTTCAATCAAAGCATTCAATTGAGATTAGGAAAATAAAAAAAATTACTTCTTCTCAAACATTCGAACTTGAATCTGATGTTTCGCTAGAAAATACTTATCCAATCTTAAGAAAAACATATATGTTGGAGTATGAGGACAAAAATGGCGCGGTTAGACTTGTACGATTTAAGCTTTTGAACGGGAAAAGTGCAACTTTAATGCTAAGCCGGTTGACTAAAGATCTACAAAGAAATTAAAATATTGGTTTCCAATAATGAGTGAATTCCAACTTTATTTTACCCTTGGCCAAGAGCACATCTTGGATTACAAAAATGGCTACGACCACATTTTGTTTGTGCTGGCGCTGTGTGCGGTGTATTTGGTCCGCGATTGGAAAAAGATTTTAATTTTGGTAACAGCGTTTACCTTTGGGCATTCCATTACGCTCGCCTTGGCTACACTCAGCATTGTTTCAGTGAATGCTGATGTTATTGAGTTTCTCATTTCCCTCACTATTTTTATTACCGCAGTCTCGAATCTTTTTAAGAAGGAGGAACTAAGGAACAGCAAAGGCATTCAACTAAATTATGTATTCGCTCTTTTCTTTGGACTGATCCACGGCCTGGGCTTTTCCAATTACTTACGTGCCCTTTTGGGTAAAGATCACAGTATCCTATCCCAGCTATTAGCCTTTAATCTGGGTTTGGAGTTCGGCCAGATAATAGTAGTAGCTATTTTTCTGGTGATTGCGTTTCTTTTGGTCGATTTACTGACGATCAGCCGCAGAGATTGGAAGATGGTGCTGTCCTCTGCCATTGCGGGCATCGCGCTGATATTGATGAAGGATAGACTTTAGCAGTTTTAAATTTTTGGAGATAGATAGAATTATCCTGCCAATTGTTCTATTTTTCCATCCCTAAACTTTAATTATTACAAGTATGAAAAAATGGAGTGTATCGGCCATCGTTATTTTTCTTTGTTTAAATCAATTGGTAGCTCAACAACTAGCCAACGTAAAGGCTTCTCAGGTAAATGGCTTGGCAACAGTTATGTATGACATAGAAGCTCCCCCTACCCAAACTTATTTTATAAAACTTCTTTACTCCACCGATGGAGGCAATAGCTTTAGCGAAGAACTAAAATTTGTAGATGGAGATGTTCGCTCTAATGTTACCGGAGGCGCTGGCAAAAAAATTAGCTGGAACTCGAAACAAGAAGTGGGCAATATTGAAGGCAATGTGGTGTTTAAAGTTACCGCAGAAAGTAAAATGAAACTACCCTCGCCCATAGAAAATGAATGGGGAAAATTTCAATTTCTTGATATTAAAAGAGAAAACGGAATCTTAATAATTGAATTTCAAATAACGCCTAAAAAAGATTTAGAATTTTCTGGGTATCCAAACAATAATATTATTTATGATAATTTGGGGAATAGGTCTGATGCTTCAAGAATTTCTGCAGAGGGGGCGGTTGATAATGCATACGGGGGATATACTTTTAAAAAATTAAACCTTACGGGTATTCCGTTTAAAGGCAGTATTGCCTTCTCATTTTCTTCAGAGGCAACTAGTATTTCCTTCTTAACACTTCAACCTGGACAATTCGGACAAGGTTACATCCGTTCGGATCTCAGAAACATAGCCATCCCAAAGTAATATGAAATCACTAATTTTTGCCCTAGGCTTCTTTTTGTCATTGGTTAGTAGTGCGCAGTACTTAGAGGCTACTAGCAAGCCAGTTAATTTTGGAGGGATTAAAGAAGTTAACAATGCCTTTTTGCAAGGTGTAATTAAGCCACTACATTTTAGCTCAAAAGATGGTGTAGATTTAGCATACGGTTTAAGCGCTCCTGTTTTTTTTGGTGGCAGCACAATTCAATTAACTGAGCAAGTGCAATCAAACAATGTTATCGCAGCTGCTAATTTAGTTAAAGAGCGAGCCCCAGCTAGCACACCTAATACTGTAACTTCGGTAAAAGAAGAGGAAATTAAATTGCCAACTTATTATGCGTTAGTCATTGGCATATCTGATTATAAAAACTCTTCGCAAAGTCTTTCTGATTTAGATAGACCTGTTCAAGATGCCAAGCAACTTGCCCAAACCTTATCAGAAAAGTATAATTTCAATTCTGATAAGCTACTGCTGTTACAAAACCCTACACGGGGAGAAATTTTAGATGCCATCGATAATCTTTCAAACAAAATAACTGAGAAGGATAACTTCTTACTTTTTTATGCGGGTCACGGTTATTGGGATGAAAACTTAAAAATTGGCTATTGGCTTGCAGCCGATGCATCTTTCGATAAAAAGTCAACTTGGATATCGAACAGTAACATCAAAGACTACATTATCGGGATTAATTCTAAGCACACACTGTTAATTACTGATGCTTGTTTCAGTGGCAGTATTTTTAAAACAAGAAGTTCAGAGAATCTTTCTTCTTATGGAGTGGCTAAATTATATAGTTTGCCTAGCCGTAAAGCAATGACCAGTGGAAATCTTAAAACAGTACCAGATCAAAGCAAATTTTTTGAGTACTTAAATAAACGGTTATTTGATAATCAAGCCAAATATTTATCTGCTAGAGATTTATTTGGCAGCTTGTACACAGCGGTTTTAAATAACACATCCACAGTGCCTTTATATGGAGTTATTCAAGACTCGGGCGATGAGGGGGGTGAGTTTATTTTCATCAAGAAGGACTAGAAAAACCACTTAAATTCAAATTGGTTAGTGCATATAAAATACCAAGAGATTTAGAACTATAATACTCGCTTTACAGTAAATTTTGAATGATGTTGATGTTGAGTTTGTTTTTTTATGCCCTACTCCTAAACTCTGCATACTATATCCTAACTCCTATATCCTAACTCCTGTATTCTAAATTCCTGTACTCTAACTTCCTAAAAAATGAAACAACTTTTAATCATCGCATCCCTACTGATATCGCTCGCGACTTTCGCGCAAGAGCAACCCAAAGCTGACCTACCCAAGTGGCAAGGCAAATTTGAGCAACTTGATCAGGCGTTACCAACACCCAACGAATATCGTTCAGCCTCGGGTTCTCCAGGCCCAAAATATTGGCAGCAACAAGCCGACTATGATATGTCTGTTGAGTTGAATGACTTAAACCAAAGCATTAGCGGAAGCGAAACCATTACCTACCACAACAATTCTCCCGATGTGTTGAAATATGTTTGGGTGCAGCTTGACCAAAATATTTTGGACAAAGAAAGCAACACGGCCAAAACGCAAACCAATTCTATCCGCGATTCGGTGGCTACAAAAACAATGGCCGGACAATTTAATTTGTATGATTACGAAGGTGGCTATAAAGTAAAATCGGTTACAGACGTGGCCGGCAAGGCATTGAGTCACACCATCAACAAAACTATGATGCGTGTTGATTTGCCAGCGCCATTAAAGTCAGGCGAAAAATATTCTTTCAAAATAGAGTGGTCTTTTAACGTGAACGATCGCAATTTATTTGGTGGACGTAGCGGACTTGAGTTTTTTCCAGAAGATGGAAATTACGTATACACCATTGCTCAATTTTTTCCGCGCATGTGTGTGTACGATGATGTGGTGGGCTGGCAAAACAAACAATTTTTAGGCCGTAGTGAGTTTACGCTGCCATTCGGAAATTACAAAGTGAGCATTACCGTTCCTGCCGATCACATTGTTGGCGCAACGGGTTCGTTAAAAAATCAGCAGCAAGTTTTAACCAAAACTGAAATCGAGCGCTTTGAAAAGGCAAAGAATACGTACGATAAACCGGTGATCATTGTCACCCAAGCCGAGGCAACCGCCAAAGAAAAAATAAAATTGGCTGACAAGAGAACCTGGCAATTTGAGGCAATCAACGTTCGCGATTTTGCCTTCGCCTCTTCTCGTAAGTTTATTTGGGATGCCATGGCCGTGAAGATTGGTGACAAAACACCATTAGCTATGTCGTACTATCCCAAAGAAGGAAATCCATTGTGGGAAAAGGAATCGACCATTGCTGTAAAGAATACGCTTGAAGTTTATTCTAAGTACACCATCGACTACCCGTATCCACATGCAACTTCTGTACACGCTGCATCTATCGGTATGGAGTATCCCATGATCTGCTTCAACTTCGGCCGCCCGAAAAAAGATGGTACCTATGATGACGCGACCTTGCGTAGAATGTTGGGGGTAGTAATTCACGAGGTGGGTCATAATTTCTTTCCGATGATCATCAACAGTGATGAGCGACAAACTACTTGGATGGATGAAGGTATTGATAGTTTTGTTCAATTATTGACTGAGCTAGAACGCTATCCGCAATTGGATTGGAGTCGTGGTAGACCCTCTGGCATTGTTCCTTATATGAAAGGAGACAAAACCATGATGCGGCCTTTAATGACAGGTGGCGAACAAGTAGTGATGGCAGGTGCCGAGCAATACGCGAAAGCCGCAACGGCATTGTTCATTCTTCGCGAAAGCGTAATGGGCAAAGATTTGTTCGATAAATCATTTAAAGAATATGCACAACGCTGGGCATTCAAGCACCCGAAGCCGGCAGATTTTTTCCGCACGATGGAAGATGCTTCGGCTGTTGATTTAGATTGGTTTTGGAAAGGTTGGTTTTATACTACTGATAATGTAGACCTATCGCTTGACAACGTGAAGTGGTTTAAAGTGCGAAACGAAAAAACGAATATAGAAGGCAAAGAGAAAATAGTTGCAAAAGGTGATTTGCCAAAAGAAGGGGGTAAGGATAAGCCCTCAGAAGATTTTAGCAAAGGCCCCGAATACTTTACCGTTATCCCAACGGACAATCGCTTCTATGGAGAGTTTGCCAATCGCATTGACGACAAAGCAGTGATGAGCAAAATGGAAAACAAAAATTTCTACGAAATCACACTCACCAACAAAGGCGGCTTGGTAATGCCAGTTATTATCGAGTGGACATTCAAAGACGGCAGCAAAGAAATCGAACGATTACCCGCTGAAATTTGGCGCATCAATGAAACCAAAGTGACCAAAGTGTTTGCCAAAGAAAAAGAAGTGGTAAGCGTAGTGCTTGACCCGCTGAAAGAAACCTCTGACATTGCTTTGGAAGACAATGTGTTTCCTAAGATAGCGCAGCCGAGTAAGTTTGATGAATTGAAAAAGAAGAAATAAAAAACCCTTGTAGAACCGCTCGGTCTATTTTACCGAGAATAGATGCTCTTTAATTTTAGGAGTATTTATTTTTAGAATTAAAAGGCCAATTAGCTGGGGTTAGCAGCCCTTGTCCGCCTGTGACAGGATCAGGTTTCTCGTCCAGCGTGGACATTTTATAGTGTGTACGCGCGGGTGAAGAAACCCGGGAAAATCTTTGAAGGTGCTCTTACTTTTCTATAAAATATTGGTGTGGGGTGTAAAAATCACAATAGGTGAATTTTACGTTACTTTTTTCTTACGCTTTTCTAAATAGTGATGCCATAGAAAGTAAGTGGCGAGAGAGCGTAGTGGTCTCCATCTTTCCGCAAAAGAAATCATTTCTTCTTTTGTTTTTGCAGCCGTTAGTTCCTTTATCGTATTGAAGAGCGCAATATCGCCAATGGGCAGAATATCCTTTGCTTGCATACAAAACATCAGGTAAACATCCACCGTCCAATTGCCGATGCCTTTGATGTTTGTCAGTTCCTTTCTTATTTCTTCTTCGCTCTTTACAGATATCTTTTCAAGATCAAGGGAATTGTCAATTATGGCTGATGATAATGACCGGAGATAGGTTGATTTCTGACGGCTGATCTGGCAACTGCGCATTTCATCATCGGACAGCTTTACAATAGCCGATGGTGTAAAGTCCTTTACATACGTGCTTAGTTTTATAAAATGAGCACTGGCAGAAGCTAAACTAACTTGCTGTTCCAAAATTATTTTTGATAATGTTACAAACCCTTGTGGCCTCGTCCAATTGGGTGGCGATTGATGTTTGCGATAGATGTCAG
>Ga0163155_10000404_pt1 | contig 52843 bp, 37 predicted proteins | sample OliLakLV19SP4G1_FD_148611 | JGI IMG/M metagenome (GOLD analysis project Ga0163155, IMG submission 148611) | Freshwater microbial mat bacterial communities from Lake Vanda, McMurdo Dry Valleys, Antarctica - Oligotrophic Lake LV.19.SP4.G1 | ecosystem: Environmental > Aquatic > Freshwater > Lake >... | reverse complement strand
TCCACCGATGAAGTCATTCCTGAAAAATCAAGCAACACAGTTTCGTTGTCATTGGCAAGTGTTGGATTTTATACGCAGCAGAAATTAGGTAAGTCATCTTCCCTAACGGCCTTTAGCAATTATCAACCTTCAAGTCCTATCAAATTTATTAACCCAACGGCACTAGACAGGATCAAAAAATTTGAAACGGTGGACTTTGGATTTCATTACTTCAAAAGAATCAACAACAACGCTATTCTAAAAATTTTCAATTATACCAACAAAGAAAATTTTCAGTTTGAAACCAGGCAACCCACTTACAACGGAAATTTTGTTCAAGAAAAAATCAGGAATTTTACGGTTGCCAACTTTCGCTATCGCTTTAAAAAGAGTGAATTGTCGTTAAACAATGGGCTTAGTTTTTCTAATGCTAAGTTTGCCCTTAGTACTATCAAAACAGATGTTCACCAAAGTGATTTTTTCGCATCTGTCAACTTCCAGCACTTTGGGACCGTGGCAGAATTTAAATTGGGTGCAAGTTATGATGCCAAAAATTCAGAATTGAACGGAAAATTTCCCCGCTATAGTTTTGCGTTGGGAGACCAATTTCCTGTGGATAATGTTCGCTCCCAGCAAGGGTTGAAAGTACCCGAAGTGTATGGCTATGTCAAGTATTTCCTTTCGGCCAAATGGATCGTAGGTGCAGGGCTTAGAAAAAATATGGCCATCGATGATCAGACAGATTTCTTAAGCAGTCAGGTAAACCTAAATTTCAAACCAACTTCCGCTTGGAATCTGAATCTGTCTGCGGGTCGGTATAATAAATTCCAACTTCCGCAAGGCGAAAGCAATGCACCTTACCAAATTCAAAGCGATCAATACTCTTTTGATGCTGGCTACACAAAAGGTAAATTGAAGAGCAGTCTATCTCTATTTTATAAATCAAGTCTCCAAATTAACCGGCAGTTTGAAATAAAAGGATTGGAGTTGTACGGTCGTTATCGGTTCAACAGCAACTTCCGCGCAGAACTATCGCTGACTTCCCTCAATGCAAAACAGACCTATCAAGGAAAGACAACTTCTTCACCGTTCGACATTCGCTATTTTTTGAGAGGTAACTTGGAATACAAGATTGGCGGCACGTGGACGCTGACCACCGTGTTTCTTTTTAGAGAGGGGAGTTTTTATGTCCCCGTTGTCAACTCATTTTTCAATTCGGCCTTGGGCGCCTACCAACCTTTATATGGCGAACAAAGCCGGCTACCCGATTATCAGTTGGTCGATTTTAGCGTGTCTAAATTATTGCAACTAGGAAAAAATTATTCAGCAGTAGCTTTTTGCGGATTGAACAACGTGCCCAATTTTACAAACGTCAGGAGTTACTATTACAACGAAGATTACAGTCAGCGAAGCGAAGAATTATTCTCGCAACGAACAATTTACTTTGGGTGTACTTTTAATTTTTGACAGACTGGGGAACATGCCGCTTTGCAATTTGTATTTGTCTTGGATAAAAAGGTTAATTTTAGGCGATATCCCAAGAAATGACCAGAAGCCTGCTTATTGTTATCGCTTTGATTCTGCTTTCCTGCTCTTCTTCTGGTACGAAGGTGGTGAAGCCGCGTTACCACCATGTGTGGGCGAAAGGAAACAAATACCGAATTGATATTCCTATCGGAAATCGCCACATCAGAATGTTTGAAAGAAAGCGTACTAGGGCGGTTAAAATGAAATAGCTAATGACGTGTGTTTATGACTGCTTGGGCTTTCCGAAGCCGCGTGCTGTCCCACGAAACGTGAACTAAATTAAGAAAACTAAATTACAATTTAACACTTCACCCCAAGCTGACATAAACATTGTGTTGTAATTAGTGCGGTTTGGTCAGACCGATAAATGTAGTAGAGTTTTTTTAGTCGTAAGTCAAAAGTCAGAATTGTCAAACGAGTATTTGTAAACCGGTAAATTGAAGGGCATAACGGAACCGTCCAACGAAACACACTTAAAGGTTGTTCTCCGCAGGCATATTTTTTAGAGGTCTTGTCAATGCAACTAGAAGTGTCAACCCACTGACTAAACTTAATGTCCATACCATCCAATCAAAAATGTACCACTTTTGTGCTTGGACTTGTGATGCCGTGTCTACTTGGTCGCTGTAACCATTTTTTATTATGTCAGCAAAAAGAGGCTCTAGAAAAAATGCTGCCAGTAAACCAGCGATTATAAATAAGGTTAATGCAATGAGAATAAGCTTTTGGCGTTGGGTTTTCCAGTTTGTGATCAAAGCGATGATAAATAGCAAAAAAGTTATTGTGGGGACAATATCCCAGAATGAGCTGCTATTATAGCCATATTCGCCTTGCAACATAGCAAAGGAGCGCGGTGGAGCTTCTGATAGAGTGCTTGCTATCATTGATACAGCAAATAATTGGGCTCCGGTCTGGATTAAGCAACTTGCAGTCAGAGATAGAAGTGTTATATTTTTTAAGTTCATCTCTTAATCTATAAAGTTATCTACATTTTAATTGACTGTCGGTTAAGTAATATACTATAAAAAACTAACTCAACTTTCTTGTCAAGTTTAATATGCGAAGTAGTTTAAGTTTATCTCGTTTCCATTTTTTTCCGACCGCCTTACCTAAAATAAATCTGGTTGGAGCGCTTTCAACCAAGTCCTTTCAACAACAGTTCTAAATTTTTACGTAAGAACATTTTCACCGGACTAATCTGCACAATGTGGGCAGTGATAATTGATCCGTAGAATGTGGCCATCAACGAGTTTGTAATGTCCCGCGTGGAGGTCGTCTTGGTGATCTCCTTTTTAAAGATCGCCTCGAGCGAGAATTTTTCAAACATTTGGTCTAAGGATTGCAATTCGATCAAGTGCATATCCTTTATCCCCGGGAACAGCAACTTCTTTTCTTCAGCTTTCAAGGGAAAAGGCTTCAATGTTCTGCTGAGGTCGGAAAGGTAAGCGACTAGACTTAAAATAATGCCGGGATGGATTTCGTAATCTTCGCTTACCTTATCAAACAGATATTGTATCCCACTCAGCCCCTCGCGTGGTTTCTCCTTCAGTTCCACCAAGCGCTTCAAGCACCAAACCCGAAAATAATAAAGTAGTATATCTTCTTTTGTGGGAAAGTATTTGAAAAGTGTGACCTTCGATATCTTTGTCTTCTTACAGATCTCGTCCACATGGAGTTTGTCGAATGACTTTGATCCAATCAATTTAATCGTGTGATCTAAAATAGCCAGTTTTAAAATGGCAGCTTTTTCTTTTCGTAGACTCATAGTAATGTTGCGTTCGAAATAATACATTTAACAGTCAAAACCAAAATTGGATTCTATGAAAGCCCCCTATTTTGTATTATTTGTGTTTCTGCTCGTTGCTTGTCAGAAGCCGGTAGATCAGCCACGCATTACTGGCTTACTGGCCGACTCTGCGATGGTGGTTTCCGCCCATCCTCTTGCCTCAGAAGTTGGAGTTGCAATCATGAAAAAAGGAGGCAATGCCATTGACGCAGCCATTGCCACGCAATTCGCATTGTCCGTTGTGTTTCCTGCTGCCGGTAATATTGGCGGAGGCGGCTTTATGGTGGTGCGATTAAAGGATGGCTCCACCGCCACACTCGACTTTCGCGAGAAGGCACCTGCGGCAGCAACTACCAACATGTACTTAGATAAAAATGGAGAAGTCATCCCTGACCTGAGCTTAAAGGGGCACTTGGCATCGGGCGTACCCGGCTCGGTGGATGGAATGGTAGAGGCCCACAAAAAGTACGGCCTACTTCCTTGGACTGATTTGGTTCAGCCTGCAATTGATTTGGCGGCAAACGGATTTCCGCTCACAGAGCGAGAAGCAGCCTGGTTTAATCAAGCGAAAGAAAATCTTGAAAAGTACAATTCTGTCAAACCTGATTTTTTAATCCGTGACAACTGGAAAGGTGGCGACACCATTCGTTGGTTGGCTATGGCGAAGACGTTGGAATTGATTCGCGACAAAGGAAGGGCTGGATTTTACGAGGGAAGAACTGCTGAGAACTTGGTGGCCGAAATGAAAAAAGGTAAGGGATTGATCACGTTGGAAGATTTGAAAAATTACCACGCGACTTGGCGCGAGCCATTAATTTCCAATTACAAAGAGTACAAAGTCATCTCGATGCCTCCTTCGTCAAGTGGCGGAATTTGCCTGCTCCAATTGTTAAAATCAGTTGAGGCCTATCCATTAAAAGAGTGGGGTTTCAATTCCGTAAAAGCTATTCATTTGATGACGGAAGCTGAGCGTAGGGTATTTGCGGATCGCGCTAAATTTTTGGGCGATCCGGATTTTTTTAAAGTTCCGGTTCAACAAATGCTTTCGCCACACTATTTGAACGAGAGGATGTCTACGTTTAATCCCGAAAAGGCCACGCTTAGCGCGGATGTGAAATCAGGAAATATCCCCGGCTATGAATCAGAAGAGACAACACATTTTTCTATCATCGATCCGCAAGGAAATGCCGTGGCCGTTACTACTACTCTCAACGGGTGGTTCGGATCTTTTGTGGTTGTGGACGGCTCCGGTTTTTTTATGAACAATGAAATGGATGATTTCAGCGTGAAGCCGGGTGTACCAAACATGTACGGAGCGATTGGTGGCAGTGCTAACAAAATTGAGCCGAACAAAAGAATGCTCAGCGCCATGTCTCCAACTATTTTAGAAAAAAATGGAAAAATTTTTATGGTAGTTGGTTCTCCAGGAGGAACAAAAATCATCACAAGCGTTTTTCAAGCGATTTTGAATGTCGTGGAATTTGATATGACAATGCAAGAGGCCGTCAATGCAAAGCGATTGCACAGCCAATGGTTGCCCGATGCCATCTTACCTGAGAAAGGGGCGCTCAATGAAAAAGATAGTTTGGCCCTTGCCGCGATGGGGCACAAGTTCAGTTACATAAAAGGAACTGGCTTTGGAAGAGTAGATGCAATTCTTGTCCGCAAAGATGGAAAGCTCGAAGGTGCTGGCGATTATACCCGAGGCGATGATAAGGCGGTGGGGTATTGATAAATTTTTGATTATTCTAAATAGTAATATCTTCGCCAAAATTTTGATATGAGTCAACCCAACATTTCGGACCTGAAGAAAAAAGCCTCCCAGATCCGCAGGGATATTGTACGAATGGTTCATGCGTGCCAAAGCGGCCATCCGGGCGGTTCATTGGGTTGTACTGATTTCTTTGTAGCCCTGTATTTTCATCATCTTCGCCACAACTCAAATTTTAACATGGATGGTGTGGGTGAAGATTTATTTTTTCTTTCCAACGGCCATATATCACCTGTCTGGTATTCTGCATTGGCGCACGCGGGCTATTTCGACAAAAAAGAATTGGCCACTTTCCGGTTCTTGAACACCAGACTTCAGGGCCACCCTGCCACCCATGACCATCTACCTGGCGTCCGGATCGCCTCCGGTTCTTTGGGTCAGGGCCTTTCCGTAGCCCTGGGTGCAGCACAAGCAAAAAAACTAAATGGTGACAATCACTTAGTCTATGTTTTGATGGGCGATGGCGAACAACAAGAAGGGCAAGTGTGGGAAGCGGCCATGTACGCTGCGCACAACAAGATGGATAATGTGATTGCAACGATCGATTACAACGGCCAACAAATTGACGGCCCCGTTGACAAGATACTTTCATTACTTAATTTAAAAGCCAAATGGGAATCATTTGGGTGGACGGTGCTAGAATTCAACGGCAACGATATGAATGAGGTGGTTAATGGAATCGCGTTGGCAAAGTCACTTGCCGGAAAAGGTAAACCAATTCTCAACTTAATGAAAACAGAAATGGGTTTTGGAGTGGACTACATGATGGGCTCCCACAAGTGGCATGGAGTTGCGCCTAATGATGATGAGTTGGCAAAAGCGCTGGGGCAACTAGAAGAAACACTGGGCGACTATTAAACAAAATACAATTCGCGTTACGCAAAAAATTAAAATGTTGTCAGTTTGAACTTGTCGATAATGGCTTGCTGGAATTTGCAAATGGTTTCCACTAGCTCAGCCGGACCATAGAAAAGTAGATTTGCATAATTTCAGATGCAGCGCAAAATTAAACTTCATTAGGGTGCCAATCGATGGATCTCCCACTTTTTGTCCACCCAACAATACGCGATTCGATCGTGAAGGCGGCTGGGTCTCCCCTGCCAAAACTCAAACTCATGCGGAGTGATTGCAAACCCACCCCATTGCTTGGGTTTGGGCAAAGTTTCCATTCCCGCGAATTTTTTCTCCATCTCCAATTGACGTGCTTCCAATATTTCCCTATTGGCGATCACTGAACTTTGAGGCGATGACCATGCACCAATTTGACTTCCGCGGGGTCTGCTTTTAAAATATGACTCAGAAGTGGATTCCTCTACACGTTTTGCGGTTCCTTGAATGCGAATCTGGCGCTCCAATTCCGGCCAAAAAAAAGTCATGGCACAGGATGGATTATTTTCCAACTCCTGCCCCTTCTGGCTTTGAAAATTGGTATAAAAAGTAAATTGATCCTGCTCTACCCCTTTTAGCAGTACAATTCTGGCCGAAGGTCGTCCACTTTCGGTTATGGTTGAAAGTGTAAAGGCGTTAGGCTCAGGCACTTTAGCAGTTGCTGCATCATTAAACCATTTCTCAAACTGAACAAAAGGGTTTTTATTTACATCCTTACTATCCAAGGATGCCTTTGAATAGTCAACCCTCAATTCAGCAATGCCTTTCATATCTTCAAATTTCTGAAAAATTAACGAATGTATCGTTTGCTTTTAAGCAATCGCTATACTTTATTGTGCCTTCAAAGACACTGCCAACAATTTGAATATTCCTTTGTTTTTAACTTCTACTAGCACCGCATGGAATTTTTCCAATACAAGAATAAGTTAACGCCAAAGAAAGGACGCCTGCTAGCCTCAGAACCGTACCTGCCAGATCCTAATTTTGAGCGCACGATTATTTTATTGACAGAACATAATGAAGAAGGGTCCGTTGGATTTGTTCTAAACAAACCATCTGAGTCGCTACTGACAGAAGTAATTGAAGATGTAAAAAATCTGGAGTCGAAAATATATATCGGTGGCCCGGTGCAGCAAGATACGCTTCACTTTTTGCACAGAAATTCAACCCTACCGGGTGCGGTTGAAGTCTTAGACGGGATTTTTTGGGGCGGAAATTTTGGGCAACTTTTGTTAATGGTTGAATCCAATCAGATCGATGCTGCGGATATTAAGTTTTTTCTCGGATATAGCGGTTGGTCGCCCGGTCAATTGGAGGAAGAGATAAAGGCAGATTCCTGGATTATCAGTGATCGGATTAGCCCCGAGTTAATTTTTGAGACGCCTCCCGAAATGATGTGGAAGAAATCGCTTCAGACCCTAGGTGGACGATTTTCGGTATATTCCAATTACCCGGTCGATCCCAACATGAATTGACCAAATTTTGTATTTTTGACGTCCCTTGATGGAGTGTAGTGTATGATAGATGAAAACGAGTTGCCCGAAGAGAAAGACAAGGTTATGACAAATGAACTAGTGGAGGAAAAATTGGCTGTGCCAGAACCTGAGTTGGGTGGTGATGTAGAGCAGTTGGAGGAAAAACCAATTGATTTTACAACTTACAAAAAACTAGACTTTGTCAACTTGGTGAAGGACCTGTCCAAAGAGGATAACTTCAAACGGATTGACAGCCTGTTGAAGGAGATTAAGCCTTTGTATGATGTGATCCGCGACCATGAGCGAAAATCTGCTCTTGAAAAGTACCTAAGTGAAGGCGGAGTAAAAGAAGACTTTGATTTTCGGGTGGATGAATTAGATCATTTATACGATGCCACTCTTAAATTTATCAGGGACAAGAGAAATGCGCACTATAAAAGCCTTGAGGACAAGAAAAACGAAAGCCTTCGCCAAAAAAACGAAATATTAGAAAAATTAAGATCGCTGGTAGATGGTGAAGATTCGCCACAGGCGTTCCATCAATTTAAGGAACTTCAAAAAGAATGGAAAAATAGCGGCCTTGTGCCGGTGGCCTATTTAAAAACTCTGTGGGCCAACTACAACGCCATCATCGATCGGTTCTACGACCACAGAAACATTTATTTTGAACTAAAAGAACTAGATCGCAAAAAAAACCTAGAGGCAAAACGCGAGCTGTGTGCGCGCGCTGAAAGATTGATCGAATTGAATTCTGTGCAAGAATCTGCGAAAGAATTGAATGAGTTGCATATCGAGTTTAGGCATATAGGTCCGGTTCCGAAAGAAGACCAAGAACCATTGTGGCAACGATTTAAAGCTGCCTCGGATTCGATCTATGTAAAGCGAGATGCCTTTGTGGCAAATTTGCAAATAGAACTTCAGCAAAACGAAGAAAAGAAAAACCAAATCTGCGAAGAGGCAACATTACTCGCGGCCTTTGCTTCCGACCGCATTAAAGATTGGAACCAAAAAACAAAAGATATTCTCGAACTGCAAAAGAAATGGGATTCGATTGGTGGGGTGCCGCGCGCTCGGCAGCGTGAGGTGAACAAAAAATTCTGGACACCCTTCAAAGCCTTCTTTCATAATAAGAACATATTCTTTAAAAAATTAGATGAAGAGAGATCAAAGAATTTAAAGCTCAAAGAAGCACTTGTACAACGAGCCATTGAATTAAGGGAGAACCAAGATTGGGACAAGACTTCGAATGAACTAAAAAATCTACAGGCTCAGTGGAAAGAAGTAGGTCCTGTGCCAGAGAAATGGAGAGAGAAAATCTATCAGCAATTCAAAGAGGCATGTGACCATTTCTTTGAGCAGCGAAGAGGGCTTCTTGACAAAGCAGATAAGGAGCAGGAGGTAAACTTAATTGAAAAAGAAGCATTGATCACGGAGTTGCAAAAAATGGCAGACGAAAAATCGGGCACCATTCAACAGATCAAAGCAACTCAAGCTAAGTTTAACGGCATTGGCTTTGTGCCAAAACGGGCAGTTGCCTCGGTCAAATCCAGATTTAATGAGATAGTAAGTAAAGCGATTGCCTCGTTGGAAACCATCAGCGCGAGTGAAAAAGAACAAGCAACTTTGGAAATTCAGTTAAGTGCTTTGCGAAACGATCCTGAAGCCGAACGGAAAATTTATCACAAGGAGCAAACCATTCGCAAGCAGATTGTTAAAACTGAAAATGACATTGCTATTCTCCAAAATAATATCTCTTTCTTCGACCGGGCCAAGAACGCAGAAAAGATGAAGGAAGAATATGGGAATAAAATAAAAGAGGCAGGCGCATATTTAGTTCAGCTTAAAAAGCAACTAAAAATGATAAATCAGCCAGCCAAGGGCTTGTAAAAATCGATACTTACCGTATTTTTGCGCCTCGTTTACGCCTCCTTACCTGCCTGCCGGCAGGCAGGGCTCAGCTGGTAGAGCAACTGACTTGTAATCAGTAAATCCAGAAAAAGTAATGCCTCCTTAGCTCAGCTGGTAGAGCAACTGACTTGTAATCAGTAGGTCGCTGGTTCGATTCCGGCAGGGGGCTCTTGATAATTAAGGAGTTACATAAGTAACTCCTTTTTTATTTAAGGTGACAGTAAAACAATTGGAAAACATTTTAATAGTAGATGTTTCCCTGCGTATCATGTGCTGGAGATTCCGCTCTGGCCGGACATTCTGTCTCGGCCATTAATCTTTATTTTTCCCCACAGTTAAAAAATCTATTTCTCAATAATTCGACAATCACCATCTTTGGTGTCAAGCTGTTTAAACAAGAAAACAAAATTATGGCTGTGAACTAACTTTCACGGATCCACACCGTCACGAAATGAAGTGATCAAGGGTAGGGAAATTTCCATACAACTCACTAACTAAATTTTATACTTTGTGGACACGATCACCACACAGGTTAATTTACAGACCCAATTAATGTCTTCCTTTGACTGTGAAAACCAATTGGCGAACTAAGTCAAAAAGGGCATTCACTGAAATTCCGATAAACACAACTAAAATAGCATTTTTTTACTAAATTGCTTCTTTGAAACAGCATTATGGATCAAATTCTGCTAAAATCAAACCTTCTGGTACAAAACCAGGAGATTGGGTTTATTAGGTCGCTATCTGCTAAAATTGATTGGAGCGATCGCCTTATTGGCATTTTGGGTGCGCGCGGCACGGGAAAAACCACCCTTCTGCTGCAGCGGCTTAAGCAGCAATTTGGCATTACCCAAAAGGCTGCTTACATCACGTTGGATGACATCTATTTCACCGAAAATAGGTTGGTTCATGTGGCAGAATCGTTCCGCCAACAAGGAGGGCAATTTTTATTCATCGATGAAGTGCACAAGTACCCTGATTGGGCGCGTGAAATAAAAAATCTGTACGATACTTATAAAGATCTCAACATTGTTTTTACTGGCTCTTCTATAACCGATATGTTGCGCCAAAACGCAGACCTCAGCCGTAGGGCAATACAATATGAATTGCCGGGTCTCTCCTATCGTGAATATCTTGAATTTTCTAACGTAATCAGTATGCCCGCCTTAACGCTAACAGATGTGTTGGAGAGTCATGTTGCCATAGCCTCTCAGCTTACCAGTCAATTTAAGCCGCTCCAATATTTGCCTACCTATTTAAAAACAGGCTACTACCCTTTCTTTGCAGAAAACATCCATACCTACCCCGTGCGCATTGAGCAATTAGTAAAAATGATTATCGAAACCGACATGCGGTTTATTGAAGGGTTTGATCCAGCCAATACAAGAAAAATTTATCAGCTTCTGTACATACTCGCCACTAACGTTCCGTTTAAACCGAACGTAACCAAGTTGAGTGAGAAGATCGGCCTCCATCGTAATACACTTGTACAATACCTCCACTATCTGGACAAAGCTAGGTTAATCAATTCACTTATAGCTGCAGGCAAAAGCATCAGCACCTTGCAAAAGCCAGACAAAATATATTTAGAGAACACCAACCTGCATTACGCCCTGGCACCTCAAACGGTTGACAAAGGCACACTGCGAGAATCGTTTATGATGAACCAACTCGTAAACGCAAAGTATAGAGTGGCACTTCCGCCTGAAGGTGATTTTCAAATTAATGAAAAATATACAATTGAAGTAGGTGGAAAAGATAAAACTGCAAGTCAACTGAAAAATGTAAAAAACAGTTTTGTGGTAGCCGATGATATTGAAACAGGCATTCACACCAAAATTCCATTATGGCTATTCGGATTTTTATATTAAATCCTCTTAATCAAATTTGTTGTAAGCATCATATCTTGTTAATCTCACCAATGTGGAATTAATTTTTATGTCCGATGCGCACAACGGGTATACACATTGCCTACCTACACACCTGAAAGAAAAATCTGGCTTTAGCAATTCATTTCGCAAAAATTTGATCATCGCGGACTTTGGTATTCAGTCATTTATATAAGAAAACAAAATTATGACTGTGAACTAACTTTCACGGATCCACACCGTCACGAAATGAAGTGATCAAGGGTAGCGAAATCTCTAGGGCGCTTTAAAAGCTTCTTGAATGAGGTGCTTTTTTTGTTTCAAGCCAAACGAAACAAATCCCCTACTCCCAATTGGCGAGCGGAGGTAAACCCCTCTCCATGACTTACTCCAATAGCCTGACCAAATTCCTTGGCACGACCTTCTAGAAAACCAAGGAAAGTTGGTTTAGAAATAAAAGTTTCGGGTTCTTCATTATGAGGGTCAAAAAATTGAGTTTTGAAGGCTTTGACGGATTCCATTTTGGTATGCCAATGGCTCGAGATATCCACAATGAAATCAGGCACTATCAATGCACTTTGAATGTAATGGTATACATGCTTTGGCCGCCAAGGTTGTTGAGATACACCGTTATCTTTTGTGTCAACTTTTGCAAGTCCAGAAAGAAAACACGAATGAAATGCCAACTCTGCACCTTTGCCGTGATCAGGATGTCGATCGCGAATAGCATTTGCTAAAACAATTTCAGGTTGATACTTGCGGATGGCCTGAATGAGCTGGAGTTGATGCGCTTCGTCATTCTGAAAAAAGCCATCGCGCATTTTTAGATTTTCCCTAACAGCTAACCCTAATATTTGTGCAGAGTCACTTGCTTCTTTTTTGCGCGTTTGAATAGTGCCGCGTGTGCCCAATTCACCCTGCGTAAGATCTATTACGCCAACTTTATAACCCAGCGCTGCGTGCTTTGCAATCGTTCCACCACAGCCTAGTTCCGCATCATCGGGGTGGGCGGCAATTACGAGGATGTCGAGTTTCATATATTAAAGTTGATAGTGGTTTGTTAGTAATTGTTGGTTATCCTGTTGACCCTCTCTCTTACCTATCCACTAACAACTATCAACTATGAGCTAATTCCATTTCTTTCGCAACGATAAATTTCTCAGCATCCAAAGCTCCCATGCAGCCCGTACCGGCAGCTGTAATCGCTTGCCGATACACTCTGTCGGCCACATCGCCTACAGCAAACACCCCCGGAACATTTGTCTTGGTGGTGCCCGGAGCTACCTTGACATAGCCCGCATCGTCCAAAGTCAATTGCCCATTGAAAATTTCTGTGTTGGGTTTATGACCAATGGCCAAAAAGAACCCGCTGATCGGGATATCTTTCTTCTCCTTTGTCTTTGTATTGAGCAATCGCACAGCCGTTACACCGCTCTCGTCTCCTAAAATTTCATCGGTCTCTGAGTTCCAATGGATTTCAATGTTGTGCGTATTCTTCACACGCTCCTGCATAATCTTAGAAGCACGCATTTCTTCGCGCCTCACAATCAAATGCACCTTGGGGCACAGGTTTGCCAAATAGGTGGCTTCTTCTGCGGCAGAATCTCCCGCACCAACTACCGCAACTACTTTTCCGCGATAGAAAAATCCGTCACACACGGCACAAGCGGAAACTCCTTTGTTATAATATTTTTCTTCGGAGGGAATGCCTAAATATTTTGCAGTAGCACCGGTGGCAACAACTACCGCCTCAGCCTCCATCTCCTGCTTCTCATCGATTGTAACTTTGAACGGATAAGAAGAAAAATCAACGGATGTTGCAAGACCATAGTGGATTTTCGTTCCAAATCGTTCCGCTTGTTTTTGTAAGTTCATCATCATCTGTGGCCCATTAATTCCATCGGGGTAACCCGGGAAATTCTCCACATCGTTAGTGATGGTTAACTGGCCACCAGGTTGAGCGCCTGTGTACAGAACCGGATTTAGTCCCGCGCGTGCAGCGTAGATTGCGGCCGTGTAGCCAGCCGGCCCCGAACCGATAATTAAAACCTTCACTTTTTCTATTGTCATAATTGTAAAACAAAATTTTAATAAAAAAGGTCTCCAATAAATGAGACCTTATCGTAATTTATTATTAACTGTTATCCAAGATAAGGCTTTAGGGCCTTGCTTCTGGAAGTATGGCGAAGCCTGCGAATCGCTTTCTCTTTGATCTGACGTACACGTTCGCGCGTCAAGCTAAATTTTTCACCAATTTCTTCCAAAGTCAATGCATGCTCTCCGTTCAAGCCAAAATACAACGCAATAACGTCCGACTCCCGCTGCGTTAGAGTAGACAATGCCCGTTGCACTTCTCTGCGGAGTGAATCTGTCATTAAGCCTGAATCAGGGGTTTGCTCACTGTCATTCTCCAAAACATCCAGTAAGCTATTCTCTTCACCCTGTACAAACGGTGCGTCCATGGATACATGCCGACCGGATATTTTCATCGTATCAACTACCTCAGCGGTGGTCACTTCTAAGACCTCGGCCAACTCTTCTGGCGAAGGCTCACGCTCAAACTTTTGTTCAAGTTCAGAAAAAGTCTTTGATATTTTATTTAATGATCCAACCCTGTTCAATGGCAAACGAACAATGCGGGACTGCTCTGCCAGCGCCTGCAAAATCGATTGGCGAATCCACCATACCGCGTATGAAATAAATTTAAAACCACGGGTTTCATCAAAGCGTTGGGCCGCCTTAATCAAACCTAAATTTCCTTCGTTGATCAAATCACCTAATGACAAACCTTGGTTCTGATATTGTTTGGCTACAGATACTACGAAGCGCAAATTCGCCTTGGTCAACTTCTCCAACGCGATCTGATCTCCCTCTTTAATGCGCTTTGCTAACTCTACCTCTTCATCGGGTGTAAGCAGATCTACTTTACCAATCTCTTGCAAGTATTTATCCAGCGATTGGCTTTCGCGATTGGTGATCTGCTTGCTGATTTTTAATTGTCTCATTTATGTCCCATACTTTTAGCCTATTTCAAGACGTGAAAGTGAAAAATTAGTTCCAAAAAAAAGCACAAGCAAAGATTAGGCCGAGGGCGTTTCTTCTTTAGTCGATGGCTTCGGCAACAACACTTTTCTTGAAAGTCTAAACTTGCCGGTCTTCTTATCAACCTCTACCAGTTTCACTTTTACTTCTTCGCCCACCTGCATCACTCCATCCATTGTCTCTAATCGTTCCCACTTAATTTCAGAGATATGGAGCAGGCCGTCTTTGCCCGGCATGAACTCAACGAAGGCCCCAAAAGGCATAATTGATTTTACAATTCCGGAATAAACTTCTCCTACTTCAGGAACGGCCACTATCGCTTTGACGCGTCTTACTGCGGCATCCATCACATCCTGATTGTTAGCGAAGATATTGACGATGCCTTTATTTGCCACTTCTTCTATGACAATCGTAGCGCCTGTGGTTTTTTGAATATCCTGAACAACTTTTCCTCCAGGCCCGATTACTGCACCAATCAACTCTTTTTCAATAACGATCGTCACGGCACGGGGAGTGTGTGGCTTTAGATCTGGTTTGGAAGCCGCCAGAGTCTTCTTCATTTCCTTTAGAATATGCGCCCTTCCCTCTTTAGCCTGATCCAATGCCTCTTTCAAAACCGTGTAGGTGAGCCCATCAACCTTCAAATCCATTTGACAGGCCGTGATGCCTTTTTCAGTACCCGTCACCTTGAAGTCCATGTCGCCTAGGTGATCTTCATCCCCCAGGATATCAGAAAGAATAGCGTATTTTTTTGTGGTGCTATCTGAAATCATACCCATAGCAATGCCCGACACAGGGCCCGATATTTTAATACCGGCATCCATCAATGCCAATGAACCCGCGCAAACGGTGGCCATCGATGAAGAACCATTTGATTCTAATATATCAGAAACGATACGGATTGTATAAGGGCTTTCGGTCATATTGGGTAACACTTGTTTCAATGCACGCATCGCCAAATTTCCGTGACCTACTTCTCTACGACCTGGCCCTCTGTTAGGCTTCACCTCTCCGGTTGAAAACGCAGGGAAGTTATAATGTAATATGAACTTACTCGTGCCTGAGAACATTGCGCCATCAATCATCTGCTCGTCTAACTTTGTTCCAAGTGTTACTGTGCTCAAGGATTGCGTCTCGCCTCTAGTAAAGACAGCAGAACCATGCGCCATCGGAAGATAATCTACCTCTGACCATATCGGCCTGATTTCATTAGTCTTACGTCCATCCAAACGAACTTTTTCATTCAACACTAAATCACGGCAAGCCTTCTTTTGGATGTCTTTATAGTATTTTTTTACCAAGTCTTTGTTCACAGTTGTGTCTTCGGGCAACGAAGCCACGTACTCTTCTACTATTTTTCCGAACAGTTCTGATCGCTGGTGTTTGTTGGTCAATTGCTGGCGGGCCACCGCATAGACTTTGTCGTATAACAGTTTATGGAGTTCTGCTTTAAAGGCTTCGTCTTTCACCTCATGATTGTATACACGCTTTTCTGTTTTGCCGGTAGCCTTTGTTAATTCGATCTGTAACTCGCACTGAACCTTGATGGCTTCATGCGCAATCTTCAATGCCTCGAGCATATCTTCTTCGTTGATCTCCTTCGCCTCACCTTCTACCATCAATATGTTCTCGATCGAAGCAGCTACAATAAAATCAAGATCTGCTCGCTCCTTTTGCTCTAGCGTGGGGTTCACAACGTATTTACCATCTACGCGCACCACTCTTACTTCAGAGATAGGTCCTTGAAACGGAATATCAGAAACTGACAATGCAGCGGATGCCGCAAAAGCAGCCAATGAATCTGGTAGGCCGCTGGGATCTCCAGATATTAACTGAATCATCACTTGCGTTTCAGCATGATAATCATCTGGAAACAAGGGACGTATCGCTCTATCTACAAGTCTGCTAATAAGGATTTCATAATCAGAAAGTCTGCTTTCTCTTTTCAAGAAACCGCCCGGAATCTTTCCTGTGGAAGCAAATTTCTCTTGATAATCTACCGACATGGGCAGAAAATCTGTTCCTTCTTTATGCGTGTGATTAGCAACTACGGTAGCCAGCAGCATGGTGTTGCCCATCCGCAGCACAACCGCGCCATCAGCTTGGCGCGCTAATTTACCCGTCTCTATACTGATTTCGCGACCATCTGGCAGCTTACAAGTCTTTGTAATAATATTTAAATTCATGATGTAAAGTTTAATGAACTACCGCCAACAGCGGGAGCTACTTGTTTTTAAAAGCGAAAAAGGGAACCGATTTTGGGTTCCCTATTTGACTTGCGTTTAATTTATTTTCTAAGGTTTAGGTCCGCTAGGATGGCGCGGTACCTAGTGATATTTGTGCGCTGAAGATAATTCAGAAGTCTTTTGCGCTGCCCAACCAGTTTTATTAGGCCTTGCTGAGTTGAAAAATCCTTCTTGGCAATTTTTAAATGTTCTGTCAGGTCGTTGATACGAGTGGAGAACATCGCAATTTGAGACTCCGGTGAGCCTGTGTCTGTTTTCTTTTTAGCAAATCCATGTTTGCTGAATAGCTCTTGTTTCTTTTCTGAGGTGAGTTGCATCGCTTGTTTTTTCTTGTTGTCGTTTTATAATCGGGCAAAAGTATTGGAATTGACCAGAAATTCCAAATATCAGGCAACTTTTGGCAATCCTCTTAAAATCGCCAATCGCTTTGAAACCTTGTCGATAGCTACATGGTAGAAATCAGCATCAAAAAGGCGGGCATCCACCCTTGCCTGCCGTAAAAAAAATATTCCAATCGAAAAAAGGATGAAATTGGCCATCCACACCCCCACAGGAACAGAAATGAAATCTTGCTTTGCCCATTTGGCGCCTAATAGATCAAGAACATAATAGAAAATGAAAAACAGGATGGAAACCAATACCGGAATGCCAAGACCGCCTTTCTTAATAATGGAGCCAAGTGGAGCCCCAATCAAAAACATTGCTAAGCAAGCGATGGAGTTTGCTAGAATTCGGTGCCATTGAATCATGAAGACCTTATATTCTGACTTTTGCAAATCCGTATTGCTGTTAAAGTTTTGAAGCTGTGACTTTACTGCGCGCGCGCGGTTGAGTGCAATAGCTATTTCTGCCTTCGTTCTCTTTTCTAGTTTATACAAACTATCGGACTTGCTCCGGTCCCTTTGAGTGATGGAATCAGGTACTTTAATAGATGGACCATAACTGGCTGCCCAAGTGGAGAAGCTATTTGGGGTAATCCCTGCTGAGAGACCGGTACCGATTGTCTTCAGCAACGAAGTCGAATCCCTTTTCCGTTTAAAAACCTCCAACTCTTTTGGCAGTGCAATGGAGTCTTTCTTAAAGTGTAAACTGAAGATGGAGCCCCGGCTGTTATATAAATTTATTTTTTGCATGTTCAACTCTCCAGAGATCGAATCAATGTCGTGATCCAATTCAGTAATGTTCCGCATGATCCTATTTCCTTTAAACAACTTGGTATCGGTTCGATTCATACCAAAAGATGAAAGATCCAACACGACCTGCATTTTGGAAAATTTTGTTTTGCGAAAGGTTTCTTCCGTTGTGGCCCGGCCTGTATCATCTTGCCCAGAACCGCTGCCTTCGGTATAGTCATAGCCGGTAAAGAGTTCCAACTTCAAGTACTGATCATTGAGTACGGTGTACATTTTGCCTGAGTCTGCAACAATCACTTGTTTGTTCCCAACCCGTCCGCGATGGTCATAAATAATCACTCCTTTCAGAGTGATACCATCCTTGAACCGGTGATTGACTTTGATGCTGATATCGGGAATACCATTATAAAAAGAACCCTCTTTAATATCCAAGCCTGGCTTCTTTTGTTTAATATCATACATCAGGCTATAAGCTTGCAGTGCAGCCTTGGGCACCATATAATTGTTGGCTAGAAAGGCGAATCCGGTAATGATAACCACCAATGCAAAAATTGGGACCAATGCGCGCGTTAGCGAAATACCCAAGCTCTTAATGGCCGTCAATTCAAAATGTTCTCCCAAATTGCCGAATGTAATGAGTGAAGACATCAGAACGGCCAAAGGAAGGCCTTGGGGAATCATGAAGATGGCAAAATAGAAAAGTAGAGATCCCAATTCGCCCCACTCCAATCCTTTACCGATAATGTCGTCAAAATAAAGGAGCATCTGCTTCATCAGCAAGATGAACACCACCACCAATAAGGTGATGATAAAAGGTCCCACGAAGGAGTTAATGATCAGCTTGTCAATTTTTTTCATCAGCAGAACCAAACTTACTTCAAAAATAGAGCCACCGATCAATGTTGACGGCTTACGCTGAAAAAAACAAAGCAGCAGACGCTGCTTTGTTGTAGCGCGGGGGGGAGTTGAACCCCCGACCTTTGGGTTATGAATCCAACGCTCTAACCACCTGAGCTACCGCGCCATTGATTTTTTTAAAGAGCGCAAATTTATGAAACTTTCAGATTTAACCAGATCAAATTCGCAACAATTAAGAACAATTACCGATCCTACTAAATTTCGTCAAACTAATGCACACCAATTTTGCTGTTTATAAAAAAATAAGCTAAATTAAAATCCAATCACAAAACGTATGGCAACTAAAGGATTACCTACCCGGAAAAGACTCTTCACTACGGATTTTGAAATTCACTCTTCCGCGAAGATACTTTACCCGTATATCGATTCCGCCAGCGGATTATCGGAATGGTTTGCCGATGATGTAAGGATCAGTCCTGAAAAGGTCCTTACGTTTGTTTGGGAAAATGAAGAGCACAAAGCAATCATGAGTTCACACCGCACCAATCATTTTGCTAAGTTCGAATATTTGCCGGAGTCCAAAGTTGACGAAGGTGATCCCTCCTACTTTGAGCTGCGGCTAGAAGTAAATGAACTCACGCAAACCACATTTATTACAGTGAACGACTACTCCGACTTTGATGACTTGGAAGAATTGCAAGACCTCTGGGAAGGCTTGATCCAGAACTTAAAAAAAGTAGTCGGAGGGTAAATTCCCCGCCAACATCATCCGTGGCTATATCCAGCTTAAATATTTGATCCGTTTTCTTCTGTATTTTTGCGGCTTAACCAACTGATATGCTGTCTACAATCGACCCCACCGAAACAACTGCTTGGACGAAACTCACTTCACATTTTCTTTCGATGCAGGCCACCCACTTGCGCGAATTGTTTGATGAAGACCCCGATCGCTTTGAGAAATTTCAACTGAAATTGAATGATATCTTAGTAGACTATTCTAAGAACATCGTTACCCAGGAGACACTTGACCTACTGATCGAATTAGCAAAGGAAGTAGAGTTACCATCTGCCATCGACTCCATGTTTCTTGGCGAACGGATCAACCAGACTGAAAATCGTTCTGTTCTTCATACCGCTTTGCGAAATCGGTCAAACACTGCCGTGTTGGTAGACGGTGCTAATGTGATGCCCGAGGTGAATAGAGTTTTGGGCCAGATGAAAGAGTTTTCATCAAAGTTAATTGACGGAACATGGAAGGGCTTTTCCGGAAAGGCCATTACCGATATTGTGAACATCGGAATTGGTGGCTCAGACCTTGGGCCGCTGATGGTTTGCGAAGCATTGAAACCCTATCAAAAGAACATCAGGCCCCACTTTGTTTCAAACGTAGACGGAACGCACATCGCGGAAGTTACAAAGCACCTCAATCCGGAGACAACACTTTTTATCATTGCCTCCAAAACATTTACCACCCAAGAAACCATGACCAATGCGGAGTCCGCAAAGCAATGGTTTCTGGATAAATCCAATCAGCAAGGAGATGTGGCAAAGCACTTTGTCGCGGTATCTACAAACACAAAAGCCGTGACCGCATTTGGTATTGCTCCGGAAAATATGTTTGTGTTTTGGGATTGGGTAGGTGGACGATATTCACTTTGGTCTTCTATTGGCTTGTCCATTGTATGCACTATAGGATTCGAAAATTTTGAACAGCTTCTCGCAGGTGCGCACGAGGTGGATATCCATTTTAAAAACGAGCCTCTCGAAAAAAATATCCCGGTGGTATTGGCTCTGATCAGTCTATGGTATGTGGATTTCTTTGATGCATCCTCGGAAGCCATTCTGCCATACGACCAATACCTGCACCGCTTTGCTTCTTATTTCCAGCAGGGTAATATGGAGAGCAACGGAAAGTCGATTGATCGATCGGGTAAACAAGTAGGCTACCAAACAGGCCCTGTAATTTGGGGCGAGCCTGGAACCAACGGACAGCACGCCTTTTACCAATTGATTCACCAAGGCACCAAAATGATTTCGTGCGACTTTATCGCTCCCGCTGTCAGTCAAAACCCCCTGAGCGATCATCATGATAAATTACTTTCAAATTATTTCGCCCAGAGCGAAGCGTTGATGATGGGCAAAACAGAAAAGGAAGTAACAGCAGAATTAAAATCAGCAGGCATGTCGAAAGAAGAAATCGATTTTCATATGCCGTACCGTGTCTTTTCGGGAAACAAACCCACCAATTCCATTCTGTTTGAAAAGCTGACGCCAAAAACGCTAGGTGCTTTGATTGCTATTTACGAGCATAAAATTTTTGTTCAAGGTGTGATTTGGAACATCTTCAGTTTTGATCAGTGGGGTGTTGAGTTGGGCAAAGTACTGGCAAAAAATATCCTGCCTGAATTGAGTTCGGCAGACCCCATATCTTCACATGATTCCTCTACCAACGGCCTGATCAATTATTTCAAACGATTGAAAAGGAAATAAACGCCTCACAAAAATAACATTCTTGTAAACTGGGCTTCATCTACTATTTTTGAGAGCTCTAAATCAATACATGGAGAATAAAATTTCGAAAATTGGGGTTTTCACTTCTGGCGGAGATGCACCGGGAATGAATGCTGCCATTCGTGCCGTAGTGCGAGCCTCCATCTACTACAAGAAAGAAGTCTACGGCATCATGCAAGGATATGAGGGCATGATCAGCGGTGACATTGTGAAATTGGGTGCGCGTTCGGTTGGCAATATTATTCAACGGGGTGGCACAATTTTGAAAACAGCGCGTAGCCAAGAATTCCGAACCAAAGAGGGTAGAGAAAAGGCCTATCAAAATTTATTGAAGAATGGCATCGATTCGCTGGTGGCCATTGGTGGCGATGGTACATTCACGGGCCTTCACAAATTTTTCGAAGAATATAAAGTTCCTTCCATTTGTATTCCTGGCACTATTGATAACGACTTAGGGGGAACAGATTACACCATTGGCTTTGACACTGCCACCAATACAGCCGTTGAAGCTATCGATAAAATCCGCGATACAGCAATTTCTCATAACCGATTGTTTTTTATCGAAGTAATGGGAAGAAACTCCGGCTACATCGCCATCAATTGTGGCATTGCAGGCGGAGCGGTGGCAACCATCCTTCCAGAGGAATCCATGTCGTTGGATGATCTTTTTAATAAGCTAGATGAGGGCGGAAAGACCAATAAAAAATCAAGCTTGATTGTAGTGGCTGAAGGAAGTAAAATTGGGGGTGCAATGGATCTCGCTAAAATGTTTTCAGAGCGCAACAGCTATTTTGATATTAAAGTCACCATCCTCGGTCACTTACAAAGAGGTGGAACTCCCACCTATTTTGATCGTGTGTTGGCCAGCAAAATGGGTGTTGCAGCAGTGGAAGGATTACAAGCTGGGAAAAATGACGTAATGGTCGGAATTCAAAACGGCATTGTGGTTTACAACAGCTTTGATTTGGTCATGAACAACCGTCATGAAATAGACAAAGAATCACTTCGCATTGCAAAAATACTTTCAATCTAAAAAAAGGAAATGAGAGAACTTACAGTAGGAATTGATATTGGGGGAACCAACACAAAATATGGAATTGTTGACCGCAATGGGAGTGTACTTTTTCAAGGGAATATTCCCACTACTAAATACGAGGAATTTCAAGATTATTTTGATGGAATGGCAACGGCCATTCAAGAGGGCATCAAAAACTTACCGGGCGACACCAAAGTTATCGGAATAGGGATCGGTGCGGCCAACGGAAACTACTACACTGGAAGTATTGAGCGCGCCACCAATTTAAAATGGAAAGGCGTGCTTCCGCTCGCAAGAATGTTTACCGATGAATTTGGTGTTCCCTGTATCTTAACCAACGATGCAAATGCAGCAGCCGTTGGCGAAATGATTTATGGCAATGCCAAAAACATGAAGGACTTTGTGGTGATCACCTTGGGCACCGGCTTGGGAAGTGGCTTTGTTTGCGGAGGTGTATTGCTCAATGGGCATCATGGTATTGCAGGCGAAGTAGGCCACACCTCTGTAAATCCTAATGGAAGATATTGCAATTGCGGAAAGCGTGGTTGTTTAGAGACCTATGTCTCTGCAACCGGTATCAAGCGCACTGTCTACAAGCTTTTGGCCGATCATTTAGAGCCTAGTGAATTACGTGGAATAAGCTTTGATAATCTCAATACCAAGATGATTACAGAAGCGGCTCTGCGTGGAGATATAGTAGCCCAAGAAGCCTACGAATATACGGGCAGGATTTTAGGGATGAAGCTGGCAGAAACCGTGGTTCACACCGATCCGGAGGCAATCTTTTTGTTCGGTGGATTATCGCAGGCGGGCGATCTTATTTTCAAGCCTACCATCAAGCACATGGAGGCCAATCTAATGCCGCTCTTCCGCGGAAAGATAAAAGTACTGCCCTCGGCCATGCAAAATCAGGCGGCTCCTATCTTGGGTGCAAGCAGTTTAGTGTGGGATTTCCTGGACAAGAAAAAAACAGAAATGGCGTAAGCTCATTCACAACTTCTTGTTGTAACAATCAATTCATTCAGTTCTCCCGTATTTGACTACCTTTACGAACATTTTAACCAAAAAACTTTCATCGTGGATTACAACCCCTACTCGCCTATCTGGAATAAGTACCGCCCGGTAATTTTAAAATTGATGGGCGCTGCCGAACACGAGCCGCAACAATACAAGCTCTACAGCCACGAGTTCAAGGCAATGGGGCAAAAAGTAAAATCTGGGTATAGTTTTGTATTGGAAGCCTCTAAGGGCAAAGCGGTAAATAGCATCAAAGGTTCCATCATCGCCCACGATTTGTTGCTGATTCTACAACAATCTACTAAAGCCATGGAATTAATGAAGGATGCTACCTACGAACTCAGCTTGGATAAACACTTCATGTTTAAAGTTAGCCGCAAGTTTCCCGTTCCAGCAGTAGCCGAAGAGGCAAAATAATTCTATCCGAGGTAAGATTTTAACAATCTGCTTCGTCCATTCTGGCGAAGCTTGATGGTTGCTTTCTCTTTTATTTGACGCACTCTTTCAGGTGTAAGACTGAATGCTAATCCTATTTCCTCCAATGTCAGCGGATGTTTGCCGTTCAACCCAAAATAAAGTGAGATCACATCTGATTCCCGATCGGACAAAGTCGATAGTGCGCGCTGCACTTCTTTTCGAAGGGAGCCATCCATCAAACCCTGGTCGGGTTTATCTTCTCCATTATTTTCCAGCACGTCCAACAAGCTATTGTCTTCGCCTGTTACAAAGGGCGCGTTCATCGAGACTTGGCGGCCTGATATGCGTTGATTGATTTCAATCTCTTCTATGTTGATGTCCAATTTGACAGATAATTCCTCGTGGGTTGGCTCACGCTGAAATTTCTGTTCCAGTTCAGAAAATGCGCGTGATATTTTATTCAAAGAGGAAACACGGTTGAGCGGCAGTCTCACAATCCTTGACTGTTCGGCCAACGCCTGCATAATCGATTGGCGAATCCACCACACCGCATAGGAGATAAACTTAAATCCTCGGGTTTCGTCAAATCGCCCGGCCGCTTTGATCAACCCCACATTACCTTCATTGATCAAATCGCCCAACGACATTCCGTTGTTCTGGTATTGTTTCGCTACAGAAACCACGAACCGCAAATTTGCTTTTGCTAATTTTTCCAATGCCATTTGGTCACCCTCGCGAATGCGCCTTGCAAGATTCACTTCCTCTTCGGCCGTGATCAAATCCACTTTTGCGATTTCGGTTAGATATTTATCAAGCGATTGATTTTCGCGATTGGTAATCTGTTTAACTATTTTTAGCTGCCTCATGTAAAATTAAAATTGAATTGTTAATAAGATACACCCATTCTGCGCAAGTGCAAGAGATGTGACAAAAATGCTTTTGACATCGAGGTGTATTCGTTGTAAGTTATATTAAATTCTTCGCACGTTTCTTTCACCAACTTGCTGATCTGCGGGTAATGGATGTGGCTGATTCGTGGAAAAAGGTGATGTTCTACCTGAAAGTTTAATCCGCCCAGCAGCCAAAAAAGGAATTTACTTTTAGTGGCAAAGTTGGAAGTGGTGCTAACTTGATGCACGGCCCACTCTTTTTCAATTTCTGAATCTGCGGGATATTCTGTAGCCTCCACCACATGAGCCAATTGAAATACGATGCTGATAAACAACCCGCAAACAAATGTAACGATGAAAAATCCGACTAACGCCTTCAGCCAACCCAACGTGAAAATGGGTAACACAATGAACACGCCAACATAAGTCAGTTTTGTAATCCAAAATATCAATTGCTCTTTTAATGAAAGCGACTTGGGCGCCATGTGCACTGCCACCTTACGAGTAAAGTATTTTACAAAATCATCATAGAAAATCCACGCCATATAGGAAACTCCATATAGAAAAAACCAATACACGTGTTGGTACTTATGCATTTTCAACAAAGGCTGATTAGGATGTAAGCGCATGAAGGGCTCTACACTGATATCTGAATCAACCCCCTCAATATTGGTGAAGGTGTGATGGTTGACATTGTGTTTCACCTTCCAGAAATAAGTACTGCCACCCAGAATATTTAAAAAATATGCTGCAATGCTATTTATCCAATTGTGCTTTGAAAAGCTTTGATGCCCGCCCTCGTGCATAATGTTAAACCCAAGGAGGGCCAAATTCAAACCCAACAAGGAAGCGCCCACAACCGCCACGGCCAGGGGAAGGTTGAAAAAGACGAGGGAAATATAAATGCATACGGCCGAAATTACCTGAATCGCGCCTTTTATGTATACCTTTTTATTACCTGCCGGATCGAGGCTGTTTTCCGAAAAATAACGATCTACCTTCGACTTTAAAGAAATAAAAAAAGAGTTCCCAGACTTATCAAAAGTTACTTTTTGCATCATGATTTGTTACTGTTTGTAGCCTAACGCTAATCGTGCTGATTTAGTTTACAACACCTGTTTTGCAATAGCTATTTATTGATTTTGAGCTAAAATTATGATCTGTGGTCGGGGAATAAAAGACCCCAGACTAAGATCATAAGATTTTCACTAAAAACGCTGCAAGCTACCGAAATTGAAAAGCATAACCTAATTAAAAACCAATATCTGGATCAGCCTTCTTCAGCGCCAAGAGCACATCTTGGCCCACTTTCAGGCTGTCACGATCTGTATTTATTGCAATTGTCTGCTTTCCAACAGATGCTTCCACCTCATACCCGTTTCCTAAAAAGGAAATCTTACGAACAATGCCTTTCAATGTACCTGGTCCGCGGTTTACCAATTTGAAATCTTCCGGGCGTAGAAACTTTCTATTTGTATTTTTCGGGAGTTTCGTTTTTGCAATGGGTAGCACAATAAATTTTCCAAACAACCCCGCCACATAGGCGTTGATTGGCTGGCGATAAATTTTTTTTGGCGCGCCCTGCTGAATTATTTTCCCTGCCCTCATTACCAATATCTCATCGGCCCAAGGTAAAGTATCATCGGGATCATGTGAAACCAATAAGCAGGTGATTTTCAATACCGCGCTAACATCGTGGATAACTTCCTTTAATCTACTTTTCAAAATCAGATCTAAGTTGGAGAATGGTTCGTCCAACAATAATAATGTTGGTTTACCGATCAGTAATCGACACAGAGCAATTCGCTGCCGCTCACCTCCGGAAAGTTCATTTGTTTTTCTTTTTAGCAAATGCTGAATGTGACACAATTTAAACAGCCGGGTGGCTTCTCGATCGGTAAGTTTGTTGGAGTAAGCCAGTACCTGCTCCACGCGTAAAAACTTAGGCAATTCAAAAAACTGCGGGAGGTAGGCAATGGCTGGATGACCAGGAACTAGTTTTTCGTTCGAACCTTTTACGTTATCGCCTGCGAAGATTATTTCGCCTTGGCTGGGTTGATCTAAGCCAGCAATAATTTTCAGTAAAGTTGTTTTTCCCGAGCCTGTTTCGCCCGCAATTGCAAATTTTTGAAAAGCGCCTTGTGCAAAGGAGATTCCTTTCAGAATTTTTTTACCCTCATGCTCTTTTTCAATGCTCCGAACAACCAATAAACTCATCCTATTCGCAGCGCTTACATCTTCGATTCTAAGTTCACCCCGCCCAATGCTTCTTGCTTATTAAAAGGTTGGTTGTAAAGACGTTTACCCGTTGCTTTGAAAAGCGCGTTGGCGACTGCTCCACCTGTTGGCGGCAATGCCGGCTCGCCCAACCCTGTGGGGTCAATTCCATTATTCACAAAATGAACATCGATCTCCGGAACTTCTTTGTATCGAATGAGTCGATAACTATTAAAGTTCAATTGCTCAGCTGCCCCATCTTTGAAAGTGAGATTTCCAAAGAAGGCATGCCCCATCCCATCGACAATTCCACCGCGCACTTGCTGCTGCGCACCGCTCATGTTTATAACAACACCACAATCGGCAGCGGCATGGATTTTTTTCACAACTGGTTTCCCACTTTTCATTTCTACTTCAGCCACTTGCGCTACGTAAGAACGGTGGGAAAAATAAACGCTAAAGCCTTGAGAAATATTTTTCTTTTTGCCCCACTCCGATTTTTCCTTTGCCAATTCAATCACTGTTTTCATCCGGTCAATATCATACTTGATTGCGCCTACCGGATATTTTTTTGCTTTCTCTAATAAGTTTAATCTGAATTGAATGGGGTCTTGTTTTACGGCCTCGGCAACTTCATCTAAAAAGGATTGCTCCGCGAAAGCGAGAAAATTGGTAATGGGTGCACGCCAAGCACCTGTTGTTATCGCGGATTTATGTTCTATTGAGTCAATCAATAAATTATCGACAGCTCCCGCGGGAAAGTTATCCTCTCTCGTGGGATTTCCGGAGTTGATCCCCACTCCGCGCAATTTATAGCCAACCATATTTCCGTTGGCATCCAATGCTGCTTGAAAGCGGTAGCGAACCGCAGGGCGATAACTTCCGCCACCCATATCATCTTCGCGAGTCCAAATTACTTTTACGGGTGCTTTTATAATACTGGAAAGCTCCGCTGCCTCCAACACATAATCTGCTTTCAATCTTCTCCCAAATCCACCGCCCAAACGGGTGATCTCCAACGTAATTTTGTCTGGAGCTATGCCTAGCAATTTCGCCACTTCATTGCGCGCCATGTCTGGCGTTTGTGTAGGGCCAACCAATTCAACTCCATCTGCGCGAACATGCGCAAAGAAGTTCATGGGCTCCATCGAGTTATGTGGTAGGAATGGGCATTGATATTCGCGTGAAATTACTTTTGTCGCATTCGCGAAAGCAGCGTCTACATCTCCGTCTTTCCTTCTTACAGTCGGCTCTTTGCTTTCCAGCAATTCTTTAAAAAGTTTATCGTGGTCAACTGTGCTTTCAATTTTTGATTCTGCTTCGTATTCAATCTTTAACAATTTGCGCGCTTTGTTTACTTGCCATGTTGATTTGCCGACCACTGCTACATTGTTTTTGAAAGTGACTACATCAATGATTCCTGTACTTGCCTTTGCTGCCGCAGCATCAACGGATTTGATCTTCATCCCGAAAGACTTCGGCCGTTGGATCATGGCGAACACCATTCCCTCCCGATAAAAATCCAACCCATACAATGGTTTTCCAGTGATCATGTCCATCCCGTCTACGTTGCGGATGGGCTGGCCAATAATTTTAAAATCTTTCTTGTCTTTCAGTTTTATGTCCGTTGGCACGGGAATCAACGCTGCGTCATTCGCTAATTCTCCATACGACAAGGAGCGATTTCCCGATTTGTCAACGATCATCCCGTTCTCTGCAACCAATGAGGAAGCAGAAACATTCCAACGTTTAGCTCCCGCTTCTAGCAACATTTGTTTTGCGGTAGCCCCTGCTTTGCGCAAGCGTTCCCACGAATGGGGAATCGCTCCGCTCCCACCCGTCAATTGGCGTTCGTACTTTTTGATGTCAAGCATCGCTTGTACCACTTTCACTTTCGACCAATCGGCTTCGAGTTCCTCGGCCACGATCATTGGAAAAGAAGTTTTGATATTCTGACCCAACTCTGGATTGGGTGAGAAAATCGTGATTACGTTATCTGATGAAATCGATAAATAGCTGTTGAAATTAGTATCTGCTGCCGAAGCAGCCTCATCCAGCACATTGAAAGTAGTAGCATTCGCCTCCCAATTGAAGCCAAGTACCAAACCACCTGTGGTGGCAGTTGCTAACTTCAAAAAATTGCGTCTATTTGTTTTTGTCAGTGTTTCCATAAACACAATTAGTTAGAAATTTTAGATGATGCCAACACGACCGCTTCATGAATACGATGATAGGTTCCGCACCGACAGATATTTCCATTCATGGCCGTTTCAATATCTTGATCAGAAGGTTTTGTCTTTTTACTCAGTAACGCTGCAGCCGTCATAATTTGACCGGCTTGGCAATAACCGCATTGGGCAACATCCACTTCGTTCCAAGCTTGCTGCACGGGGTGATCCCCTTTTTCAGAAAGTCCTTCAATGGTAGTAACTTTCTTATTGCCAATAGCTGAGATCGGCAATGAACATGACCGAACAGCCGTGCCGTTTAAATGAACGGTGCATGCACCGCATTGCGCGATGCCACATCCATACTTTGTGCCAACCAAACCGAGATTATCTCGCAATACCCACAGCAAAGGAGTATCCGAATCTGCTTCTGTGCTGACACTCTTTCCATTAATTTGTAGCTGATAAGTTGCCATGTGATTTTTCTTTTTTGAAAGGTAGAGAATTTACGGGTTGAAAACACGTCAGTTTATTTCATTGTTCTAATTTCTGACTCACCCCCGACCTCACTTCGTTCGGTCACCCCCTCTCTACTTCGTAGCAGAGGGGGAACGCCAGACCGAGATAACCGAGGTAATAGTATTTATTCATTCTGGTGATTGCCAATTAGTGCTTTACAACTCAATGAGAAAAATGAAGGTTTCTGTGCGAAGCTACTTTTTCGATCTCCTGTCTGATTTCAAATTTCATTTTTGACAATAGGAATATTCTCCTAAAAATATTTCTTTCGGCAACAATAATTGGCTGAAATTTTGACTCTATCGCGCTCTTTATCAAAGCGGCTCTTTGAATAAACTCTTCTGTTTTTTCAAAACGAAACTTTCCGGAATAGATTATTTTGTTTGTTTTTTCGTGATTCATAATGTTGAAGGTAGGAATTTATTTACCAAATTGGGTTGCCATCACCTCCCATTTCTTCTTAATCTCTACTCCCATCAATCCCAATTTAGTCACCGCTTGGATTTGCGCCTGTGTCGGCTTGGCTTCTACACTTTGTAAAACAGCCATCAGGTATAAAAGTTTGTCTTGCAAACCAACAATCGTCTCTTTCTCAATGGGTGATTCAGTGATGCTTCCGTACATCACATCAGCATTTTCGGGGCTGCCTTCTCCGCGCAGAGCGAGCAATTGTTCTTTTTTTCCTTTCGCCCATTTTGCTTTTGGGTTAGCTAATTTCAAATCAATTGTCTCACGCATGGTCTGGAGATCGTTGTAAGCTTTATAGCATGACATCGAGTAAGTTGATTGCATTTTTAAATCTTCCTCTTTGATTGTTACACGCGGGTCGAGGCGAACTTCTATTTCTTGTTCTTGCATTACACCATCAACGATCAACTTAACTTTGTATTTGCCCGGATGAACGAAAGGCCCTACAGGACCACTCGGTGTATTGTGATAAACTGCCGCGATGGCAAACTGGCGATTTGCACCTTTGGGTTCGGCATATCGCAAATTCCAAACAAACCGATGGTGGCCTGTTTGAGTAGAAACTGCATGATGAGGTCTGATCCAATACGTTGGATGTGGAATCGATAGTGTATCGATCATCTCAGGCTTGTCTTTGCTTGAATAACTCCTCACCAACATTCCGGCTTGATCTACAATTTCCAATCGTACCTCGGATACAGTGGTTGGCAAAAAGTAATCCAATGCTGCGCCATCAGCTGGGTTTTGCCCGGTTGGTTCTTCAGGAGGAAGTGGCGTATCGGAAAACATATTGTAGCGAACGCGAGTGCCCAGTGCGGGAGGGAACAAATACGATGATTTTTGTTGGAAGGCTTTCGCCAGATTTCGCAAATGTGAAATGTTATCTAAAATCCAAATCGATCGGCCATGCGTGCCGATGACTAAATCATCTTCATGTATTACCAAATCACGAATAGAAGTTGCTGGCATATTGCGCCTTAGCGATTGCCAGTTTTCACCTTCATCGATAGAGAAATAAACTTCGCGCTCTGTACCCGCAAACAGCAATCCTTTTTGCTTTGGATCTTCGCGCACTACATTTACCGAGCCATTGGTGGCCATCCCATTTACAATTTCTTTCCACGTTGTGCCACCATCATTTGTTTTATAAATATGCGGACGCAGATCATCTTTACGCAACGCATTGACTGAAAAGAAAGCTGTGTTCATATCAAAATGACTGGCCTCTATTTGTGACACCTTATCCCACGAAGAAAGTGCTGTTGCAGTAACGTCTTTCCAAGTCTTTCCTCCATCTGAAGTTTTGTGTACTAATCCGTCATCGGTGCCAGCCCAAATTATATTCTTATCGAGGGGTGATCCACTCACGGAATAGATCACCGCCCGCTGCTTCATCGTTTTTAAATTGTCTGTTCTAAAATCACCAATGCTCGCGGGCACTTCCGGTTGTTTGCGTGTTAAATCGGGACTAATGATTTCCCATTGATCTCCGCCCGTAGTTGTCTTCCATAAAACATTGGTAGCAAAAAGCAATTGATTGTTATCGGCAGGATGGAACAACAATGGCAATGTGCGCAGCATTCTATATTGGCCTGAGCGCAACGCTTCGGGAGCTACATTTTGAGTTTGTCCTGTTTTCTTATTGAAGCGTGTAACACGCCCACCATAAATAATATCGGGATTTTTTGGATCGGCCACTACATACGCATACTCATCTGCACCTGAGCCAGTCCAATCGCGAAACGAAATTTGTCCGCCTTCTCCCCTGCTTTTAATTCCGATCGCTCCACTCTCTTGTTGACCTCCATATATCCAATAAGGAAATTGATTGTCGGTAGAGATATGGTACAATTGCGCGGTTGGTTGATTGTACCACGAACTCCAAGTCTTGCCGGCATTCACCGTAACAGTCGCGCCTTGATCGGCCGCAAAAATCATGATGTCGGGTTGGAGTGGATTGATCCAAATGCGATGATAGTCATCGCCACCGGGCGCGCCTTTGAACGATGTCCAAGTAACGCCACCGTCCATCGAACGATATGAGGCCGTGTTGGCAGCATACACCACATCTGGATTTTTAGGATGTATTCTTATTTCAGCAAAGTCGCTGCCCCGTCCATATATCCGAGCATCAGTACTCACCTGTTTCCAACTTTCGCCACCATCATCACTTCTATAAACGCCCGCCTGCTCGCGCGCATCCACTGTGGCAAATAGTCTTTTTGGATTGCTGTTCGATATTCCAAATCCAATTCTGCCCAGCCCTTGCTGGGCCGTTGGTAAACCGGTTAACAATTTTTTCCAATTCGCTCCTCCATCCGTAGATTTATACAATCCGCTATTTGTTCCTGAAAAAGATCCATTTTCCCACGGGCCTTCGCGGTGTTCCCACATATCGGCATACACAGTTTCCGGATTGCTTGGATCAAACTCTACTTGAATCGCTCCCGTATTTTCATTGATGTATAAAACTTTTTCCCACGAAACTCCTCCGTCTTTTGTTCGATACACGCCTCGCATTTCATTCGCTCCATAGGGATGCCCTAATACCGCTGCAAAAACAATTTCCGGGTTGGAAGCATGAACAACTACTCTTCCAATTTGTTGCGCATCATTCAAACCGATGTGCTTCCAACTGGCTCCGCCATCGATAGATTTAAACATGCCATCGCCAATAGCAAGATCTGGCCTATGAAGCCCTTCTCCGCTGCCGACATAAATAATGTTTGGATTGGATGGCGAAACAGCAATATCTCCAATCGATCCGGTCGACTCTTTATCAAAAATAGGTTTCCAAGTGCGGCCAAAATCATCTGTCTTCCAGACGCCACCATTATTCACACCCATGTAAAATACATTGGGTTGTGTGGGGATTCCAACTGCACCTACTGTCCTGCCTGCGCGGAAGGGTCCGACCAATCGGTAGTTCAGGTCTTGGTAGTATGAAGTTGGAACTTGCTGAGAAGCAGCGCTGAAAGAGATGATGCATAGTAAAAGAATGCGATACATATTTCAATAATTTAGTCAGGTGATAAAGTAACACCTATTAATGTGCCGAACAAAGAGAATTTACGTGAATGGAACATTCTGGCGGTTCTTTCTAAACAATAAAATTAATGTCTATTTGATCAATCGTGATCATTCAAGAATTACGATATTTGAACGATTCCAAAACTCTACCTCCCATGATTCATTCATTTACTACACGGCTTCGCATTCCAACATTGTATGTATTCATTCTAATCGCCCTGGCCATGGGATGTAAAGACAAGGGCAGTCCTACAAATGGTGTTATCGATTCAGCCTTTGGCGAGTACGTCTCCTCTTATACCGCTGGTGTAGTTGGATCAGGATCAACATTGCGCATTGTGTTGGCTAAAGATGCCATGCCTGCCAATGTCAGCGTGGGCGATGATGCTGGCAGCTCGCTATTCGAGTTTAGCCCATCACTCAAGGGAAAAGCAACTTGGCTTAATGCGCAGACGATTGAGTTCGATCCCGAAGGCCGGATGAATTCGGGTCAGGTTTATCAGGTGAAGTTCAAACTGGCTAAACTCTTTTCAGTAAAAAAGGAAATGAGCGAGTTCAGGTATTCCTTTCAAATCATTCCTCAGAATTTTGAATGGACGGTAGATAACATCAAGCCCTATGTTAAAACAGAATTGAAGCGTCAAAAAATAGAGGGCACATTGACCACCGCAGATTATGTTGAAGGCGCTGCGGCAGAAAAAATATTAACGGCAAAACAGGAAACCCAAAGTTTGAAAATTTCATGGCAGCACGATGGCGAGGGAAAGCAACATATTTTCACCATTGAAGACGTAGCCAGAAAAGACAATCCTTCTTCTGTGATTGTTTCCGCGGCTGGAACGAGTATTGGGGTCGATAAAGCGAGCGATCAAACAATTGAAGTACCCTCGTTGGACGATTTTAAGTTGATGAATGCACGAGTGATTCAAAATCCGAATCAATATGTTGCCTTACAATTTTCAGATCCCATTAAAGAGAGTCAACAACTCAACGGGTTAATCTCCATTGGCAATGCCAACGATGTACCGTTGGATTTTGATGTTCATGACAACGAGATATGGATTTATCCATCGGTAAGACAGACCGGAACAAAAACTATTTATATCGAAGGTGGTATTCGCAACGTCCTCGACTATCGGATGAAGAAGCCGACTACTGCTGAAATTGTATTTGAACAAGAAAAGCCCGCGATCCGGTTTGTTGGAAAAGGAAGTATTCTTCCAAGTACAGACGGGCTTGTGCTTCCCTTTGAAGCAGTGAATTTAAAAGCGGTGGACGTGAGTGTGAGTAAAGTTTTCGAGAATAATATTTTGCAGTTCCTTCAGGTAAATAATCTGAGTGGCAATGATCAAATGTATCGAGTGGGAAAAAATGTGTTGAAGAAAACCATTCAGCTCGACAATGCGGGCGTCACCGATTTAGGCAAGTGGAATCGATTTACCCTTGATCTTTCCAAACTCCTTGTTTCAGAGCCTGGCGCGATTTACAGGGTATCCATGAAGTTCAAAAAGAAATACGCATTGTACAACTGTGATGGAGAAGCCGAAACCGAATTGACCATCGATCAGAATGAGGAACCAGAAGAATTTTCTGGCTATCGTGACTACTATTATGAAGATGGATACGAATATTACGATGGTGAATATAATTGGGAGCAGCGCGGCAATCCATGTGATGGTTCCTATTATTCCAATTCACGCAATATTGAAAAAAATATTCTTGCCTCCGATATTGGCTTGATTGCCAAAAGCGGTGACGATGGCACTACCACCATTATCGCCAATGACTTGAAAACAACTCAGCCTCTCGCTGGCGCTTCTGTTGAGTTTTATGACTTTCAGCAGCAGTTGATTGGCACTTCTAATACCAACGCTGATGGCCGGGCCGCACTCACATCAAAGACGACTCCATTTGCGGTCATCGTAAAAAATGGTGCCCAGCGAGGCTACTTACGATTAGTTGACGGTGAATCGCTTTCACTAAGTGGGTTTGACGTATCCGGAGAAAGTATCAACAAAGGACTAAAAGGTTTTTTGTATGGCGATCGTGGAGTTTGGCGGCCGGGAGACTCGTTGTATCTCAGTTTTATTTTGGAAGATAAAAACAAAAACCTGCCTTCCTCCCATCCGGTAGTTTTCGAATTGCTAAATCCCCAAGGAGTGGTGAGCAGCCGAATGGTAAAATCTTCTTCCGAAAATGGATTCTATCGCTTTGCCACGGCTACTGCACAAGATGCGCCCACGGGGAACTGGATGGCGCGAATCAAAGTGGGAGGAACTGATTTTACGCAGCAAATAAAAATTGAAACCATAAAACCCAATCGCTTAAAAATAAATCTTGACTTTGGTCAGGAGCGGATCGTCAGTAAATCTATTCAAGGAAACTTAACGGTGAATTGGCTACATGGCGCACCCGGAAGAAATTTGAAAGCTGAGTTTGATGTAATTTTTAGTAGGAGTCAAACGCGCTTTGTCAAGTACGATGATTTTGTTTTTGAGGAACCGTATTTGAAGTCATTCCATACAAATAGCACGCGCTTATTTGAAGGATTTACAGATGAAAACGGTAAAGCTGTTATCAATGCGTCCTTTGAAACAGAAGGATATCCGGGTTTCATGACGGCTGTTTTTAAGGGAAAGGTTTTTGAAGAAAGTGGGAACTTTAGCATTGACCGATTTAGTTTACCTTACTATCCTTACGAATCGTATGCTGGCGTACGCGTGCCAGCAGGTGAAAAGTATAGTGGGATGCTGTACACCGATCAAGATCAAAAAGTTGATGTTGTGTTCTTGGATATTGATGGGAAGCCTGTGAACCGCGAAGGAGTGGAAATTTCGCTCTACAAATTAAATCGATACTGGTGGTGGGATAACGCCTATGACGACATCGCTAATTACATCGAGAACGATAGCAAAAGTCTTTTCAAGAGTGGTTCGGTCGCCACGGCCAATGGAAAGGCGAGCTGGACATTTAAAGTTGCGGAAGCCGACTGGGGAACTTATTATATAAAAGTCTGTGATCCTGTTTCCGGGCATTGCACCGGCAAGACGGTTTACATTGACCAGCCCGGTTACTTTGGAAGAAACAGCCGCCAGGAAAAAGGCGGTGCTACACGGTTGACGTTTGCATCAGACAAAGCGGCTTACAAAGTAGGTGAGAAAATTAGTTTGACGATTCCCGGCAGCGGAGCGGGACGGGCGTTGGTCTCTATCGAGAACGGAAGTAAGATTGTCTCTTCGCAATGGGTGGAAACAAAAAAGGGTGAAAACAAAGTGGTGATTGAAGCCACTGCAGAAATGACGCCCAACGTTTTTGTTAACGTGAGTTTACTACAACCCCACGCGCAAACGATTAATGATTTACCCATTCGATTATATGGGATTATTCCAATCGGTATTGAAAATTCGGCTACCCACTTAGAGCCCGTTATACAAATGGTAGATGAGTTAGAGCCGGGTCAGCAGGTGCGCATAAAAATTTCTGAAAAGCAAAAACGTAAAATGACCTTTACGCTGGCCATGGTAGATGAGGGCTTACTGGATATTACCAAGTTCAAAACGCCAGAACCGTGGAAGAAATTTTATGCGCGCGAAGCATTGGGGGTAAAGACATGGGACTTGTATGACGAGGTAATGGGTGCGTTTGGCGCGCGTGTTGAAAGGTTATTGGCAATTGGTGGTGATGTTGAATCTTCAGCTAAAGATGACGACCCTCGGGCAAATCGGTTTAAACCAGTTGTGAAATTTTTTGGGCCGATAACAGTGAACGGCAATACAGAGGAGCTGATATTCACCATGCCACAATACATCGGCTCAGTGAAGGTGATGGTGGTAGCGGGGTATGAAGGTGCCTATGGCAATGCAGAAAAAGCTGTACCGGTAAGAAAACCGTTGATGGTATTAGCCACGTTGCCGCGCGTACTTGGCCCTGACGAAAAAGTGAAATTGCCCGTCACACTCTTCACGCAAGAAAAGATGATCAAGAATGTAAAAATTGAAGTAACAGCAACCGGACCGCTCACTCTGGTGGGCGATGCATCCAAATCTTTTAACATGCCTGTGTCAGGAGATTTGACTGTAGATTTTGATTTGGCTGTAAAAGCAGAAACAGGTATTGGCAAGGTAACAGTAAAAGCAACTAGTGGGTCATTCCAGTCCGTGGATGAAATTGAAATTGATGTGCGCAATCCCAATGTCGCGGCCTCACAAGTATTGGAAACCTATCTTGAAGCAGGAAAGACCTGGGATGCCACCGTAATTCCGGTAGGTGTGGCAGGAACAAACTCAAGCGTGTTGGAAGTCTCCAACATCCCGCCTATCAATTTAGAATCTCGGCTCCGCTATTTAATCGACTACCCGCACGGCTGCATTGAACAAACGACCTCGGCAGCTTTTCCACAACTTTATTTAAACGTTGTAAAAGAATTAACGGAGCGTGAAAAAACACTGACTTCGTTTAATGTAACGAAGGCGATCGAACGCTTAAAAATGTTTCATGCCAGAGACGGTGGCTTTGGCTACTGGCCGGGAGATGAATCTTCTGATGAATGGGGCACCACGTATGCCGGGCACTTTGTTATGGAAGCTGCCGACAAAGGTTATTTTGTTCCGGAAGACATGTTGAAACGCTGGAAGAAATACCAAAAGAACAAAGCACTGGAATGGCGAAGAGTTATGAACAAACATTATAGCTACGACAATGAGTTAATCCAAGCCTATCGGTTGTATACACTTGCGCTGGCGGGCGCACCCGAATTAGGAGCCATGAACCGATTGCGAGAACATGATAATTTATCAGTTCAATCAAAATGGATGCTAGCATCTGCTTACGTTAAAGCAGGCCAACCCGAGGCTGCTAAGAGCCTAGTCAGCACATTAACGACAGCTATTAAACCGTATCAAGAGATGTCGTATTCCTATGGCAGCGATGTGCGCGACCAAGCTATTATTTTAGAAACGCTGGTTCTGCTAGGTGACAAAACGAAAGCTTTTGAAATGGTGAAAATAATTTCTGCAAAGTTGAGCAATCAGTATTGGATGAGTACTCAGACGATTGCTTACAGCTTAAAGTCGATTGCACAATTTATCGCGACCGAAAAACGAGGCGAGATTAGCTATCAATACTCGTTCAATGGTAAACAAGTGAATACCGTTTCACAACTTCCTATTTCGCAGGCTTCCTTGCCAATAAAAGGGACACAAAAAATGCCTGTCAAGATAACCAACGAAAGCAAAGGAGGTCTATTCGTTCGAGTAATCAATACGGGCATTCCCGCCCAGAGACAAGAGCAAGCAGAGGAAAATAATCTGGTGGTCTACACGAGCTATACCGACATGAAAGGCAACGCTATCAATGTATCAAGTTTGAAACAAGGAACAGAATTCATGGCTAACGTCTCGGTCAAAAACCCCGGTCTGCGCGGAAGCTATGAGAACATGGCGTTATCACAGGTATTTCCGTCAGGCTGGGAAATCAACAATTTTCGCTTGACGAATGATGAAAGCCAGGCGAAGACCGACCGCGGTGATTATCAAGACATCCGTGATGATAGGGTTTATACTTACTTCAGTTTAGGTGCCGGAAGCACTCGAAGTTTCTCGGTTGTGTTAACAGCCAGCTATGCGGGATCTTTTTATTTGCCGGGCGTTAGCTGTGAAGCCATGTATGACCACAGCATTTATGCCAAACAAAAAGGAAGCATGGTGGACGTAGTGAAACGGGTAAGTTCGGTTAACTGATAACCACTTTTGGTAGTCCAATGAAAAAAGTAAGGCTACGCTGGAAATTGCTGATTGGGCTTTTTTGCTTGATGGCCATCCTTTTTTACGTGAGCCTACCCAAGCAATTATTCTCCGATCCGTATTCAATCGTACTCGAAGATAAGCGAGGCGATCTATTAAGCGCAGCAATCGCGGCTGATGGCCAGTGGCGGTTTCCAGAGCAGCATGACGTGCCCGAAAAATTTGTAAAGGCGCTAACACTCTACGAGGACAAGAGATTCTTCTATCACTTGGGCGTTGATTTCATTTCACTTGGCCGTGCCCTTAAGCAGAATATTCAGCAACGAAAAGTAGTGAGTGGTGGAAGTACTATTTCCATGCAGGTTATACGGCTGGCTCGAAAAAATAAATCCCGTACTGTTTTTGAGAAGTGTATTGAATTGATATTGGCGACTCGCCTGGAATTGGGAAATTCTAAAAAGGAAATATTTTCATTGTACTCCTCTCATGCGCCTTTCGGTGGCAATGTGGTGGGGCTAGAGGCTGCCTGCTGGCGCTACTTCGGCCGCGCCCCCAACGAGTTGAGTTGGGCAGAGGCATCGCTGCTAGCCGTTTTACCAAACAACCCCTCGCTGATTCATCTTGGAAAAAACAGAGAGCGGTTGCAAACGAAGCGAAATAAATTGTTGACGCGATTGGCAGCCGAAGGACTACTGGACAAACTCTCTTTGTCATTGGCAATAGTAGAACCCATACCCAACAATCCTTTGCCACTTCCCCGCTGGGCTTCTCATTTGCTGGATCGTGTTTCAAAAACTGAAAAAGGTAATCGAAAGGTAAAGACCACCATTGACCTACCGCTGCAACAACAAGTACTGCAACTGGTAAATGATCACCACGTGAAGCTACGGGGGAATCAAATCTTCAACGCTGCTGCGCTGGTCATGGAAGTGAAAACCGGCAACGTACTTGCCTATGTCGGTAACGTCTCGTCTGGTGCCAGCCATCAAGAAAATGTGGACATCATTACTTCGCCACGAAGCACGGGAAGTATTTTGAAACCCTTTTTGTATGCCGCCATGCTGGACGATGGCAAGATGTTGCCCACCACCTTACAGCCCGATGTTCCGTTGGTGATCAATGGCTTTGCTCCTCAAAATTTCTCAAGAGAATATGATGGCGCTGTATCGGCAGATCAAGCATTGATTCGTTCCCTTAATATTCCCGCAGTGGTAGAGCTTAGGAGCTATCGGTACGAAAAATTTTATGAGCTCCTTAAAAATATTGGCATCTCTACATTGAATAGACCTGCCGATCACTATGGCCTTTCGCTCATCTTGGGCGGAGCAGAGGGCACCTTGTGGGACATCACCGGGGCATACGCTTCCATGGCACGTTCGCTAAATAATTATTTTGATTATCCCGGCAAAAATAAGTATCGAATAAGTGATTTTCATCGTCCGTATTTTGTTGAGACTGATTCTTCCGACCGTGATGCAAATAGTGGCAACGAAGAGACTTCGCGGCTGAGTGCTTCAGCATCTTACCTTACGCTAAGTGCGCTTCAAGAAGTTTATCGTCCCGGAGAGCAAACCGGTTGGCGGTATTTCAACAACGCCAAACGAATTGCTTGGAAGACAGGAACGAGCCACGGCTTGCGCGATGGATGGGCGGTCGGCCTCAATGCAGATTATGTGGTGGGCGTTTGGGTTGGCAATGCAGACGGTGAAGGAAGGCCCGGCCTAACAGGAACAGAATCAGCGGCCCCTCTCCTGTTTGACATTTTCTCGTTGCTACCCGGCAACAATTGGTTTCAAAAGCCCACTAGTGAGATGACCGAAATTATTGCTTGCACAAAAAGCGGATATCGCGTTTCTTCTTCGTGTGAAAGTGCAGAAACGATTTGGGTAACAAAATCCGGTTTGCAAACCAGTGCCTGTCCTTTCCACAAAAAGATTCACGTGTCAAAAGATTTGCGCCACCAATTACATGCTGGTTGTGTATCGCTTGATGAGATGACCGCAGCCAATTGGTTTGTTCTCCCACCTGTTCAGGAATACTATTTCAAATTAAAAGAGTTGAATTACAAACCACTTCCTCCTTTTCGAAAAGACTGCATGAACCCGCGCACTATTGCCGCAATGGACATTATCTATCCAAGATCAAATGCAAAAGTGTTTGTGCCACGTGAGCTGGATGGATCGCTGGGCAAAACGGTATTTGAGGCCGCTCATCGAAATGCGGAATCAACAATCTACTGGCATATCGATGGAGAGTTTAAAGGAGTGACAAAAGGAAATCACCAAATGGCTTTTCACCCCGGTGTTGGAAATCATACGTTAACATTGGTAGACGAAAAAGGTGAGATTGTAGTGCAGGCGTTTCAGGTATTGTGAGAATTCAATGACCAATTTAAAACAAAAACTTATCGAAGCGATTTTAATATCGATGTCACTGATTGGGTTGCACTTGTTCCCCCCAACGTAGCGCAATCGTATCGCTTGTGCTTCTATCGCCCACCTTCAATTATATCCACTTTTGATTAACAGATAGCTTGCAAAAGTTACTTTACTCCCATTATTAAAAGCACAAGCGAGACGCGCCAGTGAAGGGAACTACTTGTTTTCTATGTAAACAATATTTCTATAATCCACTAAGCTATATCCTGCTCTATTATAATAAGCATCTCTGTTAAATGATGTTCGCATAACTGATATTTTTTTATCAAGTTTTAAAGACTTAAAGTTTTTGAATTCAAAAATCGCTTTTAGGCTCTTTAACTCTCCCAAATTAGTTGGGAAAGTGACTCGTTGATCACTTTTAAATCTTCTTATTATTAGCGTCTCAATATTCTTAAGCAAATAAATGCTTTCAGATACAGTTTCAGAATCAATCACTATTTCTAAATTCTTTAAGCCTCTCCAATTGCTTAATTCTTTAACGATGCCATCAAAAAAAGAATCATTAGTAAGTGACAATCTTAGAGACTTAATATTGTCTTTATTTTTTAATCTAATTTCGCTTACATTCAAATTGTAAAGTCCGAGGTGAGTAATGTTCTTCATCCCTGAGATGACCTCTAAATCCTTTCTTGATTGAGTTGAATCTTCGTCTAAGACTGCAGAAAAATTTCTTAGTCTTGTGCAAGAAATTAAATTTTTTGGAAGAGGCCCAAGTGTCAATTCTATGTTTAGTATTTCTAATCTGTTATTTTCGCATAAACATTGTGGGAATTTGAGAAAAAAAACAGTTCTTCCATTAAATATTCTCAAATTTTCTGCTTCACAAAAGTCACTAGGAAAGTCCGTAAGCCTTGTATTAGAAACATCAACAGACACTAAATTCTTGAAACTATTTCTAATCACCTTCAGTGGATTAGATGACAGATTAAGGTATCTGACATTATTAAGTTTAAAATCGGAAATGTCTTTAATACCATTACACCTTAAATCGATATTCTCGTGTCGGCTTAACTCTTCAACAACAATCTTTTTTTTAAGATAGCCGTCTTTCACAGAACAATTGTTATAGTCGAGCGTGTCACTAAGATTTAGAAAAGATTGAGTAAATAGTATTAGCTGCTTAATCATTGTTATGGAAATTTCATTATTAATACGGCCACTTTTTCTTCGCACAGTCTCCGCCTCGGGACTTCTGCGCTTCAATTGTATTGCTCTACTTTTCCGTTCCTTACCTGTTTACGTTCTGGTCACTTCCTTACCCACACTACCGTTATACCACTGAGACCCGAGGCGGAGACTCCGCGGAGAAGGAAGCCACACTCTTTCACGATCATTTCTTTATTCTGCAATAAGTTAACTCCAAATTCAATTTGTTTGTTGGTGAATCTGCCCGCTACTCCCTTCACGCAACACCAACAAAGGCGGAGAATATGCGTTAAGAGGCGAATATAAAAAAGCACAAATAGAGCAGTTCAAGTTATTGGAAATAAAAAGCCCAATGTATGTGAAGGAAAATCCTGTGGGGTTAAAACATTCGTTGAAACTTATGGGGATTGGAAATGGAAATGTTCGTCTTCCTTTGATTTTAGCATCTACATCCCTTGGAAGAAAAATTCAAACACTGGCGAAACAAATGGCTAACTAAGGGTTAACTTACATAGTTTTTAGCACCCTTAATTCAACACGTCTGTTTTTAGCCCTGTTCTCTTCTGAATCATTCGGCACCGCAAGGGCGTTTTCACCATATCCTTTAGGCAACAATCTTTCTTGATGAACACCTTTGCTTTTCAGATATTCCCATGCGCTCTGCGCACGTTTCTCGGAAAGTTTCAGATTCAACTTTTCATCACCAATATCATCTGTGTGGGCTGATATTTCAATTGCTAGTTTAGGGTTAACATGCATTAAATCAACAATCCTATCTAATTCAAATTGAGAAGATGATCTTAACTCTGCTGAATTAGTTTCAAAAATAATATCGTTCAAAGTTAACCTGGCGTTTACTTCGATGGGAACCATATACATTTCGATGGACTCAGTTTGTCCGGCTACAATATCAGCTTTGGTAAAGAAATAACCTTCTTTGCTAGCGGTAATAATCTGGTACTTGTCACCTTTTCGTAATAATATTGTTTCGCCAGCTTCTGAAAGGATCAATTCATCATGCTCTTTATTTTGATAGTGGACCTTGACTTTTACTTTTTGTTTGGTTGTAACATTATTTACATTGGCTGTAAAACTCACTTTTTCATGATCCAGAAATAATTTGAGATTTCGATTTCCGGTTGTTCGCATTTTATTAAAAACCCATCTCTCATTTCCGGTTTTGAATCTTAATTTCGAAAATTGAGCCTGATAGTCAAATGGTGCTTCCATATTCACCACCAAGGGCATGTTTGTAACTTGTAATGAGTCTTTAAAAATGTCTTGAATACCCTGGTGAATACGTAACCAGCCACTAACCGATTTTTTGATATCCTTATCAATGATATCAATCGAAACCTGATAGGAGGACTGCAATAGAACGTCCTTTGTCTGCAACTGAAAGGTCTTTTGTTCTATCAGATCTACCATCACTGAATCCAATAAATAAAGTTCGTTATCGAATGTTATTTTATATTTATTACCAGCATTCAGTACAACGCTATAGGCACCATCTACTGAGTTGTTTTTGGTTGTGAACGACTCTTTAGTGGATAGGTTAGACACCTTAATCTCAACACTGATGGTAGCCTTCGTTTTAGCAGACGTCACCTTGCCTTGAAAAACGCTGTTCACCATTTGTCTGTATTTATCAGGAATAGAAATCCTGTAGATATCATCGTTAGTATAATACAACATGTCTGAACCGGAAGCCGAAATACATGGTGATTGATCATTCTCAGAAGAATTAATAAAATCTAGTGCTACCGGCTCCGTCCAAGATCCATCTTCCTTCCAGGTAGACTGGAACATATCATATTTCCCCTTTCCTCCTTCGCGAATGGAAGAAAATATAAGTGTGTGGTTATCTGCCATTATTTTGGGGTCGCGCTCACAACCTGTATTGATCGGTGCCGGTAAGGCAACTGGTTCTCCCCACTTTCCATCTGGCATTTTCTTTGCTAAGTAAATGGTAAAGCATGGCTCTTTATCTTTTTTGGCAATGCCCGTCTCTGGAGTAATTCTAATAAAGAATAAACTATTTCCGTCAGATGAAATAGAAGGGAATCCTTCATAGTTGTCATCTGTGTTGATAGGTTCACCTATGTTAATTGGCTTGCTCCATTGGCCTTCACCAATGCGATCGGAATAATAGATATCTTCTGATTGAGATGAGCCCTCAATAAACGCTGTATAAAAAAGTCTATTTCCATCATAACTAATACTAGGTCCGGCCAAAAAATTGCAACTTTCATTAATTGCTGTTAAAGGTACGGGAGTACTCCAGAGCTCTTTAGCATCCAATGAGGATTCAAACAACTCCCAACCCTTTTTTGGGTTTTTGTTGGATTCAAAAATTAGTTTTTTTCCATCCGCACTAATGGTTGGAGCAAATTCAACATTTTTAGTTGTGCTGATTCCTGGTACAATTTGCTTACTCCCGTTCGGATCTTGTGCGTAGGTAGTAAAAGATACAATAGCGAGTATAACACCTAATTTTAATTTCATACGGTATATTCCTTAAGGTTTAATGATCAAAATAAAGCTGCCCCAATAATAAGGAGAAGGGTACTTTTTCTCAAGTTCTAACTGAGCGTTTCTTAACGAATTCACTTTATCTTTACCCGCCAGCAAGTTTTTATAAAAGAGAACCATTAATTCCTGTGTGGCCTGATCATCAACTTTCCATAAACTCATCAATACACTATTAACTCCACTTAAAAGGAAAGCCCGTTGCAAACCATAAACTCCTTCTCCATTTCGTATCTCTCCGGACCCTGTTTCGCAGGCCGAAAGTACCACTAAATCCGTTTCATCAAAATTCAAGTTCTTTACTTCATAAGAAGTGAGCATGCCATCTTCATGCTCCACTTGAGCTCCCTTTACCTCGCTCACATCACTTAGAATAAGCCCTGATCGGAACATGGGATTTTTAGTAATCTCCTGATTAGCCGAGAAAACCACTGGCTCTTCATCGCCCATTGATTCGATAAAGAAACCGTGTGTTGCAATATGGATTATTCCTGAATTTGCTAAAGCCTTGATATTGGTTTCAGTTGCAACCGTGCCTTCAAACATAGCCGATGACCAACTCGCTTGTTTAAGTAAACTTCCAATAGTCTCAATCTCTACTTTAGTTCCTGGAAGTGAGGGGATATCTTCAGTCAGAAAGGAAAGAATGCTGTTCTCAGCAGCAACATTTCTGTGTTTGCCACCTGTGCTTTCATTGCCAAATTGAGCGAATCCAAACAGGCTTGCACTCTTCGTTGATGGCTTTTCAACCTCTACCGAAGCGATGTCACGTAAATTAGATACTAAAATAAATTTATGCTCATTGGTCAGATATTCTTTTTTAACAGGATCAAATAAGGTAGCCAGATTGATTTTATTAAAGATGCCATCTGAAGAAACATAGATGGTTTCACTTTCCTTCAAGTGAGGAACCAACGGCTCCCAAAAGATAGAAAAGGATCGATCATTGGTTTGTCGATGGACTACTTGATTGCGATAATAGCTAAACTCTCTACTTTCCATGGCTCTTCCGTTGGAAAATACTACCAAGGTGGGGTCTTTCATCTCCTTTTTCAAAATGAGAGCCGCATAAGAGAGTGAATCTTTCTTGCCCATAGCGTTAAGTCTAATAAATTCTATAGCTGCTTCTCCTGGCTTTAGCATAGCCTGCACTTTCCTCCAACTAACTTCTTGTTGATCTTGGCTATTTTTAAACAAGGAGGACTTATTCGCAATTTCAGTTTCCGCTTTACTGGCTTCTGTTTCCAGTTGAATAATTTGCTTTTCAACCTGAGCAGTAATGGCTCCGCCACTATAGAGTTTGCCAATACCTTCTTTTAGCTTAAGCCACTTTACAAAGAGGTTTTTCAATTCCTGATTACTGCCTTGCAAGATTTGCTTTCTGATTTTTGCAGAAGAATTCAATAGCAAGGCTTTGGTAACTAGGCGAAAATCAAAAAGCTGATTAATCAACTCAGGTTTTGTGGGTCCGTATTCAACAGCAAATTGCTGATAGTCTTGTATGGGCCGGTTAATTTTATTAAAAAATGAAACCTGATCGTTTTCACTCATGGCCGGAAACAGTTCAACAATTTGTTTCTTGTAGAAATCTCCAACATGCATCATAAGAGGAATCGCTAAGTCAACTTTTCCCAATCGCTTATACGCCATTGCAAGGTTGTATTCGCTTAGGATATAATTGGGATGTGTCTTGCCTACTGTTGCTGCAAAAACACCTTGGGCATGCAACAATAATCGACTGGCTTTTTCATACTCTCCTCTATCATTGAGGCTAATGGCCAGGTTAAGTTCATAAACGCCATAGGTAAGGTGTCTATCTCCATAAGCTATCTCTGTAATCTTTAGTGCTTCTTCAAAAAACTTTTCCGATTCAGCGTAGTTTCTCATTCGTTGGTACAAGGCTCCTAAATTGGAGAGTGAAGACGCATAATCAGGATGATTTACTCCTACTCGTTCTTTCTCTATCACCACTATTTTCTCCTGCATTGGTTTTGCCTTCTCCAATTGATTGGTCTCAATATAGTTGGCGGCCAAATTCCGTTGCAACGTTAAGTGTAGTGGATGTGTCTTAGGTACTTGCTGCATTAAAGAGAATATTTCTTTTTCCGATTTATCGTAGCTGCCAAGTGTTACATAAAAGGTAGCCAGGGAATTTCTCACTTGCCAAGCTTCTTCATTATCGGCTTGTTGAAGCAAATCGCTCGCCTTGTGGTAGTTTTGATCTGCTAGCGCATAATCCCCTAAAGCTTGTGCCATTCTTGCCAACTGATAATGGATTGATCCGCTTTCTAATCCAGTAATGCCTGGCCTTGTAGCCAGTATCTTCAAATAATCTTCCGCTTTCACCCAATCACCTTTTTCTTGATATGCTTTTACTCTTAGCAATTCAACAAGTAAAGATGCTGGGTTAAATAACGGGTGATTTAAAAAAGCAAGTACTGAATCTGGTCGATTGAGGTCAAGTTGTGTTTCTGAATAACTGATGGCGATAGCCTGTAATGATTCTTTTGAAACGGAGGATAAACAACACAAGAATGGACGAATCAACATAGAAGCAGTTTCGGCCTTTTCCTTATTCATTAATTGATTGCTGGATTTTATATAAAAGGGAGTAATTCGATCAATAATATTCGCTGAAACAATGGAGGCAGCCTCTCGATATTTTTCTTCTGCCTTATCAACCGTGCCAAGGGCTAGATGAATGTCAGCATACGTCAATTGAACCAAGGCGTTTTCTGCTGACGCTCGCTGAAATAAACTAGTAGCTAGAGGCAAGGCAAGTGCTAATGATGCCGAAGCCTCGCGTGTAAAACCCCTATCTACTAATAATCTTGATTGATTAAAATAAATCGAAAAAGAGACTTTATCAACCGAATTCTTTTCGGTAGCTGCCTTTTCTGCAATTTGATAGGCCTCAATTGCCTTGTCAATCTGACCGCTTTGTTGTAGGGTGATCGCATTTTTTAATAATTGCTCTAAACCACTCGGTGAACTAGCAGACGCCCCACCAATTTTGGTTTCTACTCTGGCAAGACCTGCTTTGGCATCTTGATAAACTTCCGACTGTGTTTGCTGGTTCTGTTCAAGAGTCTTTGATAAGGAAAAATACTTATCTTTTGCATGCGTTAGTGCGCCCATGCTTTCATCCAGAGAAGCAGTATTTAAAAGCAGTTCAGAATATTCATCTGCGGCTTCAGCATTGGTTGCCAACTTGGTTAGGCAGCCATTCCAGATCGCTTTCGCACCCAACGAATCTCCGGAAGCGAGTGCTAGTTCACCGGTATAAGATTCAAATAAGATAGACGGAATAGATTCTTTTCCATAGCTCTCTTCAAATTGTGTTTTGGCTGACGAGCATTTATCGATCGCCAGTTTTACTTGACCTTTCTGTTGCAGAAAAACAATTTCCTTTTTAATGGCTTCTGCTAACCCTTTACTTTTTATCCCCTCTGCGTTTTGAAAAAGAAGAATCTCCTCTTTACAAAAGCCAAGTCCTTCATCGGGCATATTTAACATGCTATACCCCGAAGTAATTAATTGAATGATAAAAGCACGATTTAAGGGAGTCTCCGTTTTTGCTTTGGCCAGCGCATCTTGGGCATAAACAACTGATTTTTGATAATCATTGGTATTATAGGAAGCCAAAGCGTGATTGTAAGGTACTTGCCATTCTTGTGCAGCTAGCGATCTGCCCAATACGCACACTATTGAGAACGTAATATACAGTCTAATTTTATGGTTCATAAGAAGATTGTAAACGACTAAGTTACATATTAGCATGAAGCATAACAAAATTTAATTTTACGGATATTATGCCCGAAAATTCTACGATTTCAAACCCTTATCGCCCTTATATAATACTATTCCCGTTGCCCATGTTGGTGTTCTTCACCAACATGCACTCTGCTCTTTCAAGTCACACCATCTGCACATTATCCTTCATAATGTATCAAAAAATCCCAATCCTTCTCATTCTTTTCATAAAACCTCGCACCTTGCCCATGTTGGTGTTCTTCACCAACATGCAATCTGCTCTTTCAAGTCACACCATCGCTGCCCGCGTTGGTGTTCTTTAATGAACGACATTCAAGCACCAAATTTTCACCGTCCTTTGGTTTGAATGTATTTAAAGCCGCACTCCTTCACTATCATTTCTTTATTCTGCAATAAGTTAACTCCAAGTTCAGTTTGTTTGTTGGTGAACCTCCCCTCTCCCCTCCCGCGCAACACCAACAAAAGCTTGGCCTAGCGAATGCGCGGTAACTTGGGGAGCGTACTTAAGCTATGACATAAGAAAATCCTAAACCTCCACCAATTTTCTTATGTAGCTTCAAAATATTTTTAGGAATATCTACGCCACCATGATCATACGAAGACCTAAATGAAACCGAAATATCAAAAGATTTCACATTAAAGTTTTTGATACATGATATTAGCCTCTTCTCATTGAACTTTTGGGGAAGTTCTATAAGGACACCAAAGCCCTTTTTTTTAAACATTTTGTTACCAGTCGTTTTAAAATTTTTGAGGTAAATCAATATTAGATTTTTTTTCTCTTCAGTTAAATCGAGCAGTCGTAAATAAAAAACTATTTCATCAAAATCTCCATGTTCCCTCTTAATTTTCATAGGCATATTAAATTAATGTCCACCATCTTTTAAAAATTCTTCTGCAAGATCCAATAACTCTTTGAATTTATAATTAACTGAATTTCCTCGAAGAGCACCTTTTTTTGTTTTTTCAACAAAATCCCCAAAACCTCGCCTATCTTTTATTCCCATTTGGCTTGCACTTGCCCATGTTGGTGTTCTTCACCAACATGCACTCTGCTCTTGCAAGTCACACCATCTGCACATTATCCTTCATAATGTATCAAAAAATCCCAATCCTTCTCGTTCTTTTCATAAAACCTCGCACTTGAATACTTATAATCCTCTGAGTATTTACGTAATCCTGCCCTCACGGGATTGTTGTGAATATACTCCAATTTTTGCGTGAACACTGCTGCCCGCGTTGGTGTTCTTAAATGAACGACATTCGAGCACCAAATTTTCACCGTCCTTTGGTTTGAATGTATTTAAAGCCGCACTCCTTCACTATCATTTCTTTATTCTGCAATAAGTTAATTCCAAGTTCAGTTTGTTTGTTGGTGAATCTGCCCGCTACTCCCTTCACGCAACACCAACAAAGGCGGGGGCTCATCTCGTTTGTTGGTGAAGAACACCAACAAAGGCAAGGCTGTACGGCATCCCTCTTGTTATCTCCCCTCATTTGCCATATCAAATGAAAATGGTTGGACATGATGACGAAACCATAAACACATACCCTTTTTGCTTTCGACAAAAAGCTGAGGCTTTCCATGATTATATCTTTAAATCTGTCTTCCATTAATATATGCTTCCACTCCAAACATGTTACTGTAAGGAACTCTGGGTGTTCTTTGGAGTAAACTATTTCGTTCATACTATTATCTACAATTCTCTTAACTACTCTCATTCCCAAAAGCTTCTCCTATTATCCTAGCTCATCTCGTTTGTTGGTGAAGAACACCAACAAAGGCAAGGGGAACTCTGGGTGTTCTTTGGAGTAAACTATTTCGTTCATACTATTATCTACAATTCTCTTAACTACTCTCATTCCCAAAAGCTTCTCCCATTATCCTAGCTCATCTCGTCCAATCTCCTTGGCATGTTGAATGAATTAAAGTGGCTGCTCCATCTATTTTGATTTCGTAGACTATACCAACATGAGTTAAGAACTTAAAGAGATGATTGAGGGATTGGAATTAGGGTAGAAGATTAAGTGGATGTTTCTACCAACCAATATATTTCAGCATATCAAAATCTTCGATCCGAAGGAGAATTTCTGGAGCCCGATCATACTCCAACTTCCTTCCATTCTCATCAAGCTTTTCCTCCCCTTCGTAGCTCTTTGGGGGTACAAACCATTGTATTTCCCTAGTCAATGTCCATGTCTTCTCTTTTACAGAGTGGGTGAAGAAAAGCTTTTTTACCGTTGCAGCGTCTATGTAGAATGTTAAGTTTATGGAGTTCGTTTCAAATTCAACCTCTGATGTGTTGGGGTACGAGTACATTCTCTTTATTGAATCATATAGCTTATCAACTGACTTTGAAGCGTAATTGTTAAAATAGAGGGGTTGCAAATTTGCCAATGTTTTGTAAAGAATCAACTTACCGTCCTTTCCCTTAGTGTAAATTGAGTAAAATACGGTGTCTCCATCTGAAATCTTTACTTTCTGCCAACAGGTAATCTTATCAATAAAGCCATCGCTGTTTATATTCACATTATCATAAATCCGCATTATCTGGTATCCGTTAGGAACACACATTACAGAATCAAACTTCGCCTTTAAGTAGTTGTATCTTAATGATCGATTACATTTTTGTTGTTGTCCTAATGCGCAGCTATAGACAAAGAGAATCGACAATAATAAGTATGATCGCTCCATTACTTTTTAATTTTACAGTTATTTAGTCGGCCATTTAGGTATTCATTAAACTTATTAGTTCTGCACTCTGCCCTTGCCCATGTTGGTGTTCTTCACCAACATGCACTCTGCTCTTTCAAGTCACACCATCTGCACATTATCCTTCATAATGTATCAAAAAATCCCAATCCTTCTCATTCTTTTCATAAAACCTCGCACTTGAATACTTATAATCCTCTGAGTATTTGCATAAATCCTGCCCTCACGGGATTGTTGTGAATATACTCCAATTTTTGCGTGAACACTGCTGCCCGCGTTGGTGTTCTTTAATGAACGACATTCAAGCACCAAATCTTCACCGTCCTTTGGTTTCAATGTAATTAAAGCCGCACTCCTTCACTATCGTTTCTTTATTCTGCAATAAGTTAACTCCAAGTTCAGTTTGTTTGTTGGTGAATCTGCCCGCTACTCCCTTCACGCAACACGAACAAAGGCGGGGGGCTTCTAAAATTAATATGCTTTGATGAACGAAGAAGAATTTCAGCACGAGAAAGCAAAAATATTAAGGCAATCAAAAAACAAAGGCCTTGACCTGTGGAAGAAAGTGCTTAAGCATTACGATATCTCAATTAAACGCGCACAAAAAGGTGTGTATATAGAAGGTAAAGGGTACATGGTGCTTTACTTCGATAAAGAAAAAGATCAATGGCTTATGAAAGAGGTGTGCCCGAAAGCAAACTGATTACTCCATTAAAATACGCTTCGTTTCCGGATCAAATATATACTTCTCCTTCCCCCAGTACATTACAAAATTTTTTCCTTCCCATTTTATAGGATTGAATGTTTGAGGATAATCTAAAATATCATGTTGAGTTATTCCTGACATCTCATCAAAAAATGGGTAATCTTTTCTTGCAATATCGTAAGCCTTTACTTCGCCCGTTTCGTGGGCCTTAACAGATAATCTGTAATCTGCACTTCCAAAATTCTCCCTTGATTCTATTTGACATGTTATTTTACCCGAAGCATATACTTTGCTATAACCAGAGAAGTAATTTGCGTTTATTAAAGATTTGTGCGCTCTATCCAATTCTTCAACAGAACCGCTATTTGTATGAATAACATAATTCTTCAAAGAGAGATGGATTTCGTCAACCAAAAATTTCCTCCTATCTTCATCATGCAAATCAAGTAATTTTTTTTCAGCTATTAATAAGCTAGACCCGCCTATATAATCATTGAGGTTTCCCAAGGAATAGAACTGCTCCCTGTCTCTTTTGTTGAGTTTTGAGTAATCTAAATTTATTACTGAATATAGAATAACATTTGTATTCTTAAATTTTAACGGAATTTCGAGATAGCTAAGATATGCCCTTGATAATCTATCAAGCATAATCTTAAGGCGTCTAGCAATTTGGGGATCAAAAAATTCTGGAGTCCAAAATCTTAATTCCATTAATTTCAATTCACTTGCTTGATCCATACTTTTCAATCAGTTCACTTAACTCTTTTCGTACTCACTTGCCCATGTTGGTGTTCTTCACCAACATGCACTCTGCTCTTTCAAGTCACACCATCTGCACATTATCCTTCATAATGTATCAAAAAATCCCAGTCCTTCTCATTCTTTTCATAAAACCTCGCACTTGAATACTTATAATCCTCTGAGTATTTACATAATCCTGCCCTCACGGGATTGTTGTGAATATACTCCAATTTTTGCGTGAACACTGCTGCCCGCGTTGGTGTTCTTTAATGAACGACATTCAAGCACCAAATCTTCA
>Ga0163155_10000403_pt1 | contig 52925 bp, 61 predicted proteins | sample OliLakLV19SP4G1_FD_148611 | JGI IMG/M metagenome (GOLD analysis project Ga0163155, IMG submission 148611) | Freshwater microbial mat bacterial communities from Lake Vanda, McMurdo Dry Valleys, Antarctica - Oligotrophic Lake LV.19.SP4.G1 | ecosystem: Environmental > Aquatic > Freshwater > Lake >... | reverse complement strand
CGGATTGCCGGTTTACGAGTCGAGCACGACTTGTCGGCAATCAGGCGCCTAGAATTTTTCTGAGTGGCGACGAAGAAAAATTCGGAGGGCGAATCTCCGCTATCCCGCATACGAGAAGCCCGAAAGGGGGTTTTGTGTTAGGGATAGTGGAAGGAGAGGGGTCGGGAGAGGATACTCTCCCGTGGAGGAAGGATTGGGAAAACCGCCGGTTTCCCAGCCCGCGTATCCCGCACAGAAGCATGCTAATGAGGTCCTTAATACAAAGCGTTTTATAAATGTTATTATTTGCTCATGAGATTTAAAGTAATTTTACTTGCGGTATTCTTAGGTATATTTGTGCCGTATGTTATGGATGCTCAAGAGATCCATCAAGACTATCAAGGCACATGGAGAGGGAAAGTTATAGAAGTAATCTCTGAAGATATGAGAGAAATTCCCGGAACAGATGCAACACATCTCTATCAGACAATAAAAGCGAAAGTCATAGACGGCCCCATAAAAGGAAAAATAATCACAATTGAAAATGATTATCTTGCCCTTCGTGAAGGTCAAAAGTTTTATTTTAATTATAATGTAGATATTAATGGAACAGAACGTTATGGACTGACAAATATAGATCGTCGGGGTTCACTTTTGTTGTTAGTAATAATATTTGTTGTTGCTATTATATTATTTGGAGGATGGCAAGGAGTCCGCTCTCTCATTGCTCTTATGGGAAGTTTCTTTGCAATTTTTTATGTTTTAATGCCGGGTCTTCTTCATGGTTGGAGTCCTCTAGTCGCAAGTTCACTTGTTGCAAGTGTGATCTTATTTATTGCAATATTTTTTACTCACGGTTTTAATAGAGAATCTATAATTGCATATAGTGGAACAATGCTCGCTGTTCTCATAACAGGCTTGTTTGCGGCACTAGCTGTTCATATAACCTCACTGACTGGAGTATCAAATGATGAAGCTGTGTATCTAAACTTGAATACTCGCGGGACACTTGATTTCGCAGGGTTATTGTTGGGGGCAATTATTATTGGAATTTTGGGAGTACTTGATGATATTTCTGTTACACAAGCTGCTATTGTCAGTGAGTTGTATGATAGTAATCCTAATATTACTCGAAAAGAGGTTTATAAACGGGCGATGAGAATTGGACGTGAACACGTCGGTGCTTTGGTAAATACCCTAGTGTTGGCTTACACAGGAGCATCACTACCTATACTTCTATACCTGTATAGTTCTTCCATGAACTTTCAGACAACTATAAATTTAGAGGTATTCTCGACAGAAATAGTTAGAGCAATTGTGGGTAGTCTAGGCCTAATACTTACAGTTCCAATTGTGACAATATTGGCAGTAGTATATCTTAAGGGATATAAGTCAAAACACTCACATTTACACTCTCACCACCATTAAAATTTTTTGATATGTTTGGTTCTAACTTAGTATAATAAATACACCAATTCAAAAAAAACCCAGTTGGGTTTTTTTTGAACACTAGACAATTAAACTCGGAGAAAAATACCGAGCGACTATTTTACAGCGTCTTTGAGGCCTTTGGCTGCACGGAATTTAGGTACCTTCATGGCAGGAACAGAAATTGCCTCTCCTGTTCGAGGGTTTCGTGCCTGACGTGCCGCTCGAGTCTTTGTTGAAAAGATACCGAGACCCGCAATTGACACCTCACCACCCTTTTTCAGAGTAGAGATGATGGAATCAATCATAATATCTACCACTTCTTCTGCTTGCACTTTTGTTCCACCGAGCTTTGCGTAGACCGCATCTACTATTGAAGCTTTATTCATATTGGTTTGTTTAAAAATTGTCTAGGACACTCATATACGGCGCACTTCTGCGTTAGACTTCAAAAAATAATTTTCAACGTACGAATAAGTACGTCTCAGATTATTTTTCTTGTCTGCCTTGAATTGCATCCGTTTCTGAGCGTCCGGTTTATAATGGTACTAATTTGTCAAAAACTACTGACTAATCCTATATGGATATTATATAGCAAGGGTTTTTTAGCGCAACACATTGACGAGTAGAGTATTTTATCGTGCAAATTCAATGACTCTAGTTTCTCGAATGACATTGACTTTGATTTCACCTGGGTATTTGAGCTCACTTTCAATGCGAAGCGCGATGTCTCGTGCCATTTTACGAGCTTCAAGATCAGTGACTTCCGCTGGTGTAACAAAAATTCTGATTTCTCTTCCGGCTTGGAGTGCGTATGCTTTTTCTACTCCAGTAAATGATGTTGCTACGGCCTCGAGTTCACCAAGTCGTTTCAAGTAGTTTTCTCGACTGTCTGATCTCGCTCCCGGGCGACTACCAGAAATTGCATCTGCTGCCTGCACAATCATGGATTCAAGCGTTTCATACGGGTATTCTTCGTGGTGTGCTTCCATCGCTTTGATAATAGCAACATCTGTTCCAAATTTTTGGAGAATTCTGCGTCCAATTTCAACATGTGAACCCGCAACTTCATGATCGAGTGCTTTACCAATATCATGAACAAGTGATCCTGCTTTTGCAACCGCAACATTTGCTCCGATTTCCTCTGCAATCATTCCTGCGAGGTGTGCCATTTCGACAGAGTGTGCAAGAACATTTTGTCCGTAACTTGTACGAAAATGTAGGCGTCCGAGGATTGAAATAATACGAGGATCAAGACCGAGCACTCCTGTTTCATATACAGCTTCTTCACCCTTCTCTTTAATAGTCTTGTTTATTTCTTCTTCTGCTTTTTGTACGAGTTCTTCTATTTTTGCTGGTTGAATACGTCCGTCAGCAATGAGTTTCTCGAGAGCGGTTTTGGCGACTTGGCGACGAACTGGATCAAAAGAGGAGATTGTAATAGATCCTGGAGTATCATCGACAATAACTTCCACACCTGTTGCACGCTCGAAGGCTTTGATATTTCGACCCTCTTTTCCGATGATTTTGCCTTTTATTTCATCACTTGCGATTGATACGTGAGTGGTGAGCATATCGGACGATACAGAGTTTGCTAGTCGTTGAATGGAGGTTGCTAGAATAGATTTAGCTTTTTGTTCCAATCGTTCTTCCCCCATCATTTCGAGTTTTTGCATTCGAGCAAAAATGTCTTCTTCTGCTTCTCGCTCGACTTTATGAATGATCTCCTCGCGAGCCTTCTCGGGAGTGAGTTTCGCTATATTTTCAAGTTCTTTCTTCTTCTGCTCCTCTATTTTCTCTGTCTTTTCACGGATATTTTTAATTTCTTCTATTTTTTTCTTGATTTCTTCAACTTCACGATCGATGTCTGTTTGTCTGTGATCAAGAAGACCTTCTTTTTTGATAAGACGATCTTCGGTTTTCTTATGTTCATTTTCTTTCTGTCTACTTTCGAAACGAGCTTCTTTCAGTATTTCTTCTGCTTTTTTCTCTGCTTCGCTGATGATAAGAGTTTCTCGTTCCTTTGCAGCAAGTTCCATTTGCTTCAAATCAAGCTCCATGGAGCCTTTTTTACCAAGAGAAATGATTACACGTAAATAGTAGCCAAGCGCGAGACTGACTACGGATACCACTCCAATGAGGAGTAGTGCAACTGTTGATAACATATATTCGGGAATAACTGCCTGTTTTGGTTTTTAAGTGAGAAGTATCTCTTTCAAATTTTGAATTCGGTGGATATTTATAGTATATCGTTCGGAAAAATATCAGAAAATCACGGAAAAATTAAAAACTTTCAGTTATTAATTAAAAATCAATAATACACACACTATATATCACTTATAGAACTTTGTCTATGATGCCGTACTTCTTAGCTTCATCTGAAGACATGAAAAAGTTTCGATCAACATCTTTTTCTACTTTGGAAAGCTGTTGACCGGTGTTTTTTGCGAGCATTTTATTGAGATTTTCTCGAGTTTTGAGGATGTGTCGTGCAGAAATCTCTATGTCAGTAGCTTGACCCTCTACTCCTCCAAGTGGTTGGTGAATCATCACCTCGGCATTTGGTAGAGCATAGCGTTTACCTTTTGCACCAGAAGAAAGAATTACAGCTCCCATAGACGCCGCAAGACCTACACATACAGTAGAAACATCATTTTTTATAAAATTCATAGTGTCTACTATAGCAAGTCCAGCAGTGACTACACCTCCCGGAGAGTTTATATAGAAAGATATGTCTTTTTTTGAGTCTTCGGACTGCAAGAAAAGAAGTTGGGCGATAATAAGGTTTGCCACATGATCATCGATAGGGCCGTCAAGGAAAATAATATTATCACGCAAAAGTCGCGAGTATATGTCGTATGCCCGCTCGCCAAACTGGGATTTCTCTATAACTGTAGGAATAAGCATTGTTTTTTGATTTAAATTGTAAGGTGGCATGAGTATAGCAGAAAGTCAATCTTAGGTAAAATATGCTATAATAAGATCACTTATTCATAAATCAATACCATGAGACTTCATAGATTCTATCTCTCGACCCCGATTACTTCCTCAACTTTTGATATTACAGATAGAGACTTGGTGCATCAGTGGAAGTCTGTATTTAGGTATAATGTGGGTAGTCAGGTCATTCTTTTTGATGGGTCGGGTACGGATTTTATGTGCATGATCAGTTCTCTTCGTAATCTCGGAGCAACGGTTTCTGTCATGAAGGAAACAATACTTCAGTCTTCTATAAAAAGAAGTATATATCTGTGTGCTTCTGTTATAAAAAAAGATAATTTTGAATTGGTGGTGCAAAAGGCAACTGAGCTTGGAGTGCGTCATATAATTCCTATACTTTCTGATAGAACTGAGAAGAAAAAAATAAACATGAGTAGGCTTGAGAAGATTGCGATAGAGGCGTCTGAACAGTCTGGCAGGGGAGATGTGCCTACAATACATGAGGCAATAACACTCGGTGAAATTTTTGATTCTGGTACATTACCGCAGGAAAAAATAGTATTACATCCAGACGGTGTGATCATTAGTGACTATATACAGAATGTACAACAGAGTTCCATAGCTTGTTTCATTGGGCCTGAGGGGGGTTGGGGAGATGATGAAATAGGCTTTTTTAAATCGTACAATGTGACACCTGTATCCCTCGGCACTCAGATCCTTCGTGCAGAAACCGCGTCCATTGCGGTTGCGAGTGTCTTACTTTTGGGATAAATATAAAAAAACCTGTACACACAGGTGTTTTTATAAGAAATACACATGAATTTTATCCTTGTTTTTCCAAAAACTGAAATACAAGTTCGTTGGTCATAAATGACTCTACATACATTCGTACACGAAAACGGTCTGCTTCTTTATAATTTGCAAGAATATTCTCCATCTCTTTTTTTACTTCGCTTTCTTCGGGAGTAATTCCCTCATCTTTGGCTATAGTGTTGAGGATAATCTGTGATTTCGCACGTTTTACTGCGGTGTCCTCCCATTCTTTTTTGATTTCTTCTTCTGTTTTTTTGACATGTTTAAGGTAATTTTCGTATTTAACTCCTGCTTGAGCAATATCATCTTTAAACTGCGCGAGCATTTTCTCCATTTCTCCATCTATAATAATTCTAGGGAGTGCAATCGTAGATTTGTCCATAATCGCTTCGAGAATAGCAGTTCTTTTTTTGTCTTTCTCTTTCAACACCTTTTCTCGAGTAATATTTTCTTTTACTTTTTCTTTAAGATCAGTCACGTCTTTAAATCCACCAATCATTTGTGCAAATTCATCATTTACTTCTGGTAGATCTCCATCTGCAATCTCTCGATGATTATGTTCATGATCTGGTGCACCGGATTCCGCATGGACTTTCTGGTGGGCAATATTCTGGCGAATGTTTAAAATAACATCATCAATTTCTTTTTCTGCTATTTCTGGAGTCGTAATTTCCTCTTTGTTTTCTTTACCCGCTAGTTTTTTATAGTCGGCAAGTTTCACGTCTGGAAGAAGGGAAGTTTTGATTTTGAATCCAAGAGCATTTCCTATAGCCATTTTAGTGATAGTGATTTCAGGGCGACCAATAGCTTCTATGGCATACTCATTCAGAATATTTGGGTACTCTTCTCCGAGCGCTATTTCTGAGGCTTCTTCAAGTAGTCGCATTTCGCCGACTTTCTGTGCCACCAGTGCTTCTGGCGCGTTACCCCTGCGAAATCCATCGAGCTCCAGAGACTCAGTGAATTTTTTGAGAGCTTTTTCTCTCATGAGTGACATTTTTTCTGCAGTGATTTCACCGAGGATTTCAAGTTCTCGTTCCGGCAGGGAATTAAGTATTATATTACTATAGTTTTTTGCACTATTTACTCCCGCACCTTCTTTACTCGTGTCGTTAGGTTTTTGTGTTGTCATGATAAAAGTCAGTCTATACGGAATCCGCTTTCTTGGCAAATGAAAACACCTCGAGGTGTAGTCGAGGTGTTTTGTTCTCTATCCTTAGTGAATTACTGTAATTCTGGAGATAGATCTGTTGTTTGTGTTGCGCTTAGGTCAGCGCTAATACTATCGAGTGTGTCAGACGAGCTTGTGCTGTTTATCACAGATGCTTGTTGGTCTGTAGTTTCCTGTGTCATTGTTGAGGGGTTAGTTTCTATTTGTGTCTCCTCCACTCGTTTGCCCCAGAAATAGAGTCCACCGAGAATAATAACCGCAATAACAATAATAATTCCAATAATACCACCGATAGAAGATGTATTCTCTGTTACAGGCATGACTGTATTTGCAGGAACTTTGTTTTCTACAGGAGGTTGTGGTGGCATTGTGTTGGTTGGTACGTGGTTTTCGTTTTCCATAAGTATGTATTCATTAAGTGATTAATTTCTTGTTGATGTTGCTTGTCCTTCCATGCGAGCCTCTTTGCCTCCCTTGAGGTTTGAAATCGCATTTTCCATATCTTTTTGTGCGTTTTTAAGATGCTTACCTGTTTCATCAGAGAGTTTTCTGAGTTGGAGGAGAGTACTGCTTGCGATTTTTACATTGACACCAGTTGTAGATGCTACAGAATTAGCAAGACTTGAAAGAGAGAGGAAGCTTGTTTTAGCAAGGTCTAGGTTTGTGTGAGTTGTGATTACGTATGTATCTGTTTTTGTAGTGTCACCTCCTTCTGCTTTAATCTTAGCAATTCGAGTTTCAAGGCGCCCAAGAATGCCTTCGAGCCGATTAATGGTTTTGTCGAAGCGCTCAATCATGTTTGTAAACTGATGAATTTTCTTTTTACCCATATCTTCTCTCATTTTCTCCATTTTTTCTTCGATTTTATCACGGCGTTCTTCCTTTCTCATTGTTGAACTAGCCATTCGTTTTTCACCCATATCTCCTCGCATGTCTGTGGTGCTACTGTTTTGCATCATCTCCCCTGTTGGCCTCTTGAGAGGTGTAGTTGTAGACTTCATTTCCCTTGTTTTGATCATTTGAATGATGGGAGGTCGAGGTTTTGCCTCCATTCTTTCTGTCGGAGCTCCTGTTGCACTATTTGTTTGATCGCTTTCTTCTGCATACACCACTGCTCCAGTGAATACAAGAGCAGTAATCATAGCTAAATAAAATATTTCTTTTCGCATTATGTGAGATTTTAATGATTAATTACTAATAGAATATATTATATAACTAATTTCTGTGAACGCACAGGTTCTTGTAAACAGTTTTTGATTTTGACAGAAAATAGTGTACCATTGGCGTATGATAAAAGTTTTTGGACATATTTCACCAGATACTGACGCAGCAGGGAGTGCAATCCTCATGGCATGGGCTCTTACCGCACACAGTTCACTTGAGGCTACGCCATATGTGCTTGGTGAACTCAACAAAGAAACGCATTTTGTGCTTAATCGGTGGGGTGTGGCCGAACCAGCACTACTTTCTTCTGTAAGTGCAGAAGACGAGGTGGTGATTGTCGATACCAACAACCCCCAAGAATTGTTTCCTAATATAAACGAGACAAAAATCCTTAAAATAATCGATCACCATCTTCTTGCCGGCGGTCTTATGACTAAATTTCCAATAGAAGTAACACTTCGACCTCTTGCATCTACAGCAACAGTTATTTTTGACTATACTGGACAGAGTGTGGAATCGCTTCCTACAGAAATCGCTGGACTTTTTCTTTCTTGTATTCTTTCTGATACGCTTGCGTTCCGTTCTCCGACAACCACCGCACATGATAAGGATGTTGCAGAGAGACTGGCAGGAAAGCTGGGGATTGATATAGAGGTGTACGCGCAGGAAATGTTTGCTGCCAAGTCGGACATATCTGACTTCACTGATATCGGACTTCTTCATTTAGATAGTAAGAAGTTTGCCGTAGGGGGTAAGAATTTTCGTGTGTCTGTAGTAGAGACAACCACCCCCACAACCATTTTATCTCGTAAAGATGGTTTAGTTGCTGCTATTCTTGCCATGTTAGCAGAAGAAAAGGATGTAGATGACATACTTTTTTTCATCGTCGATATTTTAAAACAAGAGTCTACAGTTCTCACATATAATGATTTTATAAAACAAGTGATCGCAACTTCTTTTGGTGTTACTGTCTCTTCCGATACAGAAGTTCTTCCGGGTATCGTTTCTCGAAAGAAACAGATTGTGCCAATGCTTAAGTTGCCTGTAATATAGAAACAATAGAAACCTATAAAACTAAAAGCTCTTGAGAATTCTCAAGAGCTTTTAGTTTTATAGATTATGTGGTTTTTTACTCTGCTTCCGTTGTTTCGACAGGGGTTGCTTCGTCTATTGTTGCTTCTGGTTCAGGAGCTTCTTTAGTTTCACTTGTGCCTGACACTAGTGGTACAGATTGGATATCGATTCTCCATCCGCTAAGCTTTGCAGCGAGACGTACATTTTGCCCACCTTTACCGATTGCGAGAGATTGTTGGTCTTCAGACACTGTTACCACCGCCTGCTTTTCTGAATCATTTATTTTAATAGAGACGATTTTAGCAGGGGAAAGTGCTTCTTCGATAAATTTCTTTGGGTCTTCTGACCATTCAATAATATCGATTTTCTCTCCACCAAGTTCTGACATAACGGTAGATACGCGTACACCACGCTGTCCTACCATAGATCCAACTGGGTCAATGTGTGCGTCTGTAGATGCAACAGCAATCTTTGTTCGACTTCCAGCTTCACGTGCAATTGATTTTACTATCACGGTACCATTTGCGATTTCTGGAGCCTCTGTTTCAAAGAGTTTTTCTAGGAATTTAGGATGAGAACGTGACAGCCGGAGAAATACTCCTTTGCCAGACTCTTCTACACGGTAAAGGTATGCACGGATCCGCTCTCCTTGTCCAAACCGCTCTCCCGGAATTTGTTCTTCGTATGGAAGAAGTCCCGTTGCACGACCCATATCTACAAAAAGGTTACCTCGTTCCATTCGCTGAACTGTTCCGGATACAATCTCGCCCTCTCGTTTGCCATACTCACTAAGCACAGAAAGTTTTTCTGCTTCACGGATTTTTTGCATAATCACTTGCTTTGCAGTTTGAGCAGCAATACGTCCGTAATCATCCTGTCCTTCGAGAGGGAAGACCATCTCGTCTCCAAGAGCAGTATCTTTTTTAATACGTTTTGCATCACTCAAGAGAATGTGTTTCTCTGTGTTATAGAGTTCCTTTTCTACTTCTCCTTCTACAATCTCCTTTTCCATTTCTTTATCCCACTCTTCCTCCGTCATGATAACAGTAGATTCATCTACAACGATTTTGACCTGAAACATTTCAGTCTTTCCTGAACTGAGGTCAAATGTAGCACGAATAATTTGGCCTTTTTTGCCGTACTCCTTCTTGTATGCGGTCGCAAGAGCGAGTTCGATTGCTTCGATGATTTTCTCTTTTGGGATTCCTCGTTCTTCCTCGAGCTGAGCGAGAACTGAGTGAATTACTTTTAAGTCAAGCATTTTGGTGTGGTTATTTTGTAAATTTCTTAAAAAAATTGCCCGCCGTGAGGCGAACTTCAATACGGTAATATTACCAGACATAGCTAGATACTGTCAAATTTTTGTATCCGTCCACAACACATGAGACTCCTTGGCTGTTAGTGCACCCACAGTATGCTTCAAAGGAGAAACTGTGCCAAGTGACTAGTTTTTTGTATTTATTTTGTGTACGGTACCTCTGGTTGGTTTTGAGAAGAGGTTTTGTTCTCGAACACGGCATCAATTATGGATTGTTAACTAAATATTTAAAATGAGCTAATCATAAAAGGGGCACTTTTTTCTTATACACAAAAAATTTATGTAAATAAAATATTTTTTTGATATAATAAAAAGAATAGTAGATAACAATGTGTGGTCAGTAGCTAAGAAAATACAATTAAATTTTGTACCTACCTACTTGCTTACTATCTACTAACTACCACTCTATGCACATCGAAGAAACACAACTCAAAGATTTTATTCTTGATTCTGGTCTTGTATCAAAGGCAGATGTTACTGTTGCGGAAAAGGAATCAAAAGAAACTGGGGAAAATCTTGGTAAGGTTCTCGCAAATAAGGGCAAGCTTTCAGAAGACGACCTGCGTCGTATGCAAGCATACATTCTCGGTATTCCGTTTGTGGATCTCAAAGGTGAGAAGCTTCCATTTGAAGTCCTTTCTCTTATTCCTGAACCTATCGCTCGAAACCACAATATTATTGCGTTTAAGAAAACGGACACAGCGCTCGAGGTTGCCATGCTTGATACGGAGGATCTCACTGCTATCGATTTCATCAAAAAGAAAGTAGAGCTTAAAATCCTTCCTCGCCTTACAGACGGCGATTCGATGAAGTCTGCGATTTTGCAATATCAAAAGAGTCTCAAGGCAGAATTCGGTGATCTCATCCAAAAAGATGCGGTACAACTCAAAAATATTCCAGATTCTATAGGAGACGAGAATGTCGGGGAGGAGGAGATGAAGAAAATGGCAGATGATGTGCCTGTGGTTCGTATTGTTGATACACTACTCAAGCACGCGGTGCTTCAAAATGCGTCTGATATTCACATTGAACCTCAGGAAGATGAACTTCTTGTGCGATATCGCATTGACGGTATTCTGCATGATGCCATGATTCTGCCAAAAAATGTCTCACTTTCTATCATTGCGCGTATTAAAGTGCTTTCAAACCTTAAACTCGACGAAAAACGTCTTCCACAAGACGGTAGATTTAAAATAGACATGAATGGTGAGAAAGTTTCTTTTCGTGTCTCGACACTCCCTACATACTACGGAGAGAAGACAGTGATGAGACTTCTTCGCGAGACTGTATCAGGTTTTACACTGGAAGGCCTGTGTTTTCACGGTGAAGGACTTGAGAAAATTCATACCGCACTTAAGTCAACTACGGGTATGATTCTCGCTACAGGACCAACTGGCTCTGGAAAGACAACATCCCTATATACTATTTTGGATATTCTCAATACTCCAGACGTTAATATTTCAACCATTGAAGATCCGATTGAATATCAGATGAAGCGAATCAATCAGACACAGGTTAAGCCTGAAATTGGTTTTACCTTTACATCAGGTCTTCGTACACTTGTTCGACAAGATCCAGATATTATTATGGTGGGTGAAATTCGAGATAACGAAACCGCATCGCTTGCAATCAATGCTTCACTTACGGGCCATGTAGTGCTTTCAACACTTCACACCAACTCTGCTGCGGGGGCAGTACCACGTTTCATCGATATGAAAGTCGAACCGTTTCTTCTTGTCTCAACAATCAACATCGTGATTGCACAACGTCTTGTGCGAAAACTCAACGACCAGAAAGAAAAATACCTTCTTACAAAAGCAGAATTAGCCACTTTGGGTAAGTCAGTTAACCTTGAGAAGGTTCTCAAGGCTCTTAAAGAAGAAAAAATAGTAGAAAAGAGTGCTGATTGGGAAGAAATCCCATTCTATAGGTCTAAAAAGGGTGTTTCGTCAGAGGATGCCTATAGTGGACGTATCGGAATTCATGAAGTCCTCAAGGTTTCTAGTCCCATCAAAGAAATTATTCTTAGGGGTGGAACTGCTGATGAGATTCAAAAGCAGGCAGAAGAAGAAGGAATGCTCACAATGATCGAAGATGGTATTTTTCAATGTGTAAGAGGTCTCACCACTATCGAAGAAGTCCTGCGTGTTATCTCAGAATAGAACTCGGAAAAAAACCTCTCGAGTCAAGCATTATTTTTTTGCTAGATTTACGAAGTTCGATTAGTGCGGTACTCGTCAGATAATGGCGGGTAGTTTTTTCTTGTACACAAAAAATTTCTACAACATAAGAATTTATTTGGTATAATAAAATAAAGAATATATTAAAAATCTCTTCGAAGTCGCTATTCTTTTCAAACCGGCGGAGTCGGGTAGACGGAGGGCCGAGGAAAATTCCTACCAAGGAATTTATCCGTGTTTAAAAAGGATGCGACGAGAGGAGACCTTGAATATATTCCAAAATTTCATGCCACTATTTCACTATAAAACAACAGACGCAGAGGGTCACATATCAGAGGGAACTCTCGAGGCAAAAGATAAATTTGCATTGTTTCATGTAATTAAAAAAGAAGGAGTCAGTATTGTTTCCGCAGATGAAATCAAAAAGTCTTCTTTGTCTTTCTCTTACTCTCTACCTTTTATCGGGGGTGTTAAACAACATGATAAGATTGTCTTTGCAAAGAATTTGAGTTCAATGATTCAGGCAGGATTACCGATTACGCGTGGACTGTCTATCATGGAGCGCCAGAGTAAGGGTGAACTTAAAAAAATTCTTGTAAGTCTAAACGATGCTTTGGCGAAAGGCGTGACACTCTCAGATGCGATGGCTGTACATCCGGCGATGTTCGATAAACTCTTTATATCTATGGTTCGAGCTGGTGAAGAGGCTGGAAATCTTGCGATTGCCTTGAAGAATGTGGGGATGCAAATGGAGAAGTCATACCAACTATCTCGTAAAGTGCGTGGAGCACTTATGTATCCTGCAGTTATTTTTTCACTCATGATTGTGATTGCAGTGCTTATGATGGTGTACATGGTGCCGACTCTTACAAATACATTCGTTGGTTTGGGTATTAAACTCCCACTTTCAACAAGAATCATTATTTATGTAAGTAATTTTCTCAAACAATATTTTCTACTTGTTATTATTGGGACGTTTCTCATGGGTTTTATGGGAACATTGTTTGCACGAACAACGCGGGGGCAACGTTTACTTGATACGGTTTCACTCCATTTTCCTATTATTGGACAAATTGTAAAACAAGTTAATTCAGCCAGAACAGCCAGAACACTTTCTTCACTCCTATCTTCTGGAGTTGATATTGTCGTGGCAATAGGTGTGACAAAAGATGTAATTCAGAATTCCTATTACAAAGCAGTTCTTGAGGAGGTACAAGTAAATATCCAAAAAGGTGATCAAATCTCCACTGTTTTTTTAGCGCACGAAAATCTGTACCCGCTCTTCGTGGGAGAAATGGTATCAGTCGGGGAGGAAACGGGTAAGATTGGAGAGATGCTTTTGTCAGTAGCGGAGTTTTATGAGGAGGAGGTGGATCAAAAAACAAAAGACATGTCGTCTGTGATTGAGCCAATTCTTATGATTTTTATTGGAGTAGGAGTTGGATTTTTTGCAATTTCGATGTTGGCTCCAACCTACTCGCTTGCCGACTCCTTATAAGATTTCCAAATCTGGTACATTTCGTTGTTGGATTTCGGTAAAATAATTTTTAATGTATCACTAAGTACACCTCAAATTATTTTCCTCATCCGTCTAGAAATGTACTCAGGTGTGAAAATCTTATTGCTATCAAACTTATAATAAAATGATAATAAAAAAGTTTCATCAAAAAGGCTTCTCTCTCGTCGAACTCGTTATCGGAGTTGCTGTATTTCTTGTGATTGTTGTTTCTGTGTATAACGCCTACACATCTATATTTTCTGTTGTGCACTCTGCTCGAGCAAAAATAGATGCAATTGATCTGGTTAATGAGCAACTAGAGATTGTTCGAAATATGCCCTACGCCGATGTGGGTATTGTAAACAGCATTCCTACAGGTCTTTTACTACGCACTCAGTCTCTTATTCGGAATTCACGTCAATTTGATGTAACTACTACAGTGAGAAATGTTGATGATCCATTCGATGGAACACTTGGTGGTACTCCTCATGACGCATCACCTGCAGACGGGAAACTTGTAGAGATTGAAATTGGTTGTGTATTATGTAAAAACTTTGTACCTGTTGTTATCACAACAAAAGTCTCTCCTAAAAATCTTGAGACTGCTTCTACAAACGGAGCCCTTTTTGTAAAAGTTTTTGATGCAGACGGTAATCCTATAGAAAACGCAAATGTTCATATTGAAAATAATCAAAAAGTTCCTCCTATTATTATAGATGACGTTACAAACAGTAACGGCATGTTGCAAGTGGTAGATGCTCCTCCGGGGGTAAACGCGTACGAAATCACTGTAACTAAGAGTGGATATTCAACAGACAGGACATACAGCGCTTCCGTTGGTAATCCAAATCCAACCAAGCCTCACGCAACCGTTGCGCTTCAACAAGTTACACAGCTCAGTTTTGTTATCGATGAAGTAAGTTCTTTTTCTATCTCGTCTAGAACCCCTTTGTGTGCCGTCGTTCCATCAATTGATTTTAATCTTGCTGGAGCAAAACTCGTTGGGTCCTCACCTAATGTGCTCAAATATAGCCAGAGTAAAGTTACAAGTGTTTCGGGGGATATTACGGTGAGTTCCCTCGAATGGGATAGTTATGCATTTACCACAACGGACTCAGCATATGATCTTATTGGTATTAATCCTATTCCTCCAATAAATCTTGCTCCGGGAAGTTCTCAGAATGTTCAAATGATCGTAGCTCCAAAGAATCCACAAACGCTACTTGTGGTGGTTAAAGATAGTGCAACAAGTCTCCCGCTTACTGGAGTTGACGTAACATTGTCTAAATCAGGTTTCACTTCCGTTACAAATATTACAGGACAAGGATATATTACTCAGACAGACTGGTCTGGAGGAGGTGGGCAAGCAACTTCGACTGATACCACAAAGTATCTATCCTCGGATGGAAATATGGAAATATCACTCCTAGCCGGAGATCTTCTGCTTAAGAAGATTTTTACAAACTATGAACCTGCGGGGATACTTACTTCATCGACATTTGATACAGGTGCTCCAAGCAATTTTCAAAAAATGCTTTGGCTTCCAGGAAGCCAACCTGTACAGACAGGTAGTCCTAGTGTTCGTTTTCAAATAGCTACTAACAATGATGGGGGAACATGGAACTATAAAGGGCCAGATGGTACTGCGGGGACATTCTATACAACAGCCAATCAAAACATTAACTCAGCGCACAACGGGAGTAGATTTTTGAGATATGCGTTGTTTTTAAACACGGCTTCGACGACATACACACCAAGTGTTTCAGATGTTTCTTTTACGTTTACATCGGATTGTACACCACCAGGACAGGTGTGGTTTAGTGGACTGGCTTCTGGGACATATAATTTACGCTTATCAAAAACAGGATATGTTGATCAGGATGTGTCTGTATCGGTCACAAATCCATGGCAGATGCAGGAGGTTGTGCTTTTGCCAAATTAACGTATGAAAAAAAATCATCGCACAAAAGGATTCACCCTCATAGAAATTCTCGTCAGTGTAGCTATTTTTACTATGGTATCTATTGTAGTAAGCACATTTCAGAGAGACATCTTCTCGCTTAATAGAAATCTTCAATCAGGTCTTAACGCTCAACTTGAAGCACGTCATGTGATTAAGATTATGGTTGCTGAATTGCGAAAGGCGTCTCCATCAAGTCTTGGGGCGTACCCAATAGAGCTTGCATCTTCTACAGGGATCACATTCTATAGTGATGTTGATAATGATGGACTTAAAGATAAAGTCAGGTATTTTCTGAATGGTACAACAATTAAAAAAGGAGTTATTGCACCTACAGGTAACCCGTATGTATACACGAGCGGGAATGAAAGAATTACCACAATTGTGAACTATGTCATTGCAAGTTCTACGTTACCCATTTTTGAATACCATACGTCTGCATATGCAGGTACAAGCACACCTTTGTCACAGCCGGTGACTGTATCATCTGTTCGTTTGATAAAAATAAATGTTATTATTGATACTAATCCACTGACTTCTCCACGCGCGCTTATCGTAACAACTCAAGTTACACCTCGTAATCTTAAAGATAATTTATAATGAAGAAAGTACAACTACAGTCCGGCTCCATTTTAATTCAAGCACTTGTGTTCGGTACTATTTCCGTTGTTATTATCGGGGCGCTCATTAGTTGGGCGGGTACCAATATAAAAGCATCGAGATTTGTAATATATCGTGAGCAAGCACTTCAGATTGCCGAAGCTGGCATAGACTACTATAGATGGCACTTGGCACACGCTCCAACGGACTACAGGGATGGCAATGCAACTTCAACCGGGCCGTATATACATGATTTTTTTGATAAAGACGGTCAGAAAATAGGAACATTTACTTTGGAAATCACTCCTCCACAACAAGGTTTTACTCTGGTAAAAATTAAATCTACGGGAAAGATCTTGCAAGATCCCTCTGTGTATCGAAGTATTGTGGTACAACTCGCAAAACCATCACTTGCAAAATATGCAGTTGTTTCTAATGACAATATTCGATTTGGAGCGGGGACAGAGGTGTTCGGGCCAGTCCACTCCAATGGAGGTATTCGGTTTGATGGTCTCGCACACAATGTGATTTCAAGTTCACGGGATTCGTACACTGATCCTGATCACTCAGGAGGTTTAGAGTTTGGAGTGCATACACATGTCAATCCACCACCATCTTCTGGTACTAATAATGCATTTAGATTGGCGGAGGCACCTCCATCTGTGTTGGCAAATCGTACAGATGTGTTTGAAGCTGGTCGTGTTTTTCCCGCTCCATCAGCAGATTTTGTGGGTATGACAACTGACTTGGCTCAGATTAAAAGTAATTCTCAGGCTACAGGAAGGTATATTTCCGCATCTGGAGTTCAGGGTTATCGTATTGTATTTAAGACAGATGACACTTTTGATGTCCATAGAGTGACAAATCTTACATCTGCTCCAAATGGCTGTTCAAACAGCCAATCTCAAACAGGATGGGGAACATGGTCTATTCGAGCAAATAACGGACAAACATTTGTTGCAAATTATCCAATTCCAGCCAATGGACTTATTTTTGTTGAAGATAATGTGTGGGTAGAGGGACAAATACAGACGGCTCGAGTCACTGTAGCAGCTGGTCGTTTTCCAGATAACTCTTCTACACGACCAAGCATTACAGTAAACAGTAATTTGTTGTATACAAATTATGATGGGCGGGATGTTTTAGCTCTCATTTCGCAAGGAAATATGAATGTTGGATTGAGTTCTGCTAATATTTTACGAATTGACGCCGCTATTGTTGCTCAGAACGGCCGCGCGGGTAGATATTATTATTCTTCGAGTTGCGGAACAGACTATATTCGAGGTACACTGACACTGTACGGTATGATAGCAAGTAATATTCGATACGGCTATGCTTATACAGACGGTACCGGATATAATACAAGAAATATTACATACGACGCGAATCTTTTGTACGGTCCACCACCAAGTTTTCCATTAACTTCTGATCAGTACCAGACTATTTCATGGGATGAAGTACGTTAATTGATGAAAAGAGCGTATATTGTTGGTCAGAAAAAACGTAAGTTGGTCACTCAAATTTAAATTTTAAAAAAGAAGTGTTGCTTCCGTACGGAGTTTCGCAATAACTCTTTTTTCTTTTGCAAAAAATATATACATGTCCTATCCAGATTCATTTAATACCGTCTCCATAATATATGGTACAATATTTCATATGAAAAAAATGAAAAAATTGATCATAGGTAACTGGAAGATGAACCCCACATCTCTTGCTGAAGCTAAAAAACTAGCAGGTGATATTAAGAAAGGTCTTAAAATGGTTAAAAACACAAATGTTGTTATGTGTCCTCCTTTTGTCTACCTCGGGCCACTGACAAGTATCCCAAGTAATAAACTTTTTTTTGGAGCGCAGAATGCGTCCGCCGAAATATCGGGATCTTTTACGGGAGAGGTGAGTCATGTGCAGCTACTTGATTTTAAAGTAAGTCACGTTATTCTAGGTCATTCAGAAACTCGTGCCCGAGGTGAGACAGATGAGGGTGTTAATAAAAAAGTTCGTGCAGTGACATATGAGGGAATGACTGCAGTTCTTTGTGTCGGTGAATCACAGAGGGATAAAGAAGGGAACTATCTTCACCATCTTAAAAATCAGATCCATAAAGGTCTCGAGGATGTTTCTAGGAAATCTCTTCCTCATGTGGTTATTGCATATGAACCTGTGTGGGCAATAGGTGCAAAATACGCAATGACGCCATCCGATGTGCACGAGACGTCCATATTTATTCGTAAGATTTTACGAGATATGTACGGTCCTGTGGCAGATAATATTCAAATTCTGTACGGAGGATCAGTAGATATTACAAATGCACTTGAGATTGTCCGCGATGGATTTGTATCAGGACTTCTCATTGGACGAGAGAGTTTGAAAGCAAAAAACTTTTTAGAGATTATTAGACAGGTTGATACTTTGTAAACGTATGATTCACTATATTGACGAAGGTGTTGAATTAAAAGGAAAGAAAGTTCTTCTTCGGCTTGACCTCAATGTTCCTATCGAGAATGGACAAGTAACTGATCCATATAGAATGGAGAGAGCTATTGAAACCGTAGATTTTCTTCGTACTCATGGAGCGCAAACGATCATTATCTCTCATTGTGAAGGTAAAGAATCGTCCACACTTGTACCCATGTGGCACTATTTGAATGGGTATTTCCCTGTAGACTTTTGTCCAACCTTCTTTACTCCAGAAGCTATTCAGAAACTTATCGATCTTAAAGATGGAGGAGTTCTTATGTTTGAAAATCTTCGTATGAATGAAGGGGAAAAAAATAATGACCCTGAATTTGCTAAAAAACTCTCTCAGATGGCAGATGTGTATGTAAACGATGCTTTTGGAGTGGCTCATAGAAAACACGCGTCAGTTGTGGGTGTTCCAGAATATCTCCTGCATTATGGCGGATTACTACTCAAGCAAGAAATTCAAAATATCTCTAAAGCTTTTTCTCCTGAAAGACCATTTGCATTTATTCTTGGCGGTGCTAAGTTTGATACTAAACTTCCTATCATTGAGAAATATCTAGAGAGAGCTGATACTATTTTTGTAGGAGGTGCACTTGCAAACAACTTTTTCAAAGAACTTGGGTATAACATAGGCACATCCCTTTTTTCTCATGGCGAGTTTGGTATCAAGGAAATGCTTCAAAACACCAAACTTTTTATTCCTGTAGATGTTACGGTAACAAAACCCGATGGATCGTCTCGGGTGACAGTGCCACAGGAAGTGGAATCTGATGAGTGCATTGTGGACATTGGACCTGAAACGTTAGAAAAACTGAAAGGTATTATTGCCTCTGCTAAGACTGTGGTGTGGAACGGGCCTCTTGGTAATTTTGAAATTGGTTTTAAGGAATACACAGAGGAATTAGCTCGTGTTATCTCAGAATCTAGCGCTTCAACCATAGTTGGTGGGGGAGATACACTTGCTTCGATACAAAAGCTTGGTATTGAGCACAAATTTACTTTTGTTTCTACTGGAGGCGGAGCAATGCTCGACTTCCTTGTAAACGAAACTCTTGTCGGTATTGAAGCTTTACAAAAATAGAATATTGAGTTATTGTGATTTTTGGAGGGGGTCCAGTTTTTCCATATATTATTCTAAAACAGAGATTATTTTCTGTTTATGAGCTTCAAAATCCATCTTGTCTCCAGTAATTTTTGAATTCGGAAATACCCAGATATGTGCGTGTTCTACCTCATCTCCTATTATTTTAGATAATATCCATTCTGTATCGAAGGCTTTTTGCTGTGCTTGAGCTATTTTTCTTACAATTTCAAAATATTTTGCGACATTAGGTACATCCCAAACCCATCTATAGTGTTTTTTAGGTATCACTTGGACATGTCCGGGGGATTGTGGGTGAATATCAAGAAATGCGAAAAATTCATCATCTTCATATACTTTGTATGAAGGAATGTCTCCTGTTGCTATTTTGCAAAATATACATTTTTCCATAGGGTAAGTATATCATCATTAAATATCTAATAGATATCTTGACTACTAGTATATGTTACACTGATAGTCATGAAAAAATATGTGATACGAGACCGTATACCTACCTCTGTTCAAGAAAACTTAAAATCTTACCACTCGTTGGTCCAAGAACTTTTATACAGCAGAAATATAACGGATACAGAAGGTGCGGAGAAATTTCTTAATCCAAATTATGACTTACACACTCATAATCCATTTTTACTCAAGGGAATGGATAAGGTTGTTACACGCATATTTTCTGCGGTAGATGCCCGCGAGAAGATCGCTATATATAGTGACTACGATGCAGATGGTATACCAGGTGCGGTTGTTCTGCATGATTTTTTTAAGAAAATTGGATATGATAATTTTGTAAACTACATACCGCTCCGCAATGAAGAAGGTTTTGGGTTGAATGAGAATGCAATTACAGATTTATGTGACCAAAAAGTAACTTTACTCATTACGATTGACTGTGGAATAGGAGATGTGAGTGAGGTTGCACATGCAAAAGAGTGTGGGATTGATGTCATTATTACTGACCATCATATTCCCGGAAAAATTTTACCAAAGGCATATGCCATTATTAATCCAAAACAAAAAGATTGTGAGTATCCAGAAAAGATGCTTTGCGGTTCCGGAGTGATTTTTAAAGTCGTACAAGCATTATTTGTTCGCGGTAAAGAGTTTGGAAAATTTGATATTCCTCTTGGGCAAGAAAAATGGATGCTTGATATGGTTGGACTCGCCACACTTTCTGATATGGTTCCGCTTCTTGGGGAGAATAGAGTTTTTGCCTATTATGGAATGACTGTACTTAGAAAATCTCCACGGGTAGGACTTATGAAACTTTTTTCACTACTTAAAATAAATCAAAAAACTGCAACGGAGGATGATATTGCCTTTATGATTACTCCGCGTATCAATGCTGCTTCTCGAATGGGCATCCCGCTTGATGCATTTAGACTTCTCTCAACTATAGATGAGGTGGAGGCTGGAGAGCTTGCTCAACATCTCAATGCTAAAAACGATGAACGCAAAGGGGTTGTTTCTGGAATGGTAAAAGAAATAAGAAAAAAAATAACAGAAAGAGAAAAGGAAAGTGGCGAAGAAATGAAGCAAGTTTTTGTTGTTGGAAATCCAGAATGGAAACCCTCACTTCTCGGTCTTGTAGCAAATAGTTTTTCAGACGAGCATTCTCGGCCCGTATTTCTTTGGGGTAGAGAAGGTCACTGTATTATTAAAGGTTCGTGTCGCGCCGGAGGTGATACAAATGTAGTTGCGCTTATGGAAAAAGTGCAAGATATATTGATAGAGTATGGCGGTCACAAAGGTGCGGGCGGTTTTTCTCTTACACAAGATAACATACATTTTTTAGAAGAGAGACTAAATAAGGCTCATGTGGAACTTTTGCAAAATAAGGATGCATCTGATTCGGTACCCATAGACCGCAAACTTTTACTCGATGACGTTAATTGGCAAACATATTCAAGTGTTGAAAAATTCGCACCATTTGGCTACGAGAATCCAAAACCATTATTTTTGTTTGAAAATATTAAAGTACAGACTGTAAAGCTTTTTGGCAAAGAGAAAAATCACTTAGAGGTTGCATTTAAAAATTCCTTTGGCAAGGATATAACTTCGATGGCTTTTTTTTCGGGACCTGATAAGTATTCTGTTCCTGTTGAAGAGGGCAGGGAGATACATCTTGTCGCAACGCTGGAAAAATCAACCTTCCGAAACTTTCCGGAACTGAGACTTCGAATTGTCGACATCTTTTAAGTCAGTTAGTCTTTCAAGACCATTTTTTTGTGCTACAATTTTTTTATGAATATTATATTTACAGACGGTGCAGCGAGAGGTAATCCCGGACCTGGTGGATGGGGATCGATTATTGCCGGAGATGATGGTGTCACAGAGCTTGGTGGTCGAGAAGGTCATACAACCAATAACAGAATGGAACTTATGGCAGCAATTGGTGCGTTAGAAAATTCTCAGAAATCAGAAGTTGCTACGGTGTATACAGACTCCGCATATGTACTCAACGGGATAACTCGATGGGTAAAAGGATGGCAAGCAAACAAATGGAAAACTTCTACAAAAGAAGATGTGGTCAATCGAGATTTGTGGGAGAGGCTTATCGAAGCATCTTCGCATCGAGAGGTAGAATGGAAACTACTTAAAGGTCATAGTGGAATTCCCGCGAACGAACGGTGTGACGTTATTGCAACATCTTTTGCTGACGGTCACCCAGCTGTTTTATATAGTGGTTCGCGTTCACGATATGGAGTTTCTCTTGATATCATAAATACTTCTTCGTCTCAAAAAACAAAAAATAAAGATAGAAGTAAAGCGTATTCGTATGTGGCAAAAGTGGATGGGAAGATAAAAATTTTTAAGACATGGGATGAATGTAAAGCTTTTGTGCATGGAGTATCTGGCGCACTATACAAAAAATCAATTTCACTATCTGACGAAGAAGAGATAATGAGGGAGTATACAAATAAATGAAAGAAACGTTTTCTGTTATACATTTTACAAACCGTCTGAGTCGGGTGTGAAGTGATAAGTATCACTTCACACAACCTTGAGTCATCTGTACTCAGATGCGAAAGGTGTACAGTCCCTGTAAGCAAGTCGTAGATCCGAGGATAAGGGAATACTTAGTCATGGGGTACTCCTTAGGACATTTCCACCAAAAAATTTATCCGTGTTTGAAAATATACAGTAAGGAGAAATTCTAAAGTAACAATATTAATGACTCTTGTAATTATTTTAGGTTTCATTTTTGGTATTCTTGTCGGATCACTTTTTACCGTAACTCTCGGACTCTCACTTGCTGTTGCATTACTTGCTGTTATTTGTTTTATGTATCGGTACTATGTAGCAACTGAGCATCAAAGAGTTCTTACACTGACATCCATTTTTATTTTATGCGCTCTCTGTGGCATGGGGCGCATTTTTATTTCTAGTATATATTCATATTCTGAACTGAGTGAATTCGAAAATCAGAACATTGTTGCAGAAGGTGTGGTTGTTACTGAACCTGACGTTCGAGAAAGTCGCACGCAACTAACTATCAGAATTGATAGTGTGGCTGTCGCATCAAACACGGTTTCATTTTCGGAAAATATTTTAGTTTCTGTTCCGCTGTATCCAGAGTTTTCATATGGAGACAAAGTTTCAGTTAATACAACTTTACACATACCAAAAGATATTGATTCTGGTGATGGAAGAATTTTTGATTACAAAAATTATTTACGTGTTCGTGGAATTTGGTATGTCGGTGAGCGTGCCAAGGTTATATATGTTGAATCGGGTTTTGGTAATCCAGTGAAAAAAGTTTTGTTTACTATTAAAAAAACATTTACTGAATCTATTTCTCGTGCAATACCACCACCTGAATCTTCTCTTCTCTCGGGTCTTTTGATTGGGAGCAAACAGTCTCTGGGAAAGGATTTGCTTGAGAAATTTTCTCAGACAGGAGTTTCACATATAGTTGTGCTCTCTGGATATAACATTGCGATTGTTGCAGAGAGCATCATGGCCATTCTTGTATTTCTTCCAGCCGCCACGTCTTTCTTTGTTGGGTGTGCAAGTATCATTTTGTTCACAATACTCTCTGGAGGGGGAGCTTCTGGTGTGCGCGCTGCCATCATGGTGCTTGTTGCATTATATGCTCGTCGTTCAAATCGGGAGTATGTAGTTTCACGAGCTTTTGGATTTGCAGTGGTACTCATGCTCGCCCTGAGCCCAGCACTTCTTGTGTTTGATCCATCGTTTCAACTTTCGGTTCTCGCTACGATTGGTATTGTATTTGTGTCTCCAATTATTACTCCATATTTTTCTCGCACTATTCATCTCTGTGCATTCAAATTAAATCCTTTTTCTAAAACCATCTCTCGATTTTTAAAGAATAAAGCTTTAGGAGAAATTATTTCTAGTACGGTCGCGACCCAACTGACAGTACTTCCATTTTTGATTTATAACACAGGCACCTTATCACTCGTTTCTCTTCCAGTGAATATACTCATTCTTGGTACGATTCCACTGACAATGCTTCTCGGATTCATCACTGGAATTTTTGGATTATTTTCTGTGTACCTTTCATTTGTTCCTGGCATATTTGCGTACGTACTTTTACGGTATCAACTTGCTGTTGTCGATAGTGCATCTCGTGTTCCGTTTGGATATGTTCATTTACCAGCGTTTTCTTTTGTGATGGTTTTTGGACTGTATCTTTTGATTTTTATTGGTTTATATTTTATACAAAAAAGAAAGTCTTGAGATTTTTCTCAAGACTTTCTTTTTCATTATTTTGCAGATTTTAAATTTTCTTCAATCTTTGACCAATTGAGGTTTACAAAAAAATCTTCAATATATTGTTTCTTACCACTTGGTTGGTAGTCAAAAACAAATGAATGTTCCCACATGTCGAGTCCCAAAATAAGTGTGCAGTCTTGAAGTTGTCCGAGATGCTGTTCGTCGATCCATGCGTTAAGGAGCCTTCCATCTTTTCTGTCCCAGTAAAGCATTGCCCATCCAACACCGCGAGTCATGGCGATTGTTTTGAAATGTGCAAGCCATCCATCAAATGAACCCCACTCAGATTCGATTACTGATTTGAGTATACTTTCCTCCGTTAGACTCGTCGCTCCTCCAGAAAGTGATTCGAAATATACTTCATGATTTCTCATGCCGTTGTATTCAAAACCAAATCGTCTCTGCACTTCACTTAGAGCGTATGCATTTTTTTCACTATCTTCAGAGAGCTCTTTGATTTTCTGAAGGATGAGATTTGAATGCTTTACATATCCTCCATACAACTTTACGTGTTCTTCAACACTTTTACGACTTAAGCCTTTTAATTCTCCAACACTAAATTTTTTTTCTTCAAATATTTTCATACATGTATTTATTATTTTGCAATATACTACGACTTGATTCTAAATCTTTTTGAATCACTTTCTTTTCAGAGACTACGGGATTGATTAGAAATGTATCCGTGTTGTAAAAAGCGAGTGACTAAAAGATATTTTCAAAAAAAAACAATCAAGTGATACTATTATATCACATGCGTTCAGTCATCTCTCATGTTAAAAAATATATCAAATGGTACATGCTTGGACTACTGTGTTTGACTAGTTGCATGCTTTGGTATGCGGTGATGACTACGAACAACAAGGGCATCCTCACATTTGCAGTCCTTGATGTTGGACAAGGGGAAGCGCTTTTTATTGAGTCTCCGACAGGTGTGCAAGTCTTGATTGACGGCGGACCAGGTAAAAATTTATTATTAGCATTACCTCAAGTGCTTCCGTGGTATGACCGTAGTATTGATATGATTGTTGTTACAAATCCTGATCTTGATCACTATTCTGGATTTTTCTCACTTCTCGATAGGTATTCTGTTGCGAGTGTGTTTGAATCAGGAACAATATCAAAAACAGATACGTATAGACTTCTAGAAAAAAAAATTGAAGATAAGCACATTCTAAAAATAATCGCGAGTCGAGGACAGAGGATTGATCTTGGGGGCGGAGCGTATCTTGAAGTGCTTTTTCCAGATAGAGATGTGTCAGGACTTTCGTCTAACGATGGATCACTCGTCATGAGGCTTGTATATGGGGAGACATCGGTGATGCTTCAAGGGGACTCAACTCGTAAGATAGAAGAATATCTCGAGGCTTTAGATAGAAAAAGTCTCAAGAGTACGATACTTAAAGTGGGGCATCATGGTTCCCGCACGTCTACAGGGGAGTCGTATGTAGAGGCTGTTCAGCCGGAATTTGTCGTTATTTCATCTGGCAGGGATAATACCTATGGACACCCGCATAAAGAGACTCTCGATACTCTTAGTGCACATACTATAGCGGTGTTTAATACGTGTGTTATGGGCACGATTGTCTTCCGCTCAGATGGCGTACGGTTTAGTTTGCAGAATACAAAAGTGGTGTCTGTAGAGGCTGGATGTCGCAGGAAATAGAATAGACCACATAAGTCCGCATATGTATGTTGACTAATATTTACATATGTGTATAATGTGTCGTAACTGTACTTGTCCCTTACACCACCTCCTTTTGGAACTAAGTACGGCGCCGATCCGATCGCACCTATGACATACGAGCTTCACTTCGGAGGTAAGCTGTTGTGCACTTGAGTGCGAACGGGGGGGGTTCCTGTTCGGGAACTCAGGAGTCCCGCCCATACATATGGTGCAGGACTCCTTTTTTTTACATAAAAAACACCTGATTATTTATGATCAGGTGTTTTTGTTGAGAATAATAGGCTTGTCTCTATATAAGGCCCGCTTTTTTAAGTGTTACGAACGCGCCATTTTTCTGAATAGTTTTGATTCCTTTGGTAGAAAGAAGAAGAGACATTGTTTTTTTGAGTTCAGGAATATACACTCTCTTTCTCTGGAGGTTTGCATATTTTCGAACCATTCCCGTTGGGTTAAATTGGGTTGCACGAGTGCGGTTTGAGTACCCGCCTCCGACCTGAGATGATTTATTATTGATTGGACATGCTTTTGCCATAAATTTGGTGTTTATCTTGGCCTTTTTTGACTTTGGATAAGGTAGAAGTTATGTTAGCATAAAAGCATAAATATGCAAATAGACTTTATCTTTTCTATCATCATTCTTATTTTTTCTGTCGTGGTGCATGAGGTGTCTCATGGCTACGCTGCGTATTTGCAGGGGGATAATACTGCATATCGTGAGGGTAGATTGACACTCAACCCACTCAAGCATTTGGAATGGTTTGGTTCCTTTATACTACCTGTAATTTCACACTTTCTTGGAGGATTTATCATTGGATGGGCAAAACCTGTTCCATACAATCCGTACAATCTTAGAAACCAGAGGTGGGGAGAGGCAATAGTGGCTTTTGCTGGCCCACTTTCAAACATTATTATTGCATTATTTTTCGGACTCCTTATTCGTTTCGGAGTGCCTGCCGGTATATTGTCTCAATCATTTGTGGGAATTCTATCTATGATTGTTTTCATAAACCTTATTCTTGCAACATTTAATCTTATTCCGATTCCACCTCTAGACGGTTCAAAAATACTTTTTTCAATACTTCCTAATAGTATGCGGGGTGTGCGAACATTTTTTGAGCAGTATGGGGTTTTTATACTCCTTTTTTTCATTTTCTTTCTGTGGCGCTATATTCTCCCCCTCGTGTATCTTGAGTTCACCCTCATAACCGGATTTACCTTGTAAAACAAGGTGATTTTTAAGTTAATAAAAATAATATTGTTCAAGCTAGGGAACATAAGAGCCATGGTTCCTGTCGCCAATACCTCGTTAGCTCTGCTACGAGGATGGACGACAGGACCGCTTTTATTACTTGCGTTTTTTGTGACTATATATTAGAGTACTATCTACATGTCAACAATAAATCAACTCGTACGCCGAAAGCGCAACAAAGTTAAGGTGAAGCCAAAGGCAGTTGCTCTCACTCGCGGATTTAATAACTTGGAAAACCATCCAGTGTTTTATCCTGCGCCATTTAAAAGAGGGGTGTGTACTAAAGTTACTACAAAGACTCCAAAGAAGCCTAACTCAGCCATTCGAAAGATTGCTCGTGTTCGCCTTACAAATGGTCTTGAAGTTACTGCATACATTCCAGGTATGGGTCACGGACTCCAAGAGCACTCAGTGGTACTTCTTCGGGGTGGAAAGGTAAAGGATGTCGGTGTTCGATATACTATAGTACGAGGTGTGCTTGATGCTACTGGAGTAGACAAGCGAATGAAGGGTAGGTCTCGTTATGGAGTAAAGCGACCAAAAGCTAAGAAATAAAACTTCCAAATTTAGACCCAGCTCATCGTCTAAAATTTGAAAAGAATCGTCACCTACGCAATCAAGGTAGGTTCCAATTCTTTTCAAATTTTATACACGACCTGAATGAAATTATGAAAGTTTTATAGAGGAGTAAATAAAATTTAGATAAAAACATAACAATGCGAAGAAAAGTTACAAATCGAAATATTGCAAAGGCAGATGCTGTCTACAGTTCCGACAAAGTGGGGAAGTTTATTAACTATATGATGCTTCGAGGTCAGAAGGCAACCGCTCGAAAGATTGTGTACGAGGCTTTTGATGTTATAAAAGAGAAGGCAAAAGTTGAGGATGTTATGGAGGTTTTTGATACAGCTCTTAAAAACACAGGCCCTCTTACAGAAGTTCGTTCACGACGCGTTGGTGGTGCTAACTACCAAGTTCCAAAAGAAGTTCGGCCCGAACGACGAGCATATCTTTCAATGAAATGGATTATTGACTCAGCACGAGCTAAAAAGGGTAAGCCGATGCACGAAAAACTCGCAGAGGAAATTCTTCTTGCTTCTAAGAATGAAGGCGAAGCAGTGAAGAAGAGAGAAAACACACACAAGATGGCGGAGGCCAATAAGGCCTTTGCGCACTTTGCTTGGTAAATTTACTGTTTTTTTAAAAATCCAAGTAAATTATGAAAACTTTCAGAACTCGAACAAAAATACTCACAAGTACTTAAAAAAGTACTTAAAAAAAGCCCCGAAAGGGGCTTTTTTGGTAGAAGGTGGTAAGCTACCAAGAGGTGTTCGTCTGAAGTGTCGTCGGTCCCTGATGAGGAGATAATTCTCGAGATCTAGCAACCACCTCCATGCCCTGGTTGTTTCTTATTCTGTATCCTTCTTCTCCCTTTTTTGTCACCTCATAGAGGACTGTTGCCAGCCTCCCGTTATGGTAAACCGTTTGTTTTGCTATAAATTTTTTTCGTGTTTCTTTTGGTATCTTTGAAAGAACATGCATGAGAATGAGCAGATATAAAACACCATGCTGTCAAATAAAAATATGTACAAATAATTTGGATTGATGATTGATTGCTTAAAAATGTTTTTTACTATATAGTTTCCCTAATCCTCTTTGAGGAATTTTTATTCTAATTTAAAAAATTAATCACATTATATGAACCGCGACTATCCACTCGATCGAGTACGTAACTTTGGAATCATTGCGCATATTGATGCAGGTAAAACAACTACGTCTGAACGTGTACTTTTCTACACAGGAATGACTCACAAAATCGGTGAGGTGCATGATGGTGCCACAACGACTGACTGGATGGAACAGGAGCGAGAGCGTGGTATCACTATTACCGCAGCTGCGATTACATGTTTCTGGCATAAAACAGACATGGAGAAGAAGTCAGAAAATATGTACCGATTCAATGTGATTGATACTCCGGGACACATCGACTTTACTGCAGAAGTAAAGCGATCTCTTCGCGTACTCGATGGTGCGGTAGTAGTATTTGACGCAGTGGCGGGAGTAGAACCACAGTCTGAAACTAACTGGAGATATGCAGATGACGGAGACGTTCCTCGAATCTGCTTCATCAACAAACTTGATCGAACAGGTGCGTCTTTTGAACGATCGTATGCATCTATTCTTGATCGACTTAATAAAAATGCAGTACGAATCCAGATTCCTATGGGTTCAGAGGAAAATTTCGCTGGAGTGATCGACCTACTCAAGATGAAATCCTACTATTTCGAAGGTAACATGGGAATGACGATTCGCGAGGAAGAAATTCCAACAGAACATATTGAAGAAGCAAAGAAGTATCGAGCAGAACTTATCGAGAAAATTGTAGAACAGGACGATTCGCTTATGGCAGACTACCTTGAAGGAAAGGAACTTTCATTTGAACAGCTTAAGAAAACACTTCGAGAAGCAACACTTAAGGTAAAACTCATCCCTGTGATGACTGGTTCTGCGCTTAAGAATAAAGGTGTTCAGCTCGTACTCGATGCTGTTGTCGACTATTTACCATCACCACTCGATATCCCCCCAGTTCACGGACTTGATCCTGTAACTGGCGCAGACATGTATCGAAATGCATCTGACACAGAACCATTCGCAGCTCTTGCGTTCAAACTTCAGAATGATCCATTCGTAGGACAGCTTACATTCTTCCGAGTGTACTCAGGTACGATAGAAGCTGGTTCATATATCTACAACGCAACAACAGGGGACAAGGAGCGTCTTGGACGCATTGTGCGTCTTCAGGCAGACAAGCGTGAGGAAGTAAAGAAAGTCTTTGCAGGAGAAATCGCAGCAGCGGTAGGACTCAAAACCGCAAAAACCTCACACACATTCTGTGATGAAAACAATCCAATCCTCCTTGATCCTATTAAATTCGTTGATCCAGTGGTCTCTCTTCGTGTAGAACCGAAAACAAAAGCTGATCAGGAGAAAATGGGTATGGCGCTTAAAAAACTTTCCGACGAAGATCCGACATTTATGATCTCATCAAACACAGAAACAGCAGAAACGATTATTTCTGGAATGGGTGAGTTGCATCTTGAAATTATGGTTGATCGCATGAAGCGTGAGTTCGGAGTAGAAGTAAATACAGGTAAACCTCAGGTGGCGTATCGAGAAACTATTATGGGAACTGCGGAAGCAGAACATAAATATATCAAGCAGACGGGAGGTAAGGGTCAGTACGGTCACGTGAAGCTTACCCTTAAGCCTATGGAGAAACTTGAAGAGGGTGCTAAGATTCCAAAGAATGTGAAGCGATACGAAGACTTCGAGTTCATCGACTCTATTAAAGGAGGCGTTATTCCCCAAGAATTCATTCCTGCGGTTGAGAAAGGTGTGCATGAGGCTATGGGTCGCGGTATTGTTGCGGGGTATCCAATGGTAAATGTCTCATGTGAACTTACGTTTGGTTCATATCACGACGTTGACTCATCTGAAATTGCGTACAAAATCGCGGCATCTCAGGCATTTCAAGAGGCGGCTAAAAAGGCTCGGCCTGTTATTCTTGAACCTATTATGAAAGTTGAGGCGATTATGCCGGAACAGTTCATGGGTGACGTAACCGGATCACTCTCTGGAAAACGAGGTCAGATCGAAGGAATGGATGAGCGGGGAATGCTTCGAGTGATTCATGCAAAAGTTCCGCTATCTGAAATGTTTGGATACACGACTGATATTCGGTCTATGACACAAGGTAGAGGATCTATCATGATGGAATTTGATCACTATGAAGTAGTTCCTCCAAACGTTGAAAAGACGATTGTTGAATCAAGAAAAGTTTAATCAATTAAAAATCCTCAAAAATGAGGATTTTTAATTGTGTATTTCTTCGGGTGTGTGTAGAATATAGTCATGAAAGATTCTATTTATCATTTAGGAGAGACACCTCCACCACTTCCTAAAGATGCCAGAATTTTTGAAGAATCAGGAATTCATTTTGAAAAAGGTGTCGAAGTTGACCCTGTGGTAAAGCCTCAGTCCAGAGAGGTGCCTGAACAACTGGATTCGATGTATGTACCTGCAGATGTTTTTTCTAAAATAACAGAACTCATCGCAGGGGGAAATAATGCACTAAAACAAGTTTTCAATGATTTAAAATATGCCAATAGTTTAAAGTCAGTGATGGAAATTTTGGATCAAGCCACTTACGAAGGTCTTATACACAAAGAAGACTTTCAGCAGTATTTTTCTGAGGCGAATAGTTTTAATAATGTATCAATTCAATTTCTTTCATATATAAAAACTCTCATTGGTATGGGAAACCCAAGGCTAGAAGTTTTACAAAATGATGAAGAATTAAAAAATGCTCGGGATGAGAAAGAAATTGAAAAAATATTACTGAAAAGATTTTTAGAGGCAAAAATAACTCATAAAGATTGGCAAACTCTTAAGAGTTTTTTGGATGAATCTCATGAAGATGAGATGTTGAAAGAACGCGAAGAAGAAGAATTGGAGAAAGTTGAAGAAGTAGATCCTGTGTTTGATGATAAAAAATTTACAATGCCTCCGTTTGTAAAAGTTGACGGTGTAGTACCAGACATGCCAGATATTCCTCCACTAGAACAAGTAACTCCAGAAAGTTTAGCAGAGGCACTCGGTGGCAATGATGATACAGAAACACCGTATACTGACGAATTTTTTTCGTACATAAATACTCTTGTGGTTGCGGGTAAAACAGAACTTAAATTTTTACAAAATGATGAGGAATTAAGAAATGCTCAAAATGAAACTGAAATACACAGAGTGCTTTATAGTAGATTCACATCCCTTAAACTGAGTTATGAAGATTGGCAAACTCTTAAGAGTTTTTTGGATGAATCCCGTAGTTACACAAGCGAACAAGGAGTAGACCTAGAGAAAATGAATAAAAATGAAATTCCTGACTCATTACGAGGGGTTGAATCGGGTACTACTCCAGGAGAGGTTCCGCCACCCTTGCCTAAGGTGGAGTCATCTGAAATTTCAGCTCTAGACAAGGAACTCATGGAAGCTCGTGCAGAATATGCGAGTCAGATGGTTGATTATCAAAATAAATCCCGTGAGAAAGGGAGCAAGTATGCCAGAATCATGAGTGAGCTTGGTGTGGGAGATAAAAAAATGCCTGAAGGTGAACTTCCGGCTGAATTGGTCGCTGCTCAAAAGGCGTACACAGAGGCTAAGAAAAGGAAATACGAGAGCATCATGATTTCTGGCAACGAGGAAACACATAATATCGCAGGGAGAGTGGTGGAGACAAATAATCTTGATATGGCGAAAGCTTCATTGTCAGAATACGAAGCTCTAAATAAGTATACAAAGGCTTTGGGTGAAGTGCGTGCTATAGTAAACCCAGAAACAGGAGAGACACTTCCCGGTTTTGAAATTAATCCTAAGTTAGTAGATCTTTCAGAACAAGAAAGAAGGCTTCTTCAGTCAAGAATTGTTGAGTCAATGCACCCACGAGAGAAGGGTATTTTTGCTAAAGCGACAGCATCTTTTGGTAAAATTTTTACAGGTGAAGGAGCACAGAATGTGTACGCACGCTGGGAGAAATTGTCGCCCAGAGAGCGTCTTGTGGTGAGAAATGTGTTGGCGGGTTTGGTCGTAGGGACATCTATATTGACATTTGGTGGAGCTACTCTGACAGGTGCTGCAGTAGTAGGAGGTGCTCGTATTGTACGAGGTATGGTTGGAAGTGGGGCATCTACTGCTACAGGTCTTGGCATGGATTTGTTTTTCGAAAAGAAAAATCAAGAAAATCGAGAGAAAATTTTGAAGAGATATGCATATAATGTAAACCTCGATAATCTTGAAGAGCACGATAAAAAACTTGCGGAGGATTTGAAGGAACAAGATGGAAAAAGAAGAAGACAAATACTGATAAAATCGGGAGCTATGATTGCTGCTGGTGGTATTTCTAACCTTGCATTGACCGAACTCCAAAATCTTTCGAATTCTGCTTCGTCTGTTGGTGTGGTGAGACCACGTGTTGATAGTTACGAAACTAAGGTTCCTGAGGGAAAAATAACACCCGCAGTTGACAATACCCGCACACCTCAAGTTGGTGTGGTAGGTAATGCATTAACCAAACCCACAGATTCACTAAATGTCCCAAAATCTCCTGTACAGGTAGAGCTTTCATCGCGCGGTTTCATACAGACAATTGACGACATGAAAGAAAAGCTTCGTGCTCAGTACGGAGAGGACATTCCCCTAAAAATACAAGAAAATATTTTAGATAAATCATCTATCGAACTTGCTCAAGAATTTGGTTTCTATGACGCAGAACACGGTCGGAGTGGCATGGGGTTTAAAGGAGAACATCTCGGTGTTGATTCGAATGGGAATGTCATATACGAACACGGAGGAAAAAAAGAGATTGTCAGTAGTGAGCAGAAGTTTACCGGCAGAATGATGGAAGCTCCCGAGCAGTTACATCCTCTGGGCGGTGTCGAAACCGCACATGCTATAGAATCTGCACCAGACGACACCCAAACCTCCGCACCAATCGAATATACAGAAGTAACTTACCCAACTATTAGACGCCCTGTTTTTTTGGATATGATTAAACATATAAAACCTGCGGAAATAGAATCAGGAGTTCTTACCTTTCAATTTATGGGCAAGTCGTACGACATTACAAATGATGGTGCAAACAAAGTTGTTACGTTTGAAGGTAATAAAATTGCACACGCGTCTTCGACGGGCATGCTTCAACTGGAAGACAAATTTCAAAATGGGGCAGAATATCTTGAGGTACGGAAGATGTATGTAAACGCACTGTCTCGCATGGAGGATTCTCCAGGAGTACTGACTTTTGAAACTATTCCGTTTGAGGGTGGAGTTGTTCAGGTGGTATGGGGGGATAACACCCCTGGTGGAAATCCGAAAAATTTGAGAGTATTTATGAACGGCAAGGAAATAGCTCACGGAGAAGTAACAGTCAAAGGTTCAAAAATAGATTTAAACACAGACCTTAAATCCGGCTTTTGGTTTAAAGATACAGTATACGAGAGGGCGTTTAAGGCGGTAAAGCCAACTCTTAAGGGACTGAAAATAATATCATGAATATTTTATCACATGAAATTATACAGGAATGGGGGCTCGGTAAGCTTCCAGAAGAGAAACAAGTTGAACTTGTTGAACGTATTGGTCGCATGATCTACCAAGCCGTGCTTGTTCGAGCACTTGATATACTCTCTGAGAAGGAGCAGGTTGAACTCGACCTTCTTCTTGATGAAGATGTCACTACTCCTCAGGATGTTTTGGTTTTTTTGAACTCTAAAATTCCAACTTTTGAACGACTTGTTCAAGAGGAGAGAATTTCTCTTAAAGAAGATATCCTTGTGCCAACAGTCTAGGGAGAGTAGAGCATTTGACTATTGCTTTCCTTTTGTTTAATATAACACTTGAGCAATTTGTGTTGCTTTATTTATTTATCCATGTGAGTTATCGGAGTGTAGTTGTCTGTTCTCGAGAATTACACTCCTATAATTACTTGGAATTATTCGCGTAATTATTCAATTTATTAATTTTTAACAAAAATACTATGGCAGGAAATTTTGACCGATCAAAGCCTCATATAAACGTTGGTACTATTGGCCACGTTGACCACGGCAAGACTACATTAACAGCGGCTATTTTGAACACCCTATCCCGAGCAGGAGCAGGTTTCTCCGCAAAACTCAAAGGTGTTGACCAAATTGACTCAGCTCCTGAGGAAAAAGCTCGCGGTATTACTATTGCGCTTTCTCACAACGAGTACGAAACACCAAATCGTCACTACGCTCACATTGACGCTCCTGGACACGCCGACTATATCAAGAACATGATTACCGGTGCTGCTCAAATGGACGGTGCTGTGCTTGTTGTAGCTGCTACAGACGGCGTGATGCCACAGACTCGAGAACACGTTCTTCTTGCAAAACAGGTGGGTGTGCCAAAGATCATTATATTCTTGAACAAGTGCGATATGGTTACAGACATTGAATTGATCGACCTCGTTGAGGAAGAAGTTCGAGAACTTCTTACAAAGCAGGGATTTGATGGTGCCAGTGTTCCAGTTATTCGAGGTTCAGCTTTGAAGGCACTTGAATCAAGGGACAACACAGATGAATGGGCAATGAAAGTACTTGAACTTGCAAATGCTCTCGATACATTCATCCCAATGCCAGAGCGAGATTTAGACAAGCCATTCCTTATGCCAGTAGAAGATATTTTCTCTATTGAAGGTCGAGGAACAGTGGTTACAGGTCGTATCGAACGAGGTATCGTAAAGGTTGGGGAGGAAATTGAATGTGTTGGACTCCATGACACACAGAAGTACACAGTGACTGGTATCGAAATGTTCAACAAGTCGCTCGATCAGGGTCAGGCGGGGGACAACGCAGGAATCCTACTCCGAGGTGCAAAGAAAGAAGAAATTCACAGAGGACAGGTTCTTTCAAAACCAAAGTCAGTGACTCCACACACAGAGTTTACAGCTGAGGTATACATATTGAAGAAAGAAGAAGGTGGAAGACACACACCATTCTTCTCAGGATACAAGCCACAATTCTACATCCGAACTACAGACGTAACAGGAGACGTGAAGCTCAATGAAGGTGTTGAAATGGTTATGCCAGGAGATACTGTTACATTTAATGTTAAACTTGTTGCTCCAGTTGCACTCGAAGACAAAACTCGATTTGCGATTCGAGAGGGGGGGAAGACGGTTGGCGCGGGAGTTGTCACTAAAGTGATTGCCTAATAAACTTCCAAATCTGGCGAACTCCATTGTTGAGCTTTAGAAAATAATGTTCACCTGCGCACTCAGGCAGGCTCACATTATTTTCTTCGCTCGCCTCGGATTTCATCCAGATTATGAAAGTTTGTAAAAACCACCTAATTTAGGTGGTTTTTACTTTATCCGCGACACTGGCTCAAATCTGAAAGCGTGTGTTTACCCTAACAGTCAAAAAAATCTCTCCTCCGAGAGATTTTTGTTTTGACTGTTGACCGAAAATAGATTGTTTGCTACTATCACTAGGAATAAAAAACATGGTAACTAAAGACACAACAAAAAAGGTAGCTGTTAAGAAAGCTCCTGCCAAAGCTCCAAAAAGTGATGGTATTTCAAAGCTACGTATCCGTGTGCAGGCATACGAATACAAGATTCTTGATTTGTCAGTGAAGCAGATTATCGATACAGCACTTCGATACGATGCTACCGTAGAAGGACCGATTCCACTCCCTACTTCTATTAAGAAATACACTGTAAACCGAGCTGCGTTTGTATATAAAAATGCTCGTGAGCAGTTTGAAATGCGAATCCATAAGCGACTGATCGACATTTTGAACCCTACTCCAAAGATCATGGAAGCACTGACAAACCTGTCACTGCCTTCAGGAGTTAACATCGACGTTAAAATAATCTAAAAGAACAAAAACTGCCTCGAGGCAGTTTTTGTTCTTTTGTGGAATATGGTTTAAATCGATACAGATCCACAATATAATCAAGGCACTTGAATTAAAAATCATTATCTGCTAGTATTTCCAAATCGCCATTCAGGCTATTTTTTATGGGGACTAGTGATGGGCAATGTTGGCTAAATCCACAGTAGCGGATCACCCAGCTCCAGCCATGCTGGAGCTTAGGGGGAAAATTCTAAGCCATTACTGTCCGAAAAATGTCCTCAAAAATCAGTAATTATATGAAATTTATTCTCGGTACAAAAGTAAATATGTCTCAAATCTTTGATGACAAAGGAGTTGTTCACCCCGTGACAGTTCTTAAGGCTGGACCTATAGTTGTTACTCAGGTTAAAAATGTTGCAACTGATGGTTACACCGCAGTACAGGTAGGATACGGAGTTCGAAACGCAAAAAATATCAACAAGGCAGTTACAGGACATATGAAGGGTGGTAACTTTGCACACCTTCGAGAATTTCGAGTAGAAGGAGAGCCGACATTCAAAGTTGGAGATACTATTGACCTTTCTGCGTTTGCAGCAGGGGATATGGTTGAGGTTTCAAGCACATCGAAAGGAAAAGGTTTCCAAGGTGTAGTGAAGCGACACGGATTCAAAGGAGGACCTCGAACACATGGACAGAAACACTCAGAGCGTGAACCCGGATCACTTGGAGGAGGTGGGCGAGATGGAGGTCGTGTTGCAAAAGGTAAGCGTATGGCGGGACGAATGGGCTCTGACAGGATTACCTCAACAGGTCAGACTATCGTTGCGGTATCTCCTGAAACTGGAGAAATCTTCATTCGTGGGGCTGTTGCGGGACGACGTGGAACACTCGTTGAAATTAAGGGCTAGTCTCAAAATTATTTAAATACAATGGAAGCAATTATTTATTCACAATCTGGAAAGGAATCAAAAAAACTCACACTCCCTGAGAATGTGTTTGGTGTGAAGTGGAATGCAGACTTGGTACATCAGGTTGTTACTTCAATGGAAACTTCTGCGAGAAATCCAGTTGCTCATGCTAAAGACCGAGCAGATGTTCGTGGAGGAGGTAAAAAACCATGGAAGCAAAAGGGAACAGGACGCGCTCGTCACGGTTCTACACGATCTCCTATTTGGGTTGGTGGAGGTGTTACTCATGGACCAACAAATGAAAAGAATTTCGAACGAAAAGTTAAAAAAAAAATGAAAGCTAAGGCTCTCTACACTATTCTTTCTGCGAAATTTAAGAAAGGGCAGATTATTTTTGTAGATAGTTTGAAATTTACGGATTCTAAGACAAAAGAAGCTAAGGAAGTTCTTTCTTCTCTTTCTAAAATTGAAGGATTCAAAGATTTGCTTTCAAAACGAAAAAATTCAGCATATATTGCAACCTCTACAAAGGATGCTTCTGTTGAACGAAGTTTCGGTAACTTCGGAAATCTCATTGTCGATGAAATTCGAAATATGAGTCCACTTGATCTTATGAAATATAAGTATGTAGTAATCACCAATCCAGAAGCAGGACTCGAGCTCATTTCTCACAAGTTGGATAATAAAATAAATAAATAGTATGAAACCACATCTCGCTTCAGTGCTCCTTCGACCTCGAATTACAGAAAAAGCTACACGATCTGTAGAGTCTTCAGTGTACGTTTTTGAGATTGCTCCGAAGGCAAATAAGAAAGATGTTGCTCAGGCTGTAAAAGAACAATACAAAGTGACTCCTGTTAAAGTAACTACGGTTACTACTCCTGCAAAGAGAACTGTTGTTCGTGGTAAGCGAGGAACTAAGGCATCTTTCAAGAAAGCATATATATATTTGAAAAAAGGAGATAAAATAGAAATCGTTTAATATAACGCCATGAAAAGATTTAAACCAACATCACCATCACGACGAAACATGACCTCGATTGACTACGCGAGTATTGTCAGTACGTCTACACCTACAAAGTCACTTACACGAGGATTCAAGCGTGCTGTAGGGCGTAACCATCATGGTAAAATCACTACTCGTCATAAAGGAGGAGGACACAAGAGACTTTTCCGAGAAGTTGATTTCCTCTATAATAAAATTAATGTTCCGTATACTATTAAGACGGTAGAATATGATCCAAACCGATCAGGATTCATTGGACTTGCTCAATATAAAGACGGTGAGAAGCGATATGTACTTCTTCCAAAAGGACTTAAGATTGGTGACGAGTGTGTTACAAGTGAGAAGGCTGAAGTAAAGGTTGGAAACAGACTTCCACTTCGAAACATCACAGTAGGTACATTTGTATACAACGTAGAGGTTAAACCTCTCGGAGGGAGTAAGCTTGCTCGTTCAGCAGGAAACTTTATTGAAGTGATTGCAAAGGACGCCGGTATGGTTGACCTTAAAATGCCCTCAACTGAAGTTCGAAAGGTAAAGGATACTGCATGGGCATCTGTAGGTGAAGTATCAAATGATGAAAATCGTCTGGTAAACCTCGGTAAGGCAGGACGCTCACGATGGCTTGGTATACGCCCTACGGTTCGTGGTACTGCGATGAACCCAGTTGACCACCCACACGGAGGAGGTGAAGGAAGACAGGGTAGAGGACGTCGAAAGGCTATCTCAGCATGGGGCAAGCCGACTGGAAAGGGTCAGAAGTCTCGAACTCCAAAGAAATACTCAAATCGACTTATTGTATCTCGCCGAAAGGTAGGAAAACGAAAGTAAAACTTTCACAAAAACCACTCAATAGAGGGGTTTTTGTGAGCCAATATTTAGAGTAAACGAAACTTTGAAATTATTTCAGTTATTTGAGATAATAACAACATGAAAAATTCAAAATATCGATTGTTGGGATTTTTGGTAGGTTTTATGTTACCGCCGATAGATAATTACTTTGGGGTTTCTCATTCTTTTTATATGGCGGCGTTTATACTGTCGCCATTAATTTATTTCATATTCGGTGTAATTATTCAGGAAATTTTTGTAGCTGGATTTACAAATGGGAAATTTTTAGATAAATCTACAGATGTAAAAGTTGAAAATAAAGCTGGTAAAATCGGTTCTTACTGGTTCTTTTTTATACTCGGTCTTCTTGCGTTTTGGACAATACTTAATCTCGGAATTTTTCCTGGGTTTTTATTTTCACCGCATCCATAAGATTATGAGCTGGTAATTCCAGCAGTCTAAAATCCACATTCTGTGATACCCTGTATGGATAGAATGACTAAAAATTACGATATATGTATAAAAAAAGTGTCCATACTGCGGGAAATCAGAGGTAAAGAAGAACGTCAAACGACGAGAAATACAGCACTACCGATGTCTCGCATGCAAGAAAAAATTTCAAAGTAAAGGACGGAAACAAAAACTAAGTAGAAAGATATTCGAGGATCATGTGTGGAAGCGACAGACAGTTAAAGACTTGTTTGAAACATACAACAAGAGTGAGAAAACAATTCGTACACTCCTTGATCTCGCACCTGTGCGAGTGAGTCAAAAACACACACCACAATCAGTGGTGTGTGTTTTTGATGCAACTCATATTGGAGAAGAACTCCTGCTCGTTGCACGAGTACCGTACCTCAAAGCAAACCTTGGGTGGACGTGGATTGAAAATGAAACCAAGGAAGTATACCTCGCACTCAGACAAAATATCGAATCAAGAGGATACCACATCAGTGCCGTCGTGCTCGACGGCAGAGTGGGTATTCCGAGAGTGTTTTCAGATATTCCCGTACAAATCTGTCAGTTCCACCAACTGCAGATTGTCAGGAGAAAGCTCACTCTGAGACCTGAAAGTGATGCAGGACAGACACTCCTGTCGCTTGTCTTTCGTATTACACATATTGATGAATACTCACGCGTCATTTCACCCAAACAATGTCCCATATCAATTACATGAGAAGACTTTTATTTGACATTCAGTCTGTATTTGTATAGTATGAACGGCAATCGAGAGCCAGTCTCTTTATTGATAGTTTGAGGTATCACGAAATACCACGAAACTGTGGTTTTTGTTTTGTTCAGAAGTACTGCTTCAGAATAAAACAAATTAAAACAACTTATGACACGATCATCAAAAAAAGGTCCATATGTAGACGCACGAGTCCTCAAGAAAATTGAGGGCAAAAAACCTATTGAAACTGGGGTTATTAAGACATGGTCACGAGCATGTGTTATTGCACCTGAAATGGTAGGATTCAACTTCGGTGTTCACAATGGCAAAACTCACATCGAAGTGCTTGTGTCAGAAGACATGGTGGGACACAGACTTGGTGAGTTTTCTCCTACAAAGAAATTCATTAAGCATGGAGGTAAAATGCAGAAAGATATGGAGCAAAAGAAAAAAGAGGCTGAAATCACTGCTGCACAAGCTGCTAAAACAGCTCCTGCTACTAAGAAATAATTTTAATATACAATCATGGCAACAGCTCACGCAACACTTTCAAACTTCAGACAGTCACCTCGTAAAATGCGATTGGTCGCTAATCTTGTGCGTGGAAAGGATGTTGCTTCTGCGCTTATAAACTTACAGTTTACAGACAAACGAGCTGCAAAGCCTGTAAGTACTCTCATTAGTTCAGCTCTCGCAAACGCAAAGGCTCTCGATATTCCTACAGAGAACCTCATAATCAAGAAGATTACTGTGGACGCGGGTAAAACAATGTATCGACGACGACCTGCTGCTCAGGGAAGTGCTCACCCAATTCGAAAGCGAACAAGTGCTATTTTTGTTGAACTTGGTGAGGGAACCCCAAAGGTTAAAAAGACAAAATTTGTTAAAGAAAAAAATAAATAAACTAGCATGACTCATACCGTACACCCATATTCACATAGACTAGGTATCATCCGCGACTGGAAGTCACGCTGGTTTGGTGTAAAAAATAAATACAAAGATTTTCTTAAGAGCGATGTTCTCGTTCGAGAATTTTTAGAGAAAAAACTTAGAGGAAACTATGTTGCTAATATCGAAATGGAACGAGGGGAGAAAGTTCTTCGTATTATTATCGAGACATCTCGACCTGGAATGATCATTGGTCGTTCTGGAGACGGTGCCGTGAAGCTTCGAAATGAAATACTTAGTTTCATGACAAAGCGAAATCTTTCGACTGCAGGTGAAGTAAAGATTGATATTAAGGAGGTCCGTTCTCCAGAATCAAACTCTACAATCGTTGCGCAGATGATTTCCGATGGTCTTGAAAAGCGAATGCCGTTTCGGCGTGTGGTAAAACAGACGCTTGAGAAGGTTATGGCAAACCGAGATGTGCAGGGAGTTAAAATCGTTCTTGGAGGTATTCTCGGTGGAAACTCTATGGCACGTACAGAAACTCACAAGAAGGGAAGAATTCCACTTCAGACATTCCGAGCTGACATTGATTACGCTCAGTATGTTGCCAGGTTGCCACTTGGAGGAGTAGGTATTAAGGTCTGGATATACAAAGGCGATATCTTTTCAAAATAAATTTTCACATTAATGAAAGTTTTGAATATAAAATAAAAACATGTTAGTCCCAAAAAAAGTAAAATATCGAAAATGGCACACAATGCGAAAGAACCCACTCAAAATGGGTGTGGCTAGTCGTGGAACTACTGTTGCCTTCGGTTCTTTTGGGATTAAAGCTATGGAAGGAAAGCGAATTCGATCTAATCAGATCGAAGCAGCTCGAAAGGTGCTTTCTCGAACTATCGGAAAGACTGGAAAGCTTTGGATTCGAATCTTCCCTGATATGCCATACACATCAAAACCTGCCGAAGTAAAACTCGGAAAAGGAAAGGGTGATTTGGCTGGGTATGTGGCAGCGGTTAAGCCAGGAAGGGTTATTTTTGAAGTTGATGGAGTTTCAGAAGCGGTTGCACGAGAAGCGCTTCGAAAGTCAGGAACAAAACTGCCTCTCAAAACTAAAATTGTAGCACGTTAAATATATGAAGAAAAAAGATTTTACAACTAAAAGTCCAAAGGAATTACACACACTACTTACTGAAAAGCAGGTTGCTTTACGAAAATTCCGATTTGCTCTTGCGGGAAGTAATACTCGAAACGTAAAGGAGGGGAATGTACTTAAGAAAGATATTGCACGAATCAATACTCATTTGAATACACAAGTGAATAAAGGGTAATGAACATTGAATAAGAAAAATCTTAATTCTTTATTCTTAAACAAAAAACATGGAAAAAACAATAAAAAAAGCAGAACAAAAAGGGGTGGGCACAAAGAAAGGACAAGTTATGTCTGGTGTTGTTACTTCTACAAAAATGAAGGATACAATCGTTGTGTCTGTCAGTCGCTTTGTAAAACACCCAAAGTATGGTAAATATATCTCTATCGATAAGAAGTTTAAAGCTCATGATGCTGGGAATACCAAGCAGATGGGTGATATAGTGACTATCGAAGAATGTGCACCAATCTCAAAGGATAAGAAATTTAGACTTGTGATCGCATAATTTATAATAATTAAAAGCCATGATACAACCACAATCGATCGTTAAAATAGCTGACAATACCGGAGGTAAGATCGGACGTGTGTTCAAGGTACTTGGCAGTTCAAAAAAGAGATACGCGGTGATTGGTGAAAAAGTAGTTCTCTCTATCCAGAAAGCTGAACCTCGAAAATCTACAAAGAAAAAAGATGTGGTATACGCAATTGTTGTAAGGCAAAAAGCTCCATTCCGAAGAAAAGATGGTTCATACATTCGATTTGACGAAAATGCAGTGGTCATCGTGCAGAAGGATAAAAAAGAGCCGGTAGCTGGACGTGTATTCGGGCCAATTCCACGAGAGATCGGCGAAGTGGGTTATCAAAAGATTATTTCTCTTGCCCCAGAGGTTGTTTAATTTAAATACAATGCATATCAAAAAAGGAGACAATGTAATAGTAATCACAGGAAAAGACAAGGGAAAAACTGGTTCAGTTGTTAAGTCTATTCCAACAGAAAACAAGATTGTTGTAAGTGGAATTAACATGCTTAAAATCCACAAGAAACCACGACAGAGTGGACAGAAGGGTCAGATCATTGATCAGGCGTCTCCAATTCATGTTTCAAATGTTAAGCTTGCTGGTGCAAAGAAGGAGAAAAAAGTTTCTGCTAAGAAAAAGGCATCTGCTGCTAAAAAATAATACAATACCATGACTACTCACATGAAAATGATAAAGGAAAAGATTGCTGACGGATTCGAAGTTTTGAAAAAAGACTTTGATTATACTAATGCTATGCAGGCACCAAAGATCCAGAAAGTGATTGTTTCTGCAGGTGTCGGTTCTTTCCGTGATAAAAAGAAAATTGATGTTGCGGTGGATCGACTTACTAAGATCACTGGTCAAAAGCCTGTACGAAAGGGTGCAAAACAGTCTGTCGCAGCTTTTAAGGTACGAGAAGGGGACACTGTGGGTATCATGATCACCCTTCGAGGATCGCGTATGTATGACTTCCTTGACCGTCTTGTCAATATCTCACTTCCACGAACAAAGGACTTTCGAGGTATTTCTCCAAAGGGTATTGATGATATGGGTAATTATACACTCGGTATCAAAGAAAATACTATTTTCCCAGAATGTTCCGATGAAGACCTAAAAGATGTGTTTGGTCTCGCAGTAACAGTGGTTACAAATGTGAAGAATAAAAAGGAGACAAAAGCCTTCCTTACACACCTCGGGTTCCCATTTTCAGCTGAAACTACAAAGAAGAAATAAAGGTACTTTCTCATTACACTCGCTCTACGTCGACACCAAACAAAAGACCTTCTTAAGAAGGTCTTTTGTTTGGTGTAAAAATATTGTATGATTATAAAAAGAGGTTTGTATTTCGTATGAATGTTCCATTTTTTTTGGCAGGTTCGTTATTCTATGTTATGGTGCTCTACTTAAGGCCTCCCTCTCCCATAGTTGGACGGCAATGAAAGGGTGTTCTATAACCAAGGAAGGTCTGTGTACAGACCTTCCTTTTCTGTAATTGGAGTTTGACTCGTAAAGCCTTATCTGCTAGTATTGCCACAGCTTGTAAAAAGCTTTTTATTTAATCAATGGCTAAAACATCAGTAAAAGCACGAGCAGCAAAAAAGCCGAAATTCGGAACTAAAGCGACAAATCGTTGCTTTCGATGTGGTCGCGGTCGCGGATTTATGAGAGATTTTGGTCTCTGTAGAATCTGTTTCCGTGAATTGGCTAATGAAGGGAAGGTACCAGGTATCAAAAAGTCTTCATGGTAAGTTTCTAATTTTTATCTTGATTTTTTAGAAAATCAAGATAAAAATTCTTCCGACCAGTCTTCAAAGATTAAAATGTTACCTTAAGTAGGTCTTGGTGAGTCTCGACTGCTCAACTTTCGAGAAACTGCCTCGATATAATATATATACAATGACAGATCCAATCGCAGATATGATAACTCGAATAAAGAATGCATCGACTTCACAGAAGGAGTCTGTTGTTTTCCCCTATTCAAAACTAAAACTCGCCATTCTCGATGTTCTTCTCAAGGAAGGATTTGTCCGATCATTTGCAAAGAAAGGTAAGAAAATCGCTAAATTTATTGAAGTGAGTCTTATATATACTGACGGTGAATCACGAATTACAGATGTGTCACGAGAGTCGAAATCTTCTAGAAGGGTGTATCTACAGGCAAAAGATATTAAAACTGTTAAGAGTGGTTACGGTGTTCTTGTTCTTTCGACTCCAAAGGGTATCATGACAGATAAGCAGGCTCGAGCAGAACATCTCGGAGGAGAGGCATTATTTAAGATCTGGTAGTGCTGATTCATAACGTAAATTAACACAAAACAATGTCACGTATCGGCAAAAAAGAAATAAAAATTGGAGACAAGACAACAGTTACATCTGTTGGCGGAGTATTCACTGTGACAGGACCTCTTGGAACTCTTTCAAAAAAGTTTAAATCTGATATCGAGATTGTCGTCGGAGATGCGTCTATCACACTCACCCCAAAGAGAAGTGACAAAAGTACAACAGCTCTATGGGGTACATACGCATCGCATGTTTCAAACATGATTTCTGGTGTTACTACTCCATATGTTAAAAAACTTATCGTCGAAGGTATCGGGTATAAGTCAGAAGTAAAAGGGACTAATCTTGTGATGGCTCTTGGATTTTCACACGGAGTAAATATTCCAATTCCAGAAGGCTTGAAAGTTACAGCTGAAAAGAACATTATTACAATCACCGGCTCTGACAAGGAGATGGTGGGTGCTTTCGCTGCAAAAGTTCGTTCATACAAAGTTCCTGAACCATACAAAGGAAAGGGAATTCGATATGAGAAAGAAGTTGTTAAGCGAAAGCAGGGCAAGAAGTCTGCATAGTATTTACATACATTTATGAACACAGGAAAAACAAAATTTACATCAAGACAGCGCAGACGAGCAAAGATCCGTTCTCGGATTTCTGGTACAGAAGAAATACCACGACTTTCAGTTTTCAAATCAAACAAGCATATTATGGCTCAGCTCATTGATGATGTGAGTGGAAAAACTCTTGGCTCTGCACACTCACGAGATGTGAAAAAAGGGACTCTTTTAGAGAAGTCACAGACTGTAGGTGAATCAATCGCTGTTTTGGCAAAAGCTAAGAAAATAAACAAGATTGTTTTTGATCGAGGGGGATTTATGTATACAGGATGTGTAAAGGCTGTTGCAGAAGGTGCTCGAGCTGGAGGATTGGTATTTTAAGACACAAATTACATTTATACTATGGAAACAGAAGAAATTAAAAAAGAAAATGAAACTCCGCAGGTTGCACCAGTAGCTCACTCAAGCGGTGGAGATCGAGAATTCCGAAAGAATACTCGAAAGAGTGCCCCTCGACGAGAAGCTCGTGTTAAACCTGAGTTTGATCAAAAGATCATTAGTATTAGACGTGTTACTCGTGTGGTAACAGGAGGACGAAGATTTAGTTTCTCAGTTTCTGTTGTTATCGGAGACAAGAAGGGTAAGGTAGGAGTTGGTATTGGAAAGGCTGGAGACACCCCCCTTGCTATCGACAAAGCTGTTCGTGATGCACGAAAGAATATGATCAAGGTTAATCTTACAAAATATTCTTCTATTCCTCACGAAGTAGATGCTAAATACTCAAGTTCTCGAATTCACATCATGCGTGCTCCCGGAAAAGGTATCCTTGCTGGGTCATCTGTTCGAACAGTACTTGAGTTCGCAGGTATCAAAGAGGTGAGTGCTAAAATCTACTCACGAAGTAAAAATAAAATAAACAACGCAAAGGCAGCAATCAAGGCGCTTGGAATGATCAAAACCTCAAAAGCGAGAAAATAATATAACCTACGCATATGCAATCTCACACACTTAAAAGAACACATAAGAACAAAAAATCGAAAACAGTCGGTCGCGGTGGAACTCGTGGAAAAACAGCGGGTCGTGGTACAAAAGGGCAGAATGCTCGAGCGGGACACAAGAAGCGACCAGAACTTCGAGACTTCATCAAACGAATTCCAAAACTTCGAGGGCGAGGCAAGAATATCAACACATCTATTCAGACAAAGATGTCTATTGTTAATATTGGAAAAATCAATGCACTCTTTAAAAATGGAGATGTTGTTGATGCAAAGTCACTCATCGCAAGTGGTGCGGTTGCAATGAAAAAAGGATCTGCTCCAGTTATTAAAATTCTCGGAACAGGAACACTCGACAAGAAATTATCATTTTCTGGATGTTTGGTTTCTGAGTCAGCTCGCAGTATGATAGAGAAGGCGGGAGGAACTATTGCCTAAACCTATGAATAATTTTTTTAATAAACTTAATTTAATCTTTCGGGATGCAATTCTACGAAAGCGGATTTTCTTCACATTATCCGCTCTTGTTGTATTTCGTATACTCGCCGTTATTCCGATTCCTGGAGTAGATACAGCACGACTTACACAATTTTTCGCAAGCAATGAGTTTTTTGGACTTCTTAATGTATTCTCTGGGGGAGGACTTTCACAGCTTTCTATTGTGATGCTTGGTGTAGGTCCATACATTACAGGATCTATTATTATGCAACTTCTGACGATTATGTCACCAAAGCTTAAGGCGATGTATCAAGAAGAGGGGGATATTGGTAGACGAAAGTTTGCTCAGTACGGAAGACTTCTCACTATTCCAATGGCTCTTATTCAGTCATTTAGTTTCATTAAACTTCTCCAAAGTCAGCAGATTCTTGCAACACTCAGCCCGCTTGCATTTGTAACAAACCTATTTATTATCACAGCGGGTTCGGTACTTCTTATGTGGATTGGAGAACTTATCTCTGAGTACGGTATTGGAAATGGAGTCTCCCTTCTTATTTTCTCTGGTATCGTGGCCGCCCTCCCGACACAAATCGCACAGCTTGCGTACACATTTGATATATCACAACTTCCTATTTACATTGCATTCCTCGCGGTAACTATTGTTGTGATTGTAGGTGTGGTTGTTATCACTGAAGCTGAGAGACCAATACCGATTACATATGCAAAACAGGTTCGTGGAAGTCGAGTATTTGGTGGTACATCAACATACCTACCACTTCGAATAAACCAAGCTGGAGTGATTCCAATTATTTTTGCACTCTCAATTCTACTCTTTCCACAACTCATCTTACAATTTCTTCAGAGCAGTAGTATGGCATTTGTGAAGACTGTTTCTACGACAATACTTTCTCTTTTGGCCAACGGTTGGTTCTATGGTATTGCATACTTCCTTCTTGTGTTTATCTTCACATACTTCTACACAGCAGTAACCTTTGATCCAGACTCGATTTCTACAAATCTTCAGAAAAATGGAGCTTTTATTCCTGGCGTCCGTCCTGGTAAATCTACATCTGATCATATTGCCCGTATCCTTACTCGTCTTACTTTTGTCGGTGCGCTCTTTCTCGGGATAATCGCGATTTTGCCACTTATCGTAACAGGGTTAACAGGTATTACAGCAGTGTCTGTAGGTGGCACAGCGCTTCTCATCGTGGTTTCAGTGGTGATTGATCTCATCAAGAAGATTGAGGCTCAGGTTTCTATCAGAGAATATTAGAAAGAATATACAGATCCTCACGAGAGGGTCTGTATATTCTAGAGACACAATTTTCCCACTAACCTTGTTTTAATGTGTGGTTTTTGGAGCTTAATGGAACAGCCGTGATATCTTAAAATCATTCTTGATTTTGTCTCAATTTTGAAGTATTATGGCGACATGAAGAAAGTAAAGAACATTTTTCCTGTTGTGGTTGAGAGAGACGAGGATAATGTGTATGTTGTAGAATGTCCTCTTTTTGAAGGTTGCTATACTTCGGGCAATACTCTTGATGAAGCTTTGAAAAATATCAAAGAGGTTATTTCTTTGTGCCTCAAAGACAAAGAAAATAAATCTTTTGTTAAGAATTACTCCTTTTCAGAAATAAGTTTGCATGCTGTTTCAGTCTAAATCATGCCTCATTTTCCATCTATAAAATAATAGAATCATTCTTAATTTTTTAGAGAGTATTGGATACGTTGTCGTGCGACAAGAAGGTAGTCACATGCGGTTGCATTGTAAAAACAGAGTATCTCTCACTGTTCCAACACATAATCCAGTGAGTAAGGGTGTTCTCCGTAAACTATCAAGAGATGCTGGATTGTCTGTAGAAGATTTGAACAATTTTCTTGGTAGGTAGTTTTATTAGAGTATTTTTGTTATATTTTGATTATTATGATTCCACAAACATTTATATTCATCGGGAGGTCAGGATGTGGTAAAGGAACACAGGTTAAGCTTCTTGATAGCCAAATTAAAGAAAAGGATGGATCATCTGAAATATTTTATCTTGAAACAGGTGTGCGGTTCCGTGAGTTTATTGGAAAAAATACATACTCAAGCAATATCGCTCAGGCGATATATGAATCGGGAGAGAGACAGCCGGATTTCCTTGCAATTTGGATGTGGTCACATCTTTTAATTGAATCTTTTAAAGGCACAGAACACCTTGTCGCAGATGGTACACCGAGGTCACTTTCAGAAGCAATTGCATTTGTAACTGCTATGAAGTTCTATAATCGGCAGAATATTCATGTCGTATACATAAATGTCTCGAGGGAATGGGCGATAGAGAGACTTCAGGGTCGTGGACGCTTTGATGATACAGACAAAACAAAGGTGGAAAAGAGACTTAACTGGTTTGATAAGGACGTTGCCCCCGCTATTGAATTCTTCAGAAACAGCCCAGATGTGCATTTTCTAGATATTAACGGCGAGAGAAGTATAGAAGAAATTCATACAGATATTATGAGTGGTTTGGCACTATGATTACCATAAAAACAAAAGAAGAAATTGAGATACTTCGGGAGGGTGGAAAACGCCATGCTTTTATTCTGCAAGAAATTGCGCAGAAAGTTGTACCTGGGGTATCAACAGGAGAGTTGGAAGACTTAGCCCGAGAACTTATTGAAGAAAGTGGAGACAAGTCATCGTTTCTTAAATACACTCCGAAAGGTGCCAAGAGGCCATATCCCGCAGCACTGTGTGTTTCTGTAAATAATGAGATTGTGCACGGTATTCCAAACGAAGATCCGAAGATTTTACAGGAAGGTGATGTGGTGACAATTGATCTTGGTCTCACACACAAAGGACTCATTACAGACAGTGCTATTACTCTCGGTGTCGGGAAGATTTCAGAAGAAAATAAAAAACTCATTTTGCATACACACGAAGCACTCATGCGTGGTGTGAAGCAGGCTCGAGGAGGAAATCACGTGGGTGATATTAGTCACGCAATCGAGTCGTTTGCTAAGCCTCTCGGCTACGGCCTTGCAGAAGGTCTTGCGGGACACGGGGTGGGATATAAAGTGCACGAAGATCCATTTGTACCAAACGAAGGTAAGAAGGGGCAGGGAGAGCTTCTGCGGCCTGGTATGGTGATTGCAATTGAACCGATGCTTTGTCTCGGTACCGGACGCAACATTCTTCTTAAAGACGGCTACACATTTGTTACTGCTGACGGCGCTTATGCAGCCCACGCAGAACATACTGTGGTGATTACGGACGGCGACCCGATAATTTTGACAACATAAATTTAAATATCTAAAAACAAATGTCACATCCAAAACAAGAGAGAACTCTCGTCATTATTAAACCAGATGGTGTCCAACGAACATTGGTGGGGGAGATTATGCAACGGTTTGAGAGAATAGGACTTAAGCTTGTAGCGATAAAGATGCTCGTGGCTACAGAAGAACATGTAGAAGCTCACTACACACTAGACCCCGAGTGGCGACGAATCACGGGAGAGAAAAGAATTGCTGCTGCAAGAGCGGAGGGAGTGACGCCTCCATCAGAAGATCCATTTGAAATTACTGCAAAAATTCTTGAGGCACTTAAAAAATACATGACAGCCGGTCCAGTTATTACCATGGTCTGGGAGGGGGCACATGCAGTCAGTATAGTACGTAAAATAACTGGTGGAACAGAGCCACGGACTTCTGACGTCGGTACTATCCGAGGGGACTACGTGCTCGACTCATATGAGTTATCTGGTTTAGGCGGTAGGTCTGTTCGGAATCTTCTTCATGCATCTGGTTCAGTTCCAGAAGCAGAAAAGGAAATTAACCATTGGTTTAAAGCTTCCGAACTCATCGATTACCGACTTGTGCAGGAGCAAATTCTCTACGATGTAAATATGGATGGTAAGGGTGAGTAAAGAAAAATCGCGTAGCCTAGAAGAGGCTACGCGATTTGTGAAAGACTATCCCTTTCCTGAGTTTTGCGGCCGGGTGATATAAATCACCCGGCTGGAACAGGAGCCGCTTGAGCAGATAGTCAGGGTAACCTGACCATTCACTTCTCCTGTCAGGATTTTTCCCTGCCTACCTTCACCTTCATTTCCTTTTGAGGGAAATGAGATGTTTACGGGCTCCCCGTTCAAGAGCGCGTAGGTGTTTCCACTGAACACCCCCTCGAGAAGAACGGTGGATCCGTCCGGGCTGACATCCGCTCTTTGAAGCGGACCTTCAAACCCGTTGTAGCAGCAGGCACGGTTGACGACCGTACCGGAAGTTACCTGTAGCTTGCCGCTTGGCGGAATGACGACCACTCTAAAGGTGGTTACTCCACTCGGCCACATGGCAGCCAGTTGACCGTTCCACATCTCGGCGTATATTTTCCACCCTGACCCGTCTGGGTTTGAGGAGGTGACAAACGCATCCAACGTGATTTCTGTTCCGTCGGGCAAGATAATCTGGAAAGCGAGCAGCGTATTAGGCTTGTGGCCCTCCAAACTCATAAACCTTACGGTGTAAGGTCCGTTCGCCGTACCCTGTACCTCGATTACCGCAGGCGCCTGTTCGGCCTGCAGTAATGCTAACCGCGAGCCGGATTTGCCAGGCAAAACCGACAATTCCTGGCTGATCCGTGCCGATAGTTGTACGATCTCCTCCGGGCTCATCTTCCGAGCCGTTTTCTCGCTTAAGACCTCGCCGAATGCGAGGTTCGCGAGCACCAAAAAAATATTCAAAAATTTCATTTTCATTTCCTCTTTCCGTTTCCCTCATGGGGGATTTCCACTTATTATTATATATTATAAATATATTTATGTCAAGATTTTACTCAATAACACCTCTAGCAATATGGGTATATCAGACAGTGTAATTATCGTGGAAATTATCGTGCCACCGATGTTTTTTCATACTGAGATTTTTTACAACCAAAGAATACAACACAACATGAATTTGCTAGGGGAGCTCGCACAATGGTATAATGTATGTATTACTTTATTATTAAATTTATTTATATAATTGATCTAAGTTCTCACTTAATGGCAAACGCGTATTCAGCTTTTTCTCCAGCAATGAATGTTGCACAAGCTCTGTGTACTTCAAATGGCCAGACAATTCCATGTAGCCCACTCATTGCAACTTTTGGTATTGGACTCGTCGTTGCTTTGGTTGTTGTTGTGCTTGTTATGGTTGTGTCATTGTGGAAAATTTTCACAAAAGCAGGTCAGCCAGGCTGGGCTTCTATAATCCCAATATATAATACGGTTGTAATCCTCGAACCTCTCCCTACCCCCTAATACGAACTTCCGGAAAATTAATTTCTAATGATTCGACCATAATATCACACTCCTTTTCCATCATCAGCTCAAATGCCGTTCGACCATGAAGGCACTCCCTCGGTTTG
>Ga0163155_10000402_pt1 | contig 52927 bp, 78 predicted proteins | sample OliLakLV19SP4G1_FD_148611 | JGI IMG/M metagenome (GOLD analysis project Ga0163155, IMG submission 148611) | Freshwater microbial mat bacterial communities from Lake Vanda, McMurdo Dry Valleys, Antarctica - Oligotrophic Lake LV.19.SP4.G1 | ecosystem: Environmental > Aquatic > Freshwater > Lake >... | reverse complement strand
ACACTCAAAAAGATATATGACCGAAGAATACGAGAACTTACGAACCCTAAGAGAACCGAAGCCGAGTAAGGCTCGTTGTTGTGTCTGTAAGGTTCGAATTTATATAACAAAGAATCAAAGAGCTATTTGTGGAAAATGCTCGCTACCTCCTGGTGCTGTAGATGGAAGCACTTGCGTAGAACCCATACCTTTTAGGATTTAGGAGTTAATATGCTTCAAGCTCTAGGCGCAGAGAGAGCAGTGCTGGCTATCATTTTGAAGAAGCCGGACGTGTTCTTTGAAGTTAGCGATATGGTGACTGAGGACGACTTCAGTAATATTGGAAATAAGCTAATCTTCTCAGTTATGAAAGACATACTTGAGAAGGACAAGGATAGCAAGCTAGACCACTTCCTGATTATCTCCAGAGCGGAGCAGAAGGGGGTAGAAGACTTTCTAAGGCACACTCAAAATGGCGAGTTGCTAGAGGCTTTGGAGACAACCAAGCAGTCTATTAACGAAGAGAGTATTCATAAGCATGTAGCGGCAGTTAAAGACGCTTCGGTTCGTCGTCGCCTAATTGACGTTGTGAGCAACATGGGTGACGAGATTGAGCAATTTGAAGGTTCGATATTGGAACTCAGAGACCATGTTGAAAGTAAGATTCTAAATACAACCAAGTTGATTGATAATGGCCCGGACGACCTAGAGAACCTATCAACTGGTTTTGAGGAGAGTATCAATGAGCTTGCAGACAGAAGTGCGCCCCTTGGCGTCGACATTGGATTTCCTCGATTCCAAAAGGACTGCGGACAGATTAGAAACGGGACAGTTACGGGTGTATTTGCCAGAGCCAAAGCTGGTAAGTCCCAATTGGCTACCTTTATGGTCCATAACGTGGCCATTGCTAGACCAGAACATCTCCGTCTCCCGACTCTCATATTAGACACTGAGCTTCAGGCGATGGACCAGCAAATGCGCCTATGTGGTATGATGACTGGCATACCTTACGAGATTATTGAGTCTGGTGCCTGGAAGAGTAATAAAGACCAAGTAAGGGTAATGAGCGAGGCATTTAAGAGAGTAAAGGTCGCGCCGCTTTATTACAAGAATATTGCAGGTAGGAGTATAACTCACGTCATTCCAATCATTCGTAAGTTTGTCCACAAAATCTGTGGCGGTCCTCAAATTGGAAATAAGACGCCGAGATGCTTGATAGTGTATGACTATATCAAGCTGATGAATGCGAAAGATATTGCTCATGCTAAAGAGTATGAGATGCTTAACTTCCTTCTATCACAGCTTCATGATACTGCGATTGACCTTAACGTTCCTATTGTGGCATTTGGCCAGCTTAACAAGGAAGCGTTTAAAGTAGACAGCGAACAGGCGGTTGCAGGCACCGATAGAATCAACTGGAATCTTGACTCAGTTTCTATTCTGAGAAGAAAGAAACCAGAAGAAGTCGAGGCAGATGGAAGCCAGCGCGGAAACTACATGCTGAAGTGCCTTCTATCTCGTAGAGGCGCCGGTCATGATGAGGGCGATTGGATTAACCTCCATTTCGCAAAAAACTGCGGCCAGTTCAAAGAGGATAAGAGGCAGAGCGAGGTTTCCGAAGCCATTCAGCAGATTGATGGCGTTAGGGAGCGTCTAGCTCAGAGTGATATTCAACCCATTGGAGATGTGGACGCAAGAGACGAAATATGAACAAAGAACTCGCTGCTCTCAAGGAATTGGCCAATGCCAAAATATTAGACATACTTGACGAGCTTGGCGTGCCGTATAAGGAAAAGTATAACTACGTAAATGCTTGCTGTCCTGTCCATAACGGAGATAGGAAGGATGCATGGAGTTGGCAGATTGACATTGGCATCTGGAAGTGCTTTTCCAACGGCTGTCAGGACACTTATGGAAATGACATCTTTGGCTTAGTAAGAGGAATTAGAGACTGTGGCTTTAAGGAAGCCCTCGAATTTGTAAGAGACCTTGTAGGTGGAGAACTTAACGAAGAGAAGATAAAGGAGCTAAAGGACGCTCGTGACAACCGAGTGTTTGTTTATTCTGCAAAAAAGAAGGTTCCACAGAAGGTCTATGAGAACTCCTGCCTACAGCGCATTACATATCATGACTACTTGGAAAAGCGCGGCTTCACTCGCGAGATAATCGAAAAATACCACATTGGAATAGGCAAGGAAAACCATGGCTATATGGTGGACCGAATAATTTTTCCTATCAGGAATTTGGATGGCCAAATAGTGGCATTTTCCGGCCGCACACTTCATGCAGATTGGAAAGAACGTGGCATACCGAAGTGGAAGCACTCGAAGGACTTTGAACTTCACGCTAATAAGATGGTGTTCAATATCGACGCCGCAAAGGAAGAGATTGAACGCACTGGTATAGCCATTTTGGTTGAAGGTCCACTTGACGCCTTGAGGCTTGTAGAAAGCGGCATTAAAAACGTTGTTGCCGTGCTTGGTAAGACTCTCTACAATGGCCAGATTAGCGAGCTTATAAGGGCTGGAGCCACTCGTCTTATAATCGCATTTGATAATGACAACCCAGGAAAGACTGGCGCGGATAAAGCCATTAAGTTGGCAGCGTCTTTCTTTGACGTAATAAAAGTAGAAATTACGTCTGGACAAAAGGATTATGGCGAGATGAACGCCAAAGAAGTTTGGGAGATGTTCAATGCATTGTGTAAAGAAAAACGTAAATTTGTCAATACTGCCTAAAACGAAGGTTTATGGAATTGACCTTGATGGTGTTTGTTTTAAGTTCCTTAAGGGCTTTGCTAAGTATCTCAAAGACCAGCATGGTATAGTTATTACAGACAATAACCTGACCAACTATTGGTGGAGTGGAATAGACAAGGACCTACTCACTAAAATTTGGAAGGTTTACTTCCATGATTTCTGTAGAAGTGGTGGCTTGAGAACTCTAGAGGTAATTGAGGGAGCGGACACCGGCCTAAAGCTCCTACGTGATATGGGTAATACGCTTCACTTCGTTACCTCTCGCGAGGACTACGTAGAAGCTGATACTATCCACTCGATAGAAACACTTCTTGGTATTGAAAATCCTTCAGTCCATATAGTGCCTGACAAGAAGAAGTCTCCATACGTCAACAGGCTATCACTTGATGTCTTTATTGACGATGCTCCGGCAACGTTAACTGACCTAATCTGTAATACTCGTGCTCAGGTATACATCATGGACTATCCTTACAATCGAGATATAGTTGAGGGCAATTTTGCGCGCCGCGTGTCTAGTTGGCAACAGTTTATGGAAGCAGAAGGATGGATTGAGTGAGATGTAACAGTAACTCTGGTTGCCTGTATGCTGGAGGAGCTTGTTCACATATGGGATATTGTATGGTTTCGGTGCCACTAGAAGTTAAACAGTCAACTCCAGAAGCAAAAGCTAAAATTAAAGCGGAGATAGCAGCCATAATGAATAAGCCAACTGAGAAGGCTACTAATCCAAAGGACGCTGTTGGTATAAAGAAAGCTCCTATCACAACCGTTCCACTTACTGTAATGGCCGAAGTGGGCCTAGGTATGCTTGAGGGCGCCAGGAAATATGGTAGACATAACTATAGAGTCGATGGAGTTAGGTTGTCAGTTTATATAGATGCCACTTGGCGACACATAGCTAAATATTGGGAGGGCGAGGACATAGACCCAGATAGTGGGTTGAGTCACATAACAAAAGCCATCGCTTCACTTGTTGTGTTGCGCGATGCTATGATTAATAACAAGCTTACAGACGATAGGCCGCCAAAGGTTGTGGCTGGCTTTTTTGCAAACCTAGATAAATTGGCCGCTGGCGTAATAGAAAAGTATCCAGACACCAAAGAGCCTTTTACGGAGACAAGTAAGAATGGAAGTCGCTGAAAAGCTACAAAGATTTAATAGTGCGGCGCTAGATGATATTTTGGGCGTGCCGTTCAAGGTTCTAGACCAGGGATTCATCAGAGTTATTGATTATATGGGAACGGACGAGAGTATCGTGCAGGCTGCTAGAGTTAGTTATGGAAAAGGAACAAAGAAGGTAAGTGAGGACCGCGGTTTAATTCGCTACCTCCTGCGCCATTCTCACACTACTCCACTTGAGATGTGCGTAATCAAGTTTCACGTTCGCGTGCCGATGGATTGCTGGCGCCAGTGGATTCGTCATAGGATGAGTAGCGTTAATGAATATTCAACTCGCTACAGCGAAGCTATTGATGCTTGTCAGGAGACGCAGCCTGACGAGTGGAGAATGCAGAGCAAAAATAATAAGCAGGGCTCCGCTGGCCTCCTTGATATGGACGGCATAGAATTTACTCCTGAGTATTTTAGCGAAGAGGAAAGAAAGTTTCAGAAAGCAGCCCGAGACCTTTACGAAAATAGATTAAAGGCCGGCATAGCTAAAGAACAAGCCCGCAAGGACCTCCCTCTATCCAACTATACAGAGGCTTACTGGAAGATAGATTTGCACAACTTGTTGCACTTCCTTTCCCTACGTATGGATAAGCACGCTCAGAAGGAAATTAGAGATTATGCCAACGTTATAGGAAATGAAATCCTGTCGCGCTGGGTTCCTATGGCCTGGGAAGCCTTTAATGATTACAACTTCAGACGCAATGCTCTCCTACTAACCGCTATAGATAAAGACATAATTGCATTGATTGCAAGAGGTCAGCCTGGCGACGCCGTAAATCGTGCTGCCTATTTTGGTTGGTTGGACAGAAAAGAAAATGGCGAATTGAAGACCAACAGGGAGCGCACGGAATTTGAGGAAAAGGCCAAAGAGTTAGGACTCATACTGCCTTGGTAGAAAATGAACTGCCGCTTTGTGAGCCAGAATGTGATTTTGACAATGGGCTTAGTTCTTCTGAGGTTCGCCAGAGATGGCCCAGAAAATACAGCGGATGTAAGAAGTGTCACCACATATATATGAGGTATGCTTCTTATATGCACTACTTAAGTGGAGACTATTAAAAATGGATATGGAGGCCCTAAGCGTATCGAGATTAAATACTAACAAGGATTGCAACTTTAAGTATTTTCTCCAGTATCATGTCAAGCTCCCTGAGCTTCGTAATCCTAGTATTTACACAGAGAAGGGCGTTGCTGTCCACGAAGTGTTGGAGCTTTACGCCAAGGGCGATAAGGATTACGAGAAGAACCTAATTGAATATTACGCCAAAACCAAGCTGTGGTTGCTTGACCAGCGTAATCCAGAGAAGGGTGGCTTTCCACATCCTCAAGTAAAAACTTGCGAAACTTGTGATTGGAATGATAAAGGATTTTGCAAGATAGCCAAAGAGGCAGTGAGCACCGTTAATGGTTGCCCTCGTCCAAACTTCGAGGATGACCTAGCTCTAGCAGCTAAGGTTGTAAACAGAACTGGCGACGAAGATATCCTTAATAGGAAGATATTGGGGGCCGAAGTTGAATTCGACGAAATTGTCGATGGCGTTAGATTAAAAGGTGTTATCGACCTTGTGACGGAAGTTGACGAAGATACGCTGGAAATTATCGACTATAAGACGGGGCGTCACAGTAAAGGCAATGCCGCACTTCAAAAGGACCCTCAGGTTAGAATCTACTCGGTTATTGCAAAGATTAAGTGGCCGCAATATAAATACCGCCTAATGACCTTAGACTACTTAAGAAAGGGCACCATCTCTGCAATGTTCTCTGACGAGGACGACGAGTTGACCATCCAGTCGATTAAGCGTCACAACGCGGACATTAGAGAGAACGTCAATCCAGCGCCGGCCAATTATGAGTTTTGGCTTTGCAAATTCTGTATTGGACACGACCGCTGCACTCAAATGTATGCTTCGTTGAAAAAGAAGGGTAAGTTTGTCCTTCCAACCATTCAGTGCAGCTTTGCTCACCTAGGCTCAAGTCAGTGCTGGGGCGGCCTAGGATGCTACAACTCAAAGGAAGTAGTAAACGACCTCACTGTTATGAAGTATACTTGCCAGGGACATAAGGAGATACCAAATGGTGGAGAATACCAACCAGAGCCAAAAGAAGAAAAGGCCGCGGTCATCGAAGACCCTCCTGAGTCTGATTAAGTTAGTAGACGGCACGGTAATTTACGTCAGGTTCGCAGAGCGCAGGTCTGACTGTTGGATGATAGATAAATTCAAATATTGCGCGCCAGGAGAAATGACGCGTTATATAGATGACGAAGTGCTGGGTATTCACGACGACGCAGTTGAAACAGTTTTACACCTACTAAGAGGCGGGAAGAAAAAGGAACAGAAGCATGAGCAAAGAACAGCACATCGAGATGGCCCACCTTCATCTACATAGTAGCTATAGTCAACTAGATGCTATTAGTAAGATACCGGACATAGTTAAGAGAGCTAAGGAGTATGGTCACAAGTCAATCGCTCTAACAGACCACGGAACTATTGCAGGCGTTCCAGAGTTTTACAAGGAGTGCAAGAAGGCCAACATAAAGCCACTACTGGCTTCCGAATTCTATATGCAGCCAGACGCAATGAAGGCTCAGGCTGAAAAGAATAGAAAGAACCACCACCTTATTCTAATTGCCCAGAGTGCACAGGGTTGGGCGAACATCAAGAATCTGACAACTAAGGGCGCCGAGAAGTTCTATTATTCTCCGCGCATTGATTATGAGGACTTGAGAAAGTATGGCGATGGCATCATTTGCCTAACTGCTTGCTTGAAGGGTATCGTTCCATGGAATATCATGGAAGAGAAGTATGACGAAGCTGCGCAGCACGCGGAAACACTCAAAGGTATTTTTGGTGACAGATTCTATCTCGAACTACAGGACGGTGGCCTAGACGTTCAAATTAAGGTCAACGAAGTAATGCGCCGCATGGCCGAGAGACTACAAGTAAAGACAGTAGGATGCCAGGACGCGCACTATATCGACCGCAATGATGTTGAGTCTCACGAAGCGATTTGGGCTATTAGAACTAGGCAAAACCTAGATATGCCAGTGGCGGGGCCGGACGAGGAAGGTCTGGATAAGAAGCAATTTAGAGTCTATTATTCGACGCGCGAATACTGGCTCAAAGACGCTCACCATATGTTGAATGAGTATCTCACTACTGAGCACGGCCACCAAAGAATGAGCACGTTAACTCAGGAAGAAGTAGAGAGAAGCGTGGAAATTTCAGACAGATGCGATGCAGTAGAGATTACTGAAGAAATGCATCTACCTCGCTATGAGCACATTCCAGAGATTAATTTGAGTGACGACCACGGATGTGCAACGGTCGGCCCTGGCGGCAAAACTGGCTGCGAGCATGACCGTTCGCTAGCTTACTTGAAGAAGCTAGTTAGGGAAGGTTACACTTGGAGATATAAGAACAGGTGGGAAGAGGCCCCTCGGGAGCACGCGGACCGCTTGAAAAAAGAGTTGGACGACATTGAGTCTGCGGGCCTCGCGGATTATTTCTTGATAGTGTGGGATATTGTAAGTTGGGCTCGCTCTCGGGACATTGCTACTGGGCCAGGAAGAGGAAGTTCCGCCGGCTCAATGGTAGCTTTCTGTCTAGGTATCACCAAGATAGAGCCATTGTATTACGGGCTTATTTGGGAGAGGTTCTACAATGCTGGCCGTAAAGGTTCGCTAGCCGATATCGACCTTGACTTCTCAAAGCGCCGCAGAGATGAAGTCATTGAGTATATTAAGAAGCGATTTGGTGAAAATCGAGTGGCACAAATGGTTACGTTCAATACTTTGGCTCCTAGAGCGGTATTGAAGGACGTAGCTAAGTTGGTTGGTAAGAAGGACGGAATGGACTTCGAAGAGGCTAACGCCATGACGAAATTTGTTCACTTGAAAGCCAAAACCATTGAAGACGCTCTTTATGGTAACGATAAGGCAGGCATACCTCCAAGCGATAAGTTGCAGGAGTATGAGAAGAAGTATCCGAAGCTGTTTAGGATAGCGAAGATGCTTCAGGGTTCTCCAAAGAGCAAGGGAAAGCACGCTGCCGGCGTATTAATCTCCGATAAGGATTTTGATGACGGCGCGATGCCTATGTGCTGGGACACCAAGGGAAAGTGTCGCATTACGGAATGGGACGGCGAAACGCTAGACAGTCTGAAGTATCTAAAAATGGATGCGCTTGGACTAAAAACTATGGACGTTCTACATGACGTTCAAACTACAGCAAATAAGAGGAGAAGATAATGAATCACTTAGTAGATGCAAGTGGCCTTACGTGGATTCTAGCAACTCCACTTGTGAAGATTCGTATGACGCATCCTGATGCAAAGGTTCCAACTTATGCTAAGGATGGCGACGCAGGCATGGATGTTTATTCAGTAGAAGACGTTGAGTCGTTCAATAGTGGAGAGACTAGAATTGTAGACGCTGGTTTCGATATCGAGCTTTCTCCAGGTTGGGAGTGTCAAGTTAGGTCTCGTAGCGGAAATGCTTGTAAGGGTCTAGTTGTTGCAAACTCCCCCGGCACTATCGACAGCGGGTATAGAGGTCCAGTTAAGGTTATTCTGCATAACAACGGTAAACCTAGGTCGATTAAGAAGGGCGAAAGGTTAGCGCAATTAGTTGTTGTTCCGTGCTATATGGCAATTGTGCAAGTTGTAGATGAACTAAGTTCTTCTGAGCGCGGCACCGGGGGCTTTGGAAGCACAGGCAAGTAATGCACTTAACTGAGTTTTCGGTAGAAAATGGCGACGGAACCTTTACGATTTATCGCGAGTGGATATGTTGTAATACTAATTGGTTTAAAACATACGCAGAGGGAGCTACGCTAGAAGATTTGGCATGGACTCCCGTTTGCTCCACTTGCGGAGGTTTTGATGGCTCATTATTCATTTAAAAGAGATTTGGAAGAATCCAAAAAAGGCGTTAAAGTCGCGGCTGATTATTTCTCTAACAAGCTCAGCGGCGTTGCGCGCGAACTTCCAAAGCCTGAGCAAGGGAAGGGCGACTTTGAAGTAAGCGGTCTGTTTGTTGAGGTTAAGTTTGACCTCATGGCAGCTAGAACATCGAACCTGTGCTTCGAGGTGAGCAATGGAAAGAAAGCAACTGGTATACTTGCAACTGAAGCAGATAAAATTGTCTATGTTGTCCCTATGGAAGATGATAGAGGTTACAAGCTATTCGTTTTTAGGCGCGATAATCTGCTCAACTACCTTAAGGACCCAAACAGCATTGGTAAGTTCAGATTTGTCAGGGGTGGCGATAATCACCGCTTCAGCTTGGCAATAGTTTCAATAGAACGTATAGTTGAAGATAAAGTTGCAGAGGAGATAATCGAATGCCTAATTACAACTACAAGTGTTACGGTTGTGGACAAGTAGAAAGTAAATTTCTACCTATTAGCACAGACCCAAACAAATGCTTTGGCTGCACTAAATGTATTAATGGCACAACTCGCCGTATACATACCACTAAACCATCTGCAACTATAGGACTCAAGACCTTTGCCGGTGATTGGTTTAAGAAGACCTATGGACACGAGCTAGGGGAGGATGGCCAGAGTAACGAAGCGAAGCGAAGAGACTTCCAGAAGGCCGTAGAAGAGCACAAGAAGGAAGCTTAATATGCTGACAGTAATAACTGGTCCGATGTTTGCTGGCAAAACTAGCTTCTTGATTAATTTCTTAATAGCAAATGAGAAGGTTGGGCGAGTAGTCGCTTGCTTTAAGCCACTAGAAGATAACAGATACTCAGAAGAGAGTATTAAATCTCATAACGGCGTCGAGCATATCAGTATTCCTATACAGTCTCCATACGAAGCAAAGCTAACTGTAAGCGCGGCGCCATTTACAAATGGTGTTGTAGTCGATGTTGTTGGTTTTGACGAAGCTCAATTTTTCAATCCACTACACTTACAAGCCGTTGTCACGGAGCTTCTAGGCACCGGAGTAGATGTGATTATTGCTGGATTGGCGCAAAATTCCTTTGGGGAACCATTCGGTGCGATGGGCTCTCTTATGGCAATGGCTGACGAAGTTGTTCACCTTCCAGCTATTTGTGCAAAATGTAAATTAAATAAAGCCACTAGAACCTACAGGAAGAGTAGTTCCACAGATAGGGTCTTGGTGGGTGGTTCAAAAGATTACGAACCAAGATGTTATAAATGCTGGAGTAAAAAATGAAATTTGATTGTGGATGTGAATACGATAAGGTGGACTTTGAAACTCCATCTATTCCGTTAGACTGCGGCAAAACTTGGGACTTTATAGGAACAGGATTAACTAAGGGAGTGTTCCAGCTAGAGAAGTCGCTTGGCAAGCGATATACCAAAGAGATTAAGCCGCGCAGCATTGATGACCTTGCCGCGGTTATTTCTCTCATTCGTCCCGGTTGCTTGGAAGCCAAATTTCGCACGGACCCTAAGACTGAGAAGGAAATTACAATCATTGATACCTACATTCGCATCAAGAATGGAACATTGGAGCCTGAGTATATTCATGCGGCGCTAGAGCCTATCTTTAAGGACACCTATGGTGTGCCTATTTACCAGGAACAGATTATGCGTATTTGTTCTGAGTATGCCGGCTTCACACTAAAGGAAGCTGATGACGCTCGTAAGGCGATGGGTAAGAAGCTGCCAGAGAAAATGAAGCAAGTAAAGGTCAAGTTCATTGAGGGCGCCAAGAAGGCCGGGCATGACGAAGCCACGTCAGAAACTATCTTCGGATGGATTGATAAGTTTAGCGGTTACGGCTTTAATAAGTCACACGCCGTATCCTATGCTCTAATCGGCTACATGACAGCGTATGCCAAGGTTCACATGCCTCTTGAGTTCTTCACTGCAATGTTGTCAAACTCGGATGGCAAGCAGGATAGTTTAGAAGAAATTCAAGAGTTGGTTAATGAGACAAAGCTATTCAACATTTCTGTTCGTCCACCCAACCTCTCCTTAATGAACGAAGACTTTGGTATCCAGGACGAAAAAACCATCGCCTTCGGACTTGCTCATATTAAGGGTGTAGGAACTAGTTCTATTGGCGCGCTTATCAAAATCAGTGGAGTGAAGACGGCTCGCGAATTCCTTATTGCGGCACATCCAGAGAAGCTAAAGAAGACTAAGAAGGAAGAAGAGGAAGAAGAGAAAGAGAAAGAAGATTGCAAGAACTTCCTTGTTGAAAAAGTTTTGGAAAGCTGGGTAAAGAATGGTGATGAGGAAGCCAATGGAGATTTGGAAGAGGCAAAGAAAGAGAACGCCGAAAAGACCACTGAGAAGGTTGAGAAGGTTAAGAAGAAGCGCGAGGGTGGCAAGCTCAATAAGACTGTTTGCGAGGCGTTGATTAAGTCAGGCTCCCTTGACCACATCAGTAAGCAGAGAGTTAAGTTACTTGAGTGCTACAGGATACTTGGAGCCATGACCGACAAAGAGCGCCGCACCTTCTTTACTGAGGACTGGACAGAAGAGAAGTTTGACATCTCCCTAGACCACTTCTTAGCTCGCACTAAGGGTGGGGCGAGCGCGGCCCGCCTCCCAAAGCTCATTGAGGAGATTAAAGTCATTAGGTCTGAATTTATCGGGGCCAATCAGAAGAAGCTCGCGATTGCTTGGGAGAAGTTCTACCTTGGCGTTCCTTTGACTGGTTCGCTAGTCGAGCTATACTTTAATTCTCGTGTCGACACCAAGCTACGCAACCTTCTTCGCCTACGAAGTGGTCACGTCGGAGCTTGTGGTGTGGTTATTGAAACTGTAAAGAAATTCAAGGATAAAAACGGTAATTGGATGGCGTTCATGACAGTAAGTGATGAGACCTATATCAATGAAAGTTTTGTCCTTTTTGCCAAGCAGTTTAATGATAATGCCTGGATTTTGGAAGAAGGAAAACCAGTGCTTATGCTCGGCAGGAAGGATAAAGACTCATTTATCGTCAATAAAATTGAGCACTTGTAAAGAGGATTTTTCCGCCTATAATCAACAAGAGGCCGGTGTGGCCTCAAACTGTAAATAAGGAGAATCGAATGTCATTAAGTGGAAATGGTTTTTGGGGTGTTGGTCGCGCTGTGGCCGATGCCGTTACAAAGAAGGTTGGCTCTAGCACCGTTACTTCGTTCCGTCTTGTAACTAATCGTTACATCAAAAAGAAGGGTTCAGAGAAGGGCGAAGAGAAGGCAACCTATATCGACTGCGAGACTTGGGAAAAGCGCGCTGAGTATGCTGCTGAGAAGGTCAAGAAGGGCACTCCTCTTCTAGTCACTGGCAGGATTGAAAGCGATGAGTGGGTCGATAAGAAGACCGGCGAGAAGCGCAGTAAGCTCAAGGTATATGTAGAGAACCTACAAGTTGATACCAGGGGTGGAGAAGGTGGCGGCAAGGGTCGCAATGACGAAGAGGGCGAGGGTAGTCCAGAGCCTTCTAGCGTAGGCGGCACGGCCGATAACGACCTACCGTTCTAAATAACCTTTATACCCGTATGCCTTGGGAGTTCATGAACAAAAAGCACACAGAAATGATTAACAAGGCAATAAAGAAAGTGCCTGCCCGCCTGAGAGATGATGCCTTTCAGGCGGGTTGTGTAGGATTAGTAAAGGGATTGGAGAAGAGCTTAGACTCTTCAAATCCAGATGGTTATGTCTACACGTGTATTAAGAATGAAGTAATGAAAGAAGTCGCTTCACTTTCTCCTTTCTATGTGCTAGATGTCAGGACGCTTTCTCAGCTATTGAAGCTGAAAAAGTCCAAGGCATACGGGATAGAGCCTGCTTCTGAAGGTTTGAATACAGCAACAGTTGAACAGTTAGAAAAGATTCTAAGACACAGAGGCAAGTAAAGATGGCTAAGAAGCGAATTTTGTTTTGTGGTGAGGCTTCGTGGCTTTCCACTGGTTTCTCAAAGTTCAACAGAGAAATCATCAAGGGTCTATACGACACTGGAAAGTATGAAATTGCAGAGATGGGTGCTTATGGAAATGAGCGCGAGTCTCAAGCTCAGAAGCTTCCGTGGACCTTCTATGGAGTTACACCATCAAATCAACAAGAGCATGATATCTACGTATCAGACCCTCGAAATGCTTTTGGTAGAGCAAAGTTTGATTCTGTAGCTATAGACTTTCAGCCAGATATTGTATTTGACGCAAGAGACCCTTGGATGTTTGAGCATATCTCAAACAGCCGTTTGAGAGGTAACTTCCGTCTATTCATAACTCCAACGGTCGACTCGGCTCCGCAAAAGAAGGAATGGTTAGAGCAACTATTTCGCAAGGCTGATGTTATTACTACCTATAGTCGCTTTGGCAAGAGGGTGTTGGAGTCAGATGGTTGTAAGGTTACTGGCGTAACTTCGCCTGGAGTAGACCTTGACGTGTTCCGTCCAATAAACCGTAGCATTGCACGAGATAAGCATTGTTTGTTTGAAGACCTGTTTATTTTCGGCACCGTAATGAGAAATCAGAAGAGGAAGTTGTTCCCAGACCTCTTCGCCGCCTACGCTGCGTATAGACAGAAATACCGCAAGGTAGGCAAGAATGCCACGGCGGAACAGGTAGGGATAGCTAAAAAGAGCGTATTGCTATGCCATACTAGTTGGCCTGATAACCACGGATGGGATTTGCCAGAACTTCTATGGAGAATGTCAATACAGCGTCACGTCATCTTTACTTACAAGTGTGACGATTGCAAGAGTGTGTTCACTAGCTGGTTTATTCCATGCGACGCTAAGGGGATGGCCCTCTGTCGTATTTGTGGAAAACAAGCCGCTCACATGCCAAATACTCACAGTGGCATTTCGGAAGAAGAGCTTGCAGGAATTTATAATTTGATGGACGTTTACATCCAACCATCAATTTGCGAGGGTTGGGGCGTTCCAATCGTAGAAGCAAAAGCTTGTGGCGTTCCAGGTCTATATCAGAATTATTCTGCTATGGAAGACCATGTAGAAAATGGCGGAGGTCTACCAATCCCCGTTGGAAGGTTCTATCACGAATGTGAGACGATGGCTATTCGTTCACTTCCAGACTTAGACAAGATGATAGAGGCTATGGCTAAACTAGCTTTCGATGAAAAGCTACGTGTGAAGCTTGGAAAAGAAGCCAGGAAATGTGCAGAGAAAATGCACGGGTGGGATGTTACAGTAAAGGCGATAGAAAAAATCATTGATGGAATAGAACCACTTGATAGAGAGAAAACTTGGGACCGCCCGCCAAATATCACCACGATTAATCCCGCTAGGCCGGCGCAAAACTTAACTGACGAGCAGTTTGTTTTGTGGTGCTACATGAATATTCTATCAAGAAGGCCAGACGACAAGGGCTTCCAAGATTGGATGAATAGCCTAAAGAGCGGAACGTCGCGCGAGAACGTAGAGAGCTTCTTTAGGAACGAAATTAGCACTGGCAATGTTATTGAAGAAGAGAGATTCATTAGAAGCCTAGAACTTCGCGGCCTCGATTCAGAGGAAGAGGAAGAGGAAACGGTTAATGTTGCACCTAAGCTTAACGGAGTGATGCTGTGAGTCCTAAAATACTTTACATTGCTCCTATAAAGGACTTTAGCGGCTACGCACACGCCGCTAGAGATTACATCAGAGCCTTGGACGGTGCCGGTTGTAATCTCGTAACTAGGACTCTTAGGTATGATAATGGCGATTATAAGTTTTCGGAGAGAGAGCAAGAACTTTTTAGTAGAGATACAAATAAAGTAGACATTGTTATCCAGCAGACTACTCCGAATGAAACTGAGCCGAAGGAAGGCGTTTTCAACGTAAACTATTTTGCGTGGGAAACAGATAGGGTGCCGAACGAGTGGGTTGCTCAGCTAAACAAAATGGACCTAGTTTTGGTTCCATGCGATGCAAATGTTCAGGCCGCCAGAAAGAGCGGCGTTGTGGTTCCAGTGGTCAAGGTGCCTCACACTTTCGACAAGTTTAGATATGAGAAGGTTACGACGCCTCTTAATATAGATGGAGTTGAAGGAAGATTTAAATTCCTGACTATTTGCCAGTATGCAAAGAAAAAGGGAATTGACGCGCTTCTAAAGAGCTACTTCGCAGAGTTTCGTTCTAATGACCCTGTAATGCTAGTGCTTAAGATGTATCTTGGACCAAATGATGGCCAGGAGCAACTTGACTGGCTTGCTGGCCTCATTAATGAAATGAAGGAACAGCTTCGTATTGGCGACTATGCGCCAGTTCTATTGTTGAACCAAGTAATGTCTGATGATGAAATTGAAAGACTTTACGCAACTTGCGACGCCTATGTTCTGCCTTCTAGGGGTGAGGGTTGGTCAATTACTCACTTTGACGCAATGGGTTGGGGCCTCCCTCCTATCGCTGTAAATTGGGGCGGGCCAACTGAATTTATCACCAAAGAGACCGGCTGGCTTGCGGACTATACGATGAGTCCTGTTTGTGGAATGAAGCATCCACATCCGTTTATGTATACTGGATTGGATAGTTGGGCAGAGCCTAATGTAAACAACTTGCGCTATTGCATGAGGCAGGCTCTCATGGAAGCAGATAACGAAGACGCCTGGAATCAAAGAATTGAAGCCTGCAAGAAGAGAGTTGCGGACTTTGACTATGGAGTCGTCGGACCTCAAATGAAAGAAATAATCGAGAGTCATTATAGGAAGTGGAGAGAGTCACATGCGTCCAATTAACATAATGGCACCCATTAACAGCTTGGGTTACGGTGTAGCTGGATACAACCTTCTAAAAGCTCTTGCAATGGAAGGCCATGCCATTAGTTACTTTCCAATTGGTGAACCAAAGTGGGAGGGTGACCCTAGGTTTGCGGAGATAATTAAGGGCACCATGGGAAATGCCCGAATGCTGGATAATTCGGCGCCTAGTGTCAAAATCTGGCACCAGAACGATATGGCCCTCTTTCCAGGCAGAGGTAAGAGAATTGGCTTTCCAATTTTTGAACTTAATAGGTTTAATCCACAAGAGCTATTGCACCTAAAAAGCCTAGACCATATCTTGGTGTGCTCGCAGTGGGCCGCCCAAGTCATTAAAGATAATGGAATTAATGTTTCTGTGTCGGTTGTTCCGCTTGGCGTCGATACCTCAGTTTTTCATGAGGTTCCAAAGATTAAGGCTTCAAGACCTTACTGGATGAAAAATACCACTGTATTTATGAATGTGGGTAAGTGGGAAATTAGGAAGGGTCACAACGAACTTCTAGAAGCATTCAATGGTGCTTTTGACGAAAAGGACGACGTTGAGCTTTGGATGATGAATGACAATCCATTCATTGGAATTGAAAACGAGTTGTGGAAGAAGAAGTATCTGGAGAGCAAGTTAGGTAGCAAGATTAAGATTAAGCACCGCGTAAGCACTCAGCATGAGTTGAGAGAGCTATACAACCAAATCGACTATGGCGTATTCCCGTCCCACGCCGAGGGTTGGAATCTTGAGCCACTAGAAATGATGGCTTGTGGAGCAAATATCATAGCAACCGCTTATTCTGGACATACAGAATATTTGAACGATGAAAATGCTACACTTATCCATCCAAATGGTATGGAAGTAGCAAATGATGGAAGATGGTTCAATGGCCAAGGGGAGTGGTGCAAGTTTAGTGTTGATGGACTTAAGATTAGATTGCGAGCCGCTCACGAATGGAAAAAGGACGGGTCCAATAAATTCCCTGGCGTCCAAGAAACAGTTAAGAAATTCTCATGGCAGAATAGCGCCATGAAGCTATTGGAGGCAATTTAAGATGATTTTAGCTATTTCCGCTGTGGCTGGCGCGGCCCTGTTCTATCATCTCTATCAAATGGGTGAAACGTTCACTCAAGAAGGTCCATGTGTTGAAGACTCTTTTTTAGGAGATGAGCCAAGTGAAGCAGATTTCAGCAATACTTGAAGAGACCAACTACAATGGTCCTAAGCCAAGGCTCATTAAATGTATTGGCGCGCATAATGAGGAGGGTTGGATTGAGTATAACCTTCGCAATAACTACGACGAGTTTGATGAAATAAGAGTAGTGGAGGGTGCTGTAGTTGGTCGCCCACTCTCAACTCCTGAGGGGCGTAGCACTGACAGAACACTTGAGCTTATAAAGAATTTTCCTGACCCTCAGGACAAAATCAGACTCTACACACTAAACAGGCCATTTAAGTGCCTAGAGGAACAGAAGCAAATATTCTTGGACACAAGCCAACTTGGTGACTGGCTATTTATTGTTGATTGTGATGAGTTTTATCACAAGGGCGATATTGCCAGAGTTAGAAAAGCCATAGAGCTTCATCCAACGGCTTCTGAATTCATTCCAACCTTCCTTCACTTCTATAGGGACTTTAATCACCTAAAGGCTCCGCATCCTGAGTGGCAACCGCAACATCAGAGAATTATTAGATATCAGCCAGGACTACGTTATCACACACATCCTGTAGCTACTGATAATAAGGGTCTATGCACCTACTTCTCTGATGTTTACCAACAGAGGCGCTATACAATCCCAGGCTTGTATATTTACCACTATGGCCATGCTAAAGGTGTCGAGTTTCATAAAATGAAGCAGGCATTCTATCGCTCTGAACTTGAGAAATTTAAGGCGCATGACGGCAGAAGTGCTGCGGATGCATTTGATGATAAGTTGAAGGAGTTTGTTGAGTATGGTGAAGACCTCAACTCAATACTCTACTTCGGAGAGGCGCATCCACAAGAGATTGTCTCGCATCCTTCATTCTCAAATAGAGAGCCGTTCTATGAGGATAAAGAGATTAAAAATTGGAATAAAGATTTTGTCTACAGGCAAAAGGAACTGCCTAACATAGTTGTCTGGATGCTTGGTAAGTGGAAGCGAATGGAACCATTCTATAACGTCTGTAATGTCTAGGTGAAAAATGGCTCGACTTGAAAAAATCAAAGCTCTAATGGAATCAAGTGAACTGGATGGCATCGTCAAAGAGCATACCGCAGAGGACGTATTAAAACTCCGCGGCTCTGTTGATGTCGAGCACACCCTTTCAAGGAGGGGCGCAGAGGTTCTTAGGGCTGACATATTCTATTCTGGCGAGCCGATTAGAGCCCTAGGCGCACTAAGTGCAAACCAAGCCATTCAAATGGTAAAGGCGGGCTTAAAGGCCATTTACGTGAGCGGCTGGCAAGTTGCGGCAGACCGCAATGGCAGTATGTATCCAGACCAATCTCTCTATCCAGCCGACTGCGTTCCAAAGTTAGTCAGAGAAATAAACAACGGACTGACTAGAGCAGACCAGATTGAATCTGTAGAGGGAAAGAGGACTGTAGAAGATTGGTTCCTTCCTCTAGTAGCCGACTGTGAAGCTGGTTTTGGCGGCAACTTGAATGCCTATGAAATTACGCGTGCTATGATTGAGGCTGGCGCCGCTGGCGTTCATTTTGAGGACCAGCTTAGTAGTGAGAAGAAGTGTGGTCACCTGGGCGGCAAAGTTCTAGTGCCAGTGCAGGAAATGATTAATAAGTTGAAGGCAGCTAGATTGGCGGCCGACGTAGCAGGTGTGCCTCTAGTTATTGTCGCGCGCACAGATGCAGAAAGCGCCAAATTACTGACGAACGATTTTGACGGAAGGGATAGAGACTTCGTTGAAAGTGAAGATGGATATAGGCCAGTTAGAACTTCAGAGGGCTTTTATCGTATTACTGGTGGCATTAATATGTGCATTCAAAGAGGTTTGGCCTATGCTCCATATGCCGATATGATTTGGATGGAAACGGCTACGCCGGATATAGAAGAGGCTAGGAAGTTTGCCGAGGCTATACATGCTAAGTTTCCACGCAAGCCACTAGCTTATAACTGCTCTCCGTCTTTTAATTGGTCGGCCAAGCTAAATGACCTAGAGTTACTCAACTTTCAAAACGACTTGTTTAACCTCGGGTATAAGTTTCAATTCGTGACACTGGCCGGCTTCCATACTATGAACTTTTCTATGTTCAAGTTGGCCGCCGATTACAAGAGGCGCGGAATGCTTGGATATGCCGCCTTGCAGGGTGACGAGTTTATGGCGCAGAGGCTAGATGGTTTTGATGCGGTAAAACATCAACGTTTTGTTGGGACTGGTTTCTTTGACAAGATTCAGGAAGTCGTTACTAGAGGAAAGGCTTCAACAAAGGCCCTAGAAGAATCAACAGAAGCGAGGCAGTTTTGAAGCACATTGAACTAAAGGACGAGCAACCTCTAATTTCCATTATTGTGCCGGCATACAACATGGAGAAGTATATTGGCGCCACGCTCAACTCTGCTGTTAACCAGACTATTTTCCCTCAAACCGAGGTAATAGTAGTTAATGATGGTAGCACCGATAATACCAAGGATATTATTACAAAATTCCTTTGTTATAGAAACTTTACGCTAATCGACAAAAAGAATGGCGGCTTCGGTGGCCCTGGCGACGCATTGAACGTAGGACATAGAGCGGCCCGCGGCAAGTATATTACTTGGTGGAGTGCCGACAATGTATACTTCAGTAATTTCTGCGATGCGTTTGCGGGCACTATGCAACATGCTGAGAGAAGCGGACATAACGTAGGGTTGATGTATAGTGATTTTTGCTACATCAATGAGAGAGGTCAGAGGATACAGGATATCATCCATCAGAAGCCACAAGGTGGAGTTGACCTAATCGAAGGCTATGACGTAGGCATGAGCTTTATGTATACGAAGGCCCTGTGGGATAAAACCGGCGAGTTCTGGACCCGCATTTGTGAGGATTTTGAGTGGGTTGTGCGCGCGGCTCAACATACAAACTTTGGCCTAATAAGAGGTATTCTCGCAGCCTTTAGAGTCCATAGTGGTCAAATAAGCGGACATAGGCAAGAGGAAGAAAAGGCAGCAGCAGACGATGCTAAGAAATTGGCAAGGGAGCTTTATGGACCCAAGGGAGAGGAAGATATTAAGCCCTTTGATAAAACCATACAACATGAAGGCGTCTAGCATGAAACTTTGGATTTATATTGATTCCGACCACAATGACGTTGAGCTATTTACTACTCTCCGTTCAGCCAAGCAACATGAAGACATGAAATGGGAGAAGTGTGGTAAGGACTCATATAGTTGGGGTGAGTATGTCAGGCTTGTTGCTAGACAGGTAGATTTGTGACTAATAGAGATTTTAAGTTCTGGCTTCATGCCGTCTATGAGCTAGGTAAGCAAACTCATTTCTATTCATACCAGCTACTTATTATAAAAGACCATTTGAGAGCAGTAGAAGACCCTGATGAGTTTACTCATTGGTTGACTGGTGCCATTGATACTGCTCGTGCAACAAATTCTTGGACATCCAAGGCTTTCTTTATTGCAGTAGAAGAGAGAATGGAAATGTATTTTGACAAACAAACGCCGAATAGAAAAGAAGAGATAGTAGAGGCTGTAGACTTTGTGCTTTCTGAAAAGGGCACTGGAGATATAGACCATCAAAAAATGCTAGATATGCTTAGACGTGAGAGGGAGAATATGCAACTCCATCATGACCTAAGTCCATACATATGCAACTCCATCATGACCTAAGTCCATACAGGCCACGGAAATATTGCTGAAAGGTTTCAATGCACATCAATGTAATAACTGTAAATAGTGGGTGGATTCTACAAAAGATAGCAGAAAGGATTGTGTCGGCCGCGCCTCCTGGCGTAACTATGAAAATCGGTTTCCCTAGGTGGAATGAAAGAAATTTCTACGTTGATGTGCAAAATTGCTTTGGTGGCAAGCGTGGAATGGATATTGGTTTGTTTACCCACGTTCACGAAAATAACACTCAATACTTGGCCGCACATTGGTTTCAACTAGACCACGTTATACACATGAGCCAGAGAAATGAATACATGTGGAGCAAGGATAAAAGATATACTCCGGCTACACAAAGCTCTTCCTGTATGATTCCTGGCGAAATGCCTCAGGGGTTTGAATTTAAGAAGCGTCGCATTGGAATTGCTCAGCGTGGCAAATATGAAGGCAAGGGCTTTCACTTCATGCTTAAACTCATAAATGATTACCCTGAAACAGTCGCGCTGTTTGACTGGCTCTTTATTGGTAATGATTGGGAAGAGGTAGTTAGTGAAATTAGAAAGCTAACTAACGTCGATGTAATTCCTGATAGCGAAGCAACTTGGCCAGATACCTATAATAGATTTTATTCAGAAATCGACTATTTACTTATACCTTCAAAATGGGAAGGTGGCCCAATGGGGCTATTAGAGGCTGCTGCCGCAGGAGTTCCAGTTATAGGCGCCATGGTTGGTTGGGTTGATTTGGAAATTCCAGTATATCAATCATTTCAGCCAGGAGACCAGATGTGGTTGGGTAAAATACTTCATGATATTGGCGCCAATCAAAAGAGGGCCTATGAGAAGGTTAAAGACCTAAGCTACGCAAATTATGCTCAGCATGTAGTAGATTGCTTTAAGGAAGTTGAAGGAAGAAGAAAATGAAAATTGGCGCGCTTACTCCATGCTGGAACGAAGAAGCGACTATAGCATTCTGCATAGGTTCGCTAATTAATCAAGTAGACCATTATGTAGTAGTTGACTCGGGTTCTACTGACAATACTCTCTTATTGATTAAGACCTACTTCGCCTCCGAAATTGCAAGTGGCAAATTGATTCTAATTGAGTATGGTCCACTCCCTGACTTTGATATCAGTAAGCCGAAAAATGCCGGTATTGCTAAGCTTCGTGAACTTGACTGCGAATACTTCATCCGTCTAGATGCAGATGATGTGTTCTATGACGCAGGAGCCAAAAGGGCAGCTAGTATCGCTAGGAGTCTGACACCAGACGTTACTATGTTTTGTATCAATCATTGGGAGCTTTACCAATATAAGTTACAGAATACAGTAGACTGGCTAAATGGTATTGAGGCAGATGTTCTGGAAGACAAAGTTTCTGATTTTTATGGCCGCTTTATGTGTCTACGTATTCCCCCTGGCGCTGACCCACGTCCTCATATGTTCCCAAAGAGATTTGAGGGTTCGTATGGCCATGCTAGGATTTATAAGACTCAAGGCGCCGTATCAGTTGGTAAGTGGACTGATGAAGCTTGGGGTCTTGGGCCTGGCGAGGACATAGCTCATCCTGGAATGAAAAAGGTCTGTATAGGTAATACAGAAGAATTAATCGTTCACTATGGCTGGGCTCGTCCAATGAACAAGAAGCTCAGCAAGATGAAGGTTTGGGAGGGTGAAGGCAAAGAGCGCCAGGACCCACGAGTAGACAAAATCCATGAGCAATGGAAATTTGTTGATGAGCCAAACTGTAGCAGTGAGACGTATGGCCAGAAGTATTGGCCTCACAATATCGTGTTCCCATTCAATAAGCACCCTGAGATATTCAATAGGCCACTAGGGGAATTTAACAAACCATGAAACTAGTAGTAGTCTGCCAAATCTATAATGAATTGAAGAGCGGCAACTTACTGCGCTTTCTAAATGATGTTCCAAATTGGGCAAACGCCATAGTCTTTTATGACGACGGCTCAGATGATGGAACTTATGAGGCTCTACTAGAATTCCAGCAATTCTCCCAACTTGGACATAAAGTCTACCTAATTAGGTCTGATGAAAATGACTTCAAGAATGAAATTGCACACAAGCAACACTTGCTGGATAGAGCAGTAGTAGACCTAGAGGCAGACTGGATTATGTGGCTGGATGCGGACGAAGTAATCGAGCCGCGTGGCCACAAGGAAATTAAGGCTCTGCTGAATAATAAAGAACTGGACGGCTATGCTTTTCACCAGATTAATCTATGGAGAAGCGACCGCTTCTATAGGGTCGACAATCAATACAATGACGGTATTTTTGTGCGACTATGGCGAAATAATGGCCGGCTTCGATACGACCCAAAGCCAGGCTTACACCAACGGCCTTACCCTTTGGGTGTCGACAAAGTAGCAGATAGCGATATTCAAATTGTGCATTACGGCTTCGCCTCCGACGAAGCTATTTTACGTAAGTTTCACACCTATAAAGCTCATGGCCAAGAAGGTTGGGCTCTCAACAGACTAGTGGATGAAAGCACCCTGATGGTTCGTAGAATAAAGCCGGAGTGGATTGGGCGTGAACCCACTGGAGGAGACCTTGAGATTTTTCAGACGAAGGTAGCAGATAAGATATGAAGCTAGTTGGAATGGTTCAGACTTACAATGAGATGGCTAATGGAAATTTGGAGAGATGTTTAAACTCCCTAATTCAGTATTGTAATGAAGTAGTAGTTTATAACGATGGCTCTACTGATGATACTAAAGATTTCCTGTTTGATGTTCAGAGGGCTTGCGACTTACATATAATAAATGCACCAGTAAATGATTTTCAAAATGAACTAGCCAACAAACAGAGGATGATAGACTTTTGCAAAGAGATTAAGGCCGATTGGATTTTGAGAATGGATGCTGATGAAGTTATTGAGCCTAAGGGCGTGTCAGAAATTCGTGTCTTAATTGACAGCGATAAAACCGGATGGGCCTTCCATTTGGTTAACTTGTGGCGCTCTGAAGCCTTTTACCGCGCGGACAAGGGCTACAATGACGTGATATTTAACCGCCTATGGCGAGTTCATCCAGGCATTCACTTTAATGTCCAGCGCGGCTTACATCTCACAAACTATCCAGTTGGAGCTACAGACAATGAGGGCTTCACGGACCTTCAGATAATCCACTACGGCTTCGCCTCTGATAAGGCCATTATTGACAAATATAGAATGTATCAAAAGCATGGACAGACTGGTGCCGCACTGGATAGACTGATTGATGAAAGAGGTTTGGTAGTAAGAAGGTCCAAGCCAGAATGGTTTACTGATGTGGACGTATTAAATATTGATGCCTCGCGCGTATTTAGAGAGCCAATTAGAGAGAAGGTAAAATGAACAAATTCCTACTAGTCCTACTAGTCCTCTTCTTTGTCGGTTGTGGCAAGGCCGTTACCGTTGAAAAATTTACACCAATGGTTAAAAATGCTTACCATTCAACATGTAAAATTTCAGGAGAGCTAGGAGCGGGAACCGGAATATTGTTGGATACGGGCTATGTTCTAACTGCTGGCCACGTAGTTGATAAGAACTTTGATGGCAAGTTGCAGCTTGAAGAACTGGAGTGCCAAGTAGAGTTCTTTGCTCCAAACACTGCACAGATTATCACTGGCACCGTGATTATGATTGGTGATTACATTAACGATTCGTCTCAGGACGTTGCAGTAATTGCCCTACCGCTTGGTTCGCCCGTGGGCTCAGTTTCACTTATTAGTAGTGAGACATATGGACTACTGCCTTATGGAGAGGATGTGTTTACTCTAGGCTGTCCACGCAGTAAGAGTCCAAAGCTTTTCTCTGGCCTGCTGGAATACTCGGATATTGATAGTAATATTGCCCGCGCCTCATTTACTTCCATTATGGGAAATTCAGGCGGCGGCGTTTATTCGTCAAATGGAAGCCTGATTGGTATTATTACGGAGAACTTTGGATACTACACAGATGAGCCCGTTAGTATGCTTGTGCCAATTCCAGTAGAGGGCGGAATGATAATGATGATGGGTCAGGGTCAAGTTCTACAAACACACTATGCTCCAAACTGGTCTCAATTCGTAGCCGCTGGCCAGGTTCGCACTGTGCTTGCAAATCACAACATGGACTTTGTAATCCGTCCAATGACGAAGATAGTTAGAGCAAATCCTTTTGTTATTTATTTCGCAATTCTCTTTAATGCTATTCTAGTAGTAGTATTGGGTAAGACCTCTTATGAGTTCTGGAAAATCCTTCGTAGCTAAACAGTGCGGGATGTGCGGAGAGAAAATGTCAGTAACGGAGTTGTTCTGCTACTGCGGTGGTCCGGTAAGCATTGTAAGATTACCACTTGAAGAAAAACCACTTGCATCCCATTATCAGGGAAGGAAGTGGCTTGCCGCTCAGAGACAGAGGGAAAAAGATGCAGGACGACATTCCAGACCAGTCGATAGTTAATTTGGAGTCGTATCTAATGGATATAAACCCTCCTACCGACAAAGCCATTGATTTTGCTAAGTTGGCACGAGAAGTGCGCCGTAGGCGTTTTGAGGCCATTGGGGACGAGTGGAGAAAGAACTTCGTTCAATATGCAAAGCATCTTCCTATTTGCAGAATGATGTTAGATGAAGATGGTGGAGCAATTTGCACTTGTGGATTCTTTAGGTTAATGAAGAAAGCTAACATATGAAGAATGTTCTAGTTATTGGTGGAGCAGGCTATATTGGAGACTGCGTAGTAGAGAATCTACTGGATGCGGGCGCAAATGTAGTAATTGTTGACAACTTAATGTATGGCGGTAGTTATATGCGCCGCCACATTCCACCAAATGTATTCAGGAAGCCGCTAAATTCTGCAAAGGGCGCAGGAACACTAACCTTTGTTGGTGGAGACATAACGGCTCCTAGAATGAAAGAGTTGCTGGAAAACTATAGCTGGGATGCCGTAGTCCATCTAGCGGCGATAGTTGGAGATGGAGCTTGTGCCGCCAAGCCAGAGCTTACGTTGTCCGTCAACGAAATGGCCACAAAAGCGATTGCCGAAGTATGTAAAGAAAAAAATATCAAAATGATATTCGCTTCTACGTGCTCAGTCTATGGCGCCAACAACGACATGCTAAACGAGGATAGTCCAACTAATCCCCTCTCGCTTTATGCCGGCACAAAATTGGCCGCGGAGAAGTATGTTAAAGAAGTGCCCAACCATAAGATATTCCGCTTAGGCACAGTGTTTGGCGTAAGCACTGAATTTGCGCGGCTTCGTTGTGACCTAGTGGCCAATGTTCTCACCTACAAAGCTGTAAGTGGCGAAGCACTTACGGTATTTGGTGGAGACCAATGGAGGCCACTAATCCACGTTAGAGACGTTGGAAGAGTTTTTGCAATGGCGGCTTTGGACGACAAGCCATCTGGCACCTACATTCTATCTGGCGGAAATTTTACGATTAAGAATGTGGCCTTGCTAATTAAAAAATTGGTAGCGCCTGACGTTCAAGTTAACATCACAGATATGAAATTTGAAGACCAAAGAAACTATAAGGTCAGTTCAGAAAAGGCCGAGTCTGCTGGCTATGTTACACAAATGACTCTGATGGATGGAATACAAGAGATGAGAGATGTTGTAGTTGACGGTCGTATCGCCAATGTATGGAGTCCTGCATTTCACAACGCAGAATATTTGAAGGGTGTTAAGTGAGCAAGCCACAAATAATCGAGCTTAAGCTACATGCTGACGACAGAGGTATGGTCTACGGTGCTCTAACTGACCTACATCAGAGAGGCGTAAAAAGAACCTATGTAGTAAGAAATTGGAGCAAAGGAATGATTAGGGCTTGGCATGGCCACAAAAATGCTGAGACCTACATGCACGTTATTAAAGGCGCAGCCAAGCTAGCAGCAGTTCCAATGGAGGCTAGTGGAGAGAGACTCGTAACGGTTCTTACAGAACACACTCCTGGTATCTTGTATGTTCCAGCAGGATACTACAATGGAGCTATGAGCCTTGAGGATGATACGCGTATTTTGGTTTACTCTACACTTCTATTGGAAGATGTAAAGAATGACGACTATCGCGCTCCACACAACTACTATGACGGAAACACAATTTGGGAGATAAAGTCCAGATGAGTTATAAGACAGTAGTATTGGGTGGCGACGGAATGCTAGGTAATATGGTCGTAAAGGCACTAATAAGAAACGGTAGACAAGTCAAGGGCTTCGGCCGCGATATGTTTGAGGTTGAACCAACTTCAGAACAGATGGTTGGAGTCAAACTAAACAAAGTCGTTGACAGTGATGATGTTGGTTACGTAATCAATTGCATTGGTGCCATAAAGCCAATGTTCAAAACAAACTTGACTAACTGCATCTATACCAACGCAGTCTTCCCTCATCAACTAGCTTCTGTTTGTGAGAAGAGAGGATTGAAGTTAATCCATATCACTACTGATTGTGTATTTGACGGTCTAGGAGGTCCATATGACGAGACTAGAGAACACAACGCGACTGATGATTATGGCAAAAGCAAGAGTTTGGGCGAGCCGTCAAACTGCCTTGTCTTACGGACGAGTATTATCGGCCCGGAAGTTGGAGGAAGAAAAAGGTCCCTACTCGAATGGGTTAGAGGCCAAAACGGAAAAGAAATAAACGGCTTTGAGAACCATCTGTGGAATGGCGTAACAACTCTAGAACTTGGACGCCGCATAGCAACTATTCTAAATAATGGTAGATGGGAAAAGGGCACCTTTCATATCTATTCAACAGACATAACTAAGAGAGACTTACTAGGTGAAATAATCGAAGCCTATAAGTTGAACATAAAGGTCAATCCGATTAATGCGCCCGCGGCTTGCGATAGAAGACTGAGGTCCATCAAGGATTTGAAGTCTGAGGTAGGCTGTCCAAAGAACATTGCGGAACAACTTCATGAGCTAGCGTCACTTGAGAAAGTTTAATGTATCAGTAGTGCTTGGTATCCGTCCAGACTTCATTCGCACTAGCAAGGTCCTTAAGCTCCTAAAGTCTCACCCGCAAATAAATGCAACCTTCATCTCGACTGGTCAGCACTATGACCATAATTTGAATGGTATTTTCTTGGACCAACTCGGTGTGCCACATCCAGATATCATTTTGGATACAAAGGGCGAGACTCATTGTCAGCAGCACAGTAAGCTTATTGCACAGTTAGAAGAAGTCCTTATTGAAACAAACCCGGATGTTTGTTTGTTTCTAGGAGATGCCAACGCTGTTATTGGCTGCATTGTTCCTCTCAAGCTAGGCATCCCTATTGCCCACATAGAAGCCGGTATGCGCAGCTATGACTGGAGAATGCCAGAGGAAAGAAATCGAGTCATTATTGACAGAGTTAGCGACGTTCTATACGTCTACCATAATAACTACAAATGCAATTTAGTGCGCGAAGGAATTAACCCGTCCCGCATCGAAGTGGTTGGTAACGTTATAGTTGATGTGGTAAATGAATACAGCTATCAATCCATGTTGGCGTGGGGTGAGATTAAAAATAAACTAGGGCTCGATTATGAGAGACCATTCGCCCTCCTCACTATGCACAGGAATGAGAATGTATCCAATAGAGAGTTGGCCCAGCAATACGTAAACGCAGTAGGAAAGACTTGCGACCTAAATGGAATAAAGCAGGTTGTTTTGCCGGCCATGCCTCGCTTCAAGGCTCTTAACTTAACACTTCCTTTGCCTACTAATTTCATTCAAACTGAGCCACTTGGGTTCTTTGAGTTCTTGGCGTTGGAAGAGCACGCACGGGTTGAATTTACTGATAGCGGAACAAATCAGGAAGTTGCCGCCATAGTGAATACTGCATGTGTAGTGTTGCGTAATTGCACCGAGAGACCAGAGTGTTTTGAGGCCAATAACAATAGACTAGCTGGCACACCACTAGATGTTTTCAGTGCAACAAAAGAAGTTATGTCAGCGCCGAATAACGAAGACTTTAGTCTAGGAGACGGAAAGTCCTCTCAGAGAATCGTGGACGATTTGGTTAAGAGACTAAATAAGAACGTATTCACAAAACATGGTCTAAATCCATGTATGGACTATGATGTATTAAGTCACTTTGATAAATAGGAGCGGATATGAAAGGCTTTGACTACACAACCATTATTGGACGCGACCCTGCGCTATTCCGCTTCCACGTAGACAATGTGCTACGTAATGCCGGCTTGAGCCGTGAACATTGGGATTTCAACGTGGTAGTTTACCACAACGAGAAAATCCCCCGCGAAGTGACTGATGAAATTCTAGACATATGCGATAAGAATGTCATCGAGCCGCATATGCTATATGAAGACCCTCGCAAGCCTTTCATTATGCGCCTGTATGATGCCTGGAACCTAGTCCAGAAAATTGGTAAGAGAGACCTAACTTTGCGCGCCGGCAGTGACCAGACGTGGTATCCAAATAGCTTCAGGAACATTTACAAAGCTTATGAGGAATACGAAGCTGTCAATGGACCGGATGTTATCTTGCAGGCGCAAACGGTTGAAAGTCTATTGGCTGGCCAGAGCAGGCACTTTATAAGAGATTTTGGAATCAGTGCCAATACCTATAGCGAAAAGTCTTTTGTTGACTTCTGTGAGACGATAGTTGAAGAGGGTCTATTTGATATTGACGCGGCACTGGCTCGTTGGAATCACCCGACAAGCTTCAGTTCGTCTATTAAGGAAAATCACAACAGAACTGATGGCTGTAGTTGGTTGCAGACGAAAGACCTCTTCGCTCGCTTTGGTCCAATGCCATACTTTAGGGGGAATTGGACCGGAGACGTTTGGATTCACGACAACTATGAGCGTAGCGGAATACCTAACTTTCTAGTTGGAAATTGCATAACTTACCATTTTGTTAAGGGTGAAAGTAGGGACCAGTGAGCGACCAAGGAATTATTTCATATCCTGCAAAGTTAAAGCTATTCAGGCAATTACATCCTGACCACTTTAAGGTATTTTACAAGCCAGCACTTGACCTTGGATGCGGAGATAGGCCAGAACATTGGCTGCCGGACTCTGTAGGTATGGATATGTTTAATTATGGACAGGCTTTAATCCATGATATGACAAATAGTCCGTGGCCCATTGATGACAACCAGTTTAGGTTTGTGTTAGCCCAACACATCCTAGAGCACATCAAAGAAGGCTTTGACTTCATCAACATTATGAATGAAATATGGAGAGTAAGTAAGCCGGGCGCGATATTTAAAATTGCCACGCCGCACTTCCCTTCCAGTCCTAACTACTACAGAGACCCGACGCACTGCCGTCCATTAAATGAATATAGCTTTGAGCTATTCTATGCCGACACTCCTATTCATGTCGGAGACGGCTACGGTATTATTTGCAAGTATCGCCCGCGCCTTGTGAACGTTGATAGTAATAGAGATTTGCAAGTGGAGTTAGTAGTAGTTAAGTGAAAGAGAAATGCTACTACATAAACTCAGACTGTCTAGAGACGCCCACTCATGCCGCGTGTGCTGGCCACATCCAGTATTTAAAGGATTGGTTTAAGCGCAATGGTAATAGAGCAGAAGTAATTGAAAGACCGGATTTAGCTCTATGAACAAAATCAAGATTTATACTTGTCCACTCTGTAGAGGACGAACGCGATATAGGGGCGAATTGGAATGGCGGGCGCATATTATGGAACATGAACGAGATGGAACTGGTCATGCCAGCTACGGCGGCCTAGCTCCTGGTCCAAGACAGCCATCGTGATTTTATTCGGCACAGGCCAAATAGGCTTAATGTAGAGTATGATTTAAAAGGCCCGCTGACAAAAGCCATAGTTGTAGAAGTAAATAAAATCTTTGACCTAACCAGTCCTAACGAAATAGTTAGTGGTATAGCACTTGGATTTGACATGACACTTGCTATTTGTTCAATTCGCGCTGGGATTAAATTTACTACTGCCTTGGCCTTCAAAGGACAGGAGTTAAAATGGTCCGACGCTTCGCGTCGCCTCTACAGAACCATACTTGAAAACTCGCTTTGTTCGCCTATAATCATCTCTGAGGGTCCTTGCTCCGCTCAAAAAATGTTCCAGCGGGACGAGTGGATGGTGGACCGTGGCACAGAAATTATTGCTTGCTGGGATGGCACCGAAAATGGCGGAACATACAAAACTGTTTGTTTCGCACAACAGAAAAAGAAAATAATCCATAGGATAAATCACAAGGAGCTAAAGTGGTAGCATACAGAGAAGAACACTACGTTCAGAACCTAATGGACCGAATAGGTGAAGTTTGCAAGAGAAGGAACTGGAAGAAGGATTGGAGTAGCGGCGGTTGCTATATTCACCTTGAGGTTTCTGAGTTCATAGAGTCATTGAGAGGTAAGGGCGATTCGCCACCCGTCAAGGAAGCCGCAGACGTTCTAGTCACTCTATTTGCAGTTCTCAAAAACTACAATATAGGAGCCAAAGACCTCCTAAACGCTCTAGAAGAAATAGTAGAAGGAATTGAGACTGATAAGATTGGCACTACGGCCCCAAAGGAGCCTGTGGCAGTTTGACGAATTGGGTTGATAAGCAATGCGCGGAAACTGTCTATATAACTCCAGAGAAGATTCTAGAGCCAGTTAGAAAGTATTTTGGTGGACCGATACCGCTAGACCCAGCAACTCAGCCTGATAATCCTTCTAAGGCTCTTAAGTTCTATACTGAAGAGATGAATGGGTTGAAGCTTCCTTGGGATGCGCCAATTTTTATCAATCCTCCATTCGGCAAAATCATAAGAGATTTTGTCGCACGTATCCATGAGTATGCAGAACAGGGCTTAACGATTTTAGCTCTATTGCCATGCGGCGCGCGATTCTCAACTAAATACTGGCAAACCCACGCTCTTATTCCGCAGTTGAATGCCATTTGTTTCGTTAAGGGTCGTGTTAAGTTTTTGAGGCCAGACGGAACAGTAGCTAGATTTAATACTTACGATAGTCAGATTTATGGATATAGCGTAGATGTTAATAAATTCTCTCAGTGTTTCAAAGACACTGGTAGAATCCTTCTCACTACAGTTTTGTCATAGGGGGTTTGATGCGTATTGGAATAATTGGACACGGAGTTGTAGGAGGGGCTGTAGCCTCTGGAATGCAACGATTGGGCCACAATGTTATTATTCATGATATTAAATATCAAACTAAAATTTCAGACCTCGTAGGGTGTGATATAGTTTTTATTTGCGTTCCAACGCCAGAAGCTTCTGATGGTTCTGCGTTTACTGATATAGTAGAAGTGGTCATCCTAAATCTAATCGAATTGGAAGACCAGGGATTTGACGGAATTATTGCAGTCAAATCAACTGTGCCACCGGGCTTTGTAGATAAAATAATTGAAAGGTATGAAGACATTGGAACAACTATAGAAGATAGACTATGTTTTGTTCCAGAGTTTCTAAGAGAGAAAAGCGCCTTCCATGACTTTACTGAGGGCCACGATGTTTGTATTGTTGGAAGTCATTCTAATGTTACGAACGCCATAATACATAAGGCACATGGTCACTATCCTAAATCCTTTGTAGCGCTAAAGCCAGTAGAGGCAGAGTTAGCCAAGTATTTCAGTAATGTCTTCAATGCCCTGCGCGTAACCTTTGCTAATGGCTTCTATGATGTAGCTAAAGCATTAGGAGCGGACTATATGGCGATAAAAAACGCCCTAGTGAAGCGTCCAACCATCCAGGACATTTATCTGGACTGCAATGAAAACTTTAGAGGCTTTGCTGGTGTTTGCCTGCCGAAAGATACAGCGGCTTTCGCTAAGTTGGTAGAAGACTTAGGAGTTAAGGCTAGAATCTTTAAGACGATAGTTGAAGACAATAAACTATACAAGCCAACAGTGCCGCATGGCATGAGGCTAGTAGACAACAACCAGGTGGTATCATGAGTAAGCAAGTAACAAGGTCTTTTAAAACTAAAGACCCAAAAGAAGCTATTAAGTTCATGGAAGAATACAAGTTCTTTAGTCCATCAAAAGACGTAGTGTTTGAAATTAAGCTATGGTCTGAGGTGCCAGAGAGGGAAATGACTAAAGAGCAAGAAGAAGAAAATAAGTTCAGAGAACTATTATTCGAAGGAAAGGGCATTCCAGAAGAGATTAAGTGCGGGGTAGAATGAAAGAGGCTCATAAGTTTGACACAATAAGTGATTGTCAACAATGCGGTTGGCAACAATGCGGTTGGCACTGGAGAGAATGCCACGTTGTCCCGTCGCATGGATTGGCCAAAGGCTCAAGTATCCGTGAGTCATGTTACAAATTCAATGTTCATAATAAGGACCGTTGGGACGACTACTTGAGGTATGGCGCAACATGAAAACAGTAATAGTAACCGGCTCACAGGGCTTTATCGGCAGCTTTTTGTGCCAAGAGCTTCTTAGCAAAGGATATAGAGTCATTGGATATGATGATTACTCTAAGTATGGATACGTAAAGCAGCCCTACGACAATCATCCTAACTTTATGATAATTCAGATGGACCTATCTAAGCAAGTTCCACATTTCGCCTATTGGGAGCCGGATTATATTATCGCTGGCGCCGCAATGATTGGCGGGATAAGTTATTTTCATAAGTATGCTTATAGCCTTCTTGCCGCCAACGAACGTATTACCGCGAATACGTTCGACGCAGCGATTAATGCATTTAAGGAACCTGAGGCCAAATTAAACCGAATTGTAGTTATAAGCTCATCTATGATTTTTGAAGGGGCTGATGATTATTATGACAATAATTTTGCCGCCAGTCACTTTGACATGGAAGGAATTTGGCCTACTAAGGAAGAGTTTCTCAAAAAATTCCCTCCTCCTCGCTCCACTTATGGCTTCCAGAAGCTAGCTACGGAATACTTCGCCAAGGGTGCAAAAGAACAATACGGACTGCCTTATACTATCGTAAGGCCGTTTAATTGTGTTGGAACTGGCGAAGGTGAGGCGATTGGCGAGGCCGAAGTAATGAGCGGAAATGTCAAGTTGATGATGTCTCACGTTCTACCAGACCTAATCAACAAATGTTTGAAGGGTCAAGACCCACTCCATATTCTAGGTGATGGAAGCCAAGTTAGATGTTATACGCACGGCAAAGACATAGCCAGAGGTATAGTATTGGCAATGGAATCTGAGCATGGTCTAAATAATGATTTCAATATTTCAACAGACATTCCAACCAATGTGTTGGGTTTAGCTGAGCAAGTTTGGGAACATATAAACCCTGAAAAACCCTTCAGATGGATTTCAGACGAGCCTTACGAATACGACGTTCAAAAGAGAATACCTAATACAAGTAAGGCAAAGGAACTTTTGGGCTTTGGAGCCTGCATAACACTCCAGCAAACAATAAAGGAAGTAACGGAATGGATACGAAAGCAAAACGAGTCAAAGACGCTATAAAGGCCATTGGCAAGCCACACATCAAGCTATTGCGCGAAGCACTTGGTGATAATAGAACTCTAAGATGGTTTATTGAGGAGCGCCAAATGTTGGAGAATAAAACTCCCCTTCAAGTAATTGAAGATGGCGAAGTTGATAAGGTTCGTCACATAATCGACTTCTGCTATGACTTCTCTACTCTACCTCCAGACGAACCAGCAGAAGAGAAGGAAGAAGAAGACGAGGACGAATAGGTATGATGATTATTCAACACAGGGCAAACGACCATAAAGGAACTATCGAAGCAGAATATGCAGAGATGGATGTTTGGATGTGTGATGATGGTAAGATTCGCCTAAAGCATGACGTAAAGGGCGACGCCAATTCTGCGCCGCCCATTTTACTATCAGATTATTTGGCCGCAGAGCCTTTTGATAGATACCTAGTAAACATCAAACAGTCATTGTCAATTTCGGACCTTGCTAGAATAAGTGATTCATTTTTGCCATTCAAGCTCATTGGCTTCTTTGATGTTCCAACTCCTTTGGCTATTCTGGCTGATAAGCACTTTAGAATTTTCCATAGAAGAAGTGAATTCGAAAGAAATACTAGTGCAAGATTTCACTGGTTAGACCCATTACTTTCACAGAGCCTAAAGGCACACCAGGAAAATATGGAAGCAAAAGAAAACGACCTTTTTATTGTAGCTTGTCCCTCGCTACATGGAACTAAGCTAGAAGTCCTTAAGCCAGTTTGGGAATGGGTTAGAGATTTGGGAAAAGACCAGTTTTACTTACACAGACAAATGTTTGGGATAGTTACAAAATATCCGGCAAAAGCCAAGGAGTTTTTTAATGATTAATATTGTTATCCCAATGGCCGGCGAAGGAAGTAGATTCAGAGAAAAAGGTTACAATACTCCAAAGCCATTTATTCCAGTGCTTGGCGTCCCAATGATTAAGAGTGTGATTCAAAACATTACTCCAATTGAGGATAGCCAAGTATTTCTAATTGCTCGCAGCGACCACTCAGAGATGGTTGAACGAATCGCCGCCAGTATGGATAATGTTTACATCATCTATTTGAATGAAGTAACTCAAGGCGCGGCTTGCACCGTCCTTGCTGCCGAGAGATACATAAATAACAACGACCCGCTAATTATCGCCAATAGCGACCAGTTGGTTGTTTGGAATCACAAATCTCGCAGTGTAAAAATCCACCATGGTTACACGACTAATCTCTGGCACAAAGAGAACAATGTTGTTCAGGATTTCATTAATAGGGCGCGCATTGACCTCGCCTCAGGCTCTATAGCAACATTTAAGTCTACACAGGAAAAGTGGAGCTACGTAAGAAGCGAGTATGATTGTTGGGGCGTTCCACTAGTAAAGGAAGTGGCTGAGAAGAAGGTCATTAGTGACAATGCTACTTGTGGCATTTATTACTATGCATCCGGCCGCCTATTCTGCGAAGCTGCAAAGAAGATGATTACGGCAGACGAACGCACCAAGGGCGAGTTTTATGTTTGTCCAGTCTACAACAGGATAATTAATGACAATCCAACCCTTCGTATTACTCACTATCCAGTTGCTAAGATGTATGGGTTGGGAACTCCAGAAGACTACGAGCTATTCATTTGTGGGATGGCAGATGAATTTATGAGGGCTCAATGAAAGTAGGTTTTCTAATCACAGCATATGACCAGAAGAGGGAAGTAAGATTCACTCACGATATGCTGAGAAATAAATGGAAGAGAACAAAGGACTCACCCATTTCTATTGTGATTAGTGGCGATAGCGATAGAGAAATTAAGTTTGCGGACGTAAACACAAGAGTCACTACGCTAGACAATATGGTAGGAAAAGACTTTAACGGTCTAGTGTCCACTTCAATAATGAAACAAATGATGCATGGAATGATTGAACTGAGAGACCTTGAAAGACGCCAAGGTGGTCAAGTTGACTTAGTAGTTCATATGCATGGAGATATCCTCTTAATGTCCGAAGATGGCTTTTTTGAGGAGTTGCAGCGTTTTGTTTCTACTGGTAAAGCTGTAGCTGGCGACACAGTTGGACCTCAAGTGACGGACTATATTCATTTCGAAGGTCTCGAAATAATGCCGCAGTTGTTTGTTGTGGATAGACAATTTATTGACAAGTCCCGCTTCTTATTCGATATGCGAGTAGGAACTGACCTAGAGAGGCGTTCTACTGAATGGGCTTTGAGAGGGAACCTAGTCAGATGTTACAATAACATCTCGGATACCTACCACTCAGACGAGACCGTAATTAAGTATCTTCTTCACAACGTTCGTCCTTCGCGCGGTCAATGGGAACTTCACTCACACTTTGGAGGATTCGCTCATTTTGGTAACGAATTGCATTTTCCAAAACACATAAGGGAAGCTAGAAATAAAGCCGCCCTCCAAGCATATGGAGTAGACTTGTCATCATGGTAAAGAAAATTGCTGAAGTAGACAAAAGGCCGCGCAAGTTAATCATTGAAGAGATTAATAAATTGGGGAAGCAACGCAGAACTTTGTTGGCAAAGGGTGAAGAAAAGTTAACCGAAGCGGATTGGCTAGAGGAGAAAACTATGCAGGGTCGAATAGACGACTTGCTGGAAGTTTTAACAGACAGGGATGATAGAAATGAGTTTTACTAGACGCACACTGCTAACTGTCGTATTCGGCGCCCAAACTCATCTAAGTAGGTTTTATTACCTGCACTTGCACATGAACTAAGACACATTTATACTAAAGACGCACAGGCGGGACACTAAATGAATATTGCCGAAGACATTGAAAAGCTATGTATCGCAAATATTAAACTTTACATGGTTTGTGAGAAGAAGGGCCAAGTCGCGTCTGGTAAACTAGACCTTTCCAAAGAGGAACTAGAAGACCTAATGAGACAAGACATAGACCTTTGTAGACAAAGAGGAGCGTTAAAAAATGGTATCAACAAAGCCCTCGGGCAAGCGCCGCAAGAAGTTAAACGATACGGTAAAGACTAAAACGCGCGGCGTTTTATTCGACCTTGACGGAGTGTTGGTAGATGCCCCTCAGTGGCATCGCGAAGCATTTGACGAAGCTCTAAAGGTGGTAAGTTGCGCGCCTCTTACGGAAGATGAGTACGAAAAGGTATTCAATGGCTTGTCTACTAAAAAGAAATTAGAGATATTAGCCTCTCAAGGACGAGTAGCAAGAGACCAAATAGCTGGAATAGCTGAGTTGAAGCAAAACTTCACCACTGACTTAATAATGAAAAACTGCAAGCCAATCGAGAGAATAAAAGATGTAGTATTTTGGCTTTATCTAAATGGCTTCAAGACTGGAGTCGTTACAAACTGCTCTAAACTCTCCTGTCATTTGATGCTAAAACTATCTGGTCTCATTGGATGCTGGCATACGTGTATTACAAATGAGGATGTTGATGGTTTTATCAAACCGCATCCGGCACCATATTTTGTTGGTGTTAGGGAAACGTGTTATTCTCCAGAACTAGCCATGGCCATAGATGACAGTCATCACGGAATAGCTTCGGCGCGCGCAGCGCATATTGGTAAAATCTGGCACTTGACAAAGTTTTCAGACTTGACTTTGAAAAATCTTAGAACTAGATTGGAAGGGTGAGGTATAACTATGGTTGACACAAAAAGACAGCAGTGGGTAAGCACATTTTTAACCCTAGTCGACACTGGAGCACCAGCCGTTGATTATCGTCGTAGGCTTGGCATTAGTATTGGTAAGCTACATCATCACGTAGGTGCAATAGGAAGCTACAGAGAAGAACTCGCAGCGCTCAATACCCAAGCCAAGAAGGAAGCAATGGAGGCCCTGGCCCCTAGGTCAATTCCAACTGTACAAGAACTAATAAAAGAAGGAGAGTAAGAGTGGCAAAGAAGCAAATAGCTAAGGCTACACTTCCGAACGTGACAGAGAAGCCATGGGGCCACGAAGTGCTGATTGCTAAGAATGATTTGTATGTAGTCAAGCAATTGTTCGTAAAGGCCGGCAGGAGACTTTCTCTTCAGATTCACAGGAAGAAGTTTGAACACATTACGCTGGTTTCTGGCGCAGCCCATATGCTCCTAGAAAATGACACTGGTATGTCACACTTCCAAATGCCACCGATGACACCTATAGAGATTGCCCCCGGAACAATACATAGACTTTCTGCGGGAGAAGAGGAAGACGCTGTGTTGATTGAAGTGAGCACCCCAGAGTTAGATGATGTTATTAGAATAGAAGACGACTATGGTAGAGCCGACGACCTCAATGCGCTTCAAGAAGAGGAAGAGGAAGAAGAGGAAGAGGGCAATTACGGAATAGACACAGTGATAGACACAGTGGATGAGGATGAGTAAATGTCCAAAACTGCGATTATCACCGGAATCACTGGACAAGATGGCTCCTACCTTTCCGAAATCCTTTTAGGAAAAGGCTATAAGGTTATTGGTATTTCTCGCCGCCGCTCTGGTGGTGGAGATGGAAGAATCAAGCACCTTGAGTCCAACCCTAATTTTGTTCTAGAGTTTGGTGATATTACAGACTCGGGCTCACTTCATAGAGCTATAGAGAAGTATCAGCCTGACGAGTTCTATAATCTGGCCGCGCAAAGCTTCGTAAAGCAAAGTTGGAATGAGCCAGTCAATACCGCAAACTCTACAGCTATCGGCGTCCTTAATTGCCTTGAAGTTATTAGGAACGTCAAAATAGATACGAAGTTCTATCAAGCTAGCTCTTCTGAGATGTTCGGTAAGGTTCTAGAGACTCCTCAGAAGGAAACTACGCCATTCTATCCCCGCAGTCCTTATGGAGTAGCTAAGGTATTTGGCTACTGGATTACAAGGAACTACAGAGAGAGTTATGGCATGTTCGCCACCAACGGCATATTGTTTAATCACGAGTCGCCGCGCCGTGGAATGGAATTTGTCACTAAGAAGATTACGAGAGCAGCCGCGCAAATCTATATTAGTGGTGGTGGAAAGCTATCACTTGGTAATCTAGATTCAATACGAGATTGGGGTCATGCTAAGGATTATATGGAAGCCGCACATCTAATGTTGCAGCAAAATGTAGCGGATGACTTCGTTATTTCTACTGGAGTTGGACATACAATCAAGGATTTACTAGACACATCGTTTAATTACTTAAGTCTAGATTGGCGCAATTACGTAGTTCAAGACCCTTCGTTTATGAGGCCGGCAGAAGTGGACCTCTTGCTAGGTGATAGTAGTAAGGCTCGCGAAGTGCTAGGTTGGAAGCCAAAGTATAATTTCAAGACCTTGATAGAGGAAATGGTAGCCCAGGACCTACTTGAGCTTTCACCAAATCACTACCACCAGTTGATGGAACAGAGGGCCTACTAATGGGTAAGTGAGGCCAAAATAGACCCGTAGGTTGCGGGCGCGTGTTGACTCTAGAAGAAAGAAAAGTCCTCATTGCGCTGGCTGATTCTGATGCCCCTGTGTATCAATACAAAAATAAGCTTGGATTGAATAAAGACGAAGTAGCTTATAATGTCAGGATGCTCGCGGCCCACCGTCAGTTTGTAGTCTCCCACGAAGAGATGATGGCACTTAAGAATAGGACCGTAGAGCAAGTTCCTGTTCAAAGAATTGAAAGCTTACAGGACCGACTAAACAAAAAGGTCGCGGAATTAAAAAAGGAAATGAAGAATGAGCAATTATAGGACTACACAGTATGTAGACGAAGAGGGAACGAAATATATTTTCGTTACTAGGGGCAAGTCGGCGCCGGTGACTAATGAAGAGATTTTGACCTACATAAGCAGAGAAAGGCCAATTGTATCTAAAGAAAAACTCCCTATTCCAGTTCAGGCGCCAGCCGCTAGAGATGTTGCAGAGAGTCTAGCCAGACAGTTTTTGAAGAAGGGGCAATTCGTAGATACTCCTGCTCAAATGTGTCAGGATGCTGGCGAGCCAATCTTTGAAGTTCCAGAGGAAAGAGAAAAGATTTTCCTTGCTGACCTAAGGCGCGGTATACCGTTTTGTATTGGAAAGTATGGAGCTACTGAGAACTTGATAGTTGAAGAAGCTCACAGAATATTCCCCTCACTAAATCTTACCAAGCTATGGGAGAAGCCAAATGGAACTCAAGGAAAAACTAGTTGATTACAACTTCATGTTTGCAGAATATGTAACGGCAGAGAAGTCAACTACTCGCATAGCCGCCGAAATTGGCACGTACCCTAATACAGTGCGCCGCTCATTAATCAAGCTATCTATACCACTCAGGACAAAGATGTCCGCGCAGAACAATTTCCTCGCGGCAAATCCTCATCCAATGAAAGGTAGAAAGAGGACGGACGCGGAAAAGAATAAAATCTCGCTCGGCCTCCAAGGTCACATGAACAGAATGGACCCAGAGGAGATTAGGGAGCGTAAGGAAACTATGGCTCAAGTGGCCAAGGAAAAATGGGCCGCGCTGGACGAAGACCAGAAAAAGAAGACCATTCATAAGATGCACTCAGCGTCGCGTGAAAGCGCCGGCCGGGGCAGCAAGAATGAGAATCTAGTCTCCTCACTATTAAGTGATGCTGGCTACAAGGTTATGCAGCGCACCAATCAGTATACGCCCAATAATCAGTTTGAAATTGACATTGCTATACCCTCAATCCATATGGCTATTGAATGGGACGGTGCCGCTCACTTCGAACCAATCTATGGAGAAGAGCATCTTCAGAAGAATATGGAGAAGGACGAGAGAAAGAACAAGGTATTGACGGACAACGGTTGGACTCTTATTAGAGCTAGAGACCACTCTACTGCTCACTCACTAGCATTCTGCCGTAGGGCGGTAGCTAAAATCATAGACGTGATTAAGAACGGACAAAAGAACGTAGTTCATATTGTGGAGGCTGAGTGAGCGAAGCTGAACCTAAAGTAACTCCTTTAGACCTTATTGGAGTTATAAGGCTAGTGGAGAATAGACCACTATGGTATTTTCTCCACTACTTCATTGTTTGTCTAGACAAAGGTCCTGAGGACAACTTCTTTACCGCCGCAGGGTCAACTAAATTTCACCATGCATACCCCGGTGGTTTAGCATATCACACTATTCATGCAGCAAAGCTTGGGTATGAGATTGCCCAAAGCTACAATAAGCGTGATATAAAGATTGACACAGACCTGGTAATCGCCGGAATTTTACTACATGACATAGGAAAGACACTTGGATATAAAGTGGAAGGTAGGGGCGAAGATGGTAAGTGGAAAATCTCCAAGACCGACAAAGAGAGGCTTCACCACCATATCCCTTCCGGCTACCTAATGGTGGACAAGGCCATTGATAAATACAATGCCAGTCCCTTTGGTAAAGATTGGCCTATTCCTGAGGATACGAGGGACAAGCTCCTTCATATGATTTTGGCGCACCATGGCCGTAAGGCTTGGAGTTCGCCCGTCCTCCCTCAATTTATCGAAGCCTATGTAGTCCACATTGTAGAGTTTATGGACGGTGTAATTGACAAGTTTAATTCGGGTATAATCCCCGACAATCTATATGACCACTAAGGAGAATTACAATGGGATTCAAAGAGTTTGACCCAACGCATAACTATGCAGATGACCTCAAGAAGAACGAAGTTTATGAGAAGGACGGCGACCAGTTTGTTTATCTAAGAGGTCTAATCCGCCTAGCTCATGAGCGCGGAATTAAGGAGACCATTAGTCAAGTGCGCCAGTCTCCGGCAGCAGAACATCCTGTAGCCGTCGTGACCTATGGCTATACATTCATGGATGGCGCGCACTTTGAAGCTAGCGCAGATGCCCACCAGAAAAATACCAATAAGGGTATGGACATTTATTTGACCGCAATCGCTGAAGCTAGAGCTAAGGCCCGAGCTTTGCGCGACGCCTTCAATATTTCGCTATGCTCAGTAGAGGAAATAGGTTCGGTTGAGTCTAGAGACAATGAACCAATTGACAGTAGTCAAATTCAGGGTATCAAGATGTTGATGAAACGTAAGGGCCTAAGCGTCGTAGACACTATGGCTCTCATCGACAACACGGAGGCTCAAGAGCTTAGCGACCTAACCAAAACTGATGGCCGCCTACTCATGAAGAAGCTTAACGAATACAAAAAGAAGTGAGCTTATATGGTCCCACCAACAGAAGTTCAAAAAGAGCTACTTGAGGCTAAAAAGAACTACGTAGCCTCAGTAAGATGGCTAAAAGAAACTGTTGGCTATAAGGCCGTCATGAGTGGTAGCGAATGGGAAAATGATAATAAGAGGTTGGTAGAAGACGCGGAATTGGCCTTTGAGGAGGCTAAGGAAAACGTCTTCTACTGGCGTGGCAGACTCAATGCCGCAAAAAAGAAAATAGACGAACAAAATAAAAAGGAAAATACTCCAAATGCAAAGCGATGACATCTTTAAGAATCAGAAGGAAGTAGTAGATAATATTAAGGAGTCCGCGGCCAATCTTGGCATTGAACCAAGTAAGGTTGCGGTAGAAGACAAGTCTAGGCAGCAATTAATGGCCAAGAAAAACTGCAAGACCTGTTATGGTCAAGGCGTGATAACTGTCGCAGGACATGATGTCGCTGTTAGAACAAAGGAACCGAACTACTCCATTTCGTCAAAGAAGCCAGTTGGAAAGTTCGCCAAAACTTCTGGACGTAATAGTTCGAAGAAAGAAACTAAAACAGTCAAGGCTCTAATGTATTGTAATTGCGTAAGACCGGCAAATGTCAAAACTTCTTCTATGGCTGCTGTTACTTAATCTCTTCATGCTCTCGCCAGCGAGAGCCGACGAGTTTATCGACCAAACCACATTTAATGCCCCTCATCCTCCCGGCTCGGTAATAATCCGATACGGTGGGCTGAGGGGCCTTTTCGTTGATGAGGCCGAATCACAATTGACTAACTTGTGGGTTGATAGAATTAAATTAACCCTTCCTTATACTTCTATATGGGACGAACAAGAGCCCTATACTACCTTAGGTAATTTTGTTACTGACAACCGCAAGGGCGGAAGGTGGTGGGAGCGCAGTTGGGATTTTTCTAGGACCCCAGAAAAAGGCGGCGCGCAACACCCAAGGGTCTACGATATGGACCGAGTTACGCTCTCCTTCTGGCTATTCCAGATGAACAGCAAGTTTAAATTAAAGGTTCGCGAGCTTAGTTTTTCACTACACAGTGAGAGGCGATTTAAAAATTCCGACGGCCCGAGGGACCATTGGCGCCTCAAGGTTCGCCCACAACTAACTCTCGGCCCTCCATATGGAGTCAGGAGAGCTTCGATATCACTAGTGTTTGAGTGGTATCTTAATAGGGTGAAAACTTGGGAGTTTGAATTCTACCTACGCTATAAAGAAAAAGAGGGCGCGGTGGGTTTTGAGGCGGCGATGTTAAAATGGTAATGGAAACTTTGAAAGTTTCCCCTTGACACACTCTTTTGTTCCCTATATACATATAGAGAGAAAGTAGTGCTCAAGACATTCAACCCAGGAGATTGTAACGTGGCAGACAAAGAATTTGTTAAGCGTAAGGACATTGGAATTTACAAGGCCAATAAAGATGTAAAGGGCTCAGTAGCTCAGTTCAAGATTGGTTCCAACAACGACTGCATGTTTTTGGAACTAGCAAAGCAGAACAAGCCGATGGATAGCGACGCCCCATATGATTGGGAGGGCTCGAAAATTACCGTCAAGCTAGGCTTCGCCGATATTACCAAAATACTGGCTTACTTTAAGAGCGGAACCGAAGAGAAGCCACTCAAGCTATTCCATCAGAATGACCGTGGAAACAAGAGTATTGAAATGGTTTATCAGGAGAAATACAACAGTTTTTATCTCAAGGTAAGCATGAAAGAAAAAGACAAAGAAGGCATGAGGAACGTAGCCGTCCCCATCTCAATGGACGAAGTTGAGCTTCTCCGCGTTGGAATGAACAGAGCTTTAGAGCTAATGTTGGGTTGGTAAAAGAGGTGTATTAATACTTCGAATCATTCTATAGTTAGAGGTGTATTTACCGATACAGAGGTGGCCCATGGTCGGAGCAGAAACAGTCGGCATAGCAGCCGTAGCAATGCTCCTGGGCCAAGGGCTCATCGAGCTTCTTAAATTCCTTATTGGTAAGTTTACTGAGAAGGACCAAAAAGTTCCAGTCTCCTCTGAGGAGATTAAGAAATTGATGGAAGACGCACTAAGGGCCGCCGCACTTAACGAACCGCACGCTGGTCAACTTCGCACGCTATATGAAATGCATATGAAGTTTGACAATGACGGCACTCCTATCTGGTATGTGCCGCGCAGTTGGAATGAGACGATGCGGGAAATAGTAGATAAGTTGTATAAACAAACAGAAGTAGCTATGCGGCAGACGGAATTACAAAATAAAACATTGAGTCTAGTCGAAAGACTAGAAAGACGACTAGAAAACCAAACGAAGGAGTAAGAACATGGGAAAGCAATGGAGAAAAGCCCAAAAGGCAATTAACGGTAATCCAGTGGATTTTGTAGATGGACTGGACGGCCAAGTAACTGGCCTGAGTGGAGTTGTTACTGTAACCACTCTAGTTAGACCATCTAGAGCGCCAAGAGCGGGTCAGGTTGATTACGTCCTAGTTGATGTAACTCCACCTGTAACTAGCGGAGTTTTGAACGTTGCTGTTTATAACAACGGCACCGCTATTGCATCTGGTGTTGTAAATTCTACCGCTGGCAATGGAGTAGAGAAGCTATTCCATGACCAGAGCAGTAACGCAGGTTCGCCTCCAGTTATTGCAAGTGGAAGCTTTACTCACGTAGAGTATTCCGTAAGCACCAAGATTGGTGAAGACGGTCAAATTGGTCGCGCCGTCAATGCGCGCGTTGGTTTGCGCTACAGAGACTAAAAACTCTCCGCAAGGCCGTTAATAGGATGGGCTGGCTGAAACAAGTTCGGCTAGCCCTCCTTCTACAAATACAAAAAGGAGTAATAAGATGGGCAGCCAAAATATTGGCGGGCACTCCGGCACAAATTGGTCCTATACGCAATCATTTATATGATACTTCATGGAACTAATGGTATTTAACAAAGACCTTAATAGTGAAGAGCAGTCGGTTGTTGAGAACTACCTGGCGCTAAAGTGGGACGCGGCGCAATATACGCAATCATTGAGATTGGGAGCGGAATAATGGGAAGTTTACTAAGTGCATCAATTGCAACTCGTAGATTGGGAGCAGACTAATTTTACTCACTACCAAGGCGGGGTATTAAGAAAGGAAGAGGAGGTAGTATGTCAACCTACAACTATCCAGTTTTTGGAACAGTTTTCGGAAAAGGCGGAACGGTAGGCCAGAGGGCTTTTACCTCTGGTATTCCTTTGGCCGCGCGCAAGGCAGATAATTCTGTAGAGCGCCAGAAATTTACGCACAACGCCTCTGTGACCGGAGACCTTCAGCACGAAGTGACACGTAGCATTACCAGTAATCAAGTTGCAATATCGAACAGACAAGCGTATAGTGCTCTAGAGCCAATGAGAACTATTACTGAGCGAAAGGTATTCGAGCCAGACTGGAACGTATTTAATGCTAGTGGTGTTGCTGTTGGAGCGACATTAGGCACAACTGACACAGATATTACACCTTCGGGCGTAAGCTAAACTTAGAGGAGTATTAACATGGGTTCACAAAATGCAACTGGAATTAGCGTAGTAACGAAGTCTAACATTTCTATTCGCAATAGAGATGGTAGGCAAATTATGAAGAGTAATTCGGCTTCTGATGTAGAGACCACTATTGTTTCTGCTCCTCCAGTTAGACTAGAGGGCGGGACGGTTAATGGCCTTTATATGGGCGGTAGAAGCGCATCGGCTCGCGTAGCGTCAAAGCCTGGCGTTATTAGAGATTTGGACGTAGAGCTTGGAGACAACAAGACTATTGCCGTAGTTCCAGATGGACTACAGGGAACTATTAATCAGTTGAGTGTAACTCATACTGGCGCCAAAGTAGTTGTAAGTAATGGCCACGATAGCACTCGCACTCGTGAATCTGATGCTGGTTCACTAACTAGTCACTAAAGGATTTTAAATGAGCAACAGAAAGCGTTTCAAGACACATAGAGGGCTGTCGACTATTACAAATAGCACGCCCACCGTTGTTATTCCAGCGCAAAGCGGAATAGCGCCGACTATGCTTCAAGTAGCTATCCATAACAGGGGCAGTGACCTACGCAGTCTCCGTATGGACGTAGGACAAGAAGAGTTTTTTACTCTTAGTATCGGTGCTAGTGGCACTATTATTTGGGATATGCCAGACCAAGAAGAAATACCAGCAGGTAGTGGATTTTCGGCTTGGGTAAATGACGGGTATCTCCAACCTGCGAATATCTCAGTAATGGCTCGATATGTCCGCTATGATGATAGGCAGCCAAACAATCTGAATCCCGCTACATATGTTCCTTCAACTACTCACACCCCTAATAAGCAGGGCAATCAGTAAGGGGCGAAGCCAATGAGACCTATATTTGCGACTAAAATTTCCAACGCAGTACAGACATACCTAATAACACCATATGGTGCCTCCAGTTTTATTGATTGGGCTCAAAATCATGGAACCTCGTTCTTTAATTTACTCACTGCTGGCGGTCATACCGCTGTTCAGTTTGGTTCCAAGGTATATACTAGATTTTATCCATCACTCTATGAGTATGACACTATAAGTTTAAACAATACAGCATTTAGAACACCAAGTGATGTAAACTATTCCACAGGCACCCGCGAATGGTATCAAGGAGTTTATATAGCCAATGTGTCTGGAACTTGGTTCCTTGTTCAAATGTATCCTACAACTGCATCTGCGGTTAAAGCAGATAGATATAATTTTTCTACCCAAACATGGTCTGTTGCTCTATCGCTACATAGTTTTGGCGACTCCAACTTTCCATCTTTTAGATATCAATTTGGAAATAGCATTTATTGGTTTTTAGGAGATAGCAACAATACAAGTATAACAACATACAAGTATGATATTGGGGCTCACACAGTTTCTTCATTCGCTTCTCCTGCAAGCTGTGACTATCTGACTATATCCCTTTCCTCCTATAGAGGAAATATATACGCTCTTGGTCATAACTCAACTAGCTTGAAGTTATTTCAGTTGGTTGGAGGAGTATGGCAAAATATCAAAACCATTAATACCCCAGGCGGCCTAACTAATTCGAAAACCCAAATGTTTACAGATGGGACATATTTGTATTGCATCGCATATTATGCAACCTCTGGTTGGAGGATGTGGCAGCTTGATAGTGGACTAAATGCTACTGAAATAAGTAGTAATGTGTTCCCTTCATACTTACTAGTAAATGCTGGATTGAATAACGGCGCCGGCTTTAAGGGAGTTCATATTGATTCTCACTTAGACCCTGCAAACCCAGAAATTTGGCTTACCTACACCTCTGCACAATATACAATTGGCGCTGGACTGTCTTGGTTTAAGTGGCTTGGTCCATCATCCCAAATCCAATACGCTGGAGATGCTGGTGAAGGTGGTCCCGATTACCTTATTGGTTATTCGTCAGATGGCGGCGGGCAAAATATTTTCTCTCCCGGAGAACCAAACATTCAAATTGAGGGAGCCCTATCATCTGCTGCTACCGCGGGTAATGTAGATGTTCCATTTAGGGTTTACGAGAGCAATAACGTTCCAAGCGGAGCCTTGGTAGACGTAAACTTGTATTTCTCAACTAATCCGCACCCTCCACGTTCACAGGGTCGCATTACCGCGCCAACCCCAAGCGGAATCCAAGTAGATGATTATACTATCCGCGTTCCTTCTGGAAGCGGCCAATTGTGGGGCTTGGAATGGAGAAGTGCTGCGGATGGTGTTCAGGTTGGAGAACAGGTGTCGGTAACATTATATACGAGTAAGGCTGGAGTATAATGTCAGGGAATTCGACACCAACCTTCTTTCCGAATCTAGAAGATTTTGGACTAGAGACGGTAGGTGCCGCCACTAGCGCCCCAGTATTTTCTTTAATTCCAGCCGATTCAACAGTGGTACTTGGACCAGCCCAGCTATATCTTATTGATGCTGGCGTGGATTCGCTATCCCCTCCACAGTTGCATAGTGTGGATTACCGCGATATTTTCGTTTATTCAATAGAAAATATTACAGCAAGCGGACTAAATATTATTCAGCACGCGAACCACACTCAAATATATGCAGATGAATTAATTCTAGACATAGATACTATTGCGCCATTAGGGAGTGGCTCAAATCTCCTTGGCAGTCATAGATATGAAATTGTTTATTTGTCGCCCACTTCATACTCTCTATCTGTTGATGAGAGTCATGCGACTGTAATAAATCCACATACTAGTTTGGTAACTGTTAGCCTACCAAGTGGTGAAGCTGGAACCATCTATAATTTTGTGGCCGCTTCTGGTCAAATTAAGATTTACTCTGATACAACCAGGCTTTTTGTCGGACCAAGTGGATGGTTAAGTGAACTAGCCCAAAATTATACTCTTCCAAGAGGAACAACTGCTTCGTTTATTTGCGATGGTATAAACAATTGGTATAATGTTCGCCCAGCAGCATCTCATTATTTCTCTTAAGCTTCATTCAGTCCTACTGAACTACCTGTTCTATCTATGTGGATAGACCCTACATTTGGCAAACGGGTGGAACGGCCAATAGATACTTGGGAGGATATCGTTGCACCAATCGCTCCAATAATTACTACTATAGAGACTGATAGGACTTATGTTATTAGATGGTATTCTACTGGAGTCAGTTGGGGTATAGAAGTAAATAGAGTAGCACAAACTATTGCTGCTGCCGTCGGAAGAACACAATTTAATCTAGGACTATTTTCATTAGACGGTAAGATTGGTGAGTTTATTGTAATAGAAGGAGCAAATCTATCTCCTACAAATAGGTCCAAGTTGTATAATTATCTTTCAAGTAAATGGGGAGTTTAAATATGAGCTTTGCATATATGCCTATTACGCTCTCTGGAACCACTAGTGGAGGAGGAGCAGGACGCATAACAGTTGGCGCCGCAAGCGCAGGAGCTAGTTTTACGTCTATTGCTGCTGCAATGGCCGCGTCATACAATTCTTTCTCCATTATATCAAATGTAGACGCCGCCACAATTACAGTTCCATCAAGCGGTTTGCAGATTTCAATTGATAAAGGTTCTAGACTAAATATTGGCTCAAGTCGTTTCGACGTTGGAGCGGGCGAGCTTCAAATTGACGGAAATGGTATACTATCATATGATAGCGCAGCCCTTCCAGTATTTGACGGCTCTGCCGATGCAGTCTTATTAGTAAAAGATATTAGCCTAATTAATTCTGGCTCACTTGAGCGTTGTCTAACGGACATTGATAATGCTAGATTCTCTTCTATCTTAAGCTCTGGAAATTACCGCATCTGTGGCAATGCAACAATGCACCATGGCGGAATTTATAGGAACGGGACTATTCAAATCCCTTCAACTGTCTCAAATACCATGATTGCCGGCAGCATTTTTAAGTCTATGGGCACAATAGCTGACAGTGGAGTTAACACCGTCGTTGACGGAGCGGTAGTATACTAATGGCTAATCAACAGCTACATAAAAGTGTAAGTAGTATAATTAAAACCAACCTACTTGTTCTTTCGGACAGGACAGGTACTAGCGGCTGTAATATTACGGCACCAGAAGGAAGTTCGTATAGAATGACAGGTGCGCGCGTTGGCTTTTCTAGTCCGCCATCAAATACCGACATTGGATTAAATCAATCAAACTACATATGGACAAATAGAGATGTCCCTAATGTTATTTTTACACTACCAAGTGGTGCGCCCGCTGGCTTCGGAGCCACTTTTATTATGTCTGGCGGCTCAATGCACGTTAGTCCATCAAATGTAGGTAGCTTCTTCCATATGACAAGTGGAGACTTTAGACCAGTAGGTCAGACTAGAATTCTACAAAGCTCTGGCTCGGTTTTGACGATTAAGGCGGATGGAAATAACAAGTGGTTTAGCGAATTTGAATATGGGACAATAGCTTAATGAGTTTTGCAGCATATTCGCCTTGGAGGCTAAGTGCCTCGTCATACAGAGACAGTCCCGCCGCTGCAAATTTGCACGCGATGCCGTTGCTTTATATCTCAACTATTAGTACTACAAATAACTCATGCGCAAATGGTACTGACTCTTGTAGGCATTCAACTGGACCAATAGGTTATCCTAGCGGAATTAGCTTTGGCTCCTATGTAGAATCAGATAATGATACAATGAGACCAGTAAACCGGGCTCTTGTTGCTGGAGACCACATTTACTATCTAATGGGTGACCAATTATGGAGAACAAAATACTCAAAAAGACATGAAGTGGATGCTTTTTCTGCTCACGATGGATTTATTGGAAATCCATGGGAGCAAATCGCAACATTAGATAATGCTACTTCTGGGCGTCAGGGTTTGAATACAGGCATTTATTCATGCATGGTTCAAGTAAGTGGCGCTTATAAGCAATTCATTGCGTGCGCTTGGATTCTATCCGGGACCAGTTCATGGAAGGGATTACGCTACTGCGTAGAAGATAGTAGCTTACAAAAAAGTGAGACGGCAGCTATTGGTATTGACGCCTCACTAGCAACTGGTGGCGTCAAAGCAGAAATTTTACACCAAAACAAAATATACTTCATTGGAAGCTCGGAGGCAGGCGTTGGAATATTTAATCCAGCCGCCCTTGAATTCTCTAAGATATCCTGGCCTGTATCAACAACAATTTGGGGTCCTCATGATTTTTGCGCCTACCAGGGCACCCTTTATTGTATGAATAGAACCAATACGGCTTCTAGTGGAGTAAATATTTGGGAGATAGGGAAGAATATAGAAGCCAACATAGCCTTCGTTATTGGCGCACCAAATACAGTTACAGTAGATTCGTGGGCTAGTGAGAAATACGAAGGAAGAGGCGCGCTGTTTACAGACCGCACATTCCTTTATGCCACTTATCAAGCTAGTAGTGTTACCGGATTATTGCCAGGTAGTTTTGCTCATAGAATGTTCCGTCTACGTGGAAATGAAAGTAGAGTGCTAAGCTACGAAGGTGAGAACGATGCTATTTTCTATGCTGATGACACAGTTCGCACAAATATATTCACCTACCAAGATTTAAACCCAGATAGCTCCGCTTTAGCGCCATCTGGACAACTAGTAACTGTAAATTGGGAGCGCAGCGGTGCTACTGGTGTTCACGTTTGGCAAAGTGTCCTACATGGACCAGGAAGCTATGTAGAGGAAGAAAGTGTTATACCTCCGTCGGCAGATAATGGCGCATGGGACTTTTACCTACGCTGCACAGCTAAGCCACACGTAAAGAATGGCGGCGGCGAAAGAGTATTTAATCCAATCAATTTTCGTGACTATGGTGGCAACCAAGGCCTTCTACCGGAGCTATTTGGTGGCCCTCGCGTATCTATTAGTAGCTTGCGTCCAGGCTCGGTTAGTGGATGTATGACTATAGATTTTAAAGTCATTAACAATGCAGGGGATTTTCCAGCAGGCACACCACTAGCCGTTGTTTTGAAACACAATAGACATGGACATATGCCATTCGATAGAGGTCGCTTGCGCAATCCTTCTGTCGGAAGCTTGGCGGAAAATAACACTGTATTGAGAATCCCTACCACAGATAGCGGAGTGTTGTATACTGTAGAGTGGGCATACAGAGATAATGGCTATTTGTATAGTGATAAGCCAGCTATAAATCTCTTCTGCGCCACGACTGGAGTCTCATAATACGGAGGCCCAATGCAACTAGAGGAGTTTGTAAAATACATCCGAAAAAGTGGATGTAACATAAGGCTCTATAGGAGTCTGGACACCATTAAGGGATGTGCTGGCTACTTTGAAGCCAAAACAAAACCTAGAATTTCTGCGGCTATTAAGTATCTAAGACCCGTCTATCAAATGGAACTGGTAGCACATGAATACTGTCACTACCTTCAATATAATAACGAGAAGGACTTAGATGTAGAAGAAGTTGATATGTGTAAGATTCATGAGCAGTGGCTTGCAGGAAAAGACTTTAGTCCAGAAATAATAAAAGAGACCAGGGATTTGATGCTTATGCATGAATGGGACGCCGATAGACGCGCCATGGAACTGTCCAAGAAGCTAAATTTGGAACCTTGGGATATGAACGCTTATGTAAGGGGTAGCCTAGCCTACCTTCTCACTATGAAGTGGAGTTGGGAAACTCGTCAGTCGTTTGAGAACTGTCCATCTAGATGGAAGTTCAAACCAACTATACTGACTGAGGAAGAATTACTGGCCCCTATGACAACTGAAGAGGCCAGAAAAATGGACAAGTTGATGAAGGTAGTAAACCGCTAAGGATTACCTCAAGATTTTTCTGAAGACTCTCCTGAGGTCTGCTGGGCAGTTGTGTCCGGCGACATGAGCGCCAGTATAGGCAATATGCTCAGCAATGTCATTTATACCAAAATGGTCCGTCCAGAAATAATTAGCACTCTCTTCTACCATTCTAACTATGCCAGCATAGCGAGTGTCTTTGGCACATGCAGCGTATGCTAATTTAAATTCCTCTTCATCTATCCAATCTCCTTCACCATCCAGAGTCATATCATGCAAATGATGAATGTATTCGTGAATTAAAGACTGAGAAGCTGTATTTATTTCTAGAAATAGCTCTCCTACTACAACTTTTCTATCGACGCCGCACCCCATAAAGAAACTAGCTACACTACTCCAAAAATTAGTTCCAGCAGCTAACGCCCTTTTGTCGTCAGTAGTTACAACTGGTATATCTTTAATGGCTTCGTATGCTGCTTGGCTAAAGTTACACTTTAAGAAATTATCTACATTTCCATATAAAGCAAGTGACTTATGTGTTTTTTCTTCATCAAATTGCTGGACTGTCGTATAGCAACCAGAGAGACTAAGTAGTAGAAGAAGTATTACTAGGTATTTCATCTGAGTGCTCCAGTTACATAGTAATAGCCGCCGAGATATTGAGCGCCTATCTCTCTAAGGAATGATTGACATTGTTCATTGGACGGTTTGTTGCCGGCGCGATAATGAGGATTTTCAATACCAATAGAGACGATAATTGCTTCGCTCAAGCCAACCCGAGCGCGCCAATCTTGGCCCTCTTTAATAGCTCTTCGAATTACGTCCCAAGAGCCACCAGCCATGGAC